>Ga0209724_1004078_pt1 | contig 11606 bp, 9 predicted proteins | sample grotaG_FD_184143 | JGI IMG/M metagenome (GOLD analysis project Ga0209724, IMG submission 184143) | Glacier valley bacterial and archeal communities from Borup Fiord, Nunavut, Canada, to study Microbial Dark Matter (Phase II) -... | ecosystem: Environmental > Aquatic > Freshwater > Ice > Glacier ... | reverse complement strand
ATCCCGGGCCCATTCGATCAGGCCGAGGTTCGAGTCGCGCGACGTGGTGTCGAACGCGATGAGGCGCTCGATCATCGCCAGGGCTTCGGGGGCCGGGGTCAGCGCGGTCTCGCGGTCCGCGCCGGCCGACGCGGGGAGGGGAGTCGGTAGTCGCGTGTTCATGATGCGGTCTCTTGCGAAGGAGACGGCAGTTTACGCCTCTGGCTTGCTCCCTCCCCCCTTGGGGGAGGGCCGGGGAGGGGGCGAGCGAAGCGAGCGTCGGAGCTCGCCTGACGGCGAGCCCCCATCCCAACCTGGCCCGAGAGGGGGAGGAGCCGTCCCGGGTCAGAGATCGTTCAGATGGCACGCCGACACATGCCCGTCTCCCATCGCCTTCAACACCGGCCGCTCCGTCGCGCATCGCGCTCCCGGGACCTCCTTCGCCCGCGGGCATCGCGGATGGAAATGACATCCCGACGGCGGCGCCAGCGGCGACGGGATCTCGCCGCGGATCGACGTGTAGTACCGCTTCGCGACCGTGAGCGTCGGCGTCTCCGCCAGCAGCGCCTGCGTGTAGGGATGGTTGGGTGCGCCGAACAGCGTCGTCGTCGGCGCAGACTCCACGATGCGGCCCAGATACATGATCAGCACGCGATCCGACAGGTGGCGCACGACGCCGAGGTCGTGGCTGATGAACAGGTAGGTCAGTCCCTGTGCCGCGCTGGCCTGGTCGCGCAAGTCCATGAACAGGTTGAGCACCTGGGCCTGCGTCGACACGTCGAGCGCCGCGACGGCCTCGTCGCAGACCAGCAGTTCGGGTCCGACCGCGAGCGCGCGGGCGATGCCGATGCGCGCGCGCTGGCCGCCCGAGAACTGGTGCGGATAGCGGCGCAGCGCCGTGTCGTCGAGCCCGACGCGCCGTAGCAGCGCGGTCGTCCGCGCCTCGCGCTCGGCCCGCGGCCACAGGCCGTGCGCCACCGGCGCCTCCGCGATCAGGTCGGTCACGCGCATGCGCGGATTGAGCGACGCGTAGGGGTCCTGGAAGATCATCTGGATCGCGAGGCGCTGCGCCTTCGCGTGCGGCCCGTCGATCGCGATCGGCTGTCCCTTCCACATCCGCGTGCCGGCGCTCGCCGCGTGCAGGCCGGCGACGACGCGTCCGAGGGTCGACTTGCCGCAGCCGGACTCGCCGACGAGGCCGACGACCTCGCTGCGGTCGAGACGCAGGTCGACCCCGTCGATCGCATGGACGACGCGCGGCGCGTGCTTTCCCCGCAACCGGTCGGCGATGCGGGTCGACAGGTCGGGTGTCGCCGCGAAGCGCTTCTCGATCCCGCGCAGTTCGAGCAGCGGCTCGGTCATCGTGCGTGCTCGACCGGGTGGAAGCAGCGCAGCGACCGACCCGACGCGTCGACCACCGACGGCGGCTCGACGCGGCAGTCGTCCTGCGCGCGCGCGCAGCGTGGGCGGAACGCGCAACCGCCCGGCAGGTGCGCCAGCGACGGCGGCGAGCCGGGTATCTGTTCGAGGCGGCGGTCGGTCGATGCGCGCTGTGCCGCGGCCGCGGGCGTCGAGGCGATCAGGCCCAGCGTGTACGGATGGCGCGGCGACTCGAGGATCTCGGCGGTCGTGCCGGACTCGACGATGCGGCCCGCGTACATCACCGCGACGCGATCGGCGAGACCCGCGACCACCGTGAGGTCGTGTGTGATCCAGATCAGGGCCAGAGGTGACGATGTCGCGGGCCCGCGGACCAGCGTCTGCATCTCGGCCAGGATCTGCGCCTGGATCGTCACGTCGAGCGCGGTCGTCGGTTCGTCGCAGACGATCAGGTCCGGATCGTTCAGCAGCGCGATCGCGATCGCCACGCGCTGTCGCATGCCGCCCGACAAGTGGTGCGGATAGGCGGCGAGCCGTTCCGCCGGCGACGCGATGCCGACGCGCTTGAGGGCCTCGACCGCGCGCTCGCGCATCGCGGCGCGCGACAGCGCCGGCGTGCGCGGATGCGCGACCAGCGTCTCGATCATCTGCGTCCCGATGGTCAGCACCGGGTTCAGCGTCATCATCGGATCCTGGAAGATCATCGCGATGCGGTCGCCGCGCAGCCGTCGCATCGCCTCGTCGTCGAGGGCCGCGAGGTCGACGCCGTCGAACAGCACCCGGCCGCCGACGATGCGACCCGGCGGATCGATCAGCCGCAGGATCGAAAGGCCGGTGATGGACTTGCCGGAGCCCGATTCACCGACCAGGCCGAGCACCTCGCCGCGACGGACCGCGAGGTCGACACCGTCGACGGCCTTCACGACGCCGCCTTTCGATGCGAAATGCGTCTTCAGGCCGATGACCTCGAGGACCGCATCGCTCATCGCGACCTCAGCTTCGGGTCGAGCAGGTCGCGCAGGCGGTCGGCGACGAGGTTCAGCGCGACGATCAGCAGCACCAGCGCGATCCCGGGATACACGCTGATCCAGTACTTGCCGGCGAACAGCACCTGGAAGCCGTTGGCGATCAGCAGGCCGAGCGACGGCTCGGTGATCGGCACGCCCAGGCCGAGGAAGGACAGCGTCGCCTCGAGCGCGATGGCCGACGCGATCTGCAGCGTCGCGACCACGACCAGCGGCGGCAGGCAGTTGGGCAGCAGGTGACGGAACACGATGCGCGCCGTCGACAGGCCGAGGCCGCGCGCCGCCTCGATGTACTCCTTGCGCCGTTCGACCAGCGCGGTGCCGCGCACGGCGCGCGCGTAGTAGGCCCACTGCACCGCGATCAGCGCCGCGACGATGTTGCCCAGACCCGGGCGCAGGAAGGCCAGCAGGATCAGCGCGATCAGGATCGACGGGAACGACAGCTGCATGTCCGCGATGCGCATGATCAGCGACTCGATGCGCCCGCCGGCATAGCCGGCGACGAGGCCGAGCGTGATGCCGATCAGCGCGGCGCACAGCGTGGACAGCACGCCGATCGCGACGCTGATGCGCAGTCCGTAGGCGATCGCCGACAGCATGTCGCGGCCCTGGCTGTCGGTGCCCAGCAGGTAGTGCATCGCGCCGTCGCCCGACGGCGATCCTGGCGGCAGGCGGGCGTCGAGGATGTCGAGCTTCGCGAGGTCGTAGGGGTCCTGCGGCACCAGCCACGGCGCGAGCAGCGCGACGACGACGAAGGCCAGCAGCAGCACGGCACCGAAGACCGCCGTCTTCGACGAGGCGAAGTCCGCGACGAAATCGGCGCGGGGCGAGGCCGCGACGGGTCCGTCGAGCGGGGTCGAGTCGACGCTCAAGCTTGCGTCCCCGCATCCGACAGCCGCACCCGTGGATCGAGCACCGAGTACGCGATGTCGACCAGCAGGTTGACGACGATGAACACCGTCACCACCACCAGCAGGTAGGCCACGATCACCGGCCGGTCGAGCACGCCGATCGAGTCGATGATCAGCTTGCCCATGCCGGGCCACGCGAAGATCGATTCGGTCACGATCGAGAACGCGATGACCGAGCCGAACTCGAGGCCGACCACCGTCACGATCGGGATCAGGATGTTCTTGAGCACATGCACGCCGACGATGCGCCCGTTGGACAGCCCCTTGGCGCGCGCGAAGCGCACGTAGTCGGTCAGCAGCGCCTCGCGCGTGCCCGCCCGCACGAGCCGGATGATCAGCGCGAGCTTGAACAGCGCGAGGTTGAGGGCCGGCAGCAGAAGGTGCTTCCAGCCGTCGAGCGTGAGGATCGAGAGCTTGAGGCCCCAGACGTCGACCGTCGCGCCGCGGCCCGACGCCGGCAGCCAGTCGAGCGAGACCGAGAACAGCATGACGAGCATCAGGCCGACCCAGAAGGTCGGCAGCGAGAAGCCGAGGATCGAGCCCGACATGATGGTCTTGCCGGCGAGCGAGTCGGGTCGCAGACCGGCCCACAGGCCGAGCGGGATGCCGACGACGATCGCGATCGCCATCGCGACGATCGCGAGCTCCATCGTCGCCGGCATGCGCTCGAGGATCAGGCGGATCGCCGGCTCGCTGTACGCGTACGAACGCCCGAGGTCACCCGACAGCGCGGCGCCGACGAAACGCCCGTACTGCACCCACAACGGCTGGTCGAGACCGAGCGCGGCGCGGGTCGCGACGATGTCGGCCTGGCTCGCCTCGGGACTGATCATCACCAGGACCGGGTCGCCGATCAGGTAGACGCCCGCGAAGACGATCAGCGACATCGCGAACAGCACGGCGATGCTCTGCAGCGAGCGGCGGATCAGGAAGGCGAGCATGGGCGTCGAGGGGGGCGAGCCATGATAGCCGCTGGACGCCGTCGTCCCCGCGTGCGCGTTGATCGTCCCCGCGCGCCGCACCGGCGAGCGGAACCGGAACGGCCGGTCAGGAACCCGGACGGGTCTGCATCGACGCGTTGCGCACGGCCCCGGGCGGCGCGTCGGCGACCTGCGCGCCGCGCTCCCTGGCATCGCTGGAGGCCAGGCGGCGCATCAGGTCGGCATCGTTCGGGCGCAGGCGCAGCAGCGCGCGGAAGTCATCGCTGGCACGACCGTAGTCGCCGGTCCGCAGCGCCACCTCGGCATCGAAGCGCCTGACCGCGTCGTCGTTCGGGTGCGCCTTGAGCCAGCTCGCGAGCAGCGCGTTCGCTTCGCCGGACTGGCGCGCCTTCGTCAGGGCTTCGAAGCTGCGGATGGCCAGCTCCGGCGTCGGGGTCAGCTCCAGCGCGCGTCGATAGGCGGCGATGGCGTCCGGATACTGCCGGCGGGCGAGCTTCACGTCCGCGTCCAGTTCGGGCAATGCCGGCGACTTCGGCGAGAGCCGTTCGACCTCGTACAGCAGCCGCGACGCCTCGTCGGCCTTGCCGGCCGCGAGCAGCCGGGCGACCAGCGTGCGGTGCAGGTCGACGCGGTCCGGCTTTCGCGCGAGCGCGACGCGGAATGCCGCCAGCGCGGCCTCGGGATCGCCGGTCGCGAGCCGGGCGGCTCCGAGCCGGGTGGGGTAGTCGACCGATTCGACGTCCATCGCCGTCAGCGTCTTGAAGATCGCCGTCGCGCGCACGGCGTTGCCGGACGCGAACGCGGCGTCGCCGGCGACCACGAGCAACGACGCGTCGGCGGGCGCGATCGCCAGGCCCTCGTCCGCGGTGAGCAGCGCCTGTCGCGCGTCGCCGTGCGCGAGCTCGTGGGCCGCGAGCGCCTGGACGACGCGCGGCGCGCGCGGGTCGTGCCTGCGGGCTTCGCGCAGCAGCGCGAGGATCGCGTCGTCGCGGCCTTCGCCGGTCTTCTCGATGGCGACGAGCTGCAGCGTGGCATCGACCTGCGCCGGATGCGTGGCGATGTACGACCGCAGCCTGTCCTTCGCGTCGTCGATCTTCCGCTCGTCGACGTCGAGCTGCGCGAGGCCGGCGACGGCCGCGAGGTCGTTCGCATCGAGCGCGACGGCCTTCTCCAGCGCGCGCCGCGCCGCGCCGCGGTCGCCGGTGGCCAGGTCGATCTTCGAGCGGACTTCGTACGTGCGCGCCGCGTCGGGCCGCTTCGCGACCATCGCGTTCCACGCGCCGTTCGCTTCCTTCGCCTGACGCAGTTGCAGGAAGCCGGCGACCATCGCCGCGTCGATCCCGATGTCGTCCGGATGAGCCCTGCCCGCCGCGCGCAGGCGGGCGAAGGCGCCCGCGCTGTCGCCGGCGGCGAGCTTGAGCGATGCCGAGCGCAGGCTCGCGTCGACGGTCCCGGGTCGTGCGGGATCGATGGCGTCGTAGGCCTTCGACGCCCGCAGCGCGTCGCCCTGCAGCAGCGCGATCCGCGCGACCAGTCCGGCCACCCGCGGGTCGTCGGGCGCGGTGGCAACCAGCGGGCCGATCGCTTCGTCCGCCCGGACCGGGTCGCGCCTGGCGACGTAGAAGTCGGCCAGGGTCCGTCGTGCATCGCCGTCCTTCGGCAGCAGGGCGACGGCCTCGCGCAGATGCAGCTCGGCCTCTTCGGGCAGCGCCATGCCGGCCGCGATCGTGCCGGCCAGCAAGTGTGCGCGGCCGTTGCGGGGCTGCTGCTGGATCGACTGCGTGATCGCTTCGCGCGCGGCGCGCAGGTCCTTGCGGCCGAACGCGGCCTCGGCTGCGATGAACTGGGCCTTCGGATGGTTCGGCGATGCGCGGAAGATGGCGTCGACCTGCCGTTGCGCGTCGTCGAAGCGACCGAGGTCGACGTAGGTCTGCGCGAGGCTCGCACGCAGCGGCAGGTTGCCGGCGTCGAGCGCGACCGCTGCCTCGTAAGCCGTCGCCGCGTCGCCCGGCTTGCCGGTGTCGCGCGCGATGTCGCCACGCAACGCTTCCCATTCGTTGCGTCGCGGCGTGGTCGACGGAACCCGCGCGAGCAGCGCGCTCGCCTCGTCGTAGGCGCCTCGCGCGGCCAGCGCCTTCGCCTCGGCCAGCAGCGCACCGGGGTGCGCCGGCACGAAATCCGTCGCCGCCTTCCAGGCCGCATTCGCCTCGGCTTCCTTGCCGAGCGCGAAATACGCGCTCCCGAGCAACGCCTGCAGGTCGGCGTTCGCCGCCGGAGAATCGACGGTGGCTGCCTTGACGGTGGTGACGACCTTCTCGACGCTTCCCTGTTGCGCGATGCTCGCGACGAGCAGCGGCAGGGTGCGTTCGGGGTCGTGCTTCATCTCGAGCGCCTTGCGGAACTCGATCTCGGCGGCCTTCGGATCGCCGAGCAGCGCGTACTCCTGGCCCAGCAGGAAACGTACGGCCGGCTGGTTCGCGTCGGCGAGCAGCGAGCGCTTGAGTTCGACGATGGCGGCCTGGTGCGCGTTGCCGGCGATCAGCTCCTTGCCGCGCGCCAGGTGGGTCTCCGGCGACTCGCCGCGGGTGGCGACGAAGGCACCGACGGCGATGCAGGCGACCAGGACCGCCGCGCCCGTCACGGCGAGCTTGCGCGACCGTGCGCGCCGCTCCTCTTCCATCACGAGATCTTCGGGGTCGGCGTGGTCCACGGCCCGGATGAACCCGGCTTCGTACTGGGGATTGCGTTGCACGGTGATTCGTCGCGTGTTCAGGGGGCGCCGCGGCGAAGAGCCGCCACGGCCGGCCGCGCATCGGGATGGCGCGACTCGTCGTCCCGGAATTGCTGCAAGAATCGTGCCTTTCGCGAGGCCCTGCCAACTGCCGCGAACAGGCGAATTCGCGGCGCTGCGGGACGAAAAGGGGGCCCGGCGCGCGTTCTGCGCCGGGAACCGCATCGGCGGGCCGGTCTGCGCGCTGTCGCACTGTCGGCGCGCTTGACAGTCGTCGATCGCCGGCGCCGCCCGTGATAGCCTCGTCATGCGTTAGACGTGAGGTCCCCGCGTCGCCCGTCCCATCCCCTTTCTTCGGCGTCCGGCAGCCGCACCCGTCGTCCGCTGCCGCCGAACGCTGCTTCGTACGGCCTCTGGCCGGCCCGCCATGAACCTCATCGATCGCATCGTCCATTTCCAGTCCGACATCGCGCGCATCCGGCGCGACATCCACGCCCATCCCGAACTGAAGTTCGAGGAGGTCCGCACCGCCGAGGTGGTCGCGAAGAAGCTGGAGGAATGGGGTTACGCGGTCCATCGCGGCCTCGGACGGACCGGGGTCGTCGGCACGCTCAAGGTGGGCAGCGGCACGAAGTCGGTCGGCCTGCGCGCCGACATGGACGCGCTGCCGCTCGTGGAGCACAACCAGTTCGCGCACAGGTCGCGGCACGAAGGCCGCATGCACGCGTGCGGGCACGACGGCCACACGGCGATGCTGCTGGCCGCCGCGCAGTACCTCGCCGAGTCGAGGCACTTCGACGGCACGCTGCACGTGATCTTCCAGCCGGCCGAGGAGGGCGGCGGCGGGGCGCGCGTGATGATCGAGGACGGTCTGTTCGAGAAATTCCCCTGCGACGCGGTGTTCGGCATGCACAACTGGCCGGGTGCGGCGGTCGGGACCTTCGGCGTGACGCCGGGTCCGATGATGGCGTCGGCCAACCAGTTCGAGATCACGATCACCGGCAAGGGCGCGCACGCGGCGATGCCGCACGACGGCACCGATCCGATCATGGTCGCCGTGGCGCTCGCGCAGAACCTGCAGACGCTGATCACCCGCAACAAGAAGCCGATCGACACCGCGGTGCTGTCGATCACGCAGATCCACGCGGGCGACGCCTACAACATCATCCCCAACGAGGCCGTGCTGCGCGGGACCGTGCGGACCTTCACGACCGAGGTGCTGGACCTGATCGAGACGGGCATGCAGCGCATCGTCGACGGCACCGCCGCGACCTTCGGCGCGCAGGCCGTGATGCACTTCGAACGCAACTACCCGCCCACCGTCAACCATGCGGCCGAGACCGCGTTCGCCGCGACCGTGATGCGCGACGTGGTCGGCGACGCCAACACGATGACCGACATCGAACCCACGATGGGATCGGAGGACTTCGCGTTCATGCTGCAGGCCCGACCCGGCTGCTACGTCTTCATCGGTAACGGCGACGGCACGCACCGCGAGATGGGCCACGGCATGGGGCCGTGCATGCTGCACAACCCGAGCTACGACTTCAACGACGAGCTGATCCCGATCGGCGCCACCTACTGGGTGCGGCTCGCCGAGAAGTTCCTGGCGACGGCCTGACCGCGTCCATGCTCGATTCCGGCACGGCCGTCGATGCTTCACTCGACACGCTGCTCGCGAGCCGCTTCGCCCGGGTGGCGCTCGACAACGTCACGCGCGAGTTCCCCAACAAGCTCGACCACCTGATGCTGGGCGAGGCCGACGTGCAGCGGCCCGCGGCGCTGCACCCGGTGTTCTACGGCAGCTACGACTGGCATTCGTCGGTGCACATGCACTGGACGCTGGTCCGGCTGCTGACGCTGTTCCCCTCGTTGCCGGAAGCCCCGGCGATCGTCGCGCGGCTCGACGCGCACTTCACCGCGGAGCGCATCGCGGCCGAATGCGACTACCTCGCGAAGCCCGGCGCCGCGTCGTTCGAGCGGCCCTACGGCTGGGCCTGGCTGCTCAAGCTGTGCGAAGCGCTGCAGCGGGCGGCGCATGACGACCCCCGTGCGGCCGCGTGGCGCGACCGCATGCGGCCGCTCGCCGAAGCGTTCGTGCAGCGCGCGCTGGCCTACCTGCCGCACGCCGCGTGGCCGTCACGCACCGGCACCCACGCCAACAGTGCCTTCGCGCTGCTGCTGATGATCGACTACGCGACTGCCGTCGAGCACGCCGCGCTGCGCGACGCGATCGTCGCCAAGGCCTTCATGTGGTTCGGCGAGGACCGCGCCTATCCGGTCGCCTACGAGACCAGCAGCGAGGATTTCCTGTCCAACGGGCTGCAGGAGGCGGTGCTGATGCGCCGCGTGTTCGGCATGCTCCGGCGCGACACCGACGGCGCGTCCGAGGCGCGCTTCCATCAGTGGTGGAACGGCTTCGTGCCGGACGTCGTGGCGCTGAGCCACTGGTTGCAGCCGCTGCAGCCCGGCGACCGCAGCGATGCGCGCCTGACGCACATCGACGGCCTGAACCTGAGTCGTGCGTGGTGCTGGTCCCGGCTCGTGGACGTCATGCCGGACGGGCTGCAGACCTCGGTGCAGCTCGCCATCCACGCGCATCGCACCGAGTCTCTTCCGCAGGCCGCGCAGGGAGACTACGTCGGCACCCACTGGCTCGCGTCGTTCGCGCTGCTGGCGCTGGGCGCCTGACCGCCTCCTGCTTCAGCGCACGACCGTCGTCGGCGTGACCGGCACCCGCACGTCGAGGCGCTCCAGCGCCTGGTCGAGCTTGAGCTCGATCTGCGGGATCTCGCGGTCCAGATAGGCGCGCAGGTCGGCGAAGCGCGAGGCCTCGGCGGCATCGGCCGTGCGGCGCGCCTTGTCGAGCTCGCGGTGCAGGTCGCGCGACTCGATCGCCGACTGCATGCGGATACGGCCCATCGTCGCGAAGTAGAAGATCGCGACGACCCCCATGCCGATCAGCAGCAGCAGCGGCATCGACAGGTTCACCGTCGTGACGAACAGGTCGACGGGCATCGTCTGCGTGACCAGCCCCCAGTTGCGCAGCGCGACTGCGAGGATCAGCAGGACGATCACGGCGACGACCGTGGTGATGGTTTTCATGGGGTTCTCCGGTTCGTGGGGTCGCGGTGCGACTGCGTGGGGCGGGATGATGCCCGCAAGCGGCGTGCGTCGCGCTCGGAGCGCGTCGGATTCGTCGCGAATGCGTGGGTGATCCGTAGGCGCCGTCTCCCGATACTGGCTTCGCGACGCCGCCCACCGGGCTGCCGCACACGAGCGGATGGGTCGGGACATGGAGACGGACACGTGGGCACAGGCGGTCACCGGGCTCTACCTCGTCTGCAACGGGTCGCGGCTGCTGGCTTACGTGCCGCAGATCACGGCGCTCGTGAAGACCCGGCAGGCCGAGGGCATCTCGGTCGGATCCTGGCTGATCTTCGCGGTCGCGCATGCGAGTACGGCGGCCTATGCGTTCGAGATGCGCAGCGATTCGATGCTGGTCTGGTACGGACTGGCCAACACGTCGCTCAGCCTGCTGGTCGCCACGCTGGCGGCGCGTGCGCAGTGGCACAAGCGCTGCAAGGCGCCGGTCGGGGGGCCGGCGTTCTACAGCGCGGACCACGCGTCACGACGCGACGGCGACCGGCTCGGTGATCGCGTCGATGCGCCCTTCGTCGACGCCGTGGCATGCGACCAGCGTGAGGCCGTGCCGCTTCAGTTCCGGCCGTTCGGCCTTGCAGCGGGCGTTGGCGTACGGGCAGCGCGGATGGAACGTGCAGCCTGATGGGGGGTCCAGGGGGTTGGGCACTTCGCCGGCGACGGCGACCCGCGAAGTGCCCGTTTTTTCGAGGTCGGGAATCGCCTCTAGCAGCATCCGCGTGTACGGATGCAGGGGCCGCGCGAACAGCTCGGTCTTGGGCGCCAGTTCGGCGAGACGACCCAGATACATGACGCCGACGCGATCGGCGATGTAGCGCACCACCGCCAGGTTGTGCGAGATGAACAGATAGGTCAGGCCCAGGTCGCGCTGCAGGTTCTTCATCAGGTTGAGCACCTGCGCCTGCACCGACACGTCGAGCGCCGAGGTCGGTTCGTCGCACACCAGGAAGTCGGGCTGCGTCGCGAGCGCGCGGGCGATCGAGATGCGCTGCCGCTGGCCGCCGGAGAACTGGTGTGGGTACTTCACGCGGTCGGCCGGCGACAGGCCGACCTGCCGCAGCAGCGCATCGACGCGCGCGTCGATGCGCTGGTCCGTCACGTCGTTCGCCGTCACCGGCTCGCGCACCCGCGGGCCCGTGGCCTGATCGACGACGGCCGCGCGATGCAGGCGCAGCGGCTCGGCGATGATGCGGCCGACCCGCCAGCGGGGGTTCAGGCTCGCGTACGGATCCTGGAAGATCATCTGCGCGCGGCGCCGCATCGCCTGCGACTTCGCGAAGCGCGCGACCGGCTCGCCGTCGAACAGGATGCTGCCCGACGTGGGCGCATGGAGGCCGACCAGCAGCCGCGCAATGGTCGACTTGCCGCAGCCGGACTCACCGACCAGCCCGAGCGTCTCGCCCTGGGCGATCGTGAACGACACGTCGTCGACCGCCTTCAGGATGGTGCGGCCCTGGCGCTGCAGCACGCGGTTGAG
>Ga0209724_1004076_pt1 | contig 11608 bp, 8 predicted proteins | sample grotaG_FD_184143 | JGI IMG/M metagenome (GOLD analysis project Ga0209724, IMG submission 184143) | Glacier valley bacterial and archeal communities from Borup Fiord, Nunavut, Canada, to study Microbial Dark Matter (Phase II) -... | ecosystem: Environmental > Aquatic > Freshwater > Ice > Glacier ... | reverse complement strand
AGTGCGGCTACGCGGGCCTGGCCCCCGCCGCCGTGGTGCTGGTGGCCACCGTGCGCGCCCTGCGCCACCACGGCGGCGCCCTCGCGGCCGAGCTCAACACGCCGGATTTGGAACGCTGCGAGCGGGGCTTCGCCAACCTGGCCAAGCACATCGAAAACGCCCAGAAATTCGGTTACCAGCCCGTGGTGGCCATCAACCAGTTCGTGACCGACACGCCCGAAGAAGTGGCCCTGGTGCAGCAACTGTGCCGCGCCCGCGGCGTGGAGGCCGTGCTCAGCACCAGCTGGGCCGAGGGCGGCGCCGGCGCCACCGCCCTAGCCGAGGCCGTGTTGACCAACATCGCCGCGGGCACCAACCACCTGCGCCCCCTCTACGCCTGGGACCAGCCGGTGAAAACCAAAATCGAAACTATCGCCCGCGAGATTTACGGCGCCGTCGGCGTCGATTACACCGCCCAGGCCGAAGCCGACCTGCGCCGCATCGACCGGCTGGGCCTGGCCGGGCTGCCCATCTGCATGGCCAAAACCCAAAAGTCGTTTTCCGACAACGAAAAGCTCATCGGCCGGCCCGAAGGCTTCCGCGTCACCGTGCGCGAAGTCGAGCTGGCGGCGGGCGCGGGCTTCCTCATCCCCATCCTCGGCACTCTGCTGCGCATGCCTGGCCTGCCATCTGTGCCCGCTTCAGTGGGTATGAGCATCGACGACGACGGCGTGATTACGGGGTTGTCGTAGGAACAACTGCCCCAATTAAGCATGTTTACGGGCCAAACGGGGACGTAGAAGGCTCACCGTTTGTGGAAGCATGCGCTATAAAAATCTTGACCCGGTAAATAGCTGTAACTACCACAACGACGCCCCGAAACTCAAGAAACAACTGCTGCAGTTAGGCCGGCAGTTTCTGGCCAAAAGGCGGTTAGTGTAAGCGTGGAAGGTTTTTTTGGTTTAATTCATGCTCAGAGTCTCTTAGAGCCTGTTAAAATTTGCGGATAAGGTGTCGGATGCTGGCTAAATAGAGCGTTGCTTCGGCACTGCTGGTTTCGCATTCGTAGTCGCGGCTCAAGCGCCGGTCCCAGTGCAACCAGCTGATGGAGCGCTCGACGACCCAGCGGGTGGGCACGGGGGTAAAGCCGCCGCTGCCCGTGCGCCCGGGGGCCGTTTCCAAGCGCCAGCCGCAGTGGTCCCGGGTCCACTGGGCCAGGGGCTGGCCGTCGTAGCCGGCATCGACCAGGACCAGGTGCAGGCGCTCAAATCCCTGCTGGGCCAGCTTTTGCAGGGCCGCTTTGCCGCCGACCCGGTCGTTTTCGTGGGCTGGCCCGACGTGGGCGGCCAGCAGCAAGCCGCCGGTGCCGACGACGAGCCGGCGCTTGCGGCCCTGGATTTTTTTGTGGCCGTCGCAGCCCTTGTCCAACACGCCCCGCTCGCTGCATTTGATGGATTGGGCGTCGAGCACCGCCACGCTCGGACTCGATTGCCGCGACGGGGCCATGCGCTGGCGGTGGCGGCGCACCAGGGCCCGGTTGAGCGCCGCCCAGCGCCCGTCCGCCTGCCAGCGCCGAAAATAGTAGCAGACCAGGGGGAAAGGCGGAAACTCGCGCGGCAGGAGCCGCCACTGGCAACCGCTCTTGGTCAGGTAAAGCAACGCATTGACAATCAGGCGCAGCGCATACTTGCGGCGGCGCGTGTCGGGCAAAATTTCTTGAATAACTTGCCACTGGAAATCAGTCAGGTCCGTTTCGTACATCTTTGGTCGGATGAAAAAATACGGTAACCTGGCTGGTTTCTTTTTGTCTACCAACTATTTGTGAATTTTAACAGGCTCTTAGCTACTGGGCTTACCCACTGGAAGATGGTAAAATGGAGGACTTCGTCGGAATTGATGAGTTCGAGGCTGAGCTATCTGAAAATTTCAATGTGTTTGTTGGTGGAAAAGCATCAGATGCAATGGGTGGTGGATTGTACGAATTGGCTATAGTCATCCTCCACAATGACACCGTGCAAAATGCGCTTCTATATGGAGCCGGAATTGCATCCGACATGGTTAAAGATGAAGCAAAAGGATGGTTAGTAGAACACGTTGGTAAACCAATAAAGAAAGCTTTTGCAAATCTTAAGGGTGCTAACAAGGATAAAACACCTGAAATAGACCGCTTTGAATTACGCTTCAAGGACATCTACTTTATTGTCTACAACATTTGCCCTGACGGCATTGCAAAAAACTTGGACATCATATTAGATGTATTTGAAATCAGAATTAGCGAGTTCATTTCAAGGCGGTGGTCTAACGTAAGGTGGTGTTGTAATTATTGATTACAATTCCAATTCGGGCATCGTGCATGAGACGGGACTTGCTGAACGAGCAGGATTTTCGCACGAGCACGCCGCAGCGCTGGCGTAAGGAACAGTTGATGGCTTCGACGATGCTCGTTCCGCCGCTGCCTTTGGGGCAGCGGCGGTGTTGCCAGCGGGGCAGCACGTCCACATAGGCCGGGAACAGGTCGGTAAAATACCAACAATGCCGTCGGTAGCGGCCCGGTAAGGCTTGCCACAAGCGCCGGGCCGTCGCCGCGTCCCGGCGGCCGGTCACCCAGGCCAGGATGCGTCGGCTGGCGCGCTCGACGGCCAGCCACAGCCACCCTTTGCGCCGCCTGCGGCCCACAAAGGTCCGCATCTCATCGAGTTCAAGCGCTTCCCGCTCGCGGCGTTGCGCCTTTTTCGGCCGCAAGCGGGGCAAGGGCGAACTTGCCGCCTGCGCTTTTTTTTGCCAGTTTGGCCCCCGTCATCCGCGAAACACCCGTCACGCGCACAATGCTGCGCTGCGAGTTGCGCTCGACCAGCAGCTTTTCCACCTGCGCGTACCGCAGGGCTCGTTCGGCCGCCGCCGGCGTGAAGCGGGCCTGGTGGCCGCAGGCCGTGCATCGGTACTTGGCGTGGCCTTGACTGCTGCCGTTACGCCGGATGTGGGCACTGCCGCAGGCGGCGCAAAGATGTTGCGTTGAAATCATATGACACCATACGGCTTTCACCATTCGTTAGACCACCACCATTAATTTAGGGGCTTAGGAAGCAAAAATCAGAAATTGGGGCGTAACTTATTGTTATGCAACCTGCTAACCGCTATTACAAGTGCAGCAAACTTTCGGAGGTCAAATTTCGCTACTTGCTGCGGCTCTTTGCCCTGGATTTGACGGCCTCGGATGCGGCCCGCCTTACGGGGCTGAGCACCCGCGCCGTGAACGCGCTCTACCTGCGCTTGCGCCACCGGTTCCTGGCGTGGAATCCCGGGCCGGCCGAACTGGCCGGGGCCGTCGAACTCGACGAAAGCTATTTCGGTCCACGGCGCGTACGCGGCAAGCGCGGCCGGGGCGCGAGCGGCAAAACCATTGTCTTCGGCCTGTTCAAACGCGGCGGGCAGGTCTACACCGAAATCGTCCCCGATTGCTCGAAAAAGACTTTGCAAGCCATTATTCGCGGTAAAATAGGCGTGTCGGCGATGGTCAACCCCGACGGCTGGCGCGGGTACGACGGGCTGGTGGACGTAGGCTTTGACCGCCACTTCCGCGTCCGCCACGGCCAGGATGAGTTTGTGCAAGGGGCCTCGCATATCAACGGCATCGAGTCCTTCCGGAGCTTCGCCAAAGCCCGCCTCCACCAGTTCAAGGGCGTGCCCAAGCATCCCTTTTTGCTGCACCTGAAAGAGTCCGAATTTCGCTTCAACCATCGGTACGAGGACCTCTATAAATTACTCCTTAAATTACTTCGTCAACAGCCCCTTTGACCAAGTTTGCTTCCTAAGCCCCTTGTTTAACAACACCCACTACTCCGAAAGGCCCGCCTCCCGCACCATGAAAATACTCCTGAGCTGCCTGTTGTTTTTCAATCTGCTGTGTTTCCTGCTCTTCGCCCTGGATAAACGCAATGCCCAACGGGACCAGAGGCGCATGGCCGAAAAAACGCTGCACCTGGCGACGCTGCCGGGCGCGGCGCCCGGCGCGTGGGCGGCTATTTGGCTGCTACCCATAAAAACCGCAAGGCCGCTTTCTGGGGCGTTACCCTGGTGCTGACGCTGCTGCAAGGGGCGGTACTCTATTTCACGTGGCCCTATTTTCAGACGCCGTTTTAACTGTGTCAAACGGCTGCCTGCGGGGAGCTGGGCCTTGCACACGTCAAGCACGGGGCGTTCTTGAGCCGAAGCGCAGAGGTGGTCATTTGATGGGGTTCAAAAAAACGACCGTGACTGTTGCAGAACTCCGAGCTACGACTTGAAAAGCTCACTGAACGGATGTCAAGCGGAGAAAAAGGGCTGTGAAGTGCTCTTTTCCGGCCGTTACGAGCTCGGGTAATTGATGCTTGAGGCTTGGCCAATGGTTCTGCAACAGCCACCACCCTTTCTATAAACGAAGTTGCCAAAAGAATTTTATTATGGTGACACGCTAGTACAGGTGCGTCTACGTGGCTGGTGCCCGCCCAGCTTGCCGGCTTGGCCATTTGCGGCCGGTTGTGTAATTTGAACCCGCACGGCATCTGCTGGGCGCCGCGCGGCGCCCAGCAGATGCCGTGCGGGTTCAGCAAACCAGAAAGCGCTATGAGTGGCCGGCAAAACTTCACCTCCGCCCGCGTGCCCCGGATGAGCGACGCGTTTCCGCACGCCGTGGTCGCCAATGACCTGATTTTTGTGTCGGGCACGCCCGGTTTCGACCCCAGCACGGGGCACCTGAGCGAGCGCTTTGAGGAACAAGCCGCGCAGGCGTTTCGGAACCTGAAAACCGTGCTGGAAGAACTCGGCATTGGCCTGGATAAGGTGTTGAAAACAAGGGTGTTTATGGTTGCCGGCAACGACTTCGCGAGCTTGAACCACGTCTACCGCGACGTTTTTCCAGAAAATGCCCCCGCCCGCAGCACGCCGCAAGTCCTGCCGTTTCCGGGGGGCATCCTGATTTCGGTCGAGTGCATCGCGCTGGTGTGAGCGTCGACGGCCGCGTGGCGGGGGCCGCGGCCGTTGCTTTTGCGGCCCGCTCCTACATCGTGTGGGCGAGCGATGAGCGACGCCAGCAAGGGTCTGGGCGGACTCGTTTCGGCGTCGGTCGATTCTTAGAACTCTCCCTAACGGGGCTCCGATAAGGGCGGTCAAAGCCACCGTGGCTGTTGCCGAACTTTTCAGCTGACTTGAAAACAGGTCTCGGCCCTCCTCAGTGGGAGAAAAAGCACGCTGACAGCCCGTTTGCTTGCCAGATTTGCTCGGAAGCAACCGCGTTCGAACCCTAGGCTGAGTTCGGCAACAGCCACCACCGTTTCGCTGAACTGGGCCTAAGAGGATATTTAGGATATTAGGCGGAACTAATTAAAAATGAGCCAGTAAGTTGAGGTGGAAGTTCCTAGGCTCCCGGACGGCTTATGGTTGATGGCCGTGCACGGCAATCGGCGCTTGTGTTTGCGCCGCGTGCTCGACGCCGTGCATTACCTCTGCCGCACCGGTCGTCAGTGGCGCGCCCTGTCGGTCAGCGACGTTCCCCGCCTGGACGGCGGTGTACTACTATTTGGGGTAGCACAAGAGTAGGAACAGAAAATATCGCTAGGCCCATTCACCAAGCGATGCTTCCCAGGGAGTGAGGGTGCGCAAGGGACGCAGTTGCCCGGCCGCAACGGCTTCGGGCAGCGTAAAATCGTAGCGGCCCAGCATATTAACGTGTTCGTGCAGCAAGGGCGAGAGGCGGGCGACATCCTCCGGGTTCAAGTGCTCCTCCGTTTCCTGCCACCGCTCCAAGGCTTGTTGCAAATAGCGGGTATTCCACAGCACCAGGGCGTTCACGACCAGGCCCAGCGCCCCGAGTTGGTCCTCCATGCCCTCGCGGTAGCGCTGGCGCAGCTCGCCTTTCTTGCCATGGAAAACGGCGCGGGCCAGCGCGTGGCGGCCCTCGCCGCGGTTGAGCTGCACCAGGATGCGCCGCCGGTAGGCCTCGTCGTGGACGTAGGCCAGCAGGTAGAGCGTTTTTTCCACCCGGCCCAGTTCGGCCACCGCCCGGCCCAGGCCCGAGAGCGAACCCGCCCGCTGCAAGGTGCGCATCACCGCCGTGGCTTTCACCCGGCCCAATTTAAGAGAGCCGGCCAGCCGCAACATATCCTCCCAATGGTCACTGATGAGCCGGGCGTTGACGACGTGCCGGCTTAATTCATTGAGGGGACCATAATCGTCTTCCTTGCTGAGGCGCCAGAACCGTTGGTCGGAGAGGTCTGCTAAGCGGGGGCTGAAGCGGTAGCCTAATAAGGCGAACAGGCCAAAGACTACCTCGCTGTAGCCATGGGTATCGGCCATGATTTCTCTAGGGTCCAGGCTGGTTTGCTGTTCCAGCAGCCCGGCCAGGATGAATAAGGAGTCACGCGGGGTGCCGGGAATGACGATGCCGTGGAAACCGATGAACTGGTCGCCGGTGAAGTTGTAGTAGGTCACCCCGCGCTGGGAGCCGTAGTATTTGCGGTTCCACCCGGCGTGAATCGTGCGCACGGGCACGACGAAGCGCATCCCGTCGGCCGAGGCGACTTCTCCGCCACCCCAGACCTGGGCCAGGGGCAATTGCGCCTGGTCGTCCACCAACCGGGCGTTGGCGGCGGTGAGCGTTTCCACGCGCACGTAGTTTTGCTGCACCCAGGACAAGCGGGGCAAGGTTAGGGCCGGGACCTCGGCCCGCGCCACAGCCTTGAGACCAATGTTACAAGCCTGGGCGAGCAGCACCGCGCAGATGCTCAGCGGTAAATCGGCCGCTTTGCTCTGGCCATCGGCCACGTGGGTGAAGGCGTCGGCAAATCCCGTGAAAGCGTTCACCTCCAGCAGCAGCGCCGCCAGTTCCACTTGGGGCAACTGCTGGGTAAGCCGCGTCCGCAGTTGCTGCAAGCTTCCGGGTTCTTCCTGGGCGGGTAGCGGGCTTACCCGCACGTAGGGCAGACCGTCGTGCTGCAGCACGTGCAGCGCCGTGTTGTGGGGCAGGGTTTCGCGAACCTCCGCGTAGGCCGACCGCAGCTGCGCTTGGAGCCGCACCAGTTCCAGGGCCGGGTCGAGCGAACGGTCCAGCGCCCGCGCCACCGATTCCCGCGCCGCGTCCCAGTCCTCGCCGCGTAGCATTTCCGCGCGCGGGTCGCCGTAGCGCTCACTAGTCGTTACAAAAACTTCCCGGCGGCGCAACGCTTGGTGCAGGCGGTCCAGCACGCAGAGCGTGTACGCGGCAGGGCTCACCTCGTCACGGCTTGGAAACACCTGCCGCATCCAGCTTTTGGGTACAAAGGTGCGGGGAGCAGCCCCCCATTTGGGCCGGCTCCGCCCGCCTACTTCCTGGGCTCGTAAAAAGTGCCAGGCATCGAGCAGGGGTTTGGCCGAGGGGGAGCCTTCCAAAGCAATTCCGTTCAGCAAGGCCGGCAGAAATCGGCGCACGGTCGCGTAGCTGCCGCTCAGGGCCTGGAACCGTGGGTCATCGGCGGGGCTGGCCAGCGCCTGTACCGCGTCGGCCGCTTCTCGCAACGAAGCTTCGCCAATGCGGCTCAGCACCTGTGCCCGAATGTGAGCCTCGGGCACGGATTCGTCGAGCAGCACACGCACGGCTTGCTCCAACACCAGCGCCGCGTGGTCCAAATCCTTCAGGGAGCGCAGCCGTTCGCGGCGGCGCTTGGTTTCGCCCCGCAGGGCCAGCGAGGTCAGCAGCCCATCGAAGAGGTCCAGCACATCGTCGGTGGCCGTGCGTTCGAGGGCCTGGGCGAAGGCCAGCAGGGTGGCCAGGCGGCGTTCTTCTCCCATCCGCGCCAACGTCTGCCCCCAGGCCACTTGGGCATGGCGGGCCAGCCGCACCAGTCGGATTTCGGGCAGGTCGTGTAGCGAGATGTTCCCCACGCCGAGGGCGCGCACGTAGTCCAGCCGTCCCAACGCGGCCACCAGGGCGGGGCCGGAAACACGGGTCGGCGCGGTGCGCAACGCTTCCAGTCGGGTGAGTCGCTGGCCAGGCGGTACAAGTAACAGCGATTCCAAGGCCTCTTGCTGCACCGGGTTCAACCGGTTGCGGAGTTGGCGGTACAGGTGACGGCCCGTGCGCTCGCGGACCCGCGCAATCAGGCGGGCCAGCACCGTCACGCCGGGCAGCACGACACGCTGGGCCACCAAGTGCGCAGTCGCCAAATCGAAGAGCACGCTGGGCCGCACGGTGCTGGTGAGGACCTGGGCGTAAAGCCAACGGGTCAAGCGGAACGCCTGGCGGCCGTCAAAGGGGCGAAAGCCCAGGTAGGTCACCACCTGTACTTGGTGGTCGTGCAAGGTGTTCGGCCGGGTATACTGGTCGCTCCAGGTATCGGCCGTCAGATGCAGTTGCTGGGCCAGGGTTTGTACCACCACGACTGGCACCTGCGTAGGAACGGGCAGAAATGTGCCCAGAAACCGCAGCGTCCCCAACTGCACGGCGCACCCGAGCCGGGTGTAGGAACGGCGGTAGTCGGCCAGGAAGCGCATGTCCTGGGGGCTGAGATAAAAGAACCGGGCCAATTGCTCCGGGCTGGGGTCGGCGTGGTAGCGCCCGTAGCGGGCGGCCTGCTCATCGCTCAGGAATTCAACGGGCACGGTAGCACGGGTAACAAATGGCAGTGTTGGGTACTAGTGGAGGCCGATGGGCCATCGTTCCGGCGCTAACCACCTATACCACCCCTATCGCCCTGTGGCTGGTCTTCAATGGTGCTGGCGGCCTTCTTGCTTCCCAGAAACCAGGAGAATCCCAGGTAGCCCACGCGCGTTTCGTATTTGGTTTGCAGGTCGGTGGCCAGCCCGTCGGCCGCGAGCTGTGCGTACTGGCGGCGCGTGTTGAAGACGTCGCTCACGCGCAGGGTCAGCGCGGCCCGGTCGCGAAACAGGCGCTGGCGCAGGGCCACATCCACCCCGTACACGGCCAGCAAGCGGCCCTGGGGCACCACCAGCGGGGCCTGGTAGTTGCCGCTGAGCTGCACGGCCAGGGTCTTGGTCGGGCTAAACTGGTTGAGCAGATACGCCGTACCGGTAAAGTTGGCCCGGGTGCCATCGCCGGTAAAGCTGGCTACCTGGTTACGATAGTAAGAGCCGTTGGCCGTAAGTTTCCACCAGCTGGTCACGGGCTGCGTCAGCGAGAGTTCCAGCCCGTAGCTGGCCGTGCGGCCAAAATTAGCGTAGCTGGTGCGGGTGATGAAATCGGGCAGGCCGCTGAGGCGGGTGGCCAGCGTATCAATCGTGCGCAGGCTCTGGATGGACTGGCTGGCAAAGCGTCCAAACAGGGTCGTGTTCAGCGTCGTGGCGCGCCAGGTTAGCTGGTGACCCAGTTCCGCGACGTGTACGTACTCGGGGCGCAGGTCGGCGTTGCCCACCACGTAGTTGCGGGCATCGGAATAGATAGGCAACGGAATGATTTGCACAAAATTGGGGCGGTTCACGCGGCGCGAGTAGCTGAGTTGCAGGCGCTGGTCATGGGGCAGCGTGCGCGCCACCGTAGCCGAGGGGAAGACGTTGAGAATCCGTTGGCGGACCGCACCTGTGGGCAGCACCTGGGCGGAGAGCCCCGTAAATTCAGCCCGCAGCCCGGCCTGGTACTCCCACACCTCCGATTTGTGCCGGTAGGACCCGTAGACCTGCGGAATGAGTTGCCGGTACTCGAAGCGGTACGAGCCCGCGTCCTGCCGAACAAATTCGCCCCCCGCTGTTGGTTGCACCGCATAATCGGCCGTGCCGGGCGTCACCAGGGCGTCGGTCTTGACGCCCGCTTCCCAGCGCCGCTTCTCGTCCAGCGGATGCACGTAGTCCACCTGCACCGACGGCATGTGAATGGTGAGGTCGAGCAGTTGCTGGCGGGCGTTGCGCGCGTAGCTAACCGGCCCGTCCAAGACGCGCTGCTGGGTCGTGACGGTGCCGCCGTCAAAATAATACGAGGCACTGGCGGTCAACGCCCGGCCAGGTGACGCGGCCCAGGTGCGCCGGTACGTACCCGAGAACCGGCTGCCATACAGGTTTTCGGCCTGCGTGTTCTGGTTGCGCAGGTCGAACGAGGGGTTGCCGTCCTGGGCGAGCCGGGTGGCAAAGTCCTGCGTGGTCTGAAAGTCCTGGGCGTAGTACTGGGCCGTTAGGCTAAAGCGCTGCTCGTCGCGAAAGGCGTAATCAACGCCCAGCCGCAGGCTGTAGTTGGTTTGCAGGCGCGTGCTGGCCCCCGTCTGGTCGGTGCGGTTGGTGCGGCCATCTACCGTGGCGACCTGCTGCAAGGACGAGCTGCCGCGGAACTGATTGCTCAACCTGTCGAAGTTGCCAGAAAAGTTGAGTTTGCCGACCTGCCGGTTACCGTTGAGCGACGCCGTGTACTTATCCCGGGTGCCCACTGTGGCCAGCGCGTCGCCGTTCCAGCCGGGTTGGTCCTGCTTTTTCTGCACCAGGTTGATGATGCCCCCCGTACCCTGGGCCGAATACTGCGCGCCGGGATTGGTAATGACCTCAATGGTTTCGAGGCGGCTGGCGGGCAGCTGGTCGAGGCGCAGGTTGGGGGGCGTGGGCTTGCCGTCGAGGTAGAGCGTGACACTCGAATTGCCCCGCAAGCTGACTTGCCCGTTGTCGTCCACGGCCACCGAGGGCACTTTCTGGAGCACGTCCGCCGCCGTGCCGCCCGCGCCGGTGACCCGCAGGTGCAGCGTGTGGCTGCCCGGCGCCAGCGTGCCGCCACCGACCCCGGCCAGGCTGGCCGGGCTGAGCGCGAAGCTGCCATCGGCTTGCACAAGGCCGGCCAGGCTGACCGCCGCCGCGGCGGGCGCTGCGTCCAGCGTTGCGGTGAAGCCCTGAAGGCCGCCCGGGGCCTGCAGCGTGCCACTGACGGTGGGGTCCTGGGTGATGCCGTCCGTCGCGGACGCACCGGTGTCATGGGCCAGGCGTGCCGTCACAGACGGAGCGGGAGGCGGCGTAGGCGTAGGCGTCGGGGTGGGCGTAGGTGCGGGGGGCGGAGTGGGCACCGGCGTGGGCGTAGGCGTTGGTGTCGGGGTGGGTGTCGGTGTCGGTGCCGGAGTGGGTACCGGCGTGGGCGTTGGTGCCGGTGTCGGCACAGGAGTGGGGCTTGGCACCGGCGCTGCTGTCCCGTACCGCGATCGCAAGTCGGCCAGCGCCGTTCCCGACGCCAGCAGGGCCGTCAGCGCGGCGAGCGTCGGCGCGCCTGGCCCTGCGGCGGCAACGATGGCCCGCAGGTCGCGCTGCGCCTCGTCCGATGCGGCAAGCAGCGCCCGCACCGTGCCGAGCGTCGCGCTGGTCACGAGCAGCGTCCGCCACGGCGCCTCCTCCCCGCCGACGGCGGCCCGGCCCAGCTCCTGCTGATACAGCGCCTTGATCCGGCCCAGCGCCTCCGCCGATCCGGCGATGTCCTGGCGCACCTGCGCGGCAGGCCGCCCGCTGGCCAGGGCGCCGGTCCACAGCGCCAGCTCGGCCACGCCGGGCGCACGGCCCAGCAGGTCGCGGTAGTATCCGGCGACGACGGCGTTGCTGGCGTCGAGGAGTTGCACGACGCGGCCGGCGACGCCGAACTCGCCGGCGGTCAGCGCGCCGTTGCCGTCGGCGTCGTCGAACACGGTGCCGCTGAACGCGGCCAGGC
>Ga0209724_1004072_pt1 | contig 11612 bp, 10 predicted proteins | sample grotaG_FD_184143 | JGI IMG/M metagenome (GOLD analysis project Ga0209724, IMG submission 184143) | Glacier valley bacterial and archeal communities from Borup Fiord, Nunavut, Canada, to study Microbial Dark Matter (Phase II) -... | ecosystem: Environmental > Aquatic > Freshwater > Ice > Glacier ... | reverse complement strand
GCACGAGGCGCGCGGCAATGCGCGCGCCGTGGTGCTGGTGCCCGAAAGCGCGCACGGCACCAACCCGGCGACGGCGGCTTTCTGCGGCTATGCGGTCGAGAATATTCCCGCCGATGCGCGCGGGCGGGTCGATCTGGCGGCGTTGCAGGCGCGGCTGGGGGCGGACGTGGCGGCGGTGATGATCACCAACCCCAACACCTGCGGACTGTTCGAGCCCGACATGATCGCCATCGGCGAGGCGGTGCATGCGGCGGGCGCGTTCGTCTATTGCGACGGCGCGAATTTCAACGCGATCGTCGGGCGCGTGCGGCCGGGCGACCTTGGCATCGATGCGATGCACATCAATCTCCACAAGACCTTTTCGACCCCGCACGGCGGCGGCGGCCCGGGGTCGGGACCGGTGGTGTTCAGCGCGGCGCTTGCGCCGTTTGCGCCGCTGCCGTTCGTCAAAAAAACCGGCACGCACTATGATCTGGTCGAGGAGGAGCAGGCGCTCGCCGGCACCGACCATAACCGCAGCTTTGGCCGCATGGTCGCATTCCACGGCCAGATGGGCATGTTCGTCCGCGCGCTCAGCTATATGATGAGCCACGGCGCCGATGGGCTGCGGCAGGTCGCCGAGGATGCGGTGCTCAACGCCAACTACATCCTCGCCGGGTTGCAGGACGTGTATACCGCGCCGTTCGCGCATACCGGACCGTGCATGCACGAGGCGCTGTTCAGCGACGATTTCCTGAGCGGCACCGGACTGACGACGCTCGATCTCGCCAAGGCGATGATCGACGAGGGCTTTCATCCGATGACGATGTATTTCCCGCTCGTGGTGCACGGCGCGATGCTCGTCGAGCCGACCGAAACCGAAAGCAAGGCATCGCTCGATCAGTTGATCGGCGCGATGCGGTCGGTGGCGGCGGCGATGCTGAGCGGCGATCCGGCAACGTTCAAAAGCGCGCCGCACCTCGCGCCCCGGCGGCGGCTCGACGAGACGGCAGCGGCGCGCAAACCCGTGCTGACGTGGCGCGAGCCGGTGGCCGCCGTGGCCGCCGAATAGCGGTCACAGCACGTCGGCATAACGCAGCTCGCCGCTGTGCAGCGCGCGGACCACAAGCTCGGTGCGGCTCGAGACGCCGTAGCGACGCTTGGCGTGCTCGAGGTATTTGTGGACGGTTTCAGCCGACAGCCCGAGCAGCTGTGCGGCGACCCAGTCGGATTTGCCGCGTGCCGCCAACAGCACGCAGTCGCGCTGCCGCCGGGTAAGCCTCGGGCGCTTGATGCCGTCGTTCGCCGCCAGCGACTGCGCGGTGTCGAACGCCGCGAGCGGCCGGGCGGTGTCGAACGCCAGCCGCGCGAGACTGCGTGCCGCCGCGAGCATCACGGCTGAAGGCAGCTGGTCGCGCACCGTCGCGAACGAGCAAAATCCACTGTCACCCAGGGGCACGGTATAGCCTTGCACGTCAGCCACGACCGAAGGCGCGTCGGTCCAGGCGAACGCGTCGTCGCTCCGGGCGGCGAGCGCACGCACCGCGCCGTCGCACGGGCATGCTTCGGGAAAGTCCGACAGATTGAAAACATCGCTCGCGCCGGATGTGTCGGGCAACACCAGCGCATAATGGTCGAACCCCAGCTGGCGGCTCGCCCCCGATAGCGCCATGCCGACCGCCGACAAACCTTCGGCACCGCGCAGAATCGCGGCAAAATCATGCACCACTGAAAAACTGCTCAACTGCCTGCCCCCAGGCGGTTAAAACCGCGATGCCCCCGCGTCGCCTTCGGCAACTTTAAACCTGCCGCGCGCGACGCTATATTCTCGTTAAGCACGATGTAGAGAGAAAACAACATGATAACCGAGACTGCAACACTTGCCGGCGGCTGCTTCTGGTGCACCGAGGCGGTTTTCAACGAACTGATCGGCGTCGAGTCGGTGGTGTCGGGGTATATCGGCGGCCACGTCGTGAACCCGAGCTATGCTGCGGTCTGCACCGGGAGCACCGGTCATGCCGAAGCGGTCCGCATCACCTTCGACCCCGCGCAGGTCACCTATGCCGACCTGCTCGATATCTTTTTCCATACGCATGACCCGACCACGCTCAACCGCCAGGGTGGGGATAGCGGCACGCAATACCGCTCGGCGATCTTCCCGCATTCGCGCGAGCAGCAGGCCGAAGCCGAAGCGGCGATCGCCCGCAACCAGGCCGACTGGGACGCGCCGATCGTCACCACGATCGAAGCCGATGCGCCATGGTATGTGGCGGAGGCGTATCACCAGAATTATTACGCCAACAACGCCGGATCGAACGGCTATTGCGCCGCCGTCGTCGGCCCGAAGCTGGCGAAATTCCGCAAGGGTTATGCGGCGCGGCTGAAGAAGGCGGCATGACGGCCTTCGACGACTGGCGCGCGCGGTCGCCGTTCTACGACGATTCGCACGCGGCAGTCGCCGACTCGGTGCGCCGCTTCGTCGCTGCCGAAGTCACGCCGCACATCGACCAGTGGGAAGCCGACGGTGAACTACCGCGCGCGCTGCACCGCAAGGCTGCCGCGGCGGGTATCCTCGGGCTGGGGTACCCCGAGGAATATGGCGGGCATAGCCGGGGCTTCGATATCTTCCATTCGCTGACGCAGTCCGAGGAGCTGGCGCGTCCCGGAGCGGGCGGGCTGACGGCGTCGTTGATGACGCACGGCATCGGATTGCCGCCGATCCTAGCATTGGGGTCGGAGGAGATGAAACGTCGGATCGCGCCGGCTGTACTCGCCGGCGAAAAGCTGATCGCGCTGGCGATCACCGAGCCGAGCGGTGGCTCCGATGTTGCCGCCTTGCGGACCCGGGCCGAGCGCGTCGGCAATAAATATGTCGTCAACGGCTCGAAGATGTTCATCACCAGCGGCATGCGCGCCGACTATTACACCGTCGCGGTGCGCACCGATGGCCCCGGCATGGGGGGCATCTCGTTGATGCTACTCGAAAAGGGCATGCCGGGGTTCACGCAGACCCGGCTCGACAAGATGGGCTGGCATTGTTCGGATACCGCCGCGCTGTATTTCGACGATGTCGAAGTGCCGCCCGAAAATCTGATCGGGCCGGAGAATGGCGGCTTTGCGGGCATCATGCGCAACTTCAACGGCGAGCGGTTAGGTATGGCGCATGGCTGTTGCGCCTATGCGCGCGTTTGTCTCGACGAGGCGGTGGCATGGGCAACGACGCGTGAGACCTTTGGCAAACGGTTGGCGCAGCATCAGTCGATCCGGATCAAGCTCGCCGATATGGCACGGCAGATTGCGGCAACGCAGGCGTGGGTCGATCTGTGCGCATGGCAGGTCAAGCAGGGCAGCGGCCAGCCAGCCGACTTCGCGATGCTCAAGGTACAGGCAACCCGCATGCTTGAAGCGGTGGCGCGTGAAGCCGCTCAGGTGCTCGGCGGGGCCAGCTATCTCAAGGGCAGCAAGGTCGAGCGCATTTACCGCGAGGTGCGTGTCAATGCGATCGGCGGCGGCTCCGAGGAGATCATGCTCGACCTCGCCGGGCGGCAACTGGGGTATCGCTAGCGGCGGCGCTCGCCGTCGTGCGGTCGCGCCGCCGCCGCGCGTCGCAGCCGGTCGTTGATCGCCGCGCCGATGCCGTTGTCGGGGATGGGCGCGACGGCGATTGCGGTGCCGCCGCTCGCCTCGGCGGCGTGGAGCGTGTCGAACAACCGCGCTGCCGCTTCGATCAGGTCGCCGCTGGCAGACAGCGACAGGTCGCCCGCGATCCTGCCGAAGCCGATATGGAATTCGTGCGCGTGCGCGGTCAGCGCATCGAGCCGCACCGGCTGGTGCGGCGCATAATGGCTGGCGAGCTGCCCCGGCGCGGTGATCCCGGTGGGTGCGGCCGCAGTAATGCCGAGCAGTTCGGCGGGAATGGCGCCCGGACGCAGCAACGCCACCGACGCTCCGTCGAGCGCGACGATCGTGCTTTCGATGCCCGCCGCGCATGGCCCGCCGTCGAGAATTAGCCCGATGCGCCCGCCGAGCGAGGCCGCAACATGGTCGGCGCGGGTCGCACTGATCCGCCCCGATGCATTGGCGGACGGTGCGGCGAGCGGCCCGACGGCGGCAATCACGGCCTGCATGACGGCATGCGCCGGGCAGCGCACCGCGAGCGTCGGCAGCCCCGCCGTGACGATGCCGGCAACGGATGCGCCTTCGAGCAGCGGCAGGACGAGCGTCAGCGGCCCCGGCCAGAAACGCGCCATCAGGGCGCGCGCGGCGGGCGAAATCTGCACCAGTGTCGCCGCCATGGCAGCGTCGGCGACGTGGACGATCAACGGGTTGAACGCTGGGCGGCCCTTGGCGGCATAGACCCGCGCCACCGCCGCGCCGTCGGCGGCGACTGCGGCGAGGCCATAGACCGTTTCGGTCGGCAGCGCGACGGGATCGCCTGCACGCAACGCCGTCACCGCCAGCGCGATTCCGGCGGCATCGGCAGCGACGGTTTGGGTGGTTTGCCCGGTCATCGCCGGACGCTATACCGCGTGCCACCCGCTTCGCCAAAAGGCCGCCGCCCATGACCTATGCTCCGCCCATCGCCGAACAGCGCTTCGTGCTGGACACCATCGCCGACCTGCCCGCACTGGCTCGGCTGCCGGGGTTTGAAGCGGCGACGCCCGACCTCGTCGAGGCGATCCTGAACGAAGCCGGGAAGCTGGCATCGGGGGTATTCGCGCCGTTGAACTGGCCCGGCGATCAGGCCGGTGCGGTGCTGGCGGACGGCGTCGTCACGCTGCCGACCGGGTTCGCCGACGCCTATAAGCTGTATATCGACGGCGGCTGGGCGTCGCTGGGCAGCCATCCGGCGCATGGCGGACAAGGCCTGCCGTTCGTGCTGGCGAGCGCGGTGCAGGAGCAGCTGACCAGCGCCAATATGGCCTTCAGCCTGTGCATGATGCTGAGCCAGGGCGCGATCGAGGCGCTGCAGGCGCACGCCTCGCCCGAGCTGCAGGCGACCTATCTGACCAAGCTGATCAGCGGCGAATGGACCGGCACGATGAACCTGACCGAGCCGCAGGCGGGCAGCGACGTCGGCGCGCTGCGCACCCGGGCCGAACCGCACGCTGATGGCAGCTACCGGATCGATGGCACCAAAATCTACATCACCTGGGGCGAGCATGACGTTGCCGACAACATCGTTCACCTCGTGCTCGCACGGCTGCCCGATGCGCCGCCGGGGACGAAGGGCATCTCGTTGTTCCTGTGCCCCAAGGTGTTGCCCGACGGCAGTCGCAACGACGTGAAGTGCATCGGCATCGAGCACAAGCTCGGCATTCATGCGTCACCGACCTGCACGATGCGCTTTGGCGAGCATGGCGGTTGCGTCGGCTATCTGGTCGGCGACGAAGGTGCGGGGATGCGCGCGATGTTCACGATGATGAACCATGCGCGCATTAACGTCGGCCTGCAGGGCGTCGCGATCGCCGAGCGCGCCTATCAGGGGGCGCTCGCCTATGCACGGGACCGCGTGCAGTCGGCGCGGTTCGGCGGCGGGCGCGACGCGGTGCGGATCATCGAGCATGCCGATGTGCGCCGCATGTTGATGACGATGAAGGCGACCACCGAGGCAATTCGCGCGCTGGCCTATCTGAATGCAGCGGCGGTCGACCGTGCCCATGCCGGACATGACGCGGCGGCGGCTGGTCTCGCCGACCTGCTGACGCCGGTGACCAAGGCGTATGCGACCGACATGGGCGTCGAACTGTCGAGCCTTGCGGTGCAGGTGTTCGGCGGCATGGGTTATGTCGAGGAGACGGGTGCGGCGCAGCACCTGCGCGACGCGCGCATCGCACCGATCTACGAGGGCACCAACGGCATCCAGGCGCTCGATCTGGTCGGACGCAAGCTCGGCCAGGACGGCGGCGCGCACTGGCGGGCGCTGTTTGCCGACATCCGTCAGGAAGTCCGCGACCTGCCGCCGAAGGGCGATCTGGGGCAGCTGGCGCCCTATCTCGATGATGCGCTCGCGGCGCTCGAGAATGCGACGGTGTGGATGACGGGCAACGGCGGCGACAAGCTGCCCGATACCGCGGCCGGTGCGACGCCGTATCTGCGGATGTTCGGCATCACTGTCGGCGGCTGGCTGCTGGTGCGTCAGGCGGTTGCGGCGACCGAACAGCTTGCGGCGGGCACCGGCGACGCGGCGTTCCTGCGCGCCAAGATCGTTACGGCGCGCTTCTTCGCCGAGCAGATCCTGCCGCAGGCAACCGCGATGCTGGGGCCGGTCACCCGCGGTGCCGAGCTCTTCTATGCGATTCCAGAGGACGGGCTCGCCGCCTGAAGCGTGGGAAACACGTCGAAGCTTGCCGCGTCGCCGACGGCGAGGAACGCGCCGTTGATATAGCCCGGCTTGCCGTAGCCGAACGGCTGCCCGTTGAGCCCGGTCATCGCGCCGCCCGCCGCAAGCAGCACGGCATGCCCGGCAGCGGTGTCCCATTCGCACGTCGTCCCATAGCGCGGATAAAGATCGGCGCTGCCCTCGGCGATGCGGCAGAATTTCAGGCTCGACCCGGCCGGTTCGAGCGTCACCAGCCCAAGCGCGTTGAGATACGCCTTGGTCGCATCGTCGAGATGGCTGTGGCTGACCACCACGGTCGGAGGCGTCGCGCGCAGCCGGGTGAAGATTTGCGCCCGCGCTGCCCCGGCAGCTTCGCAATACGCGCCATGCCCCTGCGCTCCCGCCCAAAGTGTGCCGTCGCGCGGGCTCAGCACCAGCCCCAATACCGGGCGGCCGGCTTCGATCAGCGCGACATTGACCGAATAGGCGGCGCGTCCGGCGATGAAGTCCTTGGTGCCGTCGAGCGGATCGATCAGCCAGAAGCGTGCGCAGGCATCGGGGCGATAGCCACCGGCATGCGCTTCCTCACCAATGATCGGTGCCGTATCGAGCGCCCGGATGGCAGCGGTCAGCAGCAGTTCGGCTGCTTCGTCGGCCTCGGTCACCGGCGACGCGTCCGCCTTGTGGCGAGTGATGTGCCCGGCTTCGCGGATCGTTTCGATCAGCGCCCCCGCCGCGCGCACCGCCGGGGCCAGGGCCTCGAGCAGCGCGCCGTAGCCCAGCGTCACTACGCCTCCTCGGGCGCGAACAGGTCTCCGGCGGTCAACCCCAGCCGCCCGATGCGACGGCGCAGGCGCGGCCATTCCGACTTGAGGAACGCGGCACGCTCGGACTCGCGCAGCGCTTTTGCTGCGCCCGGCTCGACATACAGCCCGACGCCCTTGCGCGCCACGATGAGCCCGGCCGCCTGCAGTTCCTGATAGGCCTTCGCAACCGTCAACGGATTGACGTCGAGTTCGGTCGCCAGCGCGCGCACGGACGACAGCGGCTCGGCCGCGTCGCTGGTGGCGCGGTCGAGGATGCGCGCGACGATCAGGTCGCGGATCTGCAGATAGATCGGACGGTCGCCTTGCCACATGACTGTGGTATCGCGCTAGAACAGCCGGGGTGTCAACCTTTCACCATGCGGTGACGATGTCGCTCAACACCGGACGCGGCCGCTCGTCGAGCGCTCGCGACGGCGTGCCGATGAAGATGAAGCCCGCGATCTTCGCACCGGGCATCCCAAGCCCGTCGGCAACGAGCGGCGCATAGGCCGCCCAGCCGGTCAGCCAGTTCGCGACAAAACCGTGCGCCGACGCCGCCGTGCACAGCAACGCACACGCCGCGCCGGCCGAAAGCTCCTGTTCCCACAACGGAATATGACTGAGCGGGGCGGGGGCGCTGAACACCACCACGAGCGTCGGTGCCTCGAATGCAAAACCGCGAACCGCGTCGAGCTCGACCCGGCCGGGATCGGGCTTGGCGTCGCGATAGGCGCTTTCGAGCAGGTCCGCGAATGCCGCGCGGCGTTCCGTAGCGATCGTGACGAAGCGCCACGGATTGAGCTTGCCGTGATCGGGCACGCGCGCCGCAATGCCGAGGATCGCGGCCAATTGCGCCATATCGGGCCCGGGTGCGACCATGTCGCGCGCCTTGCCCGACCGGCGGGTCGACAGGAGCGTTGCGGGGGTGCTGCGATCGTTGAACTGCATGGCAGGTGTTCTAGCGGCAACGGATGAAATTGCGAGAGGGCGCAAAGGCCTTCCCTTCGCCGCGCGCCGCGCTACTGTGACGCCCCAACGGCAGCCGCCACGAGCTGCCGACAGGGAACAGCATGGCCACATCACCCACGACCGACAAAGCCCAGTGGTTCGGCCACCCGCGGCAGCTCGCGCGGCTGTTCACCACCGAGGCGATGGAACGCTTCGGTTACTATGGCATGCGGGCGCTGCTGGTACTGTATCTCGGTGACCATTTTCTGTTCAACGACAGCACGAAGACCAGCCTGTATGGCGGCTTCACCGCGCTGGTCTATCTGACGCCGCTGATCGGCGGGCTGCTTGCAGATCGCTATCTCGGCTCGAAACGCTCGGTGAAGTTCGGCGCAATCGTGATGTCGATGGGTTATCTTATCCTGTGTTTCGGCGGTGACGCGGCGACGCCGTTCGCCACGATCGACGGTCAGCGCTACGCTGTGGAGGTCGAAAAGCTGCCCGACCATAGCAAGCAGCAATATGTCATCGAAGGTGACAAACGCCTCGCGATCAAAGGGCAGGACGACGGCAGTATCAAGCTGATTGCGGCCGACGGCAGCACCGCGCAGACGCTGCCCAAGGGTGCGCTCGTCGCCGGGGCAGACCGCAGCCCGCTGTTCACCATGCTGATGCTGATCGGGCTGTCGGCGGTGACCGTGGGCAACGGTTTCTTCAAGCCCAATATCTCGACGATGGTCGGCTCGCTCTATGCCACTGGCGATCGGCGGCGCGATGCGGGCTTCACGATTTTCTACATGGGGATCAATCTTGGCTCGCTGTTCTCGCAAATCCTGTGCCCTTTGCTCGCGGTCGGCATGGGGTCATGGGGCGGCCTCGGCTGGTGGGCTGGGTTTGGCCTCGCCGCGATCGGCATGGCGATTTCGTGGTGCCTCATCCAGTTCGCCGGGCCAAAGCTGGCCGGGATCGGCGAGCCGCCGGTGCAGGCGGGTGGCGATCGGTCGCTGCTGATTTACGTCGGCGCGCTGCTGGCGATCCCGGTGATCTGGTTCCTGTTCACTAATTTAATGAACGCGCCGCCACCTGTCGCAGGCGAAGGGATCGGCGGTTATCTGCTCGGGCTGCCGATCCTCGGCAAGGTGCTGTTCTTCACCTTCCTGCTTTCGGTGATTGGCATCCCGATCTGGGCCTACCGCGTCGGCAGCCGCGTCGAATTCCGGATGATGATGGCAGCGATGGTGCTGATCATCTTCAACGTCGTCTTCTGGACGCTGTTCGAGCAGGCCGGCTCGTCGCTGACGCTATTTGCCGATCGCAATACCAATTTGAGCGTCTTCGGACTGTTCAGCATTTCGGCGGGGCAGACGCAGTTCTTCAATGCCGCGTTCATCGTCATGCTAGCCCCGCTGTTCAGCATCCTGTGGCGAACCCTCGGGCGACGCGGTAAAGAGCCTGGTATTCCGGTCAAGTTCGGCCTCGCATTGATCGGCGTCGGTGCGGGCTTCCTGTTTCTCGTCTGGGGGACGAAGTTCGCCGGGCCCGACTTCAAGGTCGGGCTGTGGTGGCTCGCCGGGCTGTATTTCATTCACTCCGCCGCCGAGCTGTGCATTTCGCCGGTCGGCCTCAGCATGATTACCAAGCTGTCGATCGCGCGGATCGTCGGCATGATGATGGGCGTCTGGTTCCTGTCGATCAGCTGCGCGCAATATGTCGCGGGCGTGGTGGCGCAGGTGGCCAGCGTTGAAACGGTCGGCGGGCAGGTCACCAATCTCAAGGTCAGCCTTGAAACCTACGCTGGGGTGTTTCAGACCATCGGTCTCGTGTCGGCGACGATCGGGTTGATATTGCTAGGCATTTCGCCACTTCTCAAGCGTTGGATGCACGGGGTCGATTGATGCGTAAACTGCTTGTTGCCCTTGGCTTGCTGGCTTCGGCGTGCGCGCAAAAGGCGCCGCCGCCCGCCACCGTTTCGGCGCGGCCCGCCGAAGTCGTCAGCATCCCTCGCAACCCGTTTCCGTCGACGTACCACGCCTATCCCGGCGTCACGACGGTGATCCGCGGCGCGACGGTTTATGACGGCGAGGGGCACAAGTTCGTCGGCGGCGCGGTCCGGCTGGAGGGCGGCAAGGTCGCCGAGATCGGGCAGACCGTCGCCGTCCCACCGGGGGCAACCGTCATCGATGCTGCGGGTAAATGGCTGACGCCGGGCATCATCGACATTCACAGCCATCTCGGCGTCTATCCATCGCCCGCAGTCGAAGCGAATTCCGACGGCAACGAAGCCACCGGCCCCAATCGTAGCGAAGTCTGGGCCGAACATTCGATCTGGCCGCAGGACCCGGGCTTCACCCGCGCAATTGCGGGCGGCGTCACGACGCTGCACATCCTGCCCGGCTCGGCGAACCTGTTCGGCGGACGCGGCGTGACGCTGAAGAACGTGCTCGGCCGTACCGCGCAGGACATGAAGTTCCCGGGCGCGCTGCCCAGCCTGAAGATGGCGTGCGGTGAAAACCCCAAGCGTGTCTATGGCAGCAAGAACCAGATGCCCGCGACACGGATGGGCAATATCGCTGTCGATCGCCAGGCGTGGTCCGACGCGGTCATCTACAAGCGCAAGTGGGACGACTATGCGCAGCGCGCAAAGGACGGGAAGGCCAAGCCGACCGATGCACCGCGCCGCGAGCTTGCCAATGACACGCTGATGGGCGTGCTCAACGGCGAAATTCTCGTGCAGAACCACTGCTACCGCGCCGACGAAATGGCGAACGTCATCGCGATGAGCCATGAATTCGGCTATAAGGTCGCCACCTTCCACCACGCGGTCGAGAGCTACAAGATCGCCGACCTGCTGGCGAAAGAGGGTATCTGCTCGGCGATGTGGGCAGACTGGTGGGGGTTCAAGATGGAATCCTATGACGGCATCCGCGAGAATATCCCGCTGGTCCACAACGCCGGTGCGTGTGCCATCGTCCACAGCGATGACCCCGACGGCATCCAGCGGTTGAACCAGGAAGCTGCCAAGGCGCTGGCGGCGGGCCGCCGTGCCGGCATCGTGATCGCCCCCGAAGTCGCATGGCAATGGCTGTCGCTCAACCCCGCCAGGGGGCTGCATATCGACGACCGTACCGGCAGCCTTAAAGCCGGCAAGATGGGCGATGTCGTGCTGTGGAACGGCGACCCATTCTCGGTCTATGCGCGCGCCGAAAAGGTCTGGATCGACGGCGCGGTGATGTACGATGCAGCCGACCCCGCACGCCGGGCAACCACCGATTTCGAGCTTGGCCAGCCGGGCCGTGGAGACGTCAAGTGAAGCGCCTTGCCCTGCTCCTGCTGCTGACGGCAGCGCCTGCCTTTGCCTCGACGATTGCAATCACCGGCGGCCGAGTCGCAACCGGCACCGATGCGCCTCCCACCGACGCAACGGTACTAATCCGCGATGGGCGCATCGTTGCGGTCGGCAATGTCGCGGTGCCGGCGGGTGCCACGGTGATCGACGCGACGGGCAAATGGGTGACGCCGGGCATCGTCGCGGCGATGTCGCGCGTCGGCCTGAGTGA
>Ga0209724_1004070_pt1 | contig 11612 bp, 10 predicted proteins | sample grotaG_FD_184143 | JGI IMG/M metagenome (GOLD analysis project Ga0209724, IMG submission 184143) | Glacier valley bacterial and archeal communities from Borup Fiord, Nunavut, Canada, to study Microbial Dark Matter (Phase II) -... | ecosystem: Environmental > Aquatic > Freshwater > Ice > Glacier ... | reverse complement strand
AGCGCGACCCGGTGCTGATGGCCAACGCCATCCGGGCACTGTCGATGGACGCGGTGCAGCAGGCCAACTCCGGCCACCCCGGCGCGCCGATGGGCATGGCCGAGATCGCGGTCGCGCTCTGGGGCCGCCACCTGCGCCACAACCCGGCCAACCCGAACTGGCCGGGTCGCGACCGCTTCGTGCTCTCGAACGGCCATGGTTCGATGCTGCTGTACTCGCTGCTGCACCTCACCGGCTACGACCTCGCACTCTCCGAGCTGCGCAACTTCCGCCAGCTCCACAGCAAGACGCCGGGCCATCCCGAGCACGGCCTCACGCCCGGCGTCGAGACGACCACCGGGCCGCTCGGCCAGGGCCTGACCAATGCCGTCGGCATGGCCCTCGCTGAAAAGCTCCTCGCCGCCGAGTTCAACCGCGCCGGCCACACCGTCGTCGACCACCGCACCTACGTGTTCTTCGGCGACGGCTGTCTGATGGAAGGCATCAGCCACGAAGCCTCGGCGCTGGCAGGCGCCTGGAAGCTCGGCAAGCTGATCGCGCTCTACGACGACAACGGCATCTCGATCGACGGCGCCGTGGCGCCCTGGTTCATCGACGACACCCCCAAGCGCTTCGAGGCGTATGGCTGGAACGTGATCGCCGGCGTCGACGGCCACGATGTCGATGCCGTCGATGCCGCCATCGCGAAGGCGCGCGCACAGAACGCCAAGCCGACCCTGATCTGCTGCAAGACCACGATCGGCAAAGGCTCGCCGAACCGCGGCGGCACCGCCAAGGCGCATGGCGAAGCGCTCGGCGAGGCAGAGGTCGCGCTGACGCGCACGGCGCTCGGCTGGTCGCACGCGCCCTTCGTGCTGCCCGACGAGGCCTATGCGCAGTGGGACGCGTCGGCCAGAGGCGGCGAAGCCGAAGCGGCCTGGAACGACGCGTTCGCGGCCTACGGCGCCGCCCATCCCGAGCTCGCCGCCGAATTCAGCCGGCGCATGGCCGGCGAGTTGCCCGTCGACTGGCGTAACGCCGTTCACGCCGCCGCCGTCGCCGCGCACGGCAAGGCCGAAAGCGTCGCCAGCCGCAAATCGAGCCAGATCGTGCTCGAGGCGTTCACGAAGGCGCTGCCCGAGCTGCTCGGCGGCAGTGCCGACCTCACCGGCTCGAACTTCACCAACACCAGTCACACGCCGCCGCTCCGGTTCGGCGCCGACGGCAGCGTCGCCACCGACAGCGAAGGCCGGCGCGGCCGCCACATCAACTACGGCGTGCGCGAGTTCGGCATGGCCGCGGTGATGAACGGCATCGCCCTGCACGGCGGCCTCGTGCCTTATGGTGGCACCTTCCTCACCTTCAGCGACTACAGCCGCAACGCCATCCGGATGGCGGCACTGATGAAGCTGCGCGTCGTTCACGTCTTCACGCACGACTCGATCGGGCTCGGCGAAGACGGCCCCACGCACCAGTCGATCGAGCACGCGGCGTCGCTGCGCCTGATCCCGAACCTCGACGTCTGGCGGCCGTGCGACACGATGGAGACGGCGTGCGCGTGGGCCGCCGCGATCGAGAGCCGCGACCGGCCGTCGGCCTTGCTGCTGTCGCGCCACAACCTGCCGTATGCGCCCAAGCCGGGCTTCGACGTCGCGAAGCCCCAAGGCACGTTGACGGCCATCGGCAAGGGCGGCTACGTGCTGGCCGAGCCGGCGGAAGTCGGCCTGCGCGGGAAGACTCGCGCCGTGATCATCGCCACCGGTTCCGAGGTGGCGCTGGCGCTCAACGCCCAGCAGCAGCTGGCCCGGCCGGAGCACGGCGGCATCGCGGTGCGCGTCGTCTCGATGCCGTCGACGACGGTGTTCGATCGCCAAAGCGTGGCGTGGAAGACCAGCGTTCTGCCGGCTGGCGTGCCGCGCATCGCCGTCGAGATGGGCGCCACCGACGGCTGGTGGAAGTACGGCTGCGCCGCGGTGATCGGCATCGACCGCTACGGCGAGTCGGCGCCGGGGCCGGTGCTCTTCAAGCACTTCGGCTTCACGGTCGAGAACGTCGTCGCGACGGTGAAGAAGGTGGTCGCGCGATGACGCCCTGGCACTTGGCCGGGGCCGTCGTTTTCGGCGCCCTCGTTGCGACCACCGACGCACGCGGCGCGGTCGCGGGGCTCGAGGTCGAGGCCTCGGCGAACGCGGCGCGCTGCGTGGTCATCAGCACGGAGCCATTGGCGTATCCACGTGGCATGGCCGTGCAGAAGACCGGCGGCATCGTCCGCGTCAACCTGACCTTCCATGCACCAGGCGACGCGCCTCGTGCCGAGGTGTTCTTCGACACCATTGGCGATGTCTTTCGCGAGCTCGTTCTCGACAGGGTGAAGGGTTACCGGTTGCCTTGCCTTCGCGCTGGCGACGCGCCGATCGTCGTGACGCAGGAATTCGTGTTCACGCCCGGCGACGGCCGACCTGTCATCTGGAGCCCGCTCCGTGACAAGGAGCGCGAAGGTGCTGAATCGCCGTTGGCCTGCCTGACCGGTGCCGACAAGGTGCCCGACTGTCCGACGAGCAGGGTTGTCGGGAACGACAACGGCACCGTGTTCGTCCGCTACGCCTTCGCCCGGCCCGACGTGGCGCCGCAGGCCACGATCCTGTTCGACGACGGCAACAGCCGATTCGCGGAAGTCGTGACGCGCTACGCCGCCGGTCTTCGGCTGCCATGCCTGGCGGCGAACGGCGCTCCGGTCACCGTCCTCGGCGATTCGATGACGCTGTCGGTTCCCTGCGGCGTGCTCGACCTCGGCTGAGCGCAGCGGCCAAGAATGCAAAACCAGGAGAAAGCATGACCATCCAGATTGGCATCAACGGCTTCGGCCGCATCGGGCGCATGGTGTTTCGCGCCGCCGTCCAGAACTTCGCCGGCGACATCGAGGTCGTCGCCATCAACGACCTGCTCGAGCCCGACTATCTCGCCTACATGCTGCGCTACGACTCGGTGCACGGCCGCTTCAAGGGCGAGGTCGGCGTCGACGGCAACACGCTGATCGTGAACGGCAAGCGCATCCGCCTCACGCAGGAGAAGGACCCCGCGAACCTGAAGTGGGGCGCGGTCGGCGCTGCCGTCGTCGTCGAGGCGACCGGCCTCTTCCTCACCAAAGAGACCGGCCAGAAGCACATCGACGCCGGTGCAAAGAAGGTGATCTTCTCGGCGCCGTCGAAGGACGACACGCCGATGTTCGTGTTCGGCGTCAACGACAAGACCTACAAGGGCGAGGCGATCGTCTCGAACGCTTCGTGCACCACCAACTGCCTGGCACCCGTGGCCAAGGTGCTCAACGACAAATGGGGCATCAAGCGCGGCCTGATGACGACCGTGCACGCGACCACGGCCACGCAGAAGACCGTCGACGGCCCGAGCAACAAGGACTGGCGCGGCGGCCGCGGCATCCTCGAGAACATCATCCCTTCGAGCACCGGTGCCGCGAAGGCGGTCGGCATCGTGATTCCCGAGCTGAACAAGAAGCTCACCGGCATGTCGTTTCGGGTGCCGACCTCCGACGTGTCGGTGATCGACCTCACCGTCGAGCTCGTCAAGGAAGCGTCGTACAAGGAGATCTGCGCCGAGATGAAGGCGCAGTCCGGAGGCGCGATGAAGGGCGTGCTCGGCTACACCGAGGACAAGGTCGTCTCGACCGACTTCCGCGGCGAGCCGATGACCTCGGTCTTCGATGCCGACGCTGGCATCGCTCTCGACAGCACGTTCGTGAAGGTCGTCGCCTGGTACGACAACGAATGGGGCTACTCGAACAAGACGCTCGAGATGGTGCGGGTCATCGCGAAGTAGGCCGCAGCGAGCGCAACGAAAAGGGCCCGTCGCGGGCCCTTTCTTCATTTCTGTAGCCGAGGCTCAATGCCAGTGGCCGCGGCCGCCGTAGTAGCCATGGCGGTAGCCGCGATGCCAGCTGCTGCCGACCCAGTAGCCGATGCTGGCGCCGATGATCGCCGGGCCGACGTAGGCGCCGGGGCCGTAGTAGACCGGAGCCGGCGCGTAGTACGACACCGGAGCCGGCTCGTCGTAGTAGGCGTACGACGGCGCTCGTTCCACGTAGGTCGGGCGCTCCTCTTCCACGTAGGCCGGCGGCACCGCGGAGTACGTCGAGTAGCCCTGCGGCGGGCCGACGCGATCGAGCGGCGCGCCCGCTGCCGGCCGCACGTCGATGGCCAAGCGCGGGCCGGGGTCGCGCGGCAGCCGCGTGGCGTAGCGCTGGCCGTTGTAGTCGTAGACGACGTCGTAGCCGACGACGCGGTTGTCGTAGCTGCTGACGGTCCGGCAGCGTCGCGACACCACGGTGGCGGCGCCGCCGTTGTTCGCCTCGACGTTGTTGCCAATCGCCGAGCCGGCGACTGCGCCGAGGCCGGTGGCGGCAGCGCGGCCGAGGCCGTGCCCGAACTGGTTGCCGACGACACCGCCGACGATCGCACCGATCAGGGCGCCGCCGCCCGAGGGCTGCTGCTGCACGACCTGGGGCACATCGGCACATTCCTGGCGCGGCACGGCGACCGAACTGGTCACGGGCGTGGCCGAGACCACCTGGGCATATTCAGCCGCTTGGGCGGCAAGGGCGGCGCCGGTCAGACCGGCAAGCACCACGACGCGGGCTGTGTTGTTCGATGTCTTCATGGGTGTGGACTCTCTATGCGCTGAGCAGCGCCCGAACTTCGACTCACGGCAACGGCGGGAGTTCGCCCGGAGCCTGGCATGTTCTACGCAGCCTCAAGCCCCGGCGATGACAGGGTGTGCCGCCTTGACATTTCTTTGCACGGCGGAAGTCGCGATTCGGCCGCTGCGGCGGCGTCTGTCAGCGGGCCGGGGCGGAGGCCGCGGACGGTGTCGGCGGCGTCGGCAGGGAAGACGCCGCGCTGTCGCTCGCGCCGCTCGCCGCCGGCATCGGAAGCAGGCGGATGGTTTCCGGCCGCACTTGCAGGGCCAGCCGACCGGGCTCGCGGTCGCCCAGCGAATTGATGCCGCCGATGCCGTCGAGCCAGCCGCGAGTGAACACGAAGAAGAGCACGTTGGCGGCGATCAGCGCCACCAGCAAGGTCCTCAGCATGGCAGCGGCACCGCGTCGAGCGGCCGAAGCCGCACCTCGCCGCTGCGGATCGCCCGGATGCCGGCGGGCGTCTCGAGCAGCAACTCGCCGTTCGCAGTAACGCCCACCGCGACGCCTTCGAGTGCGGCCTCCGCATCTCCGGATCTCGCGCTGCCGACGGCGCGGCCGCGCAGCAGGTCGCGGGCATCGAAGCGATCGGCGAAGGCCGCGAATCCGTCGCGCTCGAATCGCTCCAGCGCGGCGACGAGGCCGGGCAGCAGCGACTGCAACGCGAGATCGGGCGTGGCTGCGGCGTCGATCTCGGCGAGCGACGCGACACCCGACGAAGCGCCGTCGACGGCCTGCGCGCGCACGTTGAGGCCGACGCCGATGACCGCGACGCGGATCGTGGCACCGCACGGCGCCATCTCGATGAGCACGCCGCCGAGCTTGCGCCCGATAGCAGCGCCGGCATCCACACGCGGACCGCCGACGAGCCAGAGATCGTTCGGCCACTTGAGGCCGATGCGCAGTGCCGAGGGTTCGTGGCCCCGGTCCGGATCGAGCGTGTCGGCGAGCGCCACGCCGACGGCGAGCGAGAGCCCCGACAGATCGACGGCGGCAGCGACGGGCCAGGCCAGGGAAAAGGTGAGCGACGCGCCCTCGGTCGATTGCCAGCGGCGGCCGTGGCGGCCGCGCCCTGCCGTCTGCCGATCGGCGACCAGAAGGCGCGGCGAGAACGAAGCCCCGGCCGCCGCCTCGGCGTGCACTTCGGCGAGCAGGTCAGAGTTCGTCGAGCCGGTCTCGGCGACGTGCCGACGGGCCAGGCCGCCCGGCGTCACGCGCGGCCCCGCGCCTGCGACGCCAGCGGCCGCGCCGCCATCAGCGCCTCGGCGCCAGCATCGTGCCCCGGCATTCCGGCGTGCCGCAGCGGCACTCGAATTCCTTCTTCACCTTGGCGGTGTGGCGGCCTTCGAGGATGAGGCCGTAGTCGTAGTTCAGTTCTTCGCCGGGCACGATGTCGCGCAGCGCCTTGATGAAGACGCGGCCGGCTTCGTCGTCTTCGTCGGCCTCGCAGTTCGGGCCGCAGGCGTGGTTGATCCACTTTGCCGAGTTGCCGCCGTCCTTGCCGTCGATCACCCGCTTGTCATCGATGTGGAAGTAGAACGTGTGGTTCGGATCGCTGGGGTCGTGCGGGTGGCGCTTCTGCGCTTCCTTCCACGTGATGATCTTGCCGGTGTATTCCATGATCCGCTCGCCCTCGGCGATCGGTGCCAGCGCGAACACGCCCTTGCCGTGGATGCCGGAGCGGCGGACCTGGATGCGTCGGCCCCGGGTCGCGGCCGCGGCGGGATGCGAGGCACCGTTCGAAAGGGTTTTGTTGGCGTTCGATTTCTTTGGGTACATTGAATTCATGGGTGCGCGCGCGTAGGCGTGCGCGCGAGAGGCCCGGATTGTATGGATGAGCGAAAGCTGCACGCGAGAGACATGCCAACACGATGACAAAGTCACTGATCATTGCCGAGAAGCCTTCCGTCGCCCAGGACATCGTGCGCGCACTCACGCCCACGGCGGGCAAGTTCGACAAGCACGACGAGTACTTCGAGAGCGATCGCTACGTCGTCACCTCGGCGGTCGGCCACCTGCTCGAGATCAAGGCGCCGGAGGAGTACGACGTCAAGCGCGGCAAGTGGAGCTTCGCCCACCTGCCGGTGATCCCTCCGCATTTCGACCTGGCGCCGCTCGACAAGACGAAGACGCGGCTGAACGCGATCGTCAAGCTCGCCAAGAGGAAGGACGTGAGCGAGCTCATCAACGCCTGCGACGCCGGCCGCGAGGGCGAGCTGATCTTTCGCCTGATCCAGCAGCACGCGAAGTCGAAGCAGCCCGTGAAGCGACTCTGGCTGCAGAGCATGACGCCGGCTGCCATCCGCGACGGCTTCGAGCATCTGCGCACCGATGCGCAGATGCTGCCGCTGGCCGACGCTGCGCGCTGCCGCTCCGAGGCCGACTGGCTGGTCGGCATCAACGGCACGCGGGCGATGACGGCCTTCAACTCGCGCGACGGTGGCTTCTTCCTCACCACCGTCGGTCGCGTCCAGACGCCGACGCTCTCGATCATGGTCGAGCGCGAGGAGCTGATCCGAAAGCACGTCTCGCGCGACTACTGGGAGGTGCGCGCGACCTTCGCCGTCGGCGCCGGCGAGTACGAGGGCAAGTGGTTCGACCCGAAGTGGAAGAAGAACCCCGACGATGCCGAGCTGCGCTCCGACCGCCTCTGGAACGAGGCCGCCGCCTTCGCCGTCGCCGAGGCGGTGCAGGGCGCCCCGGCCACGGTCAGCGAGGAGGCCAAGCCGAGTACGCAGGCGCCGCCGACGCTCTACGACCTGACCAGCCTGCAGCGCGAGGCCAACTCGCGCTTCGGCTTCTCGGCGCGCACCACGCTGTCGATCGCGCAGGCGCTCTACGAAAAGCACAAAGTCCTGACCTACCCGCGGACCGACAGCCGCGCCCTGCCCGAGGACTACCTGGCGGTGGCCAAGGACACCGTGGCGATGATTTCGAAGGAAGACCTGCCCGGGCCGCTGCGCGCGCTCGCGGTGCACGCGAAGACGGCGATCAAGGAAGGCTACGTCAAGCCCTCGAAGAAGATTTTCGATAACGCCAAGGTCTCCGACCACTTCGCCATCATCCCGACGCTGCTACCGCCGAAGAGCCTGTCGGAGATCGAGGCCAAGCTCTACGACATGGTGGCCAAGCGCTTCCTCGCCGTGTTCTTCCCGTCGGCGGAGTTCATGGTGACGACGCGGATCTCGACCGTGGCCCAGGGCGATGCCGAATACCGCTTCCAGACCAACGGCAAGGTCATGGTCAAGCCGGGCTGGCTCGCGGTCTACGGCAAGGAGGCGCAGGAAGACGACGCCAACCTCGTCGCAGTGGCCCAGGGCGAGATGGCGCGCACGGAAAGCGTCGACGTCAAGGCGTTGAAGACGAAGCCGCCGGCCCGCTACACCGAGGCAACGCTGCTGTCGGCGATGGAAGGCGCCGGCAAGCTGATCGACGACGACGAGATGCGCGAGGCGATGGCCGAGAAGGGCCTCGGCACGCCGGCCACCCGCGCCGCCACCATCGAAGGCCTGATCTACGAGAAATACATCCACCGCGAAGGCCGCGAGCTGGTGCCCGGCGCCAAGGCGTTCCAGCTCATGACGCTGCTCCGCGGCCTCGGCGTCGAGGACCTGACCAAGCCCGAGCTCACCGGCCAGTGGGAGTTCCAGCTCGCCGAGATGGAGAAGGGCCGGCTCGAGCGCGACACCTTCATGCAGAGCATCGCCGAGATGGCCGAGCGCATCGTTCGCAAGGCCAAGGAGTACGACCGCGACACCATCCCCGGCGACTACACGACGCTCGTCGCGCCCTGCCCGAACTGCGGCGGCACCGTCAAGGAGAACTACCGCCGCTACACCTGCATCGGCTTTCCGGCTGGCAAGCCCGACGACAAGGCGCACACGCCGATCGAGGGCTGCGGCTTCTCGATCAGCAAGATTCCGGGCAGCCGCGCCTTCGAGCCGACCGAGGTCGAAGCCTTCCTGAGCGACAAGCGCATCGGACCGCTCGAGGGCTTCCGCTCCAAGGCGGGCTGGCCGTTCACCGCCGAACTGAAGCTGGTGCGCGACGAGGAACTGAACAACTGGAAGCTCGAGTTCGACTTCGGCGAAGACGCCAAGCGCGAAGGCGAGTCGGGCGAGCCGGTCGACTTCGGCGAGCAGGAGCCGCTCGGCAAGTGCCCGAAAACGCAAGGCAACGTCTTCGAGTTCGGCACCAACTATGTGTGCGAGCACTCGGTCGGGCCGGCGACGACGTGCGATTTCAAGAGTGGCAAGGTGATCCTGCAGCAGGCCGTGGCACGCGAGCAGATGACCAAGCTGCTCGCCAGCGGCGCCACCGACCTGCTCGAGGGCTTCGTCTCCAACAAGACGCGGCGCAAGTTCAAGGCGCGGCTCGCCTGGGACGCCAAGGAAGGCAAGGTCGTGTTCGCGTTCGAGCCGCGGGCACCGAAAGCGCCGGCGAAGAAGGCGGCCGGAAAGGCGGCGGCGAAGAAATCGGCCGCGTGAGCGCGGCGCCGTCCGACGGACTTGCCGGTCGGACGCGCTCACACTCGACACCGTCGTGCCGCATCGGCGCGCGCCGAGGAGGCTTCGATGAATTTACTGTCCCGCATCGCCGTGGCGATGATCGCGGCCAGCCTGCACTTCGCGGTCGCCGCGCAGGCTCCGGTCACCGAGAAGACCCCGCCGCGTCGGCTGCCGCCGACCGGGTCGCAGAGCGCCGACATTCCAGCTGGCGTCGATACCGGCTCGCCATCGACCAGCAATGCCATGCCGCTCGGCACGCCAGTGCCACCGGCGATGGCTGTCGACCGAGGCGACCAGAACAAGCGCTCGGCGGCGGCCCGCCTGGCGTCGCGCCCGATCGCACCGGCACGCGCCGGCAGCTCGGTCGCGGCGAGCTCCGCGACGGCCCGCGACTGCGCCGCATCGGCGGTCGCGCGCCGCTCATCGTCGCGGCCGTGTCCGTGAGCTGACTGGCGCGACCGGGTCAGCCAGCACGGCGATGGCCGAATCCCGGGTCGCCGTCTTCGGCGCCATCACCGCCAACGTCGCGATCGCAGTGATGAAGTTCGTCGGTGCGGCGGCGACCGGCAGCTCGGCGATGCTTTCGGAAGGCATCCATTCGACCGTCGATACCGGCAACGGCCTGCTGCTCCTCGTCGGGATGCGCCTCGCCGAACGGACGGCCGACGAGCAGCATCCGTTCGGCTACGGCAAGGAGCTCTACTTCTGGAGTCTGATCGTCGCGGTGCTGATCTTCGGCGTCGGCGGCGGCGTGTCGATCTACGAAGGCATCGTCCGCCTGCTGCGGCCCATGCCGATGGAAGACGCCGGCTGGAACTACGCGATCCTCGGCGCCGCCTCCCTGTTCGAAGGAACCAGCCTAGGTGTCGCCCTGCACCAGTTCCGCCGCGCCTCCAAGGGCGAGCGATTCTGGAAGGCGCTCGGCGCCAGCAAGGACCCGACGCTCTACACCGTGATCGCGGAGGACAGCGCGGCGCTGCTGGGTCTCCTGGCCGCGGCGATCGGCCTCTACGGCAGCCACGCCCTGAATGCACCCTGGCTCGACGCGGCCGCGTCGATCGTGATCGGGCTTCTGCTCTGCTCCGTCTCGACGCTGTTGATCTTCCAGTCGAGGAAGCTGCTGGTCGGCGAGGCCGTCGAGCCCGAGATGGCCGCCGAGATCCGCCGCATCGCCCAGAGCGAAGACTGCGTGCACCGCGCCGGCTGGCCGCTGACGATGCACCTCGGTCCCGACGACGTGCTGCTCGCGCTCGACGCAGAGTTCAAGAACGGCGTATCTGCCGAGGACATGTCGCGCGCCGTCAACCGCATCGAGGCCGCCGTGCGCGAGCGCTTCCCCGAGATCGGCCGCATCTACATCGAGTCGAGGCGGGTCGCTCCCGTCGATGCCGAGCCGATCCCGGAGCCGGCCACCTGATCAGGCCTGGGCGCCGATCGAGGCCGTCGCGACCAGCTCGCTGAAGAGCGCCAGCGACGCCTTCCCTGACACCGAGTACGGGTCGAGCACGGCGCTCTCCGAGTACTTGAGCAGCAGCGACGCATTGAGGCGGCCCATGTTGACCTGCCCCATCGACCAGCCGGAGAAATTGCGCTCGCCGATCTCCTCGTAGCTGAGCAGCATCACGTCGCGATGGCGCGAGTCCTGGGTGATCCTGTTGTAGAGCGCGCTCACCGCAGCGCGGCCACCCTCGAGCACCTGCAGGAAGATGCCGGCGTTGAAGCAGAAGCAGAGCACGCCGGTGACGCCGACCCGCGGGTTGTTCTCCTTCGACTTCTTGAGGATGGCAGCGAGCGCGTCGGCATCGACCGAGGCCGCGGCGCGGCTGGCGTACATGAGGCGGACCAGCATGGCGTCGGGTTCCTAGGTTTTCTTGGAAAGCAGGGAGAGGAATTCGCGGCGCAGGCTCGGGTCCTTGAGGAAGGCGCCGCGCATGACGCTGTTGGTCATCATCGCCTCGTCGTCCTTCACTCCGCGCCAGTGCATGCAGAAGTGATCGGCCTCCATCACGATCGCCAGGCCGTCGGGCTTGACGCGGTCCTGCAGCTCGTCGGCCAGCATCGTCACCGCCTCTTCCTGGATCTGCGGCCGGCTCATGATCCAGTCGCACAGGCGCACGTATTTCGACAAGCCGATCAGATTCGAATGCTCGTTCGGCAGGAGCCCGATCCAGACCTTGCCGAGGATCGGGCAGAGGTGGTGCGAGCAGGCGCTCCGGACCTTGATCGGGCCCACGATCATCAGCTCGTTGAGGCGGGTCACGTTCGGGAACTCGGTCACCGCGGGCGCTGCGGTGTAGCGGCCCTTGAAGACCTCGGTCACGAACATCTTGGCGACGCGGCGGGCGGTGTCGGCGGTGTTGTGGTCGCTCTCGGTGTCGATCACCAGCGCCCGCAGCACGCCCTGCATCTTCTCCTCG
>Ga0209724_1004066_pt1 | contig 11625 bp, 13 predicted proteins | sample grotaG_FD_184143 | JGI IMG/M metagenome (GOLD analysis project Ga0209724, IMG submission 184143) | Glacier valley bacterial and archeal communities from Borup Fiord, Nunavut, Canada, to study Microbial Dark Matter (Phase II) -... | ecosystem: Environmental > Aquatic > Freshwater > Ice > Glacier ... | reverse complement strand
TTTCAAACATGGACATTAAATGCTCATGCGGCAGCAGGTACAAACTGGCTATGGAGTGTGGGTTCTTTGGGTACCAATAGTCAGATTATTGCAAGTCCCAACAGTTCTTATACAAACGCACATGTGAAAGCTGGCGGATCTGTAAGGCTTAACTATAATGATTTATGTGGTATTGCAAAAATAGATGGTATAACAGTTTATAGTAGCTGCCCACCAGCATTTACAGTTGCGCCAGACCCAGGTGTAGATAATATTACAGTGAGTGCGGATAATTCTGCAACGGCAAAAATGTAATCTGGTGCGCTGATCTATAAAATTAAAATAACAGATCGTTTAGGTACTATTAGAAAATTAATGGAATACAAAACCCCCGTAAAATCAATAAACATTTCAATCAATTGTTTAGAGGCTGGCATCTATTCTATTTCAATGTATTATGGTACAGTGTGCAGTACCCAAAAATTAATTGTTAAATAGCACCAATAATTTTTTATATAAAAAGAGCCTGGCAACCAACTCTCCTTTTAATAATTTAAAGCAGAATTTAGAAAATAATTCATGTGTAATTTTTATCCCTAATTATTTCTACCCTATATTTGTAACGGCAAGTCTTATACGGCCAGCTCCTGTTGAACTCTCCCAGGACCGGAAGGTAGCAAGGGTAGATGGTTGAGCGGTGCGATGTAAGTAACTTGCCATTTTTATGCCCCTACCTCATTACTCCATTATCTTTTTGATTTTAATAAATAGTTTATAATTTAATGTTTCAAATATTTTACTTTTGCAAAACATAAATTAAAACAACATGAAATTTTTTATAGACACGGCCAACCTGGCCCAAATTAAAGAGGCCAATGATCTTGGAATTTTAGATGGTGTTACTACCAATCCATCTTTAATGGCTAAAGAAGGTATTAAAGGCGAAGAAGCGGTAATGAACCATTACAAAACTATTTGCGAAATGGTGGATGGTGATATTAGTGCAGAAGTTGTATCAACAGACTTTGACGGAATTATTGAAGAAGGCAAAAAATTGCATGCAATTCATCCAAACATTGTAGTTAAAGTACCAATGATAAAAGAGGGTATTAAAGCTATCAAATGGTTTACTGATAATGGAATTCGCACCAACTGTACTTTAATTTTTTCTGCTGGCCAGGCAATTTTGGCGGCTAAAGCTGGAGCAACTTATGTATCACCTTTCATTGGCAGAGTTGATGATACAGGCTGGGATGGTATGGACCTGATTCACCAGTTGCGACAGATATTTTCTATCCAGGGATATAAAACAGAAATTTTAGCTGCATCTATCCGTTACCCGAACCATATTATTAAATGTGCGGAAGCTGGTGCTGATGTTTGTACCTGTCCACTTGATTCTATTTTAGGATTATTAAAACATCCTTTAACTGATAGTGGACTTTCCAAGTTTTTAGAAGATGCTAAGAAATTCGCTTAATATTACTTATAATATAGAATAGTAGGAAAAAGAAATCCCGGTCAATTGATATGTGTCAATGGACTGCCATTTCTTTTTAATTTTTTGCTGTAAATTTTATCGCTTGTTATTATTTTTCTTTGACTTTTTCATTTCGTTCAATATTTCCTCTTTCGTTTTTAATTTTTCATTATCGGGCAATTGTTTAATGTAGATGTCAAATTCTTTGTGTAACAATGGATTGCTTTTTAGTATCACTTTAATGCTTACTTTGTCCTCTTTACAATCCTTGTTGATCCATAAACTATTACCTTTAAATTCTCCTGCAGAGGTTGTAAAAGTCAGGTCGTTGTTGTCAAGGGGTAAATATCTTCCGTTCGATAAGCACCCATCAATATTGATATAATTGTAAGTTCCTTTTTTAAGGCTATCGGTATATAGATTTACATAAATACTGTCTATCTTTTGGGCCTTGGCAAAGTTTCCTGCTACCAGGGAGATGATAAGTAAAAATTGTTTCATTTTTTATTGCAAAGATGCTCAATATTGTGCCAGTCTCGGTTAAAGGATTGGTAAAATGATGAATGTTATTTTTTTAGTTTGAAATACCAACCTTTTGTTTTACAAACTCATTAGCAGTAATTTCTTTTAGCATAAACATGGCAAGATCACCTGCATTAATATTATATTTATTTTTAACCGGTGGAAAATCTGCATTGGTAGTGTAGATACCCGTTACTGCTGCATCTTTAATATCAGGAGGGCAAACAAAAGTCCATTTCAAGTTAGATGCTTTCAAGAAATTATAGGCTTTAAAATGCTCCATGCTAACCGGAATATACTCCGGAGGAAATTCTGGAGTATCCATAATCAGCGTATCCTCATCTGCATTTAAAATCCCCATACCACCTATGCCGATAATTCTCAGCACGTTGGCTTTTTCCATTTGGGCAACAATATTTTTCATCCCCAGCGATCTGGTTACATCTGTACCATCAAAACTACCACCTAATGCAGAGAGTACAGCATCGGATCCTTTTATAGCATTGAATACTTGTTTTTCATCAAACAAAGCACCCTGTATTAGCTCAAGTTCTTTGTTATCAGGAAGGTTTTCTGTAAAAACATTTCTGCCATACGCCCTTACATGAAAACCCATGTGCAGCGCCTGGTTTACTAATTGCTTGCCTACAGTTCCCGTAGCACCAAATATTATTACATTCATCTTAGTAAATTTTTATTGAAGGTACTCTATATCATATCAAATTAATTATCCCTTAAAACATCAGCAAATGCTGCCTTTTTTTTCATCACAGCATTGGCAAAAGGGCACAGAGTAAATATTTTATAGTGGTGGGCACGGGCAAAATCAGCTGCCATATTTACCAATTGGTTGCCTATATTTTTACCTTTTAACAGCTCGTCTACATCAGTGTGGTTAATGATCATGAGATTTTCATTTGCCATTGAATATTCCAGCTACGCCAGCCTTAGCCCTTCCTCCTCTACATTAAATGTACCTTTACTTTGGTTTTGTTCCTGTTTAATCTCCATTTCATTTTTTTATTGAATTTGCTAAAAAAGTTTTTTTTGTAAATAATTCTGCTACATATTTGCACATCGAAATGAAAATTAAAAATACATATAACAATAGTTGGTGGTGGCAGTCATTATTATGATTGTGTCGCTATGCTGTGTATGTATTAAATATATTAAGGCCCCGACACATTGTGTTGGGGTTTTTTATTTAATTTTTATTAATGCCAAACAGAAAGGCCATAAAAAATAAAGAATGAAGAGAATATCAATTAATACCACTTACAAAAAATTATTAGCCGATGTGTATACGCCGGTAGGTATTTACCTGCGGTTAAGAGATCGTTTCCGCGACACTATTTTGCTGGAGAGCAGCGATTTTCACGCAGGCGAAAACAGTTACACGTTTATTGGAATCAATGCGATTGCAGGAATTGAGATCAGTAATAAATTGGTATTGGAATTTAAATTACCCGGGCAGCCGGCCGAAAAAACAGCCATCAAAAATCCTACCGATGTACCTCAACTTTTGTGGGATTTTATGCATCGCTTTGAAATTACAGAAGCGGCACCTAAACCAATTAATGTTGCGCAGGGACTGTTTGGCTACAGCACTTATGATGCCGTACAATTTTTTGATTCCATTCATTTAAATGATACCAAAGCTGTTTTTACAGATGGCAGTAGTAAAATAGGTGCTGCCGAAATTCCATTAATGCGGTATCGTCTTTATCAATATGTTATTGCCATCAATCATTATAAAGACGAATTGTTTATCTGCGAAAATTCTATTGATGGCATTACCAGTGAAATTGAGCTGGTTGAGAGTTTGATCAAAAGTAAAGATGTTCCAACTTTTCCTTTTAAGATTAAAGGAGAGGAAAGTTCCAATCTAACCGATGCAGCATACATTGACATGGTGAAAAAAGGAATAGCCAGTTGCCACAGAGGGGATGTTTTTCAAATTGTGCTAAGCAGAAGATTTGAACAATCTTTTTCTGGTGATGAATTCAATGTGTACCGGGCCTTGCGCAGTATCAATCCCAGTCCTTATTTATTTTATTTTGATTATGGTGATTATAAACTGTTTGGATCTTCGCCGGAAAGCCAGTTGATTGTGCAGAATGGTAAAGCGATTGTGCATCCAATTGCAGGAACTTTTAAGCGTACCGGCAATGATGAAACAGACAAGGCGCTGGCAATAAAATTAGAGCATGATGAAAAAGAAAATGCAGAACATGTAATGCTGGTTGACCTTGCAAGAAATGACCTCAGCAGGATGTGTAGTGAGGTGGAAGTAACTCAGTATAAAAAAATAAATTATTACTCTCATGTAATTCACCTTGTAAGTGAAGTAAGGGGTACAGTTGGGGCAGAAACAAATCCTTTTAAATTGCTGGCGGTAAGTTTTCCGGCGGGCACTTTAAGCGGAGCACCAAAATTTAAGGCCATGCAATTAATTGATGTCTACGAGCCAACAATCAGGAGTTATTATGGAGGCGCCATCGGGAGTATTGGTTTTGATGGCAGTTGTAACCATGCCATTATTATTCGTACTTTTTTGAGTAAAAACAATACGCTCATTTGCCAGGCCGGGGCAGGCATTGTAGCCGCAAGTAACCCTGAGAGTGAGTTGCAGGAAGTAAACAATAAATTAAACGCATTAAAACAAGCCATTGTTCTGGCACAAAATTTCTAAGATGAAAATATTGGTATTTGATAATTATGATTCATTCACCTACAATCTTGTTCACCTGGTTGAAAAAATAACACATAACAAAGTGGATGTTTTTCGCAACGATCAGATAAGTTTAGAAGCCGTGAATGCATACGATAAAATTATTCTTTCGCCTGGGCCGGGCATACCGGAAGAAGCAGGTTTGTTATTGCCGATAATAAAAGAATATGCTGCTACCAAATCTATACTGGGTGTATGTTTAGGCCACCAGGCAATAGGGCAGGCTTTTGGCGGAACGTTAAAAAATTTAGATAAAGTGTATCACGGAGTAGCAACCAAAATAAATATCTTAAATGAAGCTGCCCACATTTTAAAAGGCTTGGGAAAAGAAGTAGAAGTGGGCCGTTACCATAGCTGGATCGTTGCTAAAGAAAACTTTCCGTCAGAGCTTGAGATTACTGCCGTGGATGACAATGGATATGTAATGGCTTTGCAGCATAAAACATTTGATGTGCAGGGTGTGCAGTTTCATCCTGAAAGTGTGTTAACACTTGATGGTGAGAAGATGCTGAGAAACTGGCTAAACCATGATTAGGGTTATTAAACTTATTTAGCTGTATTTATATGGAATATAAATACAGTGACATTACAGAAAAAATTTTGAGAGCATCTATGAATGTTTATGCTACTTTAGGAAATGGTTTTCAGGAATTAATTTATCAAAGATCACTTGTAGTAGAATTTGATATATTAAATATTGATTTTGGAAGAGAGGTAAGTATGCCCGTTCTAAACAAGGGAATTCACGTATTTGAAAGAAGGGTAGACTTTTTAATAAACCAACAAATATGTGCAGAGCTAAAAGAAGTGATTCAATTAAAAAATGTTCATCTGGCACAGGCTATAAACTTCCTGGAAGCATTTAATCTTGAAGTAGGGCTTTTAATAAATTTTGGAGCTAATATTTTGGAATGGAAAAGAATTTTTAATAACAAGTTTAAGTCTGGGGGTAAAAACTAGTAGCATCAGATAAACCTTTATAAACCAAGGTATGAAAAAGATATTAAATTATTTATTTGAACACAAAAGCCTTTCATTGGAACAGGCCAAAGAAGTATTGCTAAACATTGCTAAAGGGGTATACAATGAAAGTGAGATCGCTTCTTTCATTACGGTATATTTAATGCGTAGCATAACCATTGCAGAGTTGCAGGGTTTTAGGGATGCATTACTGGAATTGTGTGTACCGGTAAATTTAAACGGACAGGAAGTGCTCGACATAGTTGGTACTGGCGGCGATGGAAAAAATACGTTTAATATTTCAACACTTAGCTGTTTTATTGTGGCCGGTACCGGAACTAAAGTGGCTAAACATGGCAACTACGGCGCTTCTACCATCAGTGGTTCAAGCAATGTGATGGAGCAGCTAGGGTATAAATTTAAAAACGACAGTGCTGCACTCAACAAAGAAATTAGCGAAGCAAATATCTGTTTTTTACATGCACCTTTATTTCATCCGGCCTTGAAAGTGGTAGGTCCTATCCGTAAAAATTTGGGGGTGAGAACGTTTTTTAACATGCTGGGGCCAATGGTAAATCCGGCTTTTCCAAAGCACCAGCTGGTAGGTGTTTATAACCTGGAAATGGCGAGAATTTATAATTATTTATTGCAACAAACCGATAGCAACTTTACCATCATTCATGGACTTGATGGCTATGATGAAATTTCATTAACAGGCGACACCAAAGTGATAACCAATAAAGGTGAAAAAGTTATGAGTGCCGAAACATTGGGAAAACGTACCGTGAAAGCTACAGACATTTCTGGTGGCGATACCGTTGAAGAAGCGGCTGCAATATTTTTGAATATTTTAAAAGGCGAAGGTACCTGGTCGCAGAATGCAGTGGTGCTGGCCAATTCAGCAATGGCATTGCAATGTACCGGCAGGTACAATGATTATGAAGAATGTTATCAGCTGGCAGTGGAAAGTTTGGAAAGTGGAAGGGCATTGGAAGTGTTGAAAAAAATATGCGTTTGATAAATAATTTTAACCAGGTATAAATTCCTTCAAATAAAAAATGCACCGTAATTTAATTTTGTTAGTACCATAGCAGTTTATGAATATTTTAGATACAATAATAGCACACAAAAAAATAGAGGTAGCCAAAGCTAAAAAGCAGGTGTCTGTTGAGGTGCTGCAACAAACTGAATTCTTTAACCGCTCTACATTTTCATTAAAGCAATTTTTGTTGGATGAAACTAAAACCGGCATCATTGCAGAGTTTAAAAGGCAGTCTCCCTCTAAAGGCATCATCAACGGCACGGCGGATGTGGCAGCGGTTACAGCTGCCTATACCCAACATGGTGCAAGCTGTTTATCTGTTTTAACCGACAATCATTTTTTTGGTGGAACTACCAGTGATTTAATAAAAGCCAGGGTAAATAATATTCCAGTTCTACGCAAGGATTTTATGATTGACGAATACCAGGTTGTTGAAGCAAAAGCAATTGGTGCGGATGTTATATTATTGATTGCTGCCTGCCTTACGCCTGCAAGGGTAAAAGAGCTGGCTGAATTTGCTAAATCATTGAACCTGGAAGTACTGCTGGAAATTCACACCGAAGAAGAGTTACAGCATATTTGTGAAGCCACTGAAATAGTAGGGGTAAACAACCGGGATTTAAAAACCTTTACGGTAGATATTAACCGTTCCATTGAGTTGAGTAAAAAAATTGGTACTGATAAAATTAAAATTGCGGAGAGTGGTATCAATGATATAGAAACAATTAGTATCTTCAAAAATGCAGGTTTTAAAGGATTCTTAATTGGAGAAAACTTTATGAAACAGCCTGACCCAGCGATTGCTTTTGCCGAATTTGTAAACCAACTAAAAGCAACAAAAAAATGCGTGTAAAAGTTTGCGGAATAACACAGGAAGAACAATTGCTTAAATTACCAGAAACCGGAGCTACTTTTGCCGGTCTGATTTTTTATCCAAAATCGCCCAGGTACGTGTTACGGCAAATGACTACCAGCCAGATAAAAAAAGAGAATAATGTAAACAAAGTGGGTGTTTTTGTAAATGCTTCGGTTGAAGAAGTGTTGCATATGGTAGATGAATGCAGGTTGCATATGGTGCAATTACACGGGGATGAAACACCGCGTTATTGCGAAAAAATTGCCGATTATATTTCTGTGGTAAAAGCTTTTAGAATTAGCGACAGTGATAATATTGGCTGGCGTATAAAAGATTATATGGAAGTTTGCGACATGTTTATGTTCGATACGGAAGGTGCAGGTTATGGCGGAACAGGTAAAAAATTTGATTGGGGTAAACTGCATGAGGTGGCTGTTGGTAAACCCTATTTTTTAAGCGGCGGCATAGAGCCTGCCGATGTTGAAAAATTAAAATCATTTAGCTTACTTCCTGAAGCAAAAGCATTATTTGCTATCGACATCAACAGCAGGTTTGAAATATTGCCAGGTGTAAAAGATGTGGAACAGATTAAAAAATTTATACAACAATTATAAAAGAAAAGTAAACGATGAATATTAAAGTATGCGGTATTACACAACTGAAGCAACTGCAACAGTTAGAAGGATTGAATATTGATTTTGCAGGATTGATTTTTTGTAAGGAATCTCCCCGATATGTGGTAGGTAAAATTTCTAAAGAGGAATTACAGTCATCTGATTTTGATATTAAAAAAGTTGGTGTTTTTGTAAATGCTGAGTACGATGAAATTATGCAAACTGTAGAGGACTATGGTTTGGATGTGGTGCAGTTGCATGGCAACGAAACGCCGGATTTATGTGAGCAGTTATCGGATGATGTGGAAGTGATAAAGGCATTCAGCATTGGTGCAGACACTGACTCGATAGATGAGCTGGTAGCGGATTATGATGCAGTGTGTGATTATTATTTATTTGATACTGCGGGTAAAGATGGCGTTGTTGGCGGTACTGGCAAACAATTTGACTGGAAGCTGATAAAGAAAAGTAAAATAGAAAAGCCTTTCTTTTTAAGCGGTGGTATTGGCCTGGAAGATGCAGCAAAAGTAAAAACATTTAAGCACCCAGATTTTATCGGCATTGACATCAACAGCAGGTTTGAAAAAGAGCCGGGCGTAAAAGACATGGCTATGGTATTGCAGTTAAAGCAGGCAATGAAATAAATAATTTTATGCTATTTGAATTTTGAAAGTTTTATCAATTTAAAAATCTATAATTCCCCTTTAGGGGATAGGCCTAATATGGTAACAATAAGAACCGCCACCGAAGAAGATATTCCAACGCTGTTGGAAATTTATAATGACATCATTATAAATACAACAGCCGTGTGGCACGAAGACCCACACACACTCGCTATGCGGCAGGAATGGTTTGCCGTAAAGAAAGAGCAGGGTTTTCCGGTATTTGCTGCGGTAGAAAATGATAGGGTAATAGGATTTAGTACCATGGGGCCTTTCAGGCCATGGTTTGGTTACCGATACACAGTAGAAAATTCTGTGTATGTAGCTGCCAACAGCAGGGGTAAAGGCATTGCCAAACTATTAATGCAGCCAATTATTAATGCAGCAAAAGAACTAAAGCTGCATGCAATTGTTGCAGGTATAGAAGCAACCAACGAAGCAAGCATTGCATTGCACCAAAAATTTGGCTTTGTTGAAGTAGCGCATTTTAAAGAAGTAGGTTTTAAATTTAACCGATGGATGGATTTAAAGTTTTTAGAATTGATTGTTTAAAGAATAATTTATTGCCAGACAGTTTAAAACGAATCGGTTTAAGACATACAATCTTTGGAAATTGAAAACTTTGCATCCTAAAGACTGTTAGAGTAAATATACTAAAGCGAAAGAAAAATAACGTTACAATTTGAAGGGGTTCCACATAGGGATTACGTACAAGTGAGTGACACAACGATATTAAATTGAAATACAAATGACGACTGAAATACAAAATAATTTTGCTGTTGACGAACATGGTTATTACGGCAATTTCGGCGGAGCCTTTATTCCGGAAATGCTATATCCCAATGTGAAAGAATTGCAGGAACAATATCTGAAAATTATGTACGACCCTGCATTTCAGGAAGAGTTTCAGCAACTGCTTACCGATTATGTAGGTAGGCCCACGCCACTATTTTTAGCGGAACGTTTAAGTGCAAAGCATGGCGTAAAAATTTATTTAAAACGGGAAGACCTTTGCCATACAGGTGCACATAAAATTAACAATACAGTAGGGCAAATTTTATTGGCTCAACGGCTTGGTAAAACAAGGATTATTGCAGAAACGGGTGCCGGTCAGCATGGGGTTGCTACTGCAACTGTTTGTGCATTGAAAGGGCTTGAGTGCATTGTGTATATGGGTGAAAAAGATATTGAACGGCAGGCTCCAAACGTAGCCAGAATGAAAATGTTGGGCGCTACGGTAGTACCTGCTGTTAGCGGAAGCAAAACCTTGAAAGACGCCACCAACGAAGCTCTAAGGGATTGGATCAATAATCCTGTTGATACACATTACATTATTGGCAGCGTGGTGGGGCCACACCCTTACCCTGATATGGTGGCTCGTTTTCAAAGCGTAATAAGCAAGGAAATAAAAAAGCAGTTACTCGAAAAAACTGGCAGCGAATTACCTACGCATGTAATTGCCTGTGTGGGCGGAGGCAGTAATGCAGCGGGTGCGTTTTATCATTTTTTAGATGATCTTTTTGTGCAACTCGTAGCAGTGGAAGCGGCAGGTTGTGGTATTGACAGTGGTATGAGTGCTGCAACAACCCAGTTGGGTAAACCTGGTATTTTGCATGGCAGTAAAAGTTTGCTGATGCAAACAGATGATGGCCAGGTTACAGAGCCACACAGTATTTCAGCCGGTTTGGATTATCCCGGTATTGGTCCGCTACATGCTCATTTATACAAAAGTGGTCGTGCTACTTTTATGAGTGCCACTGATGAGGAAGCGTTGAAGGCTGCTTTTGAAGTGAGCAGAACAGAAGGCATTATTCCCGCATTGGAAACAGCGCATGCATTTCATATATTGAATGAAATGAAATTTAAAAAGGATGATGTGGTGGTGATTTGTTTAAGCGGAAGAGGTGATAAGGATTTGGCGACCTACATGAATTATTTATAGGGTTGGGTAGGGTTATTTTTTGTGAAAGTTTATAAAATTGAATTCACCTCACCCCAACCCATCTCCTTTAGGAGACAGGCTTTTAGAGCACAATAATTTGTAAATTCTTTTGTTATGGCAGACTATAAAGAAAACTTACATAACAATGCCAATCCTTCTACGTATAAAAATGCTCATTATTTTAACAGGCAAAAACTGAGGTAGAAGTAATCGCCTCGTAACAGAAAGCTGATGAATCTTAAATTCAGAAGACAACATCCGTTTGGAAATTATGTATTGGATTTTTATTGCCATCAAATCAAATTGCGCATAGAAGCAGATGGCGGCATCCACAAAGAAAAAGACATTTAACAATATGCTATAAAAAGGAAAAGGATTTTAAATGAAAATGGAATATCTGAGCTACGATTTGCAAACCAGGAAATTACTGAAACAACAATAATAGTTACATAGATAATAGAAGCATTCGTAAAAAATAAAAATAATCAGGTTAGTATGGGGCATCAACCTAAGGGGAATTAACTCTTTCTATTCAGTAAAATCTTCGATCCAATCCTTCTCTAAAAGGAGAAGGCGCCCGGAGGGTCTATGAGGTGAAACAAAGAACCATTTTGATAAGCAAAGAATAAAATAAAAATTCTACTTAGAAGAAATAAGCAACAACAACCAATGCAAAACAATGTAACAATAATACCTTTTACCAATGCTCTTGCTGCTAATTTTGCCGTATTAAATAAAGCATGGCTAACAAAGTATTTTGAAATAGAACCGTTGGATGACAAAATGCTGGGTAACCCCGTAAAGTATTATATTAATGAAGGCGGCTTTATTTATTTT
>Ga0209724_1004062_pt1 | contig 11628 bp, 10 predicted proteins | sample grotaG_FD_184143 | JGI IMG/M metagenome (GOLD analysis project Ga0209724, IMG submission 184143) | Glacier valley bacterial and archeal communities from Borup Fiord, Nunavut, Canada, to study Microbial Dark Matter (Phase II) -... | ecosystem: Environmental > Aquatic > Freshwater > Ice > Glacier ... | reverse complement strand
GGACCAGGGCTATTGGTCACGCCCCCATCAGCCTTGCCGGCGAACCCGCGCCATGAATTGCGCTACTACAGTACCTACCCCAACGGGCCACATAGGGCTGGTCAGCCTAATGAATGGGCCGGGGGGACGGCATCTTCTACCCGTTCCGGGCGTAAACCTACCGCTTCCTAGCACAAACCTGCCCCCGTCGCAGCCCACGTAGGCGGGCTGCGTTGCGGTCGCGGCGCGTTCCCGTCGCCCGGAATAGTTAAGCGCTTTCTAAGCGAGTAGTGGAGATAATAGCCTCAGCAGACAAAAACAACCGCCCCGACTGGGCACCCGCTACCGCTACGAAAGGACACCCGCATGACTGCGACACTCGTTCCGCCCGCTGTGACCTTCAACCCGTTCGTCTCTCCGCAACTCGACGATCCGTATCCCACGTTGGCCGCCTTGCGTGAGCAAAGCCCAGTCTTCTTCAGCGAGATGCTCGGCGCGTGGGTCGTCACCCGCTATGACGACATCAGCGCCATGCTGCGCGATACAACGCGCTTCTCGTCGCAAGGGGCGGCCGTCATGCCGCCCAACCTGCCGGCCTCGGTACAGGCTATCCTCGCGGACGACTATCGTGAAGGGCCGCTGGTCAATAGCGATCCGCCGGAGCATGAACGCTGGCGCGCCGCCTTCAACAAGTTCTTTTCGCCGCGCCGCATGGCCGAACTCGCCCCGCGTATCCGGGCCATCACGGAAGAGCTGGTGGACGGGTTTATTAGCAAGGGGCGCGTCGAAGTGATGCGCGAGTTCGCCTATCCGCTCACGATGCGTGTGCTGCTGGATCTGATGGGCTTGCCCGCCGGCGACATGGAGCGCGTCAAGGCATGGTGCGATCAATGGACAATGCTGATATTTGCCCCCCTAACGACTGAACAGCAAGAAGCCTGTGCGCGGGCCGTCTGTGACTATCAACGCTATATGCTGGCGGTGGTCAAAGAACGCTACACCCAGCCGGGGGATGACTTTGTCAGTGTGTTTATCCAGACTCCGATGGCGGGCGAGCGGCCCGACGATAGGGAGTACGCCTCCCAAGCCGCCGGCGCTATCCTGGCCGGCAACGAATCAACCACCTGCCTGATCGGCAGCGCCGTGCATATCCTGCTGAAACAGCCCGACCACTGGGCAATGCTGTGCGCCCAACCCACCATCATCCCGAAGGCAGTAGAGGAGATTGTGCGCCTGGACCCGCCCTTCATGGCCCTCAGCCGCACAGCCACCACCGACACGGAAGTAGGCGGGGTGGTGATCCCCGCAGGGGCGCGAGTGCTGCCGCTGTTCAGCGCGGGCAACCACGACCCGGCCCACTTCTCCGCCCCAGAACAGTGCCAGTTCGCGCGAACCAGTGCCAACCCGCATCTCGGCTTCGGCAAAGGCATCCACTTCTGTCCGGGCGCGCCCCTGGCCCGCCTAGAAGCCCGCATCGCGCTGGAGGTGTTGACCAGCCGACTGCCCGCGCCCCGGCTCGCCGATCAGCCCGTCCCCTACATCCCCGGCTTCCTGCGCGGTCCGCTGGAGTTGGTGGTGGAATGGGAGGTCCCGTCCGCCGGCTGACCCCCGCCGTAGAGGCGCGCGGTGGGCGGCGCGGAAGCGGTGCCTACCCCCCGTCGCAGCCTGCGTAGGCGGGCGGCAGAGCGGTAGCGGCGAGTTCCAGTCGCCCACCGCGCGCCCACCGCGCCCCCCGCCCCCTAGCGCGCCGTCCGCACCCACTCGCGTGAGCGGCGCTTACCGAGGGCGAGGGGCAACCACATGATCAGCTTCCAAACGACGTAGAACGGCGCGTAGATCAACGCTAGGTAAACTTTAGCCGGAGCGCGCACCAGCCAGAGGCCGACCAACGTATAGACCACTTGGCCCAGCAGCGCGAACAGGCCCAGCCCCAACGCCACCGGCCAGTCGCCGAGGGCTGCGGCGAGGACCACCACGACCGCCGCCGCAAACGACACGCTAAACGGCGGGATAATATGCTCCATCGCGGCATCGAACAAGACAAACCGCCGCTGGGCCAGCGCCGCTCGCAACAGCTGCGGCACATAGTTGCTCAACAGTTCGAGCTGACCGCTCTCCCAGCGGACGTTTTGCGCGTGCGCTGCTTGGAGCGACCCCGGCATCTCTGACCAGACGATAGCATCGGGCGCGAACTCGACCACTTGGCCGCCCAGCAGCAGATCGAGGTGGAATTGCAGGTCTTCGGTGACCGAGAAAGCGTCCCAGTGCATCCCTTCCAGCACGGAGCGGCGGAAGGCCATGCCGTTACCTTTGAGGCCCGCCGAACCGGTGAACAGCTTGCGCCCCAACGGACGCAGATAATGCAGCAGGCTGAAGGCGATATAGCGCAACGCCGTGCCCCACGAGGCGGCGGTGTTCAACACCGTGTCATACGCCTGGATCGCCACGGCACCGCGCCGCAGCCGCCGGTCAAGCGCACGCAGAAAGCCGCTATTGACCAGCGAGTCCGCATCTACAATGACAAAGGCATCGCCGGCGGCAGGATCGGCCAACAATTGCCCAAACAGCCAGCGCAAGGCATAGCCTTTGCCATGCTGGTCGGGGTCGGTGCGCTCGTGGACCGTCGCGCCCGCCGCCTGAGCCAGTTCGGCGGTGCGGTCGGTGCAATTATCGGCGATAATATGCAAATGGTAGAGATCCGGCGGATAATCCACGGCCAGCAGGCTGCCGACCACGCGGCGGATCAGCAACTCCTCATTGTGGGCCGGCACCAGCACGGCAAAGCGTGTCTGCGGCGTGGCCCAGCGCCCCGGCGCAGCCTGCCGCCCCGCCTCAGCGGTCGCCATCTGCGGCGCGCCGTCGGCTCCCAAGCGCTCCGCCGGCCGCCTGATCCAGACCAGCACCGCCGCCACCGTCAGAAACAGCAGATAGCCCACCAACACCACCAACAGCAGCGCGACCCCCGTTACCAACGCGCCGGCCAGGAACCCCAACACGGCCAAGAGAGTGCCCATGCTACACAGGTATCCCAACAGACACGCGGCCACGCACCCGCCGGCCAATGCCGATCAGGGCGAGAGCGCCGCCCGCCGGCAGCCACCAGGGCAGCGGTCGCCCCGCCGGCGGCAATTTGGCCGGTGCCGCCGGTCGCCCCGCCGGCGGCAATTTGGCCGGTGCCGCCGGCACCACAGCGGGAGCCTCAGCACGCGGCGGCGCGGGCGGCTGAGACCCGGCTGCGCTAGGCGGCACGAATTGCGGCGGACGCACGGGGGGAGCCGCCTGTAGCGCAGCCGGGGCCGGCTCCGGCGGGCGCACCGTGATGCCGAAATCGCGCTGGTAGTCCTGATGCGGATATGCCGTCAGCACCTGGGTATAGCCCCAATATTGGCCGGTGGACGGCACATCCACGATCCAATCGCCCACGCCTGCCGCCAAGTAATACACCCCCGTCGCATCGGTCGCCGCCTCGGCCAGCGCCGCCCCCGCCAGTGGATCGCGCAATACCACGCGCACCCCGACTACCGGCGTATCGGTGCCCTTCCAAGCAACCGTGCCACTGATCACCGACGCGGCCCACGCCACGGGCGCATCTAAGGCCACCGCCCGACCTGCTTGCGGGGTCCACGGCAGCCAAAGCAGCGCACCCAGCGCCACCGCCGCCCCCAGCCCGATCAGCCCCTGGATTAGCCACCGCTTACTTAGTCTGTGCATCGCTCGATCCTCAACCCTACCCTAATGCTCACATCACGCAGGCCCAAGCACATCCTAGCCCGCTATCATTTCCGCACCCTACTGTGTTGCTGCCGCAAGTTGGATGGCGGCGCAACCGTAAACATACTCGATCCCTAGGTGCCTATGCAAGTCGCGCTCCATCAGTAACGGTTCAGTCTGGCCCTCGTCAGCCTGCGAAGGCAGGCTTCGTAGCGGTAGACGCGGCTTGAGCCGCCCGGCCCCGGTGGCCCAGACGGAACCGTTACCTCCATCAGTAACGGTTCCGTTTGGGCTAGAGCCGTGTCCCGTTGCCCGCCGCGCAGAATCCAGCCGCACCGCGCTCTCTGTCGGTAGGTTCCTTAGACCTAACGGACTCTGGCATCAGCCCCCGGTCGCCGGATGGCACCGCCTCCTACAGTCCGCCGCCAGCACCTAGCAGTCGCCTAATCAGAGGTGAATGCTCGGAGGCGGTGCCACCCGGCGCGCCCAGGCTTCGTCTCAGCGCACCGGAGACCGCAGAACCCCTCCGCCCATCGCAGTAGCGACGGATGCTTCGCTGCGCGCACATAGGACAGGATTCTAGCGCTACCCCACCGGGCGAACCACTGGAAACCCCCACCCAATCTCCCTTACAGCCTCCGTGTCTCCGTGTCTCCGTGGTGGCGCGCTGCGCTCCCCACCAGCGCCGCCCACGCCGCCAGCAACGGCTGGGCCACCACCGGCCAGCTATAGGTGGACACGGCGAGGGCCCGCCCGGCCGCGCCAAGCGCCGCCGCTTGGGCCGGGTCGCGCAACACGCCGATCACCGCCGCCGCGAAATCAGCCGGCGTGTCGGCCAACAGCAATTCGTGGCCGGAGGTGACGGCAATGCCTTCACAGCCGACGGTGGTGGAGATCACCGGCTGGGCCATAGCCAGGGCTTCCACGATCTTTAGTCGCGTGCCGCCGCCCATCCGTAGCGGCACCACGCTGGCCCGGCTGCGCCAGATGGCGGGCCGCACGTCGGCCACGCGCCCCGTGACCGTGATGCCGCTGCCGGGCGCGGCTAGAGCCCGCACTGCCGGCGACGGCTCGGCTCCCACGATGGTCCAGCCCACGCCCGGCACCGCCGCCCGCACCGTCGGCCAGATCGCCTCGGCGAAATAGAGCGCGCCGTCATGGTTGGGGTAATAGGCCATCATGCCGGTGAACACCACCTGCGGGTCGCCAGTCGCCGCATCCGCCGCCGCCGGAGGGTGGAAAAACGCGGTATCCACCCCATTGGGCACCACCGTCACCGCCGCTGCCGGCCAATCGCGCCGCACCAGCGCGCCATCGCGGGCCGACGTGACCAGCAAGCCGCTGAACCGCCGCCAGAGGCGAGGCTCGACGCGGCGGAACTTGAGGTACTCAGCCCAATTATAGACGCGGCGCAGCGGTGCCCCCCCCGCCCGCGCCACGCGGCCCATGATCTCGTACTCCACGTTATGTAAATCCAATAACGCCGGCACCCCGCTCGGCAGCCGGTAATAGGCCATCTGCGAATACTCAACCTGCACCAAGTCAGGCCGCGCCTGGGCCGCACAGCGATCCAAAGCCGCCTGCATTTGGGCTGAGTAATAGGCATAGAACTGGTAGGGCCGGGCCGACAGCAGCGACCGCACCTGCCCGCGCCGCTTGCGGGCCACCGCCGCCGGGTCGCCCGCGCCCAGCGCCGCCGGCAACGCCGCCGGGTCCGCCACCAATGTGACCGAGCGGCAGAACCGTCCTAATGCTGCCTGCGTTGCCGCATCGTGCGTCGGGTCGCCCACGGCAAAGGCCAGCAGGTCAATCCTATGCCCGGCCCGGCTGGCTTGCTCCAACAGATGATAGGTGCGCCGCGCCCCGCCAAAATCGGCTGGGTAGGGCGCATAGGAACAGAGCCACAATACACGCATAGGTCGTCAGTTGTCAGTCGTCAGTCGTCGGTCGTCGGTCGGCAGTCGTCAGCTTGGCAGTCGTTAGTTGTCAGCTTGTCAGCTTGGCAGTCGCGCGGTCGGCGGTCAGCGGTCGGCGGTCGGCGGTCGGCGGTCGGCGGCTTGTCAGCTTGTCGATTTTTAGAACTCAGAACTCAAAACTCAGAACTCAGAACTACTCGAACAGCGGGCGGAAGTGGATGCGATAGCGCATGGGGCCGTTGCGTTTGCCGATGGGACGGGCGGGCGAGCCGCCGACCACCGTGTAGGGCGGCACATCGCGCGTGACGATGGCCCCCGCCGCCACCACTGCGCCTTCGCCGATGGTCACACCGGGCATGATCATCGCCCGCATCCCGATCCAGGCGTAATCCCCGATCCGCACCGGGCGGGTGGTGGTCAGGAAAGCCGGGTCGTCAATACTATGTTGCGTAGTCAGGATGACCACGTTGGGCGAGATGCTGACGTGCGCGCCGATCCACAGCGGCCCGCGCGCATCCAACACGCAACTGCGGTTGATCAGGCTGTCGGGGCCGATCACAAACCCGTCGCGCCGTACCTGCGAGAGGCTGAAAAACCAAAAGAACTGGCCCATCGCCAGCGCCGATCCGCGCCCGATCCGCACGCCCAGCACGCGCCGATACCACAGATGGCGTAGGGTATAGGACGGAATGCGGGCGATCAGGCCATTGGTCAGATAGGCCACCGCCGCCACCAGGACTGCCTTCACGCCCCCGCCCGCCCACTCATGCGGCACCCCGCCGCAATGCCTTGCGGATCAGGCGCACCTCAGCGGCCCCGATCAGGCGCAAGGCCCAGGCCGCGCCGCCAAAGGTTAGCCCGCCTACCATGCCCGCCCCAAGCAAAGTCACTACCGCACCAAGCTGGCTCTCGGCCCCACCGGGCACCAGACGCGCCAGCGGCGGCAGCAACAGCCACAGCGCGCCGCCCATCAGCGCAGTCGCCGCGACAGCGCGCCCGGCGAAGCCCAGGCTGCTCCAGCCCAGCACGCCACGCGGCACCAGCCCAATATAGCAGAAAAAGATCACCGCCTCCGTCGCCAGCGTGACCACCGCCGCCCCCAGCGCGCCGTTGCCCCACAACCGCTGTGTCTGCGGGATCAGCCAAGCGTTGGCGATAGGGTTCAGCAAGGCCGCGATCACCGCCACGGTGGCCCACTGGCGTTGCTTGTCCACCGAGACCAGGATCGTCGCCAGGATCATATCCACGTACAGCGGCACGAGGCTCACGCCTAAAATCCGCAACGGCACGACGGAACCGGAGTATTTCTCCAGCCCGCCAACCAGGGCGATCAGTTGCGGAGCCAGCAGCACCACCCCCAAGCTGATCGGCAGCGCAGCCAAGATGATCAGGTCGAAGCTACGCCGCGAGGTGCGGGCCATCGTGTCGCTCTCGCCCACAAAGGTGCGCGATAGGACCGGCAGCACCGCCGCCTGGAAGATATAGGGCACAAACGACAGCGTTTCATACCAGCGCACCGCCGAGCCGAACCAGCCCACCGTCGTCGAGTCGGTCAACGCCTGGAGTTGGAGCGTGGCATTGCGCTGGTAGATCACGCCAAACGCGCCCCAGAGGAAAAACGGCGCGCCGCCCCGCAACAAGGCCCAGGCCAGCCGGCGGTCGAATTGCCACTGGATCCAGCCACGTCGCGCTGCCTGCGTGCCGACCACGATCAGGTTCACCGCCGCACCCAGCACCATCACCGCCGCCACCGCGACCAAGCCATAGCCCAGCAACAGCAGCAGAATACTGACCACCGTGACGGTCAGCTTTTCGCCGATGGTGCCCAGCGCCTGCCAGCGCATATTCTCGTTGCCTTGAAAGGTCGCCGCGCACGCCTGGGTAAAGCTCGTCACCACCAGCGCCAGCCCCACCACCACGACCGCCAAAAAGCCTTCCGGGGTCAGCGGCTTCTGGGTATTCGTTAATATCGCCCAGCCCAAGATGCTCATATATACCAGCGCGGTGCTGAAAGTTCGCACGCTGATCGCGGTACTGAGCAAGCGCCGCGACTGCTGCGGGTCGCGGGCCACCTGTTTGGTCAGATACGTAGCAATACCGGCATCCATAAACACCGCGCCGGTGAGTGCCAGCGACTGGGCATAGAACAGTTCGCCGAATACCGCCGCGCCGAGTTTGCGCTGCACCGCCACATTCCAGATCAGCGTGGTGGTCAACGTCACCAGTTGCGAGGCCAGCATAATCAGCGTGTTGCGGGCGACACTACCGGCCGCCTCATGCAACGGGGCTTGCGTGGGCGCGTCATCACCCGGCAACGGGGGGATCGGCGGCGCTGCCGGCGCGAGTTGTGATGGGGAATCGAGGGTCTGCACGCGCACCTCTCCAGCTACGGCCGCCGCACTCGACAGGCCACTGCCCATCCATAGCAGGAAGCAGGAAAGATGCCCTGATTGCGGATTGCGGATTGCGGAATTGTGGCGACGAAATTTATTATGTTGCGGTAGCAAGGGCTGCGTAGTTGTAAATCAACAACCGTCCGCATTCTGCAATCCGTATTCCGCCTTCCGCATTAAGCCGCGCTGCTGCACAGCGAACCAAGCTACGCCGAGCAAGGGACTGAGGGCGATGGCCCAGCCGGCCCATTGCGGCAAGGCGGGCGCGGGGTTGACCGGCAGCGGGAAGCCGGCGCTGCCGGTGCCCAGCGGCCCGCTGACGCGCAGTTGGATCTGCCACGCGCCTTGCGCCGGGATCACGAGGTCTGCCGCCGTGTTGCTGCGGTCGTTCTCGTCGGGCATCAGCGTCGCCGCAACGGTAGCCCCTGCGGGTCCCAACGCCTGTAGGCCCACGTGCGGCACGGGCCGCGCAGCAAGCGGATCGCCCACCAGCAAGATTTGCACATGATCGCCGGCGTTCACCTTCTCATTGAACAGCAAGGCGCGATAGTGATAGGGGCCCGCTTGCAGGGCAAACTCGCGCGCCGGAAACGCATTATGCGCGGCCACCGGCGGGCCGCCCCACCCCAGCCAGCCCAGCGCCAGCAGCGCTGGGACTATCCAGCGACTCCACCCCTGCTTCATCGCCCTGATCCCTTCCCACGCCACGATCACTGCCGCACGATCCGCAACACACTGCCCAGCCCTTTGCCCAGCCACGCGCTAAACAGCGCCACCGGCACGATCAGCAGCGTGCCGAGCGTCAGGGCCATCGCCACGTAACCAGGGTCGTGGCCCATGCTCAGGGGCCGCCACCAGACGCGATCCCAGAGCCAGTTCCAGCCGTTCATCACCACTAGCGCATCCAGCGCGTGCATCGCCAGCATCGCTGCCACGCCGCCGACCAGCGCGGGCAGGGTGGCCCGCAAAGCCGCCGCACCGCTGCGCCGTGCCGCCAGCCAATAGACCCCATCCACGACCAGCCCGCCGACGATCAGCCAAGCCGGGTAGATCGAGGCCACTAGCGGGTAGTCGGGCGCATAGGGCCGATAGGTCTCGTGCAAATTGGCCGCCAGCAGTTGGGTCAGCGCCGGGGCCAGCCAAACCATCGCTAGGCGCAGCAGCGTAAACAGCGTCCCCACCAGCGTGGCCGCGCCGATGCGCCCGGTAAAACGCACTGCGGCGATCAGCGCCAGCGGAGTCAGCGCCGCCACCATCACGGGGTAGGTCAGAAAGGCCAGCGGGCCAATGTCGGTGACCGGCCACTGCAAGGCGGCGGGCAGCAGCAACACCATCGGCGCGGGCAGCAAATAGGCCAGCCCGGCCACCACCAGCCCGTTCAACAGCGACCAGGGCCGTGGCCCCGCAGCCGGGCGGTCGCCGGCCGCACGATTGGCCTCTGAAGCGATCATATAGATCAGGCCCAGACCGCCAATCCCCGCGCCCAAGATGCCCATCACATGGAACGCCGCCCAGACGGTGACATCAATGCCATACAGATCATGCCAGTAGTTATCGAAAGGCGCGGCGATCAGCAGGGTCAGCATCCCGAAGCCGCAGACGATGAAACCGAGCGGCCCATGGAACACGCCCAGCACGCGCACCGTGTTGGTGTCGCTCACCCCCGACCCCGGCCTGCCCCACAGCCGGCTGTCGCGCAACACCAACGCCAGCGACAGCAGCCCAGCAATGATCACCCCCGAATAGAGCAGCAGGTGCGACGGGATGAAAAACGAGTCGCGCCCCACCGCCGCGTGCCACTGCACATCCCAGCCGACCCCCACGATGGACGCGCCAAAGCCCGCCGCGATCAGCGCCGCCGCCACCCGCCGCACCCGGCTCTCGCGCCGCTCCGCCGCCGCGTCCGTCGCCACTGTCGGCGACAATAGCGCCGCCCGTCCCACCTGCACCGATCCTGCGCTCATAACGTTCGCCCTTTCCTGCACCCGCAGCCGCTCGCCAAAAAACCGTGTACCCCAGCAATCAGTATACGCAAGGCCATATCCAGCGGTTTTGTGATAGATTTCACAATCATTGGCAAAACTCCCCCGCCTCCTATATAATACCCCCAGCAGATGCTGCCTGCCAAATCACGCACGGCTGGGTGAGTGTTCAGTCTGTGCTGCTCACGCTGCGGCAACTGGGTCAGCAGAGCCGGATTCTTCGCTGCGCTCAGAATGACAAGAATTGTAGAATGAACAATTAACGCAACCCAATCCTAATCCCATAAAATCTTCGCGTCTCTTCGCGCGCTTCGCGGATCAAAATCGTCATCTTCGCGCGCTTCGCGGTGAAAATAGGAGCCCTTATGCGCTACGAAACCCACACCCATCTCAAACCCGAACAAGTCCTGGATGCCGCCGCCGCCTTCTTCGGCGAAGCGGGGCTGCAGATGAAACAAAGCGCCCGCCAGGGCTTACAGATCGCCTTTTACGGCGACGGCCTCGCTTGGATCACCTGCTGGCCGGCCAACGACGAAAAGAGTGGATCGCGCGTAGACCTCGACAGCAGCGACCGTGATGCCGACATCCTGCGCTTCCGCGACCACCTGCACGCCCTCGAACACCAGCCCCCCGCGCCGCTGATCGCCCCGCCGTCCGCCGCTACAGGGTCACGGTAGCAAATTTGGTGCATCCTTGCTCACCGCTATAAGCAGGCGCTATCTACGAACACGGAGGAGTCACGATGATCAATGTTCGTTCAGGCGATGGAGATCAGCCGATAGCAGCGTACTCACCGATTATGCGCGTCGGATTGGTGGCCTGTGTCAAGGCCAAACGGGCCGTGCGCTCCCCCGCCGGAGAACTATATCAGAGTTCATTATTCCGTAAAGCGTCGGCCTATTGCGCCGACACGTATGACCGTTGGGCGATTCTGAGCGCAAAGTACGGCCTCGTTTGGCCGGATACGCTGATCGACCCCTACGATTTAACCTTGAAGACCCAAACCGCCAATCAACGCCGGGTCTGGGCGCGGGGGGTCTTAGCGCAACTACAGGCGTGGGAAGCCGCTACCGGGGTGCAGCCGGTCTATTACTTCCACGCAGGCCAGCATTACCGCGAGTATTTACTATCGGCATTTGCAGGCCGCGCGGTCGAACCATTAGCCCACTTGCGTATCGGCCAAATGTTAGCATGGTACAAGGAGCGGGGCTACTGACACGGGATGGCCCAGCCTGCGAAACCCGGCGCAACCGCGATGAATAATCCCCCCGCCCCGCAGCACCGCCCGAAAGCCGAAAATGGAGGCAGCCGCAGCCACCCCCATTTTCTATCCTAGCCGCAGCCCACGTAGGCGGGCTCTGTTGCGCTAGACGCGGCGTGAGCCACCCAGCTATCCTAGCCGCAGCCCGCGTAGGCGGGCTCCGTTGCGCTAGACCCGGCGTGAGCCGCCCGGCTATCCTAGCCGCAGCCCGCGTAGGCGGGCTCTGTTGCACTAGACCCGGCGTGAGCCACCCGGCTGATCTATCCTAGCCGCAGCCCGCGTAGGCGGGCTCCGTTGCTGTAGACGCGGCTTGAGCCGCCCGGACCCCCCTAGATAAACAGCGGAGCCAGCACCAGCGTCACCGTCGCCAGCAGCTTGATCAAGAC
>Ga0209724_1004057_pt1 | contig 11644 bp, 8 predicted proteins | sample grotaG_FD_184143 | JGI IMG/M metagenome (GOLD analysis project Ga0209724, IMG submission 184143) | Glacier valley bacterial and archeal communities from Borup Fiord, Nunavut, Canada, to study Microbial Dark Matter (Phase II) -... | ecosystem: Environmental > Aquatic > Freshwater > Ice > Glacier ... | reverse complement strand
CCGTAACCGCTCCGGACGCGATAGCGTACCCTCCTGGAAATATGCTGCAATCTGTGTCGCGATCAACTCCGTTAGCTCTTCATCCCGCTTAAGCATCGCTAACGCAATCCATTCGGGGGGCTGCCCGTGAAATCGCACAGAGGGATCATTCTCCTTCGCCAAGCGATAGCAAATGTATTTCGTCATGAACAGTGCGATTTGACTCAGCCTCGTCTCACCCTGCTCTTTAAGCAATCGTTCTAGCAAACAATACCGAGTTGCTATCGGAATTTCATACAAATCATTGCCCACCCCGTTACACAAATCAGACAGCAATAAGATCGCTGCCACTGACCAGTCTGCTTCACCACAAAATTCTTGGCGCAGACAATAGGCTAAATTCGTTGTCAGCGTTAGCGGAAAGGCTGCATGACAGGCAAAATCTAACGCCGCTGCACCATATTTCAACTCAAATTCCTCAATCTGTCGTTCTGCAATTTCCTGCTCTGGTGTGCGTTTTACGGGTTCAGTGACCATAGCCTTTCTCCCACTTTTGCCCAAACGATAATGCTCTAGACGCGATTGAGTTAGCCCTTAAGCTAGACACTGGAATTATTTCCCACCATTGGCGCAATTCAAAGGGTAGCATCACTCCATTAATTTCCTGAGACCACCCCATCCAACGCGCGATCGTAGCCGCAGACGTATTCTCCCAAAGGGATACTGGAACAGGATTGAGCCAAATTATCTCCCGCGCCGCTCGACCTAACTGCTGAAGCAATTGCTGCATTGATTTGATCTTCTCATCGTCATCACTACGGGTTGCAGCCCCCCCATCACTCAACACAACCACAATCGATCGTTTCTGATGCAACCGCATCAACACAGATCCTAACGGAACCGCCTGTAGAGGCTCATACCAGTCATACAGTGCATCATCTACACCACAGCTAAAATAGTAGGTCTGAGCTGAACTAATTCGTTGTTCTTCAACAGCCTGTACCCAAGGCTGCCACACAGGTGAGTAGGGAACCATACCACTGCCCTCGTCCACCAGAAGCAATAAATCCGCCTCTTTTCTAACTAATGGGCGCATCACTAAATCACTAAAAATTCCTTCCCGATTAATACACTCGATCGTCCCTTCCCAATCCAATTCTTCTCGTTGATAATCTATGAGGGGAAAGCGCAACCGCTTCCAAGTTTGCAGCACCATCTCCAATGAAATTGGTACATCCCAAGGTTCAAACTGCAAATCTTTCTTCGGTGGTTTACCTAAATCTGGAGGTGCAATCGCCCCTAGCCCATCTTCCTCATGCCTGCGATCGCTCGGTGATCTCGACTCCGGCACAACCTGCGGCTCATCGTTTTTCTGTTCCCATCGTCGAGGTGGCAATGTTGGCAGCATGCCTAATTTGACCTGCTGACCTGGCTTTGCTTGTAATTCTTGCTTTGACCAATACTGTTGAAATTTCTCTTGGTGGACTCGCCGAAAATCGGCAAACTCGCGCTGAAAAATAGTTTCGTCGTAGTTCAGACTTGGCTTAACCCATAGCACACGACAAACACGCTCTAAACTCTCCCAATCCAACCCAAATCCCTGATCCATTGACTGCCGCAGTAACTCATACTGCTCGATCGTCAGCTTCATCCCTTTCTGACGCAACCGTTGAAATAAATGGAGTAATGGGAGTTGGAGATCGATCATTTATCCGTTCCCAAAGCTATCTCGATACAAATCCTGGTCTTTCTCAGTTTTTAACACCACGCCCAATAAATGTGACTTCGACTGCAATGCCAAATTCTCCAAATCCAAGAGTGCGTCTTCCACAGACTGATCTTTTAATACTGTCAGGAAGTCTAAAATTTCACTAGTTCCAGGGGGTTTAGAACCCGGAACATCCTTAAAAACATCTCGAACTTCTAAGAAATGTTCTACCACTCGCTCAACTAAGTCATCGCTAATTTGCTGAAGCCGACCTCGGATAATTTCCTCAAGCCGCGTCTGATCAGGGAAATCAAGCTTGAAATATAAACACCGTCGCAAAAATGGTTCTGGCAGGGAACGCTCACGGTTACTAGTAATGATCACGATCGGCTTAGGACGCAGCCCTTTTCCCGGTTTCGCTTCTGGATAGGTTTCTCCTGTTTCTGTCACCGTAAACTCTAATCGATCTAACTCGCGCAATAGATCATTCGGAAAGTCACTATCCGCTTTATCAATTTCATCAATCAGGACAATTGGACGCTCAACGTCGGTCTGCTTCAGCGCCTCTCCCAACGCTCCAAAATCGAGATACTTACTTTTGTTCTTTAACCTAGCCTGTAAATCCGCAAACTCTTTTCCCTCTTTCCCGTCATCCAATAAAACCTTAAGTTGCTCCGCTCCTGCTCCAACCAACTGAGCATCCCGCAGCCTTGCCACCGCATCAAAGGTATACAGCCCATCTCTGGCTCGTCCAATCGATTGAACATTCCATTCCTTAAAAAACCACCATTTCTGTTGAGCTTGGCTATCTTTTTGCCCCTTGAGTTTTTGCTTCTTGAGATACTTCTGGGTAAACTCATGTGCGATCGCCTCAGCAAGACGAGTTTTTCCACAACCCGGCTCACCTTCTAGTAATAGGGGACGTTTCAATGCGATCGCTAAATTAACGGCTTCTTGTAGTTCCAGTGTAGGGAAGTAGGGATAGTAAACTCGACCATCTGGGTCAGGGAGACTACCTGAGATCGGCGGCTGGTAGAGGGGCTTTTCTCGTTTCCAATCTTCATATCCCTCATACCGAGGTTGATCTATTACCTGAGCCATTATGACCACTCCCACTTTCTTTGCAAATCAGTGACACCATTTCCTAAACCGAAACTAAAACAAAGCTGATCGAGTACTTTCCCAGGTTTATCCCATTTCCATTCACCTCCAGAAATCTCATTTTGAATTAACTTGTCAACCCATCCTTGACCAAACTCATCGCGACACCATGGATACACATCATTACTTCTTTGCAACCATTCCTCCACATCGCTCTGTGCAATGGCGTTTAACTGTGGAAGCATTGTCACGGAATCAGCGTCGCAACTAGGAAGATTGCGATCAGCAATCAACATAACGATCCGAGAACGAGCTGACCTTCTAGCAGAGGTAGAAAGCTCTTCTAGCAGAGGCAACCAAAAATCTTCAATCACATCTTGGGGAGTCAAATCTTCCTCGCCAAAGTTGTAAAGGGCAATAATCACAGGACGGCTTTGAGTGGTTTGACAGAGCTTTCGTAGAACTGCTTCACGATTACTCTGGTTCCCACCCACAATCTTCAGCTTTTTTGCCAGTTCGCACCAAATTGCATTAACACCATCAGCGCGAATCGGATGCTTTTCTACGTTGATCAAGGGAGTCCGCAAGGCACGATCAACATTATTGATACTGTATGCCAGCCGATCAATGACCCATCGCTGAGTTCTAACACATGGAGTGGGAATCAAAAATGCAGCGGCACCAGATGAATCTCGAAGACTTTGATCAAAAACAGGCTGCTGCTCTGCATAGTCTAAAGTTCTCAGCAGCTTCGCCATCTGTTCCGGACGTTTCGCGATGCTATCACTAGTATTCTCAACTTCTTCCCAAAAGCTACACTCTTCTATTTTCGGTTGCGTAGCTCCCAGTTTTTGAAAAAGCTGAACTAACGATCTCTGCTGGACGGGAAATCCCTGAGCAGACGGTCGTGCAGAGGGATCAATCGCTTTTACAATTTTTTCAACCGTATCACGAGTTAATTTTGTCTTGGTCTCTAACCATGATCGATTCCAAATCTCTTGACCCTGACTTCTACGTTTACTACATTTTGCAGCCTCTAACAGCCTCTTCAGTTCACGCTTCCCTTTAAGATTCAATTGATAAAGAGGTTCAGGCACAGAAGGTAATATTCAAGACTTCGCGTGTAGCTTCACTTCAACTGCGGACAATCCGCAATTTTCTTATTCTACAGGACACTCGAAGAATACTGGTCTTAAACGGCTTTAGGTTGTCTCACCCAAAAGTGCGGACAGTCCGCAGTTTGCCTTAAAACCCCATGTCAGGCTAGAGCCATCAAACAAGTTCCATGGAGGAAAACACAGATGGCTCGCAAGAATGCTCAAAACGACCAGCCTCAAGACGACAACATCATTGATGTGACTTACAACCTCAGCTTCAAAGCCAAAGTTTCCCCTAAGGTGCAAGAACTCATCTCAACCACCATGGAAGCGGGTAAAACAGTGGTCAAAGTTGGGAAGAAACTGCTGCCTCTTCTATTTCTGTTAAGTACGATCGCGACAAGCTGTGCCCCAAAGAACCGCGAACTCAACACACCCGCAGTTCCTTCGATCGAATCCACCAAGAAAGCCCAGCAATAGCGGGTTCCAGGTTAGGATCATTCACTAGCAAGGCTAAAGACACCTAGCGACCTGGTTAGTGAAAAGATTTCAGGGTTAATAGCGATGGAAACTCTCTTAAGTGAACCTGGAGTGGGTGACTCAGCGGAGCACAACCGCCCACACCAGGATCGCCAAGAGCAATTATCAAATGCAACGAGTGCACCAACCTCCGTTCTGTTAACTCAGCCTCGACATGATGCGTGCCAGTTGGAGTTATCAATTTCTTGAACTGCTTATCTAAATTCTTGAAAAAATACAGAGTCTTCATGATTTGGCTTTGTATCTTAGGGAATGATGACTATGATGCGCGTCATATTCCATCGTATGCCTTTGCAAAAACCTTATTTCCTAAAACAGCCGAAGGTTGGTCAATTCGTTCGAGAGTTACGTCAACTGACTGGGCTGACGCAAGAGCAGTTTGGGATGAAGATTGGGGTGTCTTATGAAACCATCAGCCGATGGGAGAACGGGAGAATGCAGCCTTCCTCATTGGCGTTTAAGCAATTAGAGCAATTAATTCGGGAGTCAGGAGATGCGGGCAAAGCACTGTTAGAACGGTACACATCCAATTCCCTAAATGCAGGAGTGCCGTCTTATGGCTCAGCTTGAGGATCTAGCTCGCGGGATAATTATCAAAGGAATTTTGCCAAATCACCATGTTGTCATCGTCGATGTGACCCGGCATGGCGACGACGTGGTTGAACTCGTTTACAAAGATGCTAGTGGCAATTTAGGCAATGAGTTGGTTCTACGCGATCGAGAACCTGATTTAGAAATTGTCACAACTGGGCAACCCTGGAGTTTTGATGGCGACGGGGCAATGCTGCGTCTGGTCTCGGAAGCTCACCGAATTCGGCTGGCGTACCTATTTGATCCCCTTCTAGCAGTTCATACCTCGCTAGTTGAACCCCTGCCTCACCAAATCACGGCTGTCTATGGCGAGATGATTCCCCGGCAACCGTTGAGATTTTTGCTAGCAGATGACCCTGGCTCTGGAAAGACGATCATGGCTGGGCTATTAATGCGGGAGTTGCTCATCCGGGGTGATCTGCACCGCTGTCTGGTGGTTTGTCCTGGCAGCTTGGCAACCCAATGGCAAGATGAACTCTTTCAGAAGTTTCATCTACCTTTTGAGATTTTGACCAACGATCGCATCGAATCGGCTCGGACAGGCAATGCTTTTTCTGAAATCCCGCTGCTAATTGCCCGTTTAGATAAATTGAGTCGTAACGATGACTTACAAGCGAAGTTAGCGCAGACTGATTGGGATTTGATTATCTGTGATGAGGCGCATAAGATGTCTGCCTCTTTCTTCGGAGGCGAAGTCAAAGAAACGAAGCGATACAAGTTGGGCAAGCTGTTGGGAGATATCACTCGCCACTTCCTGCTAATGACAGCAACGCCGCACAACGGCAAAGAAGAAGATTTTCAACTGTTTATGGCGTTGCTGGATAGCGATCGCTTCGAGGGCAGGTTCCGAGGTGGTGCTAAACCCACAGATACTTCTGACTTGATGCGGCGACTGGTGAAAGAGGATCTGCTCAAGTTTGATGGCAAACCTCTTTTCCCAGAGCGTAAGGCGTATACCGTCAGCTATCGTCTATCAGACTTGGAGCAGCAGCTTTATCACAAGGTGACGGAGTATGTGCGAGAGGAATTCAACCGGGCAGATGCGTTAGAGAATAATGGGCGCAAGGGCACAGTTGGTTTTGCGTTGACCATTTTGCAACGGCGGTTAGCCTCTTCGCCGGAAGCAATCTATCAGTCGATCCATCGGCGGCGGGAGCGGTTGCAGAAGCGCCTTCAAGATGAGGAAGCCTTCAAGCAAGGACTGGGTGCCCATCTTGATTTTGGGCGCACAATCAACATGGAGGACTTGGAAGACGACTTTGATGATGTACCAGAAGATGAGCGGGAGTCTACTGAAGAGGAAGTCGTGGATCAGGCGACGGCTGCGCGGACAATCGTTGAGTTGCAAGCTGAGATTGAGCAACTGAACCAAATTGAGCAACTGGCTCTGAAGGTAAAGCGGAGTGGCAAGGACAAGAAGTGGGAAGAGCTATCTAACCTTCTTCAAAATGAATCTGAGTTATTTGATGCTCAAGGGCACCGCCGGAAACTGGTCATATTCACCGAACACCGAGACACCCTCAATTATCTGGCTGATCGCATCCGCACCTTGCTAGGTCAATCTGAAGCCGTTGTAATGATTCATGGCGGCATGGGACGTGAACCGCGCAAGAAGGCGGAAGAGTCGTTCAAGCAGGATGTAACGGTTCAAGTTCTTCTAGCAACGGATGCTGCGGGTGAGGGAATTAACCTGCAACGAGCGCATTTAATGGTTAACTATGACCTCCCCTGGAATCCCAATCGCTTAGAGCAGCGGTTTGGACGGATTCATCGAATTGGGCAGACGGAGGTGTGTCATCTCTGGAATCTGTTGGCAGAAGAAACCCGCGAAGGAGAGGTGTACTTGACACTGCTGCGGAAACTTGATCTGGAGCAAAAAGCACTGGGCGGCAAAGTCTTTGATGTGCTAGGCAAGGCGATCGCAGGCAAGGATTTACGCGACCTCTTAATTGAAGCTATTCGCTACGGAAATCGTCCTGATGTACGAGCCAAACTGGATCAGATGGTGTCGCGTCTTGACCATGAACGGTTGCAGGAATTACTGGAAGAACGGGCACTCTCGCGGGACATGATGAACGCTGCTAAAGTGCAGCAGATTCGGGAGGATATGGATCGGGCAGAGGTGAGGCGACTCCAACCCCACTTTATTGCTGCCTTCTTCCTGGAAGCGTTTGCTCAACTAGGAGGGATTGCAAAGCAACGGGAACCCAAGCGATATGAGATCACCCACGTTCCAGCGATGATTCGCAGCCAGGATCGACAGATTGGGTTGAGGGAGCCGATCCTCCGCAGCTATGAGCGGATCTGCTTTGAGAAAGGATTGATCAACGTACCTGGTAAACCACCCGCTGCGTTTGTTTGTCCGGGTCATCCCCTCCTGGAAGCGGTCACGGCAATTACTCTGGAGCGTCACCAAAATCTGCTTAAGCAAGGAGCCGTTTTAGTGGATGAGAGTGACTTTGGAGAGAAGGTTCGGGCACTGGTCTACCTGGAACACTCGATTCAAGATGCCAGTCTTGATAGTAATGGCAAGCGCCGGATTGTGTCGCGCCGGATGCAATACGTGGAGATTGATTCGGAGGGCAAGACTCAAAATGCTGGATATGCTCCCTATCTCAACTACCGACCGCTAGAAGAGGGCGAGAAAGGCTTTATCGCTTCGATTTTAGAGCAGGACTGGTTGAGAAATAATCTAGAACCACAGGCAACTCGCTATGCGATCGCGCATCTGATGCCGGAGCATTTACAAGAAGTTAAACAGCGAAAGGAGGAATTGATTGTCAAAACCATTAAAGCTGTGAAGGAGCGGTTGACCAAAGAGATCTATTACTGGGATCAGCAGGCAGAGGCACTGAAACAGCAGGAAGCGGCTGGGAAGGTCAATGCCAAAATCAATTCAGCTAAAGCCAGAACAAGAGCCGATGAGTTGGAGTCTCGCCTTCAGAAGCGTCTGACTGAATTGGAACAAGAGCGCAAGCTCTCTCCCCTGCCTCCGTTGGTTGTGGGTGGAGCACTGGTAATTCCGATCGGGTTCTTGCAACGGGCGCAAGGTCAGCAGGGCTCCTCAATTCATAAAGCGATCGAGACGAAACGAGTTGAGCTGCTGGCGATGCAGGCGGTGACTACCGCAGAGAAGAATCTGGGTAGACTGCCACGCGATGTAAGCGCCGATAAATGTGGCTACGATATTGAGTCTCGTGTGCCAGAGGGAGGGACATTACGCTTTTTGGAAGTGAAGGGGCGGATTGAGGGTGGTGATACGGTCACTGTCACAAAAAATGAGATCTTGACTGCTTTGAACAAGCCAGAAAACTTTATCTTGGCACTGGTGCAAGTTCCCCAGTTGGAGGAGCCTTCCACAGTAAGCGACTGCATAGTGAGATATGTCTCAAACCCTTTTCAGAAGGAACCGGACTTCGGCGTAACCAGTGTTAACTACAACTGGAAAGACCTGTGGAATCGGGGAAAGGAGCCAGGATGAACTCACAAGCGTGACGCTGCCTTGAAGCTAGATGCTTTTCCTGACAATAAGAAATTAAGGGAGCGTCAACTAAAGGATGTTGAAAAACTCCGAGACACAGTTGCCCATGCAGGTGATTATGCTCTCACCCCAGAGAATGCCAGAAAGGTTGCTCAAACCGTTCGAGAGGCATTAGAAATCATCACTCTTCTAGAAAAATCTTTAACGGTTTAAATCGCACTATGACCTATCGCAAAAAGCTAATTGAAGTTGCCCTACCGCTAGAAGCGATCAATATAGAATCAGCGCGGGAGAAGTCGATTCGGCATGGTCATCCCAGTACGTTGCATCTCTGGTGGGCGCGGCGACCGTTGGCTGCTTGTCGGGCAGTGCTGTTTGCGTCGTTGGTGGATGATCCATCGAGTTGGCCGGATAAGTTTCCGACTGAGGAAGCGCAAATTGCCGAGCGACAACGATTGTTTGATATTTTGGGCCGAATCACAATCGAAACTGATAAAAAGGGCAACACGAAACAAGTCATTCGGGGTTTGGTGTCTTGGGATGACATCAATAACCCTGATTCTGGCGTGTTAATTGCGGCACAGCGAGAGATTGCCCGGAGTATTGCCTGGAATCGGGGAGATGAGCCACCAACAGAGCCAGAAGCAGTACGCCGTTACTTGGCGGAAAATGCCCCTCCGGTTTATGACCCATTTGCTGGAGGTGGTTCGATTCCTCTGGAGGCGCAACGGTTAGGGTTAGAGGCTCATGCTAGTGATTTGAATCCGGTTGCAGTGCTGATTAATAAGGCTTTGATTGAGATTCCGCCGAAGTTTAAAGATATGCCTCCAGTGAATCCAGAGGCACAGTCAAAGCTGAAAGTGAATCAGTGGAAGGGCGCACAAGGATTAGCAGAGGATGTGCGCTATTACGGTAAGTGGATGCGGGATGAGGCAGAGAAGCGGATTGGGCATCTTTACCCAAAAGTAAAACTGCCACCAGAAAAGGGATGCGGTGAAGCAACAGTGATTGCTTGGTTGTGGGCAAGAACAGTGAAATGCCCTAACCCGGCTTGTGGATGTGAAATGCCATTGGTAAGGTCGTTTGCGTTATCTACCAAGAAGGGAAAGGAGACCTGGGTAGAGTCGATCGTAGAGAGGATGAACCACGAAGGCTCAAAGGACACAAAGGATGAAAAACTTGGTGATCTTCGTGCCTCTGTGGTTCCTCAAATTCGCTTTGAAATTCGCTCTGGGCAGGGTAAAGCACCAGAAGGAACGGTTAGCCGCAAGGGAGCAGTTTGTATTGCCTGTCGCGCTCCGGTTCCACTTGATTATGTTCGGACTGAAGGGAAAGCCGGACGGATGGGAGCCAGAATGATGGCGATCGTGGCTGAGGGGAAAAATGAACGAATTTATTTGCCACCAAATGAAGAGCATGAAAAAATAGCTGCTTCTGCACAGCCAGAATGGAAACCTGATTGTGAACTACCCAAAAAGCATCGTAATTTTCAAACTCCAGCTTATGGGATGCCAACTGTAGGCGATCTCTTTACGAATCGTCAATTAATTACTCTCACGAGTCTAAGCGATTTGGTTAATGAGTCCAGGGAAAAAGTCTTAAGAGATAATCCAAATAGAGATATAGCAAATGCTATAGCAACATATTTAGGTTTGGCTGCGAGTAAAGTAGCGGATCGCAATTCCAATATTGCAAGTTGGGATGTTGGATCAGCTAGTTTAAGAAGCACATTTGCTCGTCAAGCAATACCTATGGCTTGGGATTATTGTGAAGTAAATCCATTTGAGAAAATGGGTGGCTTTGGAGGGGCAGTGGGTTGGATATTTAGGGTTTTAGAGCTTTTACCAACTCATTCTGAAGGAAAAGTCAAGCTGCTAGATGCTACTGAGATGGAAAAATTTAATGATAAAAATCCCATTCTCAGTACTGATCCTCCTTATTATGACAACATTTGCTATGCCGACATATCAGACTTTTTCTATGTTTGGTTAAGACGCTCTTTAGGTTTCATCTATCCAAGCATCTTCAGTACTTTAGTTACTCCAAAATCTCAAGAACTTATAGCAAGCCCTAACCGTTTTAATGGGAGCCGGGAAAAGGCTAAATCCTTTTTTGAAAAAGGGTTATCTAAAACCTTTGTACAGTCCTATAGACTTACTCATCAGGGGTTTCCCCTCACTGTCTATTACGCTTTTAAGCAAGAAGAGATGGAGATCGATGCTGATCAGATTGCTTTAGCAGCATCAACTGGGTGGGAGACAATGCTGGAAGGGTTGATTAATGCTGGCTTCACTATTACCGGAACCCTGCCTATACGAACTGAACTTGGAAATCGCCCAGTAGCAAGTGGTTCTAATGCCCTTGCCTCCTCGATCGTCCTTGTCTGCCGTCCCCGTCCCGCCGATGCTCTCTCCACCACTCGTCGCCGTTTCGTTGACGAACTCAAATCCGAACTCCCTGATGCCCTCAAAAAACTTCAGCAAGGCAACATCGCACCCGTAGACCTGGCTCAAGCCAGCATTGGTCCCGGTATGGCAATCTATTCTCGCTATGCCAAAGTGCTGGAATCAGACGGTTCACCCATGCGGGTACGCACTGCCCTGCAACTAATAAACCAGACCCTTGATGAATTCCTAACTGAACAAGAGGGCGAATTCGATACTGACACTCGCTGGGCACTGGCATGGTTTGAGCAATACCAGTTCAACGAAGGGCAATTTGGTGATGCTGAAACCCTTTCCAAAGCCAAGAATACCAGCATCAAAGGCATGATGGATGCAGGTATTCTTATCGCCAGAGCCGGGAAAGTTCAATTGATTCCCCGTGAAGTGCTGTCAACTGATTGGAACCCTGCCAAAGATAGTCGGATTCCAGTTTGGGAAGCGACTCAGCATCTCATCCGGGCATTAGACCAGAACGGAGAAACAGGGGCTGCCCATCTACTGTCTCAATTGGGCAACTTAGGAGAGGTAGCACGAGATCTCGCTTACCGCCTCTACAGCATTTGCGATCGCAAAGGGTGGACGCAGGAAGCGATCGCTTACAACAGCTTAGTCATCTCTTGGGCTGAAATTGCTCGATTGGCAACAGAAAAACAACACTCAACGCCCATCCAAACTGAACTGGGGATTTAGGTCATGTCAATTA
>Ga0209724_1004055_pt1 | contig 11649 bp, 11 predicted proteins | sample grotaG_FD_184143 | JGI IMG/M metagenome (GOLD analysis project Ga0209724, IMG submission 184143) | Glacier valley bacterial and archeal communities from Borup Fiord, Nunavut, Canada, to study Microbial Dark Matter (Phase II) -... | ecosystem: Environmental > Aquatic > Freshwater > Ice > Glacier ... | reverse complement strand
CCCGCCGCTGATCGCGCACGCGATCTGGGACAGCCTGGTCCTCCTGTGGATTCCAATCGGCTAACGGAAACGGAGTGGGGCGTGCAGGATTCGAACCTGCGACTTCAACCGTGTGAGGATTGCACTCTACCGCTGAGTTAACGCCCCGAATTGCGTCACTTTGCTAGCACGGCTGGGGTGGCGGTGGCAAGTGCGGTGGTTGCTGGCGACACACCCTGGCGAACGGGTGCTATCGTCGGCGCGTGATTCGGGTCGTCGAGGTGCGCAAGCGGTTTGCCGCGGTGGTGGCGCTCGACGGCGTGTCCTTCGAGGCTGCGCCGGGGCGCGCCGTGTGTCTGCTGGGGCCTAACGGCGCTGGCAAGACCACGTTGCTGCGTATTTTGGCCGGCTTTTGGGCTGCCGACGCTGGCAGCGTCGAGGTCGACGGGCTCGGGCCGACGGCCGCGCGGGCGCGGGTGGGGTACTTGCCGGAAAACGTCGCCCTCTATGGCGACATGCGTGTCGACGAGTATCTGCTGTTTCGCGCCGCGCTGCGACGCATACCCAGACGAGAACGGCCCGCCCGCCTCGACGAGGCGGCCAAGCTGTGTGGCCTCGAGCGTGCCGATCGCCGACGCATCATCGGCCAGCTCTCCAAAGGTTTTCGCCAGCGTGTGGGCCTGGCCGACGCCTTGTTGCATCGCCCGTCGGTGCTGATCCTCGACGAAGCCACCGACGGACTCGATCCCAACCAGCGACGAGACCTGCTCGCTACGATCGCCGGTCTGGCAAAAGATCATACCGTGCTGGTGTCGACCCATGTCTTGCCCGAGGCCCAGGCCCTCGGCGGCGATGTGGTGTTGCTCGATCATGGCCGCGTCGTCGCACGGGGCCCAGCCACCGAGCTTGGCGGCGCGCATCTCGTCGTGCTGGCCCGCGGTGACGTCGCCGCAGCCGTCCGCGCCGTGCCCGGTGTCGAAGCCGTCATAGCGACGGAGAGCGACGGCGAAGTGCGCCTCGAGATCCGTGCCACGCATGACGTCCGCACCGCCGTGGCCGCAGCCGTGGTCTCCGCAGGCGCGCTCATCGAGCTACGCCAGGCGTCCTTGGCCGAGACCTTCGCCCGGCTGACGGAGGCTGCCGTTCAATGATCACCATCGCGCGCCGAGAAATAACGGCTCTGCTCTTCGCTCCGACGAGCTGGGTCTTGGCGGCGCTCTTCCTCGCCGTCGAGGGCTACAGCTTCTGGCTCTTCGTCGCCGTCCTCGCCGGCGACGGCCTGGCCCACGGCGCCGTCCTGCAATATTTCTTCGGCGGCACCTTCCTGTTCTGGCTGTTCCTGATGTTCTTGTGCGCCGCGCTCACCATGCGCCTTCTGGCCGACGAGCAGCGATCCGGCACCTGGGAACCGCTCTTGACTGCGCCCGTCGACGAGCCCGCCGTCATCGTCGGGAAATTCGTAGCCGTCCTCGGCTTTCTGATCCTCCTCTACATTCCGACGCTGCTCTACGTTGGCCTTTTGGCGCATTGGGGCGCGGTCCCCGACCCCGGTCCCGTCGCTGCCGGCTATCTCGGCGTCTTCTTGGTCGGCGCCAGCACCCTCGGCATTGGCCTCGTCGCCTCGTCGCTGACGCGCAGTCAGCTGTTGGCGGCGGCGCTGGCCTTCGTCACCACCACGCTCCTTCTTCTCGTCGGTGCGCTCGGCGACATCCTCTTCAAAAGCGGCACCTCCGGCAGGGTGCTGCAATACCTCAACCTCATCCGCCACATGGAAGACTTCGGCCGCGGCATCGTCGACAGCCGGGCCATCGTCTACCACCTGTCCATCGCCACCTTCACCCTCACCACTGCCAGCCGCGTCCTCCGCAGCCGCAGACTCGGCCCGCAGCGACGGGGATGGGCCGAAGTCGCCGCCCTCGCCATCACCCTCTTGGCCGTCAACATCTGGTCCGCGCGCCATTTCGTACGCGGCGATTGGACCCGCAGCCGTCAGTTCGCGCTCTCCGACGAGAGCCTCGGCGTGTTGCGGCGCCTGCCCACCTCCGTCGAGATCCTGGTGTTCATGCTGCCGCCAGGACCAGGTGGCCAGGATCTGTTCACCGACGTGCGCGAGCTCGTGGAGCGGGCCGGCGCGGCCTCGCCCCTGGTCCACACCGACGTGCTCGACGTCGATCGCGATCGCGCCCGCCTGGAAGTCGCAGCGCGTCGGTTTGGGGTCGCTGGCGACGATCTGGTCGAGGGTGTCGTGGTCGTTTCTGCCGGCCCTGATCGCACCAGATTCTTGCGGCCGAGCGATCTGGCCGAATACGAGAACCTCCCCGTCGACGAGCCACGCCGCCCGCGCCTGGTGAGCTGGAAAGGGGAGGGTGCGCTCCTCGAAGCCGTCGCCGCCGTCACCGAAGGCCCGCCGACGCCGATCTGCTTCACCACGGGGCACGGCGAGCCACGCATCGACTCCACCGCGCCAGGCGAGTACGGCGATTTCGCCGAGATGCTCAGGCGTGCGCACCATGCCGTACGCGCCATCGATCTCCTGTCGACCAAGACCATCCCCGACGACTGTGCCCTCGTCGTCGTCGCCGGCCCGCGCCAGCCCTTCGACGCCAGCGAAGCCAAGACGCTCGACACCATACGGCGCCTCTTGGTCCTGACCGGCCCCAACGTCGACGAGACCGTCACCGCGTTTGCGCCCACCGGCCTCGGCCCGGTGTTGCGGCCCTTCGGCATCACGCTGCGCGATGAAGTGGTGGTCGACGTGCCGCGCCTCGCCGCCAGCGTCCTCGGCTTCGCCGTCCGCGACGGCTATGCCGACCATCCAGCCGTCGCCAAGCTGCACGGCCATCCGTCGCTGTGGACCGACGTGCGCGGCCTCGACACCGACGGCGCCGCCTGGCTGGTCCGCACCAGCGACGCCGGTTGGGGCGAGACCGATCTCGCCGTCTGGAATGCCGAAGCCAAGCTTGCTTTCGACGCCAGTAAAGACCATCGTGGCCCAGTCACCGTCGCTGCCGCAGGAACATCCGGCCCCCGACGCGCCGTCGTCTACGGCTCCCATGCGCTCGCCGGCAGCCGCCAGATGCTGGCCTACAACCGCGAGCTGCTCCTCGGTGGAGTTGGCTGGCTCCTCGAGGAAAAGCCACGTCTCGGCATCGGCCCGCGCAACCCGGAGTCAGCGCGCGTCATGATGAGCGCCCAACAAGTCACGCACGGCTTCTGGCTGTGCGTGGTGCTGATGCCTCTTTTTGCCCTGCTGGTCGCCGTCGGAGTGGCCTGGCGGCGTCGAGCCTGAAGTGAGGTCGCTGCCGATCTTGGTCGCGCTCGCCGTCATCGCCGTGGCCGTCGTGCTCGTCGATCGACGCCCATCGACGCCAGATCAGCGACGGGAAGAGCGCCATCTGCTGCCGGGATTTTCCGCCGATGCGGTCACCGGGCTCGTGCTCGTGCGGCCACAGTCTGTCGTCACGCTGGCCCGCGACTCCGCCGGCTGGCAGCTCGACGGCCTGCAAGTCGATCTCGCCGCCGTCGATGCGCTCCTCGGCAGTGTGCAGTTCGCGAGCGTGCAGCGCTGGGTGGCCACCGGCCCAGGCCCGATTCGCCTCGAGCTGCGCCTTATCGGCAAAACGCCACACCGCCTGCGCATCGGCAGCGACGACGCCTCGGGACTCATGGTCTATGTCGCCGTCGACGATCGCGCCGAAGTTGCCGTGGTCGAAAAGCGCCTGCTGGCCCTCGCCGATGTGCCGGCCAGCGCCTTCATCTCGCGCACGCTCACCGTCGCTGATGCCGGTCGCGCCCGGAGGCTCACCGTCGGCGCATGGACCCTCGATCGCGAGGGAGCCCTCGGCGACGCGCGGTGGGCCGACGCCGACAAAGCCGCCGCCGCCTGGCACGCCATCGAGACTGCCCGCGCCGTCGAGGTCTTGCCCAGCGACGCCGCCACGCCGAACACCCTGGCTATCCTTCTCGACGGTCACCCAGAAGCAGCCCTCGGCGCTGCCTGCGGCGCCAACCGCACCGAGGTCCGCCGCGTCGACGGCGCACGGCTGTGCTTCGAGAATCACGCGCTCGCGCCGCTCCGCCATTCTGCCGACACGCTGGCCGATCCGCGCCTCTTCCCCGTCGCCCTCGACGACATCCAAGCTGCAACCTTCGCCAACCACGCGCTGCGGCACGAAAACGGCCGCTGGCTGCTCGGCAACACCCAGCTTGACGACCACAAAGTCCGCGCCTGGCTTTCGTCGCTGTTGCTGCTGAAACGCCCCGATGTAGACAGTGTCTACATCGTGACCCTCACCGCCCGCAACCGCACCGTCAGCGGGGCGGTCGGCTCACTCCCCGACCCACTCACCCTCGGCCGCTAGCCGACCGCGCGCAGCCGCGGCTCTTCCACGCCGTCGAGCCGGTCCTTCAGCCGAATGACCTCATCCCGACACCGTTCGATCAGCGCATCGAGGTCGCCGAGCGTCAGCCCCTTGGTCGGGATGGGCTTGCCCACCAGGATCTTCATCGTCGTGTACTCGTCGGAGAACAGCCACGTTCCCTTCGGCAGCGCGTCGAGCGTGCCCGAGATCCCGCACGGCAAGATGTCGCACTGGGTCTCGATCGCCAGCTGAAACGCGCCCTTCTTGAAGGGCTTCACCACGCCGTCATGGCTGCGCGTGCCCTCGGGAAAAAATAGCACCGACACCCCACCCCGGATGTACTCGCGCGCCTTTTCCATGCACTCGGCGACGGACTTCTTGTCGCCCCGCTTGAGCGGGATATACCCGGCGTGAAACATGAACCAACCCATGAACGGCACGAAAAAATTGGCGCGCTTCGAGATCCACTTGAAGTGAAGGTCGAGGCAAAACGCCATCATGATGTCGCCCATCCCCTGATGGTTGGAGATCATGACCACCGGCCGGTCGGTCGGCACGTTCTCGGGGTCATGAACCTCCGACGCCCAGCGATTGTTGAGCCGGAGGATCATCCGCCCCCAACGCTGCGCCCACCAGTGGCCAAAGCGGCGCCGGGGGTCGACGGGCGCCGTGGCAATGAACACCGGCAGCGCGCTCCAATACATCGCAGCCGTGCCGAGACCAATGCCCGACCACACCGAAAAAGAGCGAATGGCTTGTTTGACGTTCATGTGTTGCGACCTCTTGCAGCCAGTTCGGAGGAGCTAGTTCTTTTTGAGAGCGGCTTTCTTGGCGGCCTGGGCGGCTTCCAGGGTCTGGCCGGCGAGCGCCTTTTTCTCGAGGAGCTGGGCCTGCGACAGGAACTCCACGCCCTTGTCGTCCTTCATCTTGCCGAACACGATGAGGCCGTCGGAAGCCCCGAAGCCGGTCGGCGAGTTGACCATGAAGCTGCCTTCGATGTCGTACTGTTTACCGACGGTGAGCGCCGGTGGCTTGGCCTTCGGCAACAGATAGTCGACCACCATGAGCGCCTTTTCCTTCTTGGTTTCGGGCTTGTCGCCGAGGAAGAAGTGGGGCTGGTCGCACAGCTTGCACGTCTGGCCCTTGGGGCAAACCGGGCACAGGTAGACCTCGAGGAGGTAGCCGCGGACCTTGACCTCTTTGTTGAGGGTGACGGCCCGCTGCTTGCGAACCCCGCGCACGGTGTAGGTGCCGTCGGGGTATTTCTCGGGGATGTCCGAGGCTGCGAATGAAGGCGGGGGTGGCAGGTCGACCTTGATCGGCGGCAACGCCATCGACTCCGGCTCGGACATGCTGGCGCCCGAGCTGCCGCCCGTGCAACCACTGGTGATACCAGCGATCGCCACACACAACACCGCCGAAACCCTTGCCGACATGAACCCTCCAAGTGAGACCGCCGACCTCGCAGTCGCACCTGAGTATCACGGGGGCCGGCCATTTTCCACCTTTGGTGCCCGCAACCCTGGGAAAGAGACAGCCGAACGGCTACTTACGCAGGTACTCCGCAAACGCGTCCGACTCGACGTAGCTCTTGAGCGCCGACTGAAACGACCCAAAGCTCACGGATGCATGTAGACCTGCATGAGGCGTCCTGGTCAGGAGGCAGAGCAAAACGTACGCGCGGCCTCGACGGTGTCGAAGGTGCGCATGTGCTGGCCCGTGGCGAGCGACATCGCAGCGACCACCACGCGCCACAACGTCCGTTTGGTGATGATGGCGACGCCGTGTAAACGCGGGCGACGATCTCGATTCCAGGTCACGAACAACGCCCGGGCCTGCGCGTCATAGCCCGTCATCGGCAGCGCGTCGACGATGAGCCAAAGCTTGTCACCGACGTGCGTCTTGAGCGCAGCGTCGGCTTTCCCGAGCTCGGTCTCGAGCGACTCTTCGGTCAGGTGTCCTTCGAGGACGATCACCACGGAGGCATGCATCTCTTCCATTGTCGGCCATTGCCCGAAGCTCTGAAGCCCGCAGGGTGCTCTTTCCGTAGCGGGGCATGGGCGGTGCCATGCGGAGCGTCGGAGGTCCGGAACGCTATCAGGGTTCCGGGCTACAATGGCAGGCATGTTTCGCGTTCTCGTCGTGGTGGCTGCGCTGGCCGCGTGCAAACGCACGCCCGCGCCGACCGATGCCGGTCCGCTCACCGGCGCCACACGGGTGCAATGCGGGGCGTCTTGCCCTGATGCCGTCGGCACCGCGGTCGACGGTGGCGAGCTCTCGATCCACGCCGACGCCGAGCCCGGCATCCTCTGCGATCTGGTCGAGCACGACGCCTGGAGCCGCTGGATCGTCGAGAACCAGGTGCAAGAGACCTTGCTCTTCCAAGATCCGGCCACCGGCGCCATCGGGCCGCGGCTGGCCGCATCGCATGTCTTCAGCGACGACAAAACGCTGGTGCTCACGTTGCGGAATCGGGTCCACTGGCACGACGGCACCGCGTTTTCTTCGGCCGACGTGGCCTTCACCCTCGGCCTTGCCCGCGATCCGAAGATCGGCGCCGACCAGGCCGCCGATCTGGCGCCCATCGTCGCTGTCGAGACGCCGGACGCAGTCACCGTGCGGCTGCGCCTCGGCCGCCCGGCGCCCTATCTTCTGCAGGCGCTTTCGCACATCTCCATTCTGCCGGCGCATCTCTATCGCGGCCGCGATCTCCGCACCGCGCCTACCTCACGTGCCCCCGTCGGCACCGGGCCCTTTCGCTTTGTCGAATGGCTGCCCGGCCAGCGCATCGTCCTCGCCCGCCACGACGGCTATTGGGGCCCCCCTGCCCATCTGGCCAAGGTCACCTTCCGGTTCGTGCGCGACAAACAGGTGGCGCTCACCCTCTATGAACGCGGCGAGCTCGACGTCCTGCCGCGCCTGCCGACGCCACGCGTGGCCGACTCACTCGTCGCTGACCCACGCCGACACGGCGACACCATCCTGGCCTGGACCCCACGCGCCTATTACTACGTCGTCTGGAACACCCAGCGTCCAGCGCTCGCCAAGCCCGAGGTCCGAAGGGCCCTCGGCGCGCTCATCGACCGGGCCCGCTTCATGGCCGTCGCGTTTGGTGGTCGCGCCCAGCCGATCACCGGGCCCTATGTGCCAGGTACGCCGTCTTACGACCGCAGCATCGCTGCCATCGCTTACGATCCCGTCGCTGCCAAGGCCGCCCTGGCCGGCATCCACGATCTCAAGTTGACGTTCTTGGCCACCGCCGGCTCGCGCAGCGCCGAGCAACTTGCAACTCAGTTGCAAGAAGACTTTGGCCGCGCCGGGGTCCAGCTCGACATCCAGACGGTGGATTTCGCGACGCTGTTGAGTCGTCTGCGCAAGCACGACTTCGACGTCTCGGCCTTGCAGTGGACCATGTCGCTCGAGCAGGACAACTACAATATGTTCCATTCGTCCGAGGCAGATCACGGCCAAAACTACGGCGCTTTCTCGGACCCGGCGGTCGACCGCACGCTGGTCCAGATCCGCGCCACCACCGACGACAACGCCCGCCACGCGCTCGACCGCACGCTCCACCGTCAGATCCACGAAGCCCAGCCCTACGCGTTCGTCTGCTCGCCGGAAGCGGAGACGCTGGTGCGCGGCCGCATTCACGGCTTTCGACCGTCGGTGGATGGTTTTTCGCTGGCGTCAGCCTGGTCGACCCCGTGAGCCGGTGACCGTGTGACCGCTCGCTCCGCCTTGGCCCGCCTGGCGACGCTCATCGGCATCACCGTCGCCACCTTTCTCCTGCTCGAGCTGGCACCCGGCGATCCGGCCGACCTCCGCCTCGGCCGTGGATCCAACGTCGCTGCCGTTGCTGCGCTGCGCACCGAGCTCGGTCTCGACGGTGGCCACGACGCTGGCTCCGTCGCGCAACGCTATCTCACCTGGCTCGGACATTCGCTGCGCTTCGACTTTGGCCGCTCGTTCGTCGACGGCCGCGCCGTCCGGCAGCGACTGGCAGAAGCCCTGCCGACCACGCTCCTGCTCGGCTTTCTGGCGGCGCTGTTTGGCTGGGGGCTCGGCGTTCCACTCGGCTGTGCGCTGGCTCTGGCGCGCGATCGCAGCCGGCGCCTCGCGGACGTCGCGCTGTCCCTCGCCTATGCGCTGCCGACCGCGTCGTTGGCGTTGATCTTGTTGCGTGCCGGCGCACCGTATGGCGATCGCAACGTCACGCTTGTCGTCGCTGCTCTCTGCCTGGCCATGCCGCTGTGGGTGCGCATCGGGCGCCATCAGACCGCAGCGCTGAAGACCGCGCTCGCCTCCGATTGGGCTCGCACCGCGCGCGCCACCGGGGCGTCGGAGGCACAGGTGCTGGTGCGCCATGCCCTGCGCCACGCCCTGTTGCCGACGGTGACGCTGCTCACCTCGGAGCTGCCGGCGCTGTTGTCGGGCAGTGTCCTCGTCGAGCAGATCTTCGGTCTGCGTGGTCTCGGGACGCTCGGCATCGACGCCGTCCTGGCCCGCGACTATCCGGTGCTGCTCGGTCTCGGGACGCTGGGCGCGGTGCTCACCTTTGCCGGCACCGGGCTTGGCGAGGTGCTGGTGCGGTGGCTCGATCCGCGCGTGGCGGCATGAAGCGCGCGCTCCTGTGGATCCTCGCCATCCTCGCGCTGGCACTCGCACTCTGCCCCGAGCTCGTGGCCAGCGATCTGCCGCTCGCCTGCCGCGTCGACGGCAACTTGTATCTTTTTCCGTCGCTGACTCGGCCGGCCACGCTCGATCCCAGCGACCGCACCCGCGCCACCTTTTGGCTCGGCACACCCATCCCGCACAGCCCGACGGCGCAGCGGTCAAACGGGATGACCGAGGTCCTTTCCCCACCCACGAGTCGCCATCTCCTCGGCACCGACGACCGCGGCCGCGACGTCGCTGCCCGTCTGGTCCACGGCACCCGCGTTGCCCTCGTGGTCGGCATCGGCTCGATGCTCGTGGCCGCGCTCTTGGGCCTGCTCGTCGGGCTCGGCGCCGCACTCTCTCGTCCCGCCGACGCCATCCTCTCGCGCGTCATCGAGGTCGGGCTCAGTTTCCCGACGCTGTTCCTGCTGCTGGTGCTGCAGGGCCTGCGCGGCAGCACCTCGCTGGCGGAGGTGACCTTGGCCATCGCGCTCACCCAGTGGCCCCATCTGGCGCGCCTGTGTCGCACCGAAGCCCGCCGTGCGCTTGCCGCGCCCCACGTCGAGGCCGCGCGAGCCATCGGGGCGTCGCCGCTGCGCATTGCCGTCTTCCATCTACTGCCTTTCACGCTCAGCCCACTCTCGGTCGCGCTGGCCTTTGGCGTCGCCCAGGCCGTCCTCCTCGAGAGCGGCCTCAGCCTCCTGGGTCTCGGCGCACCGCCACCGACGCCGAGCTGGGGCGAGCTCTTGCAACAAGCCCAGGCGGCCGGCCTCCCCGCTTGGCTCTTGTGGCCACCGACGCTGGCCATTGGTCTGGTGGTTCTCCTGGCCAACCAGCTCGGCCGGCGTTTGCGTCCCAAAGGCGTCAGCGGATGGAGTCTCTGAACCTCGTCAGGTCGCGTCGTCTTCTTCGCGCTATTCGACGGCCTGGTACGAGTCGTACACGCTCTTCTGCGCCGCTGACGGCTTCAACGACGTGCCGACCACTTTGCTGCCCTTCTTCATCTCGCGCGAGCCGCCGCCGTTCTTGACCTCGGCCTTGGTGGCACGCAGCTCGTTGACGAAGTCGCCGACGGCTTGCGCGGCGGGCGGGGTCTCGCTGGTGACGGGCTTATCGGCCACCGCCAAAAAGATGGAGTCGAGCAGGCGCTCGCGATAGGCGGCAAAGAGCTGCGGATCGGCGAACACGTCCACCGACGTGACCCGGCCATTGACCGCAGCGACGAGGCCAATGAGCTGGCCCGCTTCCGGCAGCGCCGCCAGCTTCGGCGCGATGGCGTCGCGGAACGGCTGCGTCGCCGCCTTGCCCTCGGCGCCAGTGGCCAACGAGCGATAGGTTCCCGTCGCGTTCTGGACCTTGAGTGCCTGGTTCTTTTTGGCGACCGCGTCCCAGACTTGCTGCTGGTTGCCGGCGTACTTGGCCTTCATCCGCACACTGGAGTCGACGAAACCGCCCGTAGAGGTGAACTGCACCTTGCCACTCCAGCGCCCGTGCTCGACGCAAAACACCGGCACGACCAGATCGGCGTGCGGCTGGATGATGGTGTCCTCACCGATCACGCGGTCTTGCTGGCCGCCCAAGATCACCTCACCGGCCAACAGCAACAGCGGCCGGTCGCTCTTGTTGCCGACGTTGACCGAGTTGACCGTGCCGCCATTTTTCTGTTCCTCGACAGCGACGGAGTTGGTCTTGAGCCCCTCGGCGAGCGTCAGATAGTGCACGCCTGGCGCGCCCGGCTTTTCGGACAAGACTACCGGAAAGATCGACAGGTTCTTGTGGCTGATGGGCGCGAGCAGGCGCTGCCCGGGGGCGAGATCGAAGGCGTTGGCAGCGAAAGCTGGGCTGCTGGCGACGAGAAACGAAACTGCGACTGCGGTCGCAAATGAGGCAGGACGGGTAGCGCGCATGGAACCTCCAAGGGCCCCAACGCGCCATCTTTGCGAACGATCTCCCGATCAGTCCCTGAGCTCGGCGGGTAACAGCAACAGATCGTCGGCGTCGAGCTGGAGATCGAGATCGGTCAACGCCTCCTCGACCGTTCGATGGACGGCGTCGAAGCCCGCGGCAGATGGCACTGGCAACACGGCCCGCATCACGGGCGAAAATCGCTCTTCCAAAAGACTCCGACTGCGCATGCCCCATCCCTCAGCAACCTCTGTGCCGTGAGCTGAAACCGCAGCAGCGATGTACAATCAGCAACTTACGATGAGTGGTCGGACCGTCAGGCTGTTGCAGTAGCCGGCGAAATCAGTTGGTGCGCTGATTGGCGCTCACGCCCACGAGGCCATTGGGCGCGCCTATCGCGGCCCCATTTCCGCCGTTGCCGGCCGCGCCGAGGTTGAAGGTGGGCGCACTCGAGAAGATGGGCGTCGACGACCCCGCGCTTTCGACACAGACCGACGGTCCACCCGGACCGCCGCTGGATGGGCCGCCCTGGCTGCCCGCGCCGCCTGGGCCGCCGGCCGTCGCCGTGCTGGCGCCGCCGGGTGCACCGGGGTCGCCGCCGCCAGCGCCCTTCGCGCCGACGCCGCCCGTGCCGCCGCTACCGCTCGACAGCGTGACGTGGTCGAGGGTGGGGCTGGCGTTGAATAGGAACACTGCGAACGAGCCACCGCCACCGCCGGCGACCGTTCCACCGAGTCCAGGGCAACCG
>Ga0209724_1004054_pt1 | contig 11649 bp, 9 predicted proteins | sample grotaG_FD_184143 | JGI IMG/M metagenome (GOLD analysis project Ga0209724, IMG submission 184143) | Glacier valley bacterial and archeal communities from Borup Fiord, Nunavut, Canada, to study Microbial Dark Matter (Phase II) -... | ecosystem: Environmental > Aquatic > Freshwater > Ice > Glacier ... | reverse complement strand
AAATATTACCTCCAAGATTAAATTTAACCTGGCCAATATTCCCTGTGTAATTTGCACTGAATTCTACCCCTTTATTTTCGATACTTCCTGCATTTGCCCATGGATTATTAGTAAATCCAATGTATTGCGGTAGTGGAACCTGTAGCAACATATCTTTTGTTTTCTTATTGAAATAATCTAAAGAAAAAGTCAAACGATTGTCATACATACCAATATCTGCCCCAATATCAGTTTGCTCAGTGGTTTCCCATTTCACATCAGGATTGCCCATATAGCTTTTCCCACCAGCTAATTGGAACCCACCACCAAATAAATAATAACCACTATTTAGACTATATGTAGATCTGTAGGCCCCACCATTAATTGCTTGATTTCCAATCTGACCCCAACTAACCCGGATTTTACCATTTGAAAGTGATTTGCCGAAAAAATCTTTTACAAAATTTTCTTCAGTAAATGACCATGCCGCAGAAGCAGATGGGAAAACGCCCCATTTATTTCCAACATCAAAATTTGATGAACCATCATATCGGATTGTCGCTGTAAGCATGTATTTATCTTGCCAAGAGTGGAATAGACGTCCGAAATATGAGACCAAATATCCATCTGATTTGATTCCTGTTGCAGAAGCCGTTTTAGTTGCAGCGTCTATAACCTGCTGTGATTCATCGTTCGTAACGATTCCAGTCTTTGCTGCACTAAAGCTACTGCTTTTTGTCATTTCAACAGAATTACCAAACATGAATGTTGTATGTTGTTTGCCATGCCAATCATACGTTTTATTAATCGTGAATAAGTTGTCAATAACCGTATAATTTGATAAGTATGAGGCATTTCCAACAGATCCATCAGCGTCGTTTTGATAGGCACCAATATAATAGGAAGGTGTAAAATATTCAGGATTGGCACGATAAATTGAGGTATTAATTGATCCTCTGTATTTTAACCAACTTGTTAAATCAATATCCAAATTGGAACCACCTCTGAATGTAACATCATTCCAAATATTTTCTTTATTTACAGCTAGTTGAGCTACAGGATTGTGCCTGTTATTAAAGAAAACCGGACTATAAGATGAATACGGGTTACTTGCATCAATTTTATCAGTTAATAGTAAATTACTAAGATAATCAGGAACATTTTTCAAATTTGTTCTATAAATTGGAGTAACTGGGTCAGCAGTTAATGCACAAAATATAGTGCCATTATAGATTGTATTTTCGACGACATTCCTTCTGGATTGAGATACCAGTGAAAAATTACTCGATAATTTAGCCCATTTTGTCAATTGGTTATCTAAAGTTGTTCTCCATGAAAATCTTTTAAAATCAGACTCTTTAACAATTCCATCCTGCGACATGTATCCAATCGAAGAATAAAAGGATGTTTTTTCTGTTCCGTTTGAAACTGAAACATTATAATTCTGAATTGGTGCAGACTGGAAAATTTCATTTTGCCAATTAGTCCCCTGGGTATTACCAAAATTATCTTTCAGAAAAGTTAACATCGTTTGTTTTTCCGCAGGAGTAGCCCAAGCTTGTCCTGTTCCATTCGTATATGCAAGATTTCTGTAATCAATAAATTCTTCAGCATTCATCATGTCGAATTTCTTCGTAACGTTTTGAAGGCCATAATACATATCAAAATTGACATTCATTTTGTGAGTACTGCTCATTACTCCTTTTTTAGTCGTCAGAAGGATAACTCCATTAGCTCCCCGTGATCCATAGATCGCTTCTGCAGATGCATCCTTTAAAATTTCCATTGATGCAATATCATTTTGGTTTAACCATCCAATATCAGATTGAGGAAATCCGTCTACTACATACAGCGGATCGTTACCGTTTACAGTGCCAATACCCCTAATTCTAACGGCAGGTGCTGCGCCAGGACTACCTCCTGTTGATGTTATAGAAACTCCTGCAACTTTTCCCTGCAATGCTTCTGTTGCAGAACGGACAGGGATACTTACTAAATCTGCACCTTTAATACTGGAAATTGATCCTGTTAAATCACTTTTTTTCATTGATCCATAACCAATTGCAACAACTTCTTCGAGTCCGATAGATTCTTCCTCCAGTACTACATTTAGGGCAGCTTTAGTTCCGATAGGAACTTCCAAGGTCTTCATTCCGACAAAAGAGAATACTAAATTTTTTGCTTCAACTGGTATAGATAAAGTGAACTTGCCGTCTGCATCTGTGTTTATTCCAGTCGTGGTTCCTTTTACAACAACTGAAACACCAGGAAGTGATATTCCGGTTTTATCTGTCACCTTACCTGTTATTTTCTTTCCCTGTTGTTGTTCATTCACAGATGGTTCCATCTCATTTTTATCATACAAGGCAATCTGGCGGCCAAGGACCTTGTATTTAACTGAAGTACTTGAGAGTACTTTATCCAGAATTTCGGTGATCGATTTTTGGGTAACATCTACAGATACGGATCTGTTGACATCCACCTTTTCGTTGTAGAAGAATTTGAATTCACTTTGCGCTTCGATGGTCCGAAGGACATTAAGCAGCGTCGAGTTGTTTTCTGTAATGGTCAATTTTGTGGTCTGCGAATAGGTTTCGGCAGATAAACAGCTTAAAATTGATACAGTTACAATCAGAATAGTTAGTTTCATTTTTCTAAAAAATTGATAAAATATAGGCTGACTGCCATATTTTCGTAGCAATTTATTCATAACTTTGTAATTGGTTTAAATAATGTTTGTTTTTTAAATCGAATCTGGTTTAAAGGTGGGAACGGCCATTCTCACCTTTACTTTTTTGAATCTGGTAGTTTGTTTTTTTCCATATATTGGTTTTAGTTGATAATTTGGTTTATTAATTCATTGTCAGTTATTTATCTGCCGGATATCTTTAATATCCTTGTGTTTTTATCGAATTTGTATCTAATAGATGTTGTCGTGTTGATCAGTTCAAGAACTTCGACGAATGTTTCCATTTCAATCGTTCCCGTGTAACCCAGTTTTTTCAGCTTGTCGCCCTGCAATTCAATTTTTACATTGTACCACCGTTCCAGCGCCTTGGCTACGTTCGCAAAAGGTTCATTTACAAACATCAGTCTTCCCTCTCTCCACGAAGTGCTCAGTTCGGTATTTACTTCTTCTATTGAGAATTCATTGGCAAGAGTAATGGCTGACTGTTGGCCGGGTTTCAGTGTCTCTAATTGGTTTGTATTGTTGCTGACTTTTACTGATCCTTCAACCAGCGTCGTTTCGAAGGTTTCATCATTATATGCCTTGACATCGAAGGAGGTTCCCATCACTTCAATAGCTCCCAACCTGGTTTTCACGATAAAGGGTTTTCCATCCTTTATCACCTTAAAATAAGCCTGGCCCGTAAGTTCAACATTACGTATATCTCCATATTGTTTGGGAAAGGAGATCGTTGATCCGGAATTCATCCACACTTCGGAGCCATCGGGGAGTTTAAAGTTGGTTCTTGCGCCATAAGGGGTTGTAACAGTTTCTATTGTTGCAAGATTAAATTGTTTCTCTGGTTTGGTGTAAAGAAAAAATGTCGAAATGATGAGACCGGTTATTAATACCGCCGCCAATTTTAATAGATTGCGGTATAAAGTAAACCGCCGGGCAATCGTTTTTGATTCTTCCAGGGCGATACGGTGGTGAATCTTGTCGAGCAATTGGCTGTTTTCTTTATTTTCAATGGCAGTGTTCAAGGTGTCTTTCCAGAGTTTCAGAATTTCTTCAGTTACTTTGTCCTTGTTGTCATCAGCACATATCGCTTTTAGTACCTCGGCAAATTCAACGGGGTTGGCAGTGCCATTCAAATATTTTGTAAATTGTTTTTCCATTTTATGATTGTAATACACAAAAGTGCGGGGCATCCCCTGTTCAGAAAGCGGGAAATTATAAGAAAAGATAAAAATAAAGGAGAGAGATCATACCCATCTCGTGCATGGTGCTTTTTATGTGTTTGATGGCGTGGGTAATATGGTCTTCGACTGTTTTTTCGGAAATATTCAGTTTTTGGGCAATTTCTTTGTTCGATAGGCCTTCGGTACGGCTTAAAATAAAAACCTGCTGTCTTTTTTCGGGAAGTGCTGCAACGATATGATCGATCCCGGTTTTAATTTCATCGTATTCGAGCTGATTTTGGGTCTGATATTCTTTAGCGACTGACCGAAGATAGAGTTCATCTTTAAAGGTGTGGTCTTTCAGGTTTGATCTGATCAGATTCAGAACTTCGTTTTTTGTGATTGTGAAGATATAGGAATTGAAAGTCTCCACATTTCCGATCTTTTGCCGGTTGAGCCAGATTTTGACAAATACTTCCTGGAGAATGTCATCAATATCGGTTTCAATTTTAAGGATGGACTTCGAGAAATGGTACAGACGCGGGTAGTAGTAACCAAATAATTCATCCACAGCTGACTTGTCGTCTTTTTTCAGTCTGCGAATTATGTCTTCAGTATTACTAATGGTCAGTACCCTGTATTTTTCCATAATTTGGTCATTTTCCTTGCGCGAATGAGGTTCCTTAAGTTTGGATTGGTCAGATCAAAAGTAATTATTTTTGACGCATTATCAGTAATAAATCAATTTAACGTTTACCATAAAATTTTATGTTGCAAAGAAACAGCTGGCGGATTGCAACTGGCGACAGGCTGGATCTGGTGCTGACAGAATATGGCGTGAAATTTAAATATAGTTTATTCACCTCTTTCATTTGCCAAACAACCCGGTATTCCCCTTTTCCCAGATAGGCGTTAGTTGTTCAATGACTTTCGGATAGTCGTTTGCGATATTATTATTTTCAAAAGGATCAGACTGATGATCATACAACTCTACAACCGGTTTTTCTTTACGGAAATATTTGGTCATCCGGTACCTGCCTGTTCGAACTGTTATTCCGTTTCTGAAATATCCGAAAGATGCTTCTTCCCATTTTGTCAGAAATGGATCGTTCAATAATTCAACCATACTTTTCCCATCAGTTTTGTAGTTCATTTCTATGCTACATAATTCCATTAAGGTGGGATAAATATCAATAGAACTAACAACTTTATCTATATGTTCTCCTGCTGATATCATTCCCGGAACTCTTACAATTAGCGCACTCTTTAAAGCACTTTCAAAGATGGTATGTTTACCCCAAACACGATGATCGCCCAATTGCCATCCGTGATCTCCCCATACAACCACAATGGTATTTTCTGCAAGCCCCAATTTCTCCAACTCATCTAAAACCTTACCTATCTGAGCATCGACATAGCTGACAGCTGCAAAATAAGCGTGTCTGACTTTTCTGGCATAAGCATCTGAAAGAGGTTTTTCAAGAGAAGCATTTTCATCACCTGCCAAATAACCATTGAATTCTCCACTTTGATGCAAGCTGGCAATATTCACATTCCCAGGTATATCAGGTGAAGGAGTTAAAGATATTTCACTTTCGTTATATAAATCCCAGTATTTAGCAGGTGAGTTAAATGGTAAATGAGGCTTAAAAAAACCAACACCCAAAAAAAACGGTTGATTACGTTTTGCCAAATCATCCAGGTTTTTGACAGCAAGCTTTGCTGTCAAACCATCGACATAGCCATCATCGTCCACATACCCTTTTTCATAAGGTTTAACCTGTCCTTTCCTACTTTGGCGGTTTTCACCGTCAGCGTATCCGAAAAATGCATTCCATCCTGTTTTCCACTTTCCTGCATCAAAAAAAAGATCATCCCAACTATTGGGCAGTTCCTTTTCTGTCCCCACCGAATCGTTATAGCCGTACAGCAGACCATCGGCAGAATGACTGATTTTACCAATTCCAGTGGTGTGATAACCGTTTCTTTTTAAATTATGAATAAATGTTTCCGGCCTGGCTGTTTCCGGTTTTCCTGAAATTAGATTTTGAATGGATTCATTGGCAAGATGTCCTTTTGTAGTCGGAAGCATTCCGGTAAGGATACTGCAGCGCGAAGCTCCGCAAGTTGGAACCTGCGCAAAATGGTTGGTGAATAGACAACCGGAAGCAGCCAATTTGTCCAGGTTTGGTGATTTAATATTTTTCACACCATAACAACCGAGTTCAGGGCGAAGATCATCAACGTAAATGAATAAAATATTTGGTTTTACAGTATTTGTGCCTTTTATGCTGGCCTGACAATTCGTGAGATTCAGCATTATGAATGCACCAATTCCCGTAAGGGTTGTGCTTTTAAAAGCGAGTGTGCGGTTCATTGTATATAATTTAAAAATCAGGGTAGTGCTACTGGTGAGTCATTAGTACAACATTCAATAGGTTCAAATTTTACATAAGTTTGAATCAGGTGACCAAAGGTAATTATTTCTGACGTTTTTACAGTCAATCAAAAAGAAAGTAGTATCAATATCCCCAGAAGATCCACAAGATTAGCGCGTAAAGCTTTAAGTGCCCTGGTGACCAATGCTTCAACTGCTTTTGTGGATATTCCCATCTTATTGGCAATTTGCGGATAGGTTAATTCATCTATTCTGCTGTATTCGAATGCTATGCGACAACGGTCGGGAAGTTTGGAAATTGAAAGCCATATTTGTGAGCCCAGATCGGTAGCATCGATTTTCTCCTCGGTATCGGATTCCGCAATATCAGCCTGATTGGTAATGGGAACCTGGTGAGTCCGTTTCTGCTCCCTTAAATGGTCGATGCATCGATTCCTTACCATAAAAAAGAGGTAGGAATGGAGGTCTTCAACATTGGTTAATTCGCGGCGCTTTTCCCAAAACCTGACAAAGCAATCCTGCACAAGGCTTTGTGCCGAATCCTGATCGTGTACAAACCGTATTGCCTGAACTACTAAGATTTTATAGTACTTCCTGAAAATGAAATCGAAAGCTTCCTCTTTCCCTAAAAGCATCTGGGTAAACAAAAACGGGTCGCTATCTTTGTTTTCAAAATTCATTGTTAATTTATGGATCTGTTAGTCTTAGTTGTGACAAAAATAGACCGTTTTTTCGGGGATGCAACTTATTGGGATAAACAAAACCTTAAGTCTAAATTCAGAGACTCCTATAAACCATATTTTCAATTTTGCAGTTGGCCGCTTGCTATCTCTAATACGATGGCGATTTATTGCATAAAAAGCCAGCTATATAGGGTCTGCTTAAAAACAAATATATTTTTGATTTTCAGCAATATATTCACAGTCTTACAATGAAAGATGCAAGCTTTTTGAAAGTATATCTTAAAAATATTCAACCCGCCTTCGGGTTGGTATCGTGTTGTGTCCAGTTCCCCCAGTTCCGCAAGCTCCACTGGGGGGTATTCAAATTTAACCACTTTGTGGTATAAAAATAGTTTACAGCAGTCCCTAAATAAGTGTATTCATCCTGAAATATGCTTTTCATTTGATTTCTCCTTAGGCAATTTTGTTGTGTGGATTAGTTTTTTAGTCATGATTAGGTCAATAGCCAGTTGCCAGTTGCCAGTCGCAAACAGCCAGCCGCCGGTTCTCAAAATTCAATCATGATACCCAAAGTAGGGAGCACCGTACCTGAAGTGTTTTTGAGTGTTTTCAAAAGGTATTTATTAGGGTCGTTCGGATCGGTGAGCGGTGTTCCGTTACTATCTTCTACCCTTACAAGGTAATCCTGCTGATCGGCTTTGAAGTTGTAAGCATTCTGAATATCAAAATATAGCATCAGTGACCATTTGTTGTAATACCATGATTTATCTACTCTTATATCGAGCTGATGAAAGGCGCCCAAACGTTCCTTGTTGAATTTGCTGTAGTCGAGGTAGCCAATTCCCTGTGCATCCCAGGCCGTTTTGATGGCTGATTTTTCCATATCCCAGGGCGAATAAGGAGCGCCACCAATGTAACGCCATTTAAGGCCCACGTCCCAGTTCCTTTTGAATGTGCGTGTAGCAGTGATTGTTAGCAGATGTCGATTATCCCACGAGGAGGGGATATATTCACCTTTTTTATCTGTAAACTCGCTTCTGACAAAAGTGTATGTGATTACCGCATTGATTCCCTTGTACTCCTTCACCCGTCCAAGAATCTCAAGTCCGTAAGCATTACCTTTACTGATCGACAAAACTTCCTCGTCACCGTAAACTCCGTAATCTGCACCTTTACTCGCAATTGAAACGGAGTCTCTTACAGAAAATGGGTAATCGGTGTATTTTTTGTAAAAGCCCTCAACTGTAACCTGCGAATTATCAGAAGGCCGAAATTCGATTCCAGCTACCAGGTGATTGACATGAATATAGTCCAATCCATTTATTTTATTGACGAGTTCGCCGCTGAAATTGCGGTAACCTAAGGTGGTGTAAGAAGGAAGCTGTGCAAATCGTCCGACATTAAAGTTGAGCGAAGTTCCTGGTGTTAATTTTAAGCTGGCCGAAAAACGAGGTGATAATTGGTTCAACGGGTTAGACATTGCATCCGAATAGCTGCTGCCATCGGCTCGTAACCCGAGTGAAAGATCGAGTCGTTTGGCAAAAAAGTTGTGAGTGACCTGTCCGAAAAAGGCATATTTGGCAAAGTCGAGCGACGATTTGTAATCAATAGTAAATGGATTATTTCCAACAAAACCTTTGCGATAGGTACTGTTAAAGTAACTGGCATATTGAAGATCGATTCCGTAATTCAATTTAAAGTCTGAGGACGATCGGTAGTTGTGCTCGTACCTGAATTTGGTTTCCAATTCAGTTGATTTGTAATCGAGATTTAAAAATTGAGGTTGTTCAACATTATCCTGATATTTGATCGCTGTGTTGTTCAGCTTGTTTTGGCTCAGGACATAAGTGTCGAATCCCTTCGGATTAAAATGTTTCAGAACAGCGCCCAAGGTATAATTCCATTGATTGTTGACTGGCAAGAATCCAAGAATATAGCGTTGTTCTTCTGTCTCATTCGCTTTTGTGTTTAACCTGAACTGATCGAGTGCTCCCAACCCGATAATTGACAACTCTGTCTTTACATTGATTTTAGTTTTGACTTTGAACTGAAAGTCGTTATAGGTTGGAAGAAACGGCAATCCAATTGCTTTGAACAAAAGTTGCAGATACGACCGGCGTACAGAAGCCATAAATGACGTTTTCTTTGAAAGCGGACCTTCGATGGCAAGTGCCAGATCGGAAGCTCCAAATGTGCCTCTGAACTTCACTTTCTCGTTTGCTTCGCGTTGATTAAATTCCAGCACAGAACTCATCGCGTTACCCCGTGATGCAGGAAATGCTCCGGAATAGAAATTCACTTCGCGAATAAAATCGACGTTGATGATTCCAACCGGTCCGCCTGATGCTCCCTGGGTTGCAAAGTGGTTCAGGTTCGGAATCTCGACGCCATCGATGTAGAATTTATTTTCACTGGGTCCACCTCCGCGAACAATAATATCATTACGGAAGGCCGGCGTTGAAGCCACACCAGGATAAGATTGGATCACTTTCGAAATATCGCGGTTACCACCCGGGTTTTTCTCAATTTCGTCAATTCCGATTGTCCGCAACGAAACAGGGCTTTCCTCCCTTTTCTGAAAGAAAGTGGGCCTGACAACAATCTCTTCGATGTTGATGACGTCTTCTTCGAGTGGAACCAAAACTGTGGCTCCTGTAGCTTTGGTTATTTTGAATGATTCTGAAAAATAAGTTTTGTAACCTATAGCAGTGATTTTTAACTTGTAAAAACCAGGATCGATATTTTCGAGATTAAAATTGCCTTCAACATCGGCGATGACACCCTTTGTCGTTTCAAAGAGGGCAACAGTTGCAAATGGTACAGGCTCATTGTTTTTTACATTAAATACCCTCCCTTTTACAAAACCTACACTAAAAGCAGAAAAAGAGGTGCAAAAAAGGAACATCAAAGAGACTAAAATCCGATTCTTCATTGTGATTGTTTAAACTTTTTAATATACAAATAAACAAATAAAAAGTGTAAAAGGTTTTTAATATCGATAACTTTGCCGCCAATCAAAAAGATTGGAAAACAGAGGTTAATTTGCTTATTTGTTATGGAACAAGTGATTGAATTGAATGGATATCGAATATTTACGAAAATAGAAGGAACGGGGAGACCGCTTTTACTGTTGCATAGCTATTGGGGAAGTCATATTTTATTTGATCATCTCGATTCAGTGCTTTCTGTCGGAATGAAGGTGATCCGAATTGATCTGCCTGGACATGGAAACTCAGGAATTCCGCCATTGGAATATACATTTGAAAAATTTGCGGATGTTTTAAATGAGCTGTTAAACCGGCTTGATGTAGGTGAGAAAGTCTCCATTATTGGGCATTCGATGGGCGGTTATGTTGCTATGGCATATGCGGTAAAATATCCTGAAAGAATCAACTCGCTGGTATTGATGAATTCACCGATAAAAGCAGCAGATATTAAAAGTGCGAAATTACGCGAAAGGGAGGGACGATTGTTGCAGAAAGGGAAAAAGGACTTGCTTCTGCAGGTAACTATTCCATCTAATTTCGCAACTGAAAACCTGGATTCTATGCGAAATGCTTTGGAACTGCTCAATCGAATCAGCGATACGGTAACCATAGAAGGGGCACTTCGGTCAATTTACGCGATTAATCATCGGGGTAACTCATTAGCCGATTTGAAAAATGCCCGGTATCCTATTTTGATTGTTATTGGTAAGTATGATAATGTTTACAAAGCTGATGCACAGTTGGATGATGCATATCAGATTCCAAATGCTGAAGTGCTGATGCTTCATCATTCCGGACATCTTGGATTTTTGGAGGAAGAAGATTTGGTAGTTGAAAAATTGGGTGCATTTTTAGTCGTCAATTCATAACGAATTATTTATCAAGATATTTCCGGATCACCAAATATTTCAATTCCGTTGTATCTGTATTGCTGATTCCGTGTTCGCTGTTTTCAGGACAGTAAAAGCTCGTATTCGGACCTCCTCTAGTTGTTTTGCCATCAAGATAAAATTGTGCAGTTCCCTCCAGGATGAAAAATATTTCATCCCCGGCATGTTTGTGTGGCGCATGTGTTGCTTGCTTTGGACCAACCACGCTCATTTTTACTGTGAGACCATCTTTCAGAAAATTCTGTTCAATGAACCAATACTGATATCCAACTGCTGTCTTTGTTGATTTATCCGGGTCAAAACGGTTGATGCAGTTTTCGATTGTATATTTTTTGTCGGCAGGAAGTGATTTCTGAATTATATCCTGGGCTAATGTAACTTTCATCAGTGAGCAAGCGAATAGAAATGTTAAAGTAAGTTGTAGTTTCATATTTGTGAAAATTAAAGATTAGTATTGTGAAATTGAATTTTTGTTAGCTCGTTATTTGAAGCCGCAAAGTACGATATTCGCAATTAAATCGGGCGACGAACGAACCTTAATTTCAGAGTTAGTAATAACATATAGCTGGTTTAAAACTTTTGGATGGTTATACTGTTTGTCTTATGCCTGCGCTAATCGGAACATGGTTACAAAGGTTTCGAATTGAATAATTAACAGATATATAATGGTATAGTAATATTTTGCATTTATAGCACATCGTAATTTAGAACCATTTTAAATTGGGATTTACGTCAAATTCATGTTGTAAAGCATAAAGGTGTAGGCTACTTTTGCGAAGTATTTTATAAATGAAGTGTTTCATTCAAATATTAATTAAAATCAAGTACTTATGAGCAATTTCCTGAGTGCCTCGATAGGCCGG
>Ga0209724_1004048_pt1 | contig 11655 bp, 11 predicted proteins | sample grotaG_FD_184143 | JGI IMG/M metagenome (GOLD analysis project Ga0209724, IMG submission 184143) | Glacier valley bacterial and archeal communities from Borup Fiord, Nunavut, Canada, to study Microbial Dark Matter (Phase II) -... | ecosystem: Environmental > Aquatic > Freshwater > Ice > Glacier ... | reverse complement strand
CCGTTCCTGCACGACGATCCGCGCGACCGGCCAGCGGCCGTGTTCGCCGGTCGTACGACACTGCACTTCGGCCCGGCGCATCCTTCGCACGTGCTGCTGCCGGTGATCCCCGCCGATGCCGTTCGACCCATACCCACAAGATCAGGAGACGAGACATGAGCAACAGACGCGAATTCCTGCAGGCCACCAGCGGTGCCGCCGTGACCCTCGCATTGCCCGGCCTGGCCAGCGCCCAAGCCAGGGACGATCACGTGCGCATCGGCCTGATGACCGTGAAGACCGGCCCGCTGGCCTCGGGCGGCATCGACATGGAGCGCGGCCTGAACATGTACCTGGCCGAGCGCAACAACATGCTCGCGGGCAGGAAAGTGCAGCTCTTCGTGGCCGACACCGGCGGTACGCCCGCGAACGCGAAGTCGAAGATCCAGGAGCTGGTGGAGCTGAACAAGATCCATGTGCTGATCGGTCCGCTGGCCGCGTTCGAGGCACTGGCCATCGACGACTACCTGCGCGCGCAGAAGGTGCCCACGCTCTCCGTCGCGGCCGCCGAAGACATGACGCAACGCAAGGCGAATCCGTGGTTCGTGCGCGCTTCGTCTTCCTCGGCGCAGTGCGCCCACGTGATGGCCGACCACTGCGCCAAGACGCTCAAGTACAAGCGCATGGCCTTGATCGCCGACGACATCGCTTACGGCCAGGAGATGAACGCCGGCTTTCAGCGCGTGTTCGAAGACGCCGGTGGCAAGATCGTGCAGAAGCTGTTCCCGCCGCTCACGGCGCCCGACTACGGCAGCTTCCTGGCTCAGCTCAAAACCAACGTCGACGCCGTCTTCCTCGGCTTCGCCGGGTCCAACGGCTTTCGCTTCGTGCGCCAGTTCAACGAGTACGGCCTGCGAGACAAGGTCGCCATCGTCGGCGGCATGACGGCGCTCGACGAATCGGTGCTGCGCAACATGGGCGACGAAGCACTCGGCATCCAGACCGTGAACTGGTATTCGGCCGAGCTCGCCAATCCGCTCAACGTGAAGTTCGCTGCCGCCTTCCGCAAGCAGTTCGGCTACGACCCCGGCTACTACGGCGCGGCCACGTACGTCAACGGCGCGATTCTCGAAGCGGCGCTGAACGCCGTCGGCGGCAAGGCGGCCGATCGGGACGGCCTCATGGCAGCGATGCGCAAGACCGACATCCTCAGTGCGCGCGGCCCGGTCAAGTTCGACAGCTACGGCAACGTCGTCGGCGATGTCTACATCCGCCGTGTCGAACGCAAAGACGGCCGGCTGGTGAACTCGGTCGTGAAGACCTACCCGAACGTGAGCCAGTTCTGGACCTACGACCCGAAGGCCTTCCTGGCCAATCCGGTCTATTCGCGCGACTGGCCGCCGGCGAAGAATCTCGAGTCCTGATCGGCCCTCGGGCCTTTCGCCGATGCAGATCTGGGTCATCCAGACGCTGAACAGCCTCTCGCTGGGAGGACTGCTGTTCATGCTCTCCTCGGGGTTCGCATTGATCTTCGGACTGATGCGCATCGCCAACCTCACGCACGGCGCTTTGTTCATGCTCGGCGCCTACGTGGCGGCCACCGTGGTGCGCGCCGGCTACGGGCTGGCGCTGGCGGCGCTGGCGGCAGCGGTGGCGATCGCGATCGTCGGCGGGCTGATCGAGCGGCTGATCCTGCGCCGGTTGACGGGCAACCCGCAAGGCCAGGTGTTGGCCACGCTCGGCCTTTCGTTCGTGGCCGCCGACTTCTGCCTCATGGTGTGGGGCGGCGACCCGATCCCGATCAACACGCCGGCGATGTTCCGCACGCCACTGCAGTTGCTGGGCTTGAGCTTTCCGACCTACCGCTTGTTCGTGCTCGCCGTGTCGATCGTCTCTGCCGCCGCGCTGTACCTGCTGATCGAGCGCACGCGGCTGGGCGCGATGATCCGCGCCGGTGTCGACGACATGCAGATGGCGCGCGCCGTGGGCATTCCCGCATCGCGCCTTTTCACCACCGTGTTCTGCCTCGGCGCCGGCCTTGCCGGCCTCGGCGGCGCGATCGGCGGGCCGATCTTCAACGCCTATCCGGGCCTCGACGGCGAGATGCTGCCGCTGGCGCTGATCGTCGTGATCCTCGGCGGGGTCGGCAGCCTGGTGGGCACGTTCGTTGCGAGCTTCGTCATCGGTTTCGTCTACACCTTCGGCATCGCGCTCGCGCCCGATCTGGCCTACGTGATCCTGTTCCTGCCGATGGTCGTGGTGATCGCCTTCCGGCCCACCGGCCTGTTCGGGCGAGCGATCACATGACGCAGCGAGCATGGCTGCCGCCGCTCGTGCTGCTGCTTTGCCTCGCGGTGTTTCCGTTGTTCGCGGGCGAGTACTTCGTCAACCTCGGCAGCCAGGTGCTCGTCGCCGCGGTGTTCGCCTCGAGCCTCAACCTGCTGGTGGGCTATGCCGGGCTCACGTCGCTCGGCCACGCCAGCTTCCTCGGCCTGTCGGCCTACATCTCGGCCTGGCTGGCGGTGCGCATGGGCCTCGGCCATGCCGTCACGGCACCGGCCGCGCTGCTGCTCACCACGCTGATCGGCATGGCCTTCGGCTGGATCGCGCTGCGTGCCACCGGGCTCGGCTTCCTTATGCTGACGCTGGCCCTGTCGCAGATCGTGTGGGGCGTGGGCTTTCGGTGGGTGAGCCTGACCAACGGCGACAACGGCCTGTCGGGTCTCACGCGGCCGCAACCGTTCGGCTGGAACCTCGAGATCAGCAACAACTACTTCTGGTTCTCGCTGATCGTGGCCGGCCTCAGCGTGTTCCTGATGTCGCGCTTCGTCGATTCGCCGTTCGGTGCCAGCCTGCGCGGCACGCGCGACCAGCCGCGCCGCATGAGCGCGCTCGGCTTCAACGTATGGGCGATCCGCTGGGTTGCGTTCGTGGTGTCGAGCTTCTTCGCCGCCGTGGCGGGGCTGCTCTACGTGTACTTCCACAAGTACATCCACCCGAGCGTGATGTCGATCTCGGTCTCGGCCGAGGCCTTGCTCAGCGTGATCGCCGGCGGCTCGGGAACGATCGCCGGGCCGCTGCTCGGCGCCTTGCTCGTCGTCGTCATGAAGAACTACGCCTCGGCCTATATCGAGCGCTGGAACATGCTGCTCGGGTTCGTGTTCGTGTTCATCGTCATCTTCATGCCCAACGGCGTGGTGCCGGGCTTGCGGCACTGGACGCGCCACTGGCGGAAAGACAGCCCGTGACGCCGGCCCTGCAGATCGCCGACCTGCGCAAGAGCTTCGGCGGCGTCGTCGTGACGCAGGGCGTCTCGCTGACGGTCCAGCCCGGCGAGCGGCGCCTGATCATCGGCCCCAACGGCGCCGGCAAGACGACGCTGTTCAACCAGATCTCGGGCGAGATCGCGCCCGATTCCGGCAGCGTTCACGTGTTCGGCCAGGACCTGACCCGATTGCCGGTGCGTGCGCGTGCGCATGCGGGCGTGAGCCGGACCTACCAGGTGATCACGCTGTTCCCGAAAGACACGCTCGCGCACAACGTGGCGCTCTCGCTGCTCGGCGTGAACCGAAGGCGCTTCGAGGCCTTCCGGCCGCTGCGCCGCGGCGACGAGATCTACGCACGCGCGGTGCAGGTGCTCGAGAGCGTGGGCCTCGGGGCGCGCGCGAACATGCAGGCCGGCGAGGTCTCGTACGGCGAGCAGCGGCGGGTCGAGATCGCCGTGGCGATGGCGCAGCAGCCGCGCTTGCTGCTGCTCGACGAGCCGCTGGCCGGGCTCTCGCAAGACGAGCGCGCGATGGTGGCGGCGCTCATCGCCGGGCTGCCGCGCGAGACCACCATCGTGATGATCGAGCACGACATGGACGTGGCGCTGGCCTTCGCCGAGCAGATCTCGGTGCTGCACCACGGCGAGTTGATCGTGGAGGGCGATCGCGAGACCGTCGTCGCCCATCCGCGCACGCGGGAGGTCTACCTTGGCGTCTGAGGTGGCCGGTCACGACGCGCTCACGCTGAGCAACGTCAACGCGCACTACGGCCGCAGCCACGTACTGCACGGCGTGAGCCTGCGCCTCGGCAAGGGCCGCCTGCTGGCTTTGCTCGGCCGCAACGGCGCCGGCAAGACGACGACGATGCTGGCCATCGCCGGACTGCTGCGCGCCACCGACGGCAAGGTGACGGCGGGCGGGCGCGCCATCGAAGCGTTGTCTCCCGAGGCCATCGCCTGGTGCGGCGTGCGGCTGGTGCCGCAAGGGCGCCGCGTCTTCGCCAGCCTGAGCGTGGAGGAGAACCTGCAGGTCGCGCGGCAGAAGCGGGCGGTGCCGCATCCGTGGTCGAGCGAGCGCGTCTACGCGATGTTCCCGCAGCTCGCGCGGCGGCACCGCCAGCGCGCCGGCACACTCTCGGGCGGCGAGCAGCAGATGCTCGCGATCGGCCGCGCGCTGATGGGCAACCCCGACGTGCTGCTGCTCGACGAACCGTCGGAAGGCCTGGCGCCGCTGATCGTGCTCGAGGTCGCCGAGGCCATCGCCAAGCTCAAGGCCGAGCACCTGTCGATCATCCTCGTCGAGCAGAACTTCAAGCTCGCGATGAACCTGGCCGACGACATCGTCGTGCTCAACACCGGCCAGGTCGTGGTCGCACGCACGGCCGGAGAAGTCGCCGACGATCCAGAAAGCGTTACCCGTCACCTCGGCGTGTTCTGAAACACGCCGATCTCAACCAGAAAGAAAACGCCATGCTGTTCACCTGCTCGCCGCAATGCAGCGATCCGTCCCACCACCACGCGCCCGCGCGGAGCGGCGCCGCCGCGACGAAGAAGGCGGCCAGCTCGCGCAGCGTCGCCAAGCCGGCAACGCGCACGCCGGTCAAGAACGCCCGTGGCAAGTCGAAGATCGTCGACATCCACTGCCACTACCTGAACCCGGTGGTGAACCAGAAGACGGCCCACCTCAACGCCGCGCAGTACGACCCGACGGTGACCTTCGCCAACGAGCTCACGCGAAAGACGAACGTCGCGCAGATGCGCGACCGGGCGCCCAAGCTGATGGGCATCGAGAACCGCATCGCCGACATGGACCGGATGGGCGTCGACATCCAGGCCGTCTCGCCGGCGCCGTATCACTACTTCTATTTCACGCCGCCCGACGAGGGCGCTGCGCTGGCGCGCGAGGTCAACGAAGGCATCGCGAGCCTGGTGGCGGGGCACCCCGACCGCTTCGTCGGCATCGGCTCGGTGCCGCTGCAGAACGCCGACCTCGCCGTGCGCGAGTTGGAATACGCGGTCAAGAAGCTGGGCCTGCGCGGGGTCGAGATCAACACCAACGTCAACGGCCTGAACCTCACCGACAAGAGCCTCGGCCTCGAGAAGTTCTTCGCCAAGGCCAACGAGCTCGGCATCGTGGTCTTCATGCACCCGCTCGGCTTCACCCAAGCCGACCGGCTCACGAACCACTACTTCAACAACGTCATCGGCAACCCGCTCGACACCACCATCGCCGTCAGTCACCTGATCTTCGACGGCGTGGTCGCGCGTCATCCGAAGATCAAGTTCATCGCCGCGCACGGCGGCGGCTTCATCGCCCACTACTGGGCCCGCATGGACCACGCCTGGAGTGCCCGCGCCGACTGCCGCACAGTGATCAAGCGCAAGCCTTCGAGCTACCTCGAGAAGTTCTACTTCGACACCATCACCTTCGATCCGCGCATGCTGCGCAACCTGATCGACCGCTACGGTGCCGACCACGTGCTGCTCGGCACCGACTATCCCTACGACATGGGCGAAGACGACCCGCGTGGCCTGGTCGCCAGCGTGAAGCGGCTGCCGGCCGACCAGCGCCGGCAGATCGAAGGGTTGAACGCCATGCGCCTGCTGAAGATCAAGGGATGAGCATGAGGATCGGTGTGCTGGGCACGGGCCGCATGGGCTCCGCGATGGCCGAGCGGCTGCTCGACAGCGGCCACACGCTGACGGTGTGGAACCGCTCGGCCGACAAGACCGCGGCGCTCGTGGCGCGCGGTGCGGTGGCCGCCGCCACGCCGGTCGAGGTGGTGGCGGCGAGCGAGATCGTGCTGTCGGTGCTCACCGACGCGTCGGCCATCGAGGCGGCTTACGGCGGCGCGCACGGTGCGCTGAGCGCGCCGCTCGCCGAGCAGCTGTTCATCGAGATGAGCACGGTGCGGCCGGCCACGCCGATCGCGCTGGCAGCGCGCATCCGTGCGGCCGGCGGCGCGATGATCGAATGCCCCGTCGGCGGCACCGTCGGCCCGGCGCGCGAGGGCAAGCTGTTCGGCCTGGTGGGCGGCGAGGCGGCCGACGTGGAGCGGGCGCGGCCGCTGCTGGCGCAGATGTGCCGACGCGTCGAGCACGTCGGCCCGTTGGGCGCCGGGGCCAGCATGAAGCTGGCCATCAACCTGCCGCTGCTGGTGTACTGGCAGGCGCTCGGCGAAGCCCTTGCGCTGGCTGCGCCGGCCGGGCTCGACCCGGCGCGGCTGATCGACATCCTGGCCGACACTTCGGGCGCGCCGGCGCTGATGAAATTCCGCGGCGGCGCGGTCGCATCGGCATTGGCCGGCGCCGACCTCGGCCCGGCGCACTTCAACATCGATTCGATCCGCAAAGACCTGCGCACGATGCTCGAAGAGGGCCACGCGCTCGGCCGCGAACTGCCCGCTGCCGCTGCGGCGCTCGGCTCGTTCGATGCCGCTGCCTCGCAGGGCATGGGCGACCGGGACGGCGCCGAGCTCGCCGCATGGTGGCTGCGCCAGAACGGCACACGCTGATGCGCTTCATGCTGAACGGCGTGCCGGTGCAGGCCGAATGCGTGCCCGCTGCGCCGCTGCTTTACACGCTGCGCGAGAAGGGCGATGCGCGCGGCGTGCGCTTCGGCTGCGGCGCCGGGCAGTGCGGCGCCTGCACCGTGCTGATCGACGGCGTCGCCGAGCCGTCGTGCCTGGTCGCCAATCACACCGCCGAACAGCGACGGATCGAAACCGTCGAAGGGCTCGCTGCCGACGCGATCGGTGCCGTCGTGCTGCAGGCGTTCGTCGACGAGCAGGCGGCGCAGTGCGGCTACTGCATCAACGGCATCCTGATGTCGCTCACCGGGCTGCTGCGGCGTAACGCGAAGCCGAGCGCCGCCGCGCTGGCAGAGTGCCTGAGCCGCCACCTGTGCCGCTGCGGCACGCACCTGCGCATCGTGCGTGCGGCGCATCGCGCGATCGCGCGGCTGGCCGAGCAGGCCGCGCCGAAAGAGCGGGCATGACGCGATGAGCGCGCCACCGCTGCCGGCCAGCATCGCCGCCCATCCGACGTTGGGCGACTGGCTGCGCCTGCGCGACGACGGCGGCTTCGAAGCGCTGAGCGGCAAGGTGGAGCTCGGGCAGGGCATCTCTGCGGCGTTGATCAGCATCGTCTGCAAGGGCCTCGGCGTCGACCCCGACCAGGTTCGTCTGGTCGCCGGCGACACGGCGCTGTGCCCCGACGAGGGCTACACCGCGGGCAGCCAGTCGATCGAGGTCGGCGGCGCGGCCTTGCGTCATGCGTGCGATGCGATGCGGCGTCTCGGCGCCGCGGCTGCGGTGCAACGGCTGGGCGTGTCGGTCGGCAGCCTGCAGGTCGAGCGCGGTCGGTTCACGACGGCGAAAGATGCGCCTGGCGTCGACTATCACCAGCTCGCGAGCGGACGAGACTGGCCGACCCATCGGCTCGATTCGGGCGCGGGCGATGACGGCGTCGACGCGATCGTGCAGCCGCGCGAAGAGGCCGTGTTCGCACGCACCGACCTGCTCGCCAAGCTCACCGGCGCCGGCGCCGGTGCTGGCTCCGGCTTTGTGCAGGACCTCGTGCTCGAAGGCATGCTGCATGCGCGCGTCGTCCGTGGCGCGCACCCGTCCAGCCGAGCCCGCGACGTCGACGAGACCGCGCTGCGCGCACTCGACGGGGTGCTCGCGTGCGTGCGCCAGGGCGATTTCCTCGCCCTGGTCGGGCACGACGAATCACGCCTCGTCGCGGCTGCCGCCACCGCGCGGCAATCGATCGCGTGGGAGCTGCCGCCGCTGCCGCCGTACGGCGACATCGAAGTGCTGCTGACCGGCCTGCCTGCCGTCAGCAGCCTGGCCCATGCCGCGGGCGTGGCCGAGCAAGCCGTCGAGGGCGCTGCACCCGTCGAGGGCGAGCATCGCTTGCGCCGGCGCTACTCGCGTCCGTACATCGCGCACGCCGCCATCGGCACCTCGTGCGCGGTGGCAACGCCTGCTTCGCCCACCGCCGCCGACCCGTGCCGCCTGACGGTGTGGTCGCACACGCAGGGCGCCTTCAAGCTGCGCGACCAGATCGCGGCGGCGCTCGGCCTGGCACCGGCCGAGGTGCGCGTCATCCACATGGCGGGCTCGGGCTGCTACGGCCACAACGGCGCCGACGACGTTGCCTTCGACGCGGCCCTGCTGGCGCTCACCCTGAACGCGCCGGTGCGCGTGCAATGGAGCCGTGAAGACGAGATGACGGTGGCGCCGATGGGATCGGCCAGCCTGATCGAGCTCGAAGCGACGCTCGACGCGCACGGCGCGATCACGCGCTGGCAGTCGCAGGTGTGGAGCCACAGCCATCTCACGCGCCCCGGCGCCGGCAGTGGCATCCAGTTGCTCGGTGCGTGGGCGCTGCGGCCCGACGAGCCGCGGCCGACGCCGGTCGACGTGCCGCTGCCCACCGGCGGCGGCCTGCGCAACGCCATTCCGTACTACACGCTGCCGGCGCTCGAGGTTCGCCACCACTTCATCGCCGAAGCACCGGTGCGCACATCGGCCCTGCGCTCGCTGGGTGCGCATGCCAACGTGTTCGCGATCGAGTCGTTCATGGACGAGCTGGCCGATGCCGCCGGGCTCGACCCCGTGGACTTTCGCTTGCGCCACCTCGCCGACGAGCGCGCCCGCCATGTGTGCGAGGTCGCGGCTCGTCTCGCGCGCTGGTCCGATCGGCCCGCCGGCGGCGAAGGGCAGGGCTTCGGCTTCGCCTTCTCGCGCTACAAGAACCGCGCCGGCTACCTGGCGGTAGTGATCGAGGTGGAAGTCGGCGCGGCGGTGCAGGTCAGGCGTGTCTGGGCGGTGGTCGATGCCGGAAGCATCGTGCATCGCGACGGCCTGATGAACCAGATCGAGGGCGGCATCGTCCAGGCGCTGAGCTGGTCGCTGAAGGAGTCGGTGCGCTGGGGGCCGCAAGGCGTGCTCACGTCGACGTGGGACGACTATCCGATCCTCGGCTTCACCGAGCTGCCCGAAGTCGTCATCGAGCTGGTCGACCGGCCGGATCAGCCGAGCCTCGGCGCCGGCGAGCTCGCACCGGGCCCGGTGGCGGGCGCGCTCGGCAACGCGGTCGCGCACGCGCTCGGCGTGCGCGCTAGGCACCTGCCGTTCACGCCCGAGCGGTTGCTCGCACTCATCAACACGGCGGACGAAGACAGCCCGCTGCCCGCATGACTCCATGCGCATGAATCCGGGCGCATGACTCGAACCGAAGGAACCCCATGCACGCACGCATCGGCGATCACGACATCCACTACCGGATCGACGGCGAGGGCCCGTGGCTCACGCTCTCGCACTCGCTCGCCGTGGGCAGCGCGATGTGGGAGCCGCAGCTCGCCGCGCTGACGCCGCACTTCAAGGTCTTGCGCGTCGACACGCGCGGCCACGGCGGCTCGAGCGTGCCGGCCGGGCCGTGCACGCTCGAAGATCTGGCCGACGACGTGCGCGGCCTCTACCGCGTGCTCGGCGTCGCGCACAGCCACTGGCTGGGCCTCTCGATGGGCGGCATGATCGGCCAGACCTTCGCGTTGAAGTACCCCGGCGTGCTGACGCGGCTGGTGCTGGCCGACACCACCGCCCGCGGTGCGCCGAATGCCCAGGCGATGTGGGGCGAACGCATTGCGACGGCGCGTTCGAAAGGCATGCAGGGCCTGCTCGACGGCACGCTGGCGCGCTGGTTCACCGAGCCGTACCGCGCAGCGCACCCCGAGGTGGTGGCGCGCGTGGCGGCGCTGATCGAATCGACTGCCGTCGAGGGCTACTGCGCCTGCTGCGCGGCGATCGCGCAGCTCGACGTGCTGGATCGACTGCACGAGATCGACGTGCCTGCGCTGGTCATCGTCGGCGAGCAGGACCAGGCGACGCCACCGCAGATGTCGCGCGACATGCATTCCCGAATGGCTGGCTCGGAGCTGCTCGTGTTGCCGAACGCAGCGCATCTCGCGAGCACCGAGCAGGCGCTGGCGTTCAACGCGGCCGTGCTCGAGTTCCTGCTGCGCGAACACGCGTCGGCGTGAGCGGGTCGATGACCCCGGAGCCCGCGCGGTCGCACAGCGAGCAGCCGCCCGGGCCGCGCGCCGTCGGCGTCATCGGCCTCGGCATCATGGGCAGCCTCTACGCGCGCCATCTGATCGAAGCCGGCCACGAAGTCGCCGGCTTCGACGTGGCGGAGGAACGCTGCCAGGAATTCACTGCTGCCGGCGGCAAGCTGTGCGCATCGGCCGCCGAGGTGATCGAGCGTGCCGGCGTGGTCATCGTCTCGCTCAGCTCGGTGGCCGCCTTTCGCCGCGTGATGCTGGGCGCCGACGCCGCCTCGCAGCGCGCGCGGCCCGGGCAGGTGGTGGTGGAGACGGGCACGCTGCCCATCGCACTCAAGGAAGAAGCGCGGCGGCTGCTCGAGCAGCGCGGCGCCCACCTCGTCGACGCGCCCGTCACCGGCACGCGCTTCCACGCCGAACGCAAGGAGCTGGTGGTCTATGCCAGCGGCAGCCGAGCGGTAATCGAGCAGGTGCGGTCGGTACTCGAAGCGTTCGCGCGCGACGTGCGCTACGTGGGCGAGTTCGGCACCGGCATGAAGCTCAAGATGGTGACCAACCATCTCGTTGCCGTGCACAACGTGGCTGCGGCCGAAGCGCTCTCGTTCGCGGCGAGCGCGGGCCTCGACCTGCAACAGGTGTACGACCTGATCGCCGGCGGTCCGGCGAGCTCTGCGGTGTTCGGCTTTCGGGGCCCGTTGATGGTCGAGGGCCGGTACGACCCGCCCACCATGCGCATGGACGTGTTCGAGAAAGACCTGCAGATCATCGACGAGTTCGCCACCGCGCTGCATGCCGCGACCCCGCTGTTCCAGGCCAGCCTCGGCGTCTACCGCGAAGCGCTGGCGCAGGGCATGACGCACGAAGACGTGGCGGCGACCTTCGAGGTGCTCAAGGGTCGTTCGGCCGGCGGCTAGCGGCGCGCGCCGCAGGCACGCCGAAGACCGCGGCCGCGTTCGGTTCAGCCCGACTGCAGCCCCGCCGCCTCGATGCCCGCGATGCAGATCGCTTCGTCTTCGTCGCCCGTGCCGCCGCTCGCGCCGGCCGCACCGATCACCTGGCCTTGCGCGTCTTTGATGAGCACCGCGCCGGTCTGCGGGATGAACTTGCCGTTGCCGGTGGCGGCGAGCGCGCCGAAGAATGCCGGCAGGTCCTTGGCGCGCTGGGTCAGTACGCGCGAGGCGGCGCCCATGGCGATCGAAGCCCACGCCTTGCCGGTCGCGATGTCGATGCGGAACATGCTCGCGCCGTCCTGGCGCTGCACGCTCTTCGTGTGGCCGGAAGCGTCGAGCACCACCACCGCCATCGGCTTGTGGCCGGCCTCGGTGGAGCGCTTCAGCGCGAC
>Ga0209724_1004047_pt1 | contig 11659 bp, 9 predicted proteins | sample grotaG_FD_184143 | JGI IMG/M metagenome (GOLD analysis project Ga0209724, IMG submission 184143) | Glacier valley bacterial and archeal communities from Borup Fiord, Nunavut, Canada, to study Microbial Dark Matter (Phase II) -... | ecosystem: Environmental > Aquatic > Freshwater > Ice > Glacier ... | reverse complement strand
TGCCAATTTGCTACTGCTATTGACAAATTTTGGAAAGCGGATTAGAGTAATTCACACGTGTCAGTTGACACGTAAAAATCACCTTCTAAGTCGCTCTTTTGAACCTGATCCATGAATCGGGAAACCAGAGAAAGGTAAAGTGAAACGAAACGACAGGCTTGTTACTGTGTAAACTTGCGTAAAGCTGTTTGCCCAACTTTATATCGAAATCCGCTGTGCTATGCAAAAAAACCGTTTACATTGTTTGTCAGAGGAAAAAGTTATGAACAAAATTCTGAAGTTGTGCACAGTTTTGTGCGCACTGAGTGTTGCCATCCTGGGGCTGTCAAGTGCGCCCGCTTCCGCCGCTCAATCTCCTGTCACCTTGTCCTACCTCGTTGACGACAGCCAAAACTCTCAGGATACGACCAAAGCGCTCGTCGCCGCTTATGAGGTGCTGCATCCAAATGTGACCATCACCGTCGAGAGTCGTCCGGGTGGCAGTGACGGCGACAATCTCGTCAAAACACGGCTTGCTACTGGCGACATGAGCGACATCTTCTTTTACAATTCCGGCGCGCTGCTACAAGCACTGCAACCCACAAACACTCTGGTTGATCTCTCGAAACTGCCATTCATTGCCAACATTGCCGACTCGTTCATTCCCACGGTATCCCAGAATGGGCAAATCTTCGGCGTGCCGACAGGTACTGCAATGGGCGGTGGTATTCTTTACAACAAGAAAGTCTACGCGACCTTAGGGCTGAAAGTGCCCAAAACGTGGGCTGATTTTGAAGCTAACAACGACAAGATCAAAGCCGCCGGTATTGCGCCAGTCGTAGCCACCTTTGGCGATACCTGGACTTCGCAGTTGTTCGTGTTGGCTGACTATTACAACGTCGCTCAGGCGCTCCCGAACTTCGACAAGGATTACACCGCCAACAAGATCAAGTTCGCCACTACCCCGGCGGCGATGGCTGGTTTCAGCTATTTGCAAGAAGGCTTCACGAAAGGCTGGTATGAAAAGGACTACGCAACCACGAAGTTCGAGCAGGGCTTGAAACTTCTGGCGGATGGAAAAGCTGCTCACTATCCGATGCTGTCCTTTGCGCTTTCGACCATTGCGACGAACTCGCCCACCGAAATAAATGACATTGGTTTCTTCGCTCAACCCGGCACGGATGCTGCCAAAAATGGCGCGACAATTTGGCTGCCTGCCGGAACTTACATCCCAAAGACGACCAAGAATGTCGCCGCCGCTGAGGATTTCCTGGCCTTTATCGCTTCATCGGCGGGTGTCGATGCAATCACGGCGAAAGTACCCCCGCAAGGGCCATTCGTCATCAAGGGTTCTAAGCTGCCTGACAACGTTCTGCCAGCAGTAAAGGACATCGCGGCTTACATTGACTCTGGAAATTCTGCACCAGCGCTTGAATTCCTCTCGCCAGTGAAAGGGCCGTCGCTCGAACAGTTCTGCGTAGCCGTCGGGTCAGGTCAGATGGACGCCGCGACTGCCGCAGCGAACTATGACAAGGATGTTGAAAAAGAGGCCAAGCAGCTCAATCTGCCCGGCTGGTAAAAACTGACCTGTTCGGTCTAACAGTTGCAAATTTGACCATATCTTCAGCACAAAGTCTCGACACACTGAGGATCGGCTGGCCTTGAGCCGGTTCTCAGTTTCCAATAGGATCAAGCCTTAAAAAATATTTATAAAGGTAGGTTCGATGCGAAGAGATGCGCGACCGCTAATGGTCTTGCGAACGTATCCGAATTGGTTTTATATTCCGGCGGCACTTGTATTCGGTATATTTTTTGTCGTGCCCACACTGCTCGCGTTTTATTTCAGCCTGACACGCTGGACTTTATTCAGCGCCACGTTCATCGGACTCAGCAACTATGCGGACTTTCTGGGTGATCCGCAGCTGATGGCCGGTCTGCGCAATACGGTCATTTATGCTTTATTGACCAGCAGTCTTAAAGTCGTTATTTCGCTGCCGCTGGCGATGCTGCTTACCTCCCGCATCCGGCTCAGTCAGCTTTTGCGCGGCATTGTTTTCTTCCCGGTGCTCGTAAGTACCGTGGCGGTCGGGATCACGTTTGCCTCACTGCTGCAACCGTCCATCGGACTTGTGAATACTGTCCTCGGAGCGATTGGACTCCCGCAGCCGGACTGGCTCGGAAATCCAAATCTGGCAATCTATTCAGTGGCGCTGGTCGATGTGTGGAAAGGTGTCGGCATTGCAACCGTCATATTCATGGCTGGCATTATGTCGATCCCAACCGATTATTTTGAGGCGGCGCGGATTGAGGGCGGGTTATGGGTGAAGTTCCGCCATATTATTATTCCAATGGCGCGCAATGCAACCTTCACGGTCATTTTGCTGTCGCTTATCGGTGGGCTGCGGACTTTCGACTTGATCTGGACGATGACCCACGGTGGCCCCGGCTTTGCGTCGGACGTGCTTACTTCAGTGGTTTACAAAGAGTATCAGGCGGGGTTCTATGGGTTGTCAACCGCTGGTAATGTCGTGCTGTTCGTCATTGTTACGATCATTGTGTATCCGCTGACGCGCTATTTCAATCGCCAGGAGCTTGAATTATGAAGGTTCGGAAGTTCCTTGCCAGCATATGGGTAGATGTTACGGCGCTGATCGTCATTGGCATCATTTTCATCGTGCCGTTCGTGTTCATCCTGTTGACGGCAGCCAAGCCGCGCGCCGAAGCTTCACTTTTTCAATTCAGTTGGCCGAGCCATTTTCAACTGCTCGAAAACCTGCGCGATGTGCTGACGTATGGCAACAGCCGGATGCTTTTGGCGCTCTGGAACAGTACAGTCCTTACCGTTGGATCGGTCACGTTGATCGTCCTCTTTTCCGCGCTTGTCGCGTTCGTGATGCAGCGCCGTGGTGATCGGGTGGCGTCGGTGGTCAGTTCAGTAATGCTTGCCGGACTGATCATCCCGCCAGCCGTAGTGCCTACCATATTCGTATTACAATCGGTTGGCCTTTACAAAACGATTTTCGGTCTGATCATGGTCGAAGTCGCTTTCACCTTGCCCTTCTCAACCCTGATCTTTCGTACCTTTATGGCTTCGATCCCAAGCGAAATCGATGAAGCGGCGATCATGGATGGTGCATCGCCGCTGCGCGTGTTCTTTTCGATCATTTTGCCACTGTTACGACCTGCGATTGTGACGGTGATCGTCGTTTCGGCGGTGGCGATCTACAACGACTTTACCGGACCGCTCTATTTTTTGCCGGGCGCGCAAAATGTCACCGCGCAGCTGACGTTGTACAGCTTTGTCAGCCAATTCAGCTCACAGTGGAACTTGCTCTTTGCCGATGTGGTGGTCATCACCATTCCACCCTTCATCATGTTCATGTTTTTCCAGCGACAGATCGTTTCAGGGCTGACCGCTGGTGCGATCAAAGGTTGAGATCGCGCTTGCCTTTTTGAATTATTGACTACGCTCTGAACCGATAATACGCTTCAACAACAGCACACGGAGAAAACACTTTATGACGACAATTGCAAATCTTACTTGTGAATATCGCACCGACCCGATCGGTATTGATGTTATCAATCCTCGTTTATCATGGCAGATGCAAACCGATCGAATGGGCGCGCGCCAGACTGCCTACCAAATCTTTGCAGCCAGCAGTCCCGATCGGTTAAGTCAAGGTCAGGCAGACCTATGGGATAGCGGCAAGATCGACTCGGATCAGTCGTTGCAGGTCGTCTACGCAGGCCAAAAGCTGGCGTCACGTCAGCAGGTTTACTGGAAAGTCACCGCTTGGGACGAAACCGGTGCTGCTCACGATAGCGATCTGGCCTGGTTCGAGATCGGTCTGTTGGAGCGTACAGAATGGACAGCCCACTGGATCGGCAGCAATCTGGTGGGCGGCCCGCGCAGCACGATTCCCGCGCCGTACTTGCGCAAGTCGTTTGCCATACCAGAAACGATCAGAACTGCCCGCTTGTACGTCACCGCGCTTGGTATCTATGAGTGTTCGATCAATGGGCAGCCCATCAGTCAGGATGTTTTCAATCCTGGATGGACAGACTATCGCAAACGGATTCAATACAAAGTGTACGATGTCGCTCACCTGCTGCATGAAGGTGACAATGTGTTGGGAGCAATCCTGGGTGATGGTTGGGCGGTTGGACACACGGGTTGGAATCATCGCCAATATTATGCCGATCGCCCGCAGCTATTCGCTCAACTGGAGATCATGCTTGCAGACGGGCATACCCTCACGATTACGACGGATCGCACCTGGAAATATCAGATGGGTCCGCTGATGGAAAGCGATTTGCAGATGGGTGAAGCTTACGATGCCCGTCGCGAAATGCCCGATTGGGACAAATCCGGTTTCGACGATCAGCGTTGGCAGCCAGTAGAAGTTTTCGATAATATGGGGATGGCGCTGGTCGCTACCAATGGGCCAACCGTGCGCCGCATTGAGGAGTTGAAGCCTGTCGGGACGCCCACAAATAAGAGCAACGCCTCGCGTAACCGTTTTATCTACGATTTGGGACAGAACATGGTCGGGCGTGTGCGGATTAAAGCCAGTGCCCCGGCAGGCACGACGATCACGCTCCGTTTTGCCGAAGTACTTGATTCGGAAGGGGCGATGTACACTACCAATCTGCGCAGCGCCCGCGCCACTGATTACTATACATTCAAGGGTCAGGGCGAAGAAGAATGGGAGCCAAAGTTCACCTTTCACGGCTTCCGTTATGTGCAGATAGACGGCTATCCGGGTGAAGCCGCTGCCCTGACCGTTACCGGCGTTGTGATTCATTCGGAGTTAGCGCTGACTGGCAGCTTCGAATGCTCTGACCCGATGATCAATCAATTGCAGCGCAATATTGTTTGGGGTCAGCGCGGCAATTTTGTTGATGTCCCAACCGATTGTCCACAGCGTGATGAACGGCTCGGCTGGACAGGTGATATTCAAGTTTTCGTGCGTACTGCTGCCTTCAACATGAACGTCGCAGGCTTTATAACCAAGTGGATGCACGACGTAGCCGACGCACAAAATGAGTACGGCGCAGTTCCGCCGTTTGTGCCCATCGGCAGCGGCGATATGGCGGACGGTGGCCCGGCCTGGGCTGACGCTGCGATCATCTGCCCCTGGACGATCTACTTATGCTATGGCGATCAGCACATCCTTGAGACCAGTTACGAGGTCATGACGCGCTTTATGGACTTCATCATCAAAGGCAGCCCCGACTATATCCGCTGTGCGCCGGATTACGAAGGATGGCCGGGCTTCAGCGATTGGTTATCGATCAATGCCGACACCCCGCGCGATTTGATCGGGACTGCATTTCTGGCCTATGATGCTCACTTGATGGCGCAGATTGCCGCTATCCTGGGTAAGAAGCAAGATGCGGCACGGTATGAGGCGCTGTTTACCAACGTCAAAGCGGCGTTTGCCGGACGCTATCTGAAAGGGAGTAAAATTCCCGTAGCTTCTGCGCCGCCGTCGAAGATTCGTAAGCAGATGGATCATGCCGACTCGATTTCGCGTGGTAATTTGAAAGCGGTAGATTACGGGTCGATCACATCCGACGTGTTCAATACCGACATGTTCACCCCTACGCAAACGGCCTATGTGCTGGCGCTGCATTTCGATCTGCTGCCGGAAGCATTGCGCGCGGTAGCTGCGGAAGAACTGGTGACCGATATCAAGCGCCGGGATTTGCATCTGTCCACCGGATTTGTCGGTTCGCCTTATTTGCCGCACGTCCTGAGCAGCACCAACCAACTCGATACGGCTTATGCGCTGCTGCACCAGAAAACGTGGCCGTCGTGGTTGTATTCGGTGACGCAAGGCGCAACGACCATCTGGGAACGTTGGGATGGCTGGACGCCAGAAAATGGCTTCCAAAGCCCGGAGATGAACTCTTTTAATCATTACGCTTACGGGGCAATTGGGGCATGGCTGTACAGCACCGTCGCTGGTATCGACATCGATCCGACACAACCCGGCTATAAACACGCTGTTTTGCGCCCACAACCCGGCGGCGGGTTAACTTATGCCAGCGGCAAACTCAAGACCGATTACGGTGATTTAATATCCGAATGGAAAATCGAGAACGGCAGCTTCAATTGGACGGTGGTGGTGCCGCCGAACACTACGGCATCGCTGTATGTGCCAGCAAAAGCCGGGCAGAAGATCACGCTGAATGGAGAAGCTGCCAATGGGGGCGCCGTTGAAATCGGCGCGGGTCGCTATACCGTTGTCGTGCAAGATTATTAGTGAGCTAACCCCCCTTAAGCGCTTCCAGAAGCACTTCTGAAATCTGTGGAGCGCTCGTTCGAGGTCGGCACGGGACCCGTCGATTCGCGTATCAGCACCTGCGATCCAGAGGCAATCACCTTGCGCGGTTGATCGGGATTCGCAATCCTGTTCAATAGTAAGTGGACTGCATCCCGTCCGTTTTGTTCAGGAAACGTAGACACCGTAGTCATGCGTGGCACGGTGTAATTACCCAGAAGGATGTTGTCAAAACTGGCAACGGAAATATCATCGGGAACATGCAAGCCCATATCGGCTGCGGCACGGATCACGCTGAACGCCAAATAATCATTGATTACCAGCAGCGCAGTTGGCCGATCAGGGCGACTCAATAACTGGCGGGTCGCCTGATACCCATCCTCCAAGGTATAGCCACACCGTTGAATCAGCTGATCATCCACGGGGATACTGTGCTGTTTCAGAACATCATAATAAACGTTCAGCCGATCGTAGCCGAGCGTATCGCGTGATACGCCATAAACAAACCCGATGCGGTGGTGGCCTAATTCGATCAGATGCAGCATCAGGCCGCGTGCGCCTTCGCCATAGCCGTTCAACACATGGTCGAACTCTGAACCTGTAGACGTGATCGCAACAATAGGCCGCCCCGATTTATGGATATGCTTAAGTGTTTTTGCGGGCAGCAGTTCAAAAGAGGAAAGCAGAATGAACCCATCTACCTGATGTTTGACAAGCTCCCGAAAACTCTGATTTTCATTCTCTGGATTATCGAAACTCTGAGAGAGGTGCAAGCTGTAGCCAGCGGCTTGCGCTTCATCCCCTATGCCCGTGATCATTTCCACATGATATGGATTTTTCATATCGGGGAACAGCACACCGAACGTCTTGGTATTGCCACTGCGAAGGGATTGGGCGCGGCTGTCAGGCTCATAGCCAAGTGCCGTCATTACATTCAGTACGCGCTGGCGAGTTTCGGCTGAGATGGGAATCTTCTGATCAACCATATCATTCAAGACATACGATACGGTTGATCGCGAGACGCCTGCTTTTTCCGCAACATCTTTCTGAGTAGGGCGCTTCACAATATTTTTCAAGAACGACCTTCAGCAAGCTTACAATTGATTAACACGTGACACCTGACACGTGCGTACAAATATACAAGTTCTTTCGCAAATGTCAACTTGCGGATGTGCTGTTTTTGCTTTATTTGAAAACAGGTCCATCAGGGGTGCAAGGTCAAGGCTGCCTATTAGAATCATGGCAGAAACGCGCCTCACTAATGAAAATCTTGTAATGTCCGTGTTAGAATTCTGGCATGATACTTTTACCTGATTACCGGGTTCGCCAGCGCGATTATTTGCTGGAAATTTCGCGCGCCATGACTTCGCAGCTTGACCTGAGCGAGGTGCTTGTGCGTATTCTGGAAGCCGCGACTTCGATGCTGGCCGGACAGGTTGGCCTGATCGCGCTGCGTGAAGATCACACGCACAGCTTCCGCACGCGCGCCACCATTGGCGTACCACCCGAAACAGCGCCATTGTTTCAACCGCTGCTTGAAAACATCCTTGACGTTTCTGAGCAAGGCTTGAATATTGATGCGCTCGATCTCAAAATGCGACAGGTCGCGCGCAAATTGGATATGCGGCTGCGGCAGGTGATCGCGCTGCCGTTGATCATGGCGGGTGATGTGGTCGGCGTGATCTACATCTTTCGCGCGTATGGTGGCGAAACGACGCTCAATGATCAACTGGTGCTGCAAAGTTTCGCGGATCAGGCGGCGATCGCGGTACACAATGCGCGGCTCTATCAGGACGTGACCGAAGAACAGCAGCGCTTGGCGGCAATTCTGGATCACAGCGCAGACGGCGTGATGATCCTGGATGCGAATGGCATCATTCGGCGCTTCAATAAAGCACTTGCGCGTATGACGGGCTGGACGCCGGAAAACGCTGTCGGTCAAGCGCACGACGCCGTGATCATGTTCAAGCGCGTCGATCAGGGTGAGCGGCTGACAGTGGCTTTTCAGCATGGCTGGCCGCATGAACGCCCCGCCGATGCGCCGCCCGATACGCTGTACGTCGAAGGAGATTTGCAACGTTCTGACAATTCGCTGCTGAGCGTTGGCGTCACTTATGCACCATTGTTGGATGAGCACGGCGCACTGAAAAATGTGATCGCCAATGTGCGCGACATAACCAACTTTCGGCAGGCGCAGGAGCTTAAATCAACCTTCATTTCGATCGTTTCGCACGAGCTGAAGACGCCCGTAGCACTCATCAAAGGTTATGCGGGCACGCTGCGCCGCGATGACGCACACTGGGATCCGTCCGTGATTCAAGAGAGTCTCGCGGTGATCGAAGAAGAAGCCGATCGCCTGACGGGCCTGATCGAAAATCTGCTGGCGGCCTCCAAATTGCAGGCGGAAGGAATGCGGCTGACGAACATTGGCGATGTCGATCTGTCGATGATGGTACGCCGCGCGATCGATCGCTTCAAAACGCAGACACAAACGCATACCCTGAGCGTCACTTTTTCGCCGGATTTCCCGACTATTCAGGGCGACGAAGTGCGCTTGCGACAGGTGATCGATAACCTGATCGGCAACGCGCTCAAGTATTCACCGCGCGGCGGCAAAGTCAGCGTGCGCGGCCAATTCGATGATCAGCAGGTGACCGTTGCAGTCAGCGATCAAGGCGTGGGGCTGACTACGGACGAGCAAGAGCGCATCTTCGAGCGCTTTTATCGGGTTGACGATGCGCTGACTCGTAAAACGCAGGGAACTGGCTTAGGATTGTACCTTGCGCGCGCGGTCGTTGAAGCGCATGGTGGTCAGATCAGCGTACAGAGCGAATCCGGCAAAGGCTCCACTTTCACTTTTGTGCTGCCGCGCGAACAGACTTAACGGTAAATGCAGATAGATAAACGCGAACGATAAACGCCGGAAACCCCGGTAGTTCAGGAGACTATTTGAATATGGCATCCCCCGCAACCACACCTATTACGTGCCCTAACTGCCGTCAACCTTTTTCGGCAGTGATCGAACAATTGATCGACGTAAAACGCGATCCGCAGTCCAAAGTCCGGCTGCTATCGGGACGCTTGAATGCGGTCACCTGTCCACATTGCGGCTTTCGCACGGCAATCGGCACGCCCTTGATTTATCACGACGCTGATAAGCAGCTTCTGGTCACCTACATTCCGATGGAGCTGAACCTACCCCTGAAAGAGCAAGAGCGGGTGATGGGCAGCTTCACCAACGCCGTGATCAACAGCCTTCCGACCGAGCAGCGCAAGGGCTATCTGTTCACGCCCAAAACCGCGCTCACCTTTCAGAGTTTGATCGACATTGTGCTTGAGTCGGACGGCGTGACGCCCGAAATGCTGGCCGCTCAGCGCGAGAAAATGCAATTGGTCGAAGTATTCCTGCAAAGTGATCCGGCGGCATTGCCCGCGCTGGTGACGCAATATGACGCTCAGCTTGACGCTGAGTTTTTCGCGATGATGCTGGCGGCTGCCGATACTGCGCTCGCCAATGGACGGCGCGATGTGGCCGAACAGGTAATCGGCTTGCGCGATCAACTGGTACGGCTGTCCACCACCGGGCAGGGTGCGCTCGCTGCCGCCGCTGAACAGCAAGCCACGATTGATGAAGTGTCGAACGCGCTGAATGCGCTTGGCGATCAAGCCACCCGTGAAGATTTGATCAGTTTGGTATTGAGCCTGGCACACGGCGCAAACGGCCAGATTGCTGATGAAAAATTACAGGTGTTCGTTGGGTTGGCACGTCCAGCGATGGATTATCAGTTTTTTCAGCAGTTGACCGACGGCGCGAATGGTGCGTCGGCTGCGGACAAGCAAATGGTGCTGGCTGTTCGTGATCGGTTGAACGAATTGGTCGGTTTGATCGATCAGCAGAATGAAGCGACGGTTCGCCAAGCAACCCAAACGCTCAACGCCATTGTGAGCAGCCCCGATTTAGACGCTGCGTTGGAAGCCTATGCAGGCGAGATCGACGACGCCTTTTTGCAAGTGCTGTCTTACAACGTACAAGCCGCCCAACAGTCGAACAATACGGAATTGGCGGAACGCCTCAACGTGGTTTTTGAGCGCGTGATCGGGCTGTTACAAGCCAGCGCGCCGCCTGCCATTCAGTTCATCAACCAGTTGATGTCGCTGCCGACTTTCGCTGAGAGTCGCGCCATGCTCGCAGAACACGCCGCCGAATTCGGCCCCGAGCTGCTGCAATGGTTCGACACGCTGTTAGATGACCTGACCGCACAAGGCAGCGCGGAGACGGTCGATAAACTCGGACGGCTGCGTGATGAAGCCGAGCGCATCCTGGCGAACAGCCCCGCGCCTGTTGGATCAGGTAGCGCCGCATCTCCTGCGCCGAGCGCTCAGCCGCCGCAACAACAGCAGCGTAGTACCTTTTTAGCAGGTGAGCCACCCGCACCAAATGCCAGCGGCGCGCCCAAAATCGAACTGCTGCCCGGTCGTGATCGCAACAAGTCCCGTCGCGAACGCTAAAAGTTTACTCTGCGTGTACCAAGCCCTGCCCTATCTAAAGGGACAGGGCTTGGATTATGTAAGGATCATCTATCCCATGACCGATTATGCCCACATTATTACCCTTGAGCCGGGCAAGCGCTCCGGCAAACCTTGCATTCGTGGACTGCGCATCACCGTCTACGACATATTGTCGTACCTGGCGGCTGGAATGACGGTCGATGATGTTCTGAACGACTTTCCTAGCCTGACACGCGAAGATATTTTAGCTTGTCTCAGCTATGCTGCTGACCGCGAACATCCTAGTAATTGAAATTTCTGCTTCTTAAAATCACCTGACAAAACAAATCACCTCTTGACGAAAATCTGCAAAACAATATAATCCATTTAATCAAATTATATTCACCGGTGGATAGAATTTTGCTATGGATAGTCCAACCCAACTGATCGAAACGATCCTTGATCTGGATAGCAGCGTGCAGCGTCAATTGCGGCTGATCATGCCCGAATCATGGCTGAATTCGGCCATGCCGCTCAGTGCCACGCGCGCGCTGTTCGCGATCGAGCGCGGCCATGCTAATACACCGCGCGGAGTGGCCGAAGCGCTGGATGTGAGCCGTACCAGCGTCACCGGAATGCTCGATCGGCTGGAAGCGGATCATTTGATCACGCGCACATTGGACTCGGCAGACCGTCGCAGCTTTTTGCTTGAAGTGACCGACGCCGGACGGCAGCTTGTACGCGATCTGGCAATCTTGCGCCGCGAACAATTGGCACTGGCGCTAACGAGCATGGATGTAAGCAGTTTGGAGTCGCTCAAACTCGGTCTGGAAGCGCTTACGCAGGCCATGCAGCAGCAAGCACGGCAAACAGTGATTGAACAACCGTAACGAGTTTCTTGATAA
>Ga0209724_1004046_pt1 | contig 11661 bp, 7 predicted proteins | sample grotaG_FD_184143 | JGI IMG/M metagenome (GOLD analysis project Ga0209724, IMG submission 184143) | Glacier valley bacterial and archeal communities from Borup Fiord, Nunavut, Canada, to study Microbial Dark Matter (Phase II) -... | ecosystem: Environmental > Aquatic > Freshwater > Ice > Glacier ... | reverse complement strand
ATACCTGCAGAATGAGGGAAGTTATTCTCACTTTGAAATATAAGTTCATAATCGGTGAGAAATGGCATTTTTGAAATCAGATCATTAAGTACCCGCTCCGTTTTTTTTTCAAACCGAAGATGGCGATTACCATGAAAATAGTATTCAAAACTGATATTTTTCGCTACCCTGAGTTTCCTTTTGAACGACAAGGTGGTGGTCGTTGATGTCTTTTCCAGCGTAATGCTCAGAGAACCGTTATCCGGAAGCTGATGAGCTCTTTTGCCCCAGTATTTAATAAGTGCGATATTCGAAGGGGCTCTCCAACTGATATTTGTAATGTCTTCGCTCATTGGTTTATCAATTATGTTTTTCGGAAAATACGATTTCACTATAACGGAATATCGTATTTAAGTTCTTGTTTTTAAAATACTTGAATATATTATCATCTGATTCGGATGAAGCTGCGAGTACAAAATCACCACCCCAGGCACCCAATGATTTCACTGATCCCGAAAAATCGTTGAACAGCACTGTTTTTACCGGCTTTTGGTGGGTAATTTGCGCGATTAATGCTTCATGCTGATCGATTTTCGATTGAAAAGTTTCAAGATTGGTTGCTTTCTCAATGTCAACTGTCAGATTGGAAATGTCTTTAATATGCTTTGTTGTGATATTCGACAGATCTGACTTTCTGATACTCTCTTTTGAGTTTTGCTTTTGATTCAGGTAAACGAAATAGAGCTGTTTGTGGAACGAAGGATGAAAGTTAGCTTTCCGGTATTGTGGTTGATCGTCTTTCAGTTCATAAATAATGGGATCCGAAGATCGTGCACATGCAATATCATATCCTGATCCATTAAATATCTGATAATTAAGTTTGAATGGATCACAATCGGCCCAGTAAGCAATATTCGAAATAAGCGAACTGCTAGAACCAATGCCCCATTGAGGGTCGAAATCCATCACCGAAGTGACCTGATACTCACATTTTGTTTCCAGAAAATGAGGATTTAGATCTTTAGCAGCCACTAAAATTCTGCGAAGTGTTTCCGAAAGATCGGGCCGGTTTGTGTTTACAATTTGAAAGTCGGGGAGGAGTAGCGTCGTCGTAAACCATAAATCATTATTTATCATTGATTTCCATATTACAGAAGACTTTCCTTTATTTTCAGCAACTGTCAGTTTCTGTCCGAATCGTAAAGGAACCGCCAGTGAGCGCGCACCTTTAAGGACAAGGTACTCACCCGATATCATTAATTTTGCGCGCGATTCGAACGATTTGAATTCAGGTAAGCTCATATTTCTCCCCTGATTTTCTGAATAAATTCTTCAGCAGCAGCGTATGAAACTTCTTTATCAGAGAAATAATTGCGGGCTTCCTCTGATTCTAAGTGGCTTGCTGATAATTGATTTAGTATGTTTGAAAGATGCATTTTCATATGCCCCGCCTGTATTCCTGTCGTTATCAGCGATGCAATTGCGGCAAAGTTGCTGGCAAGACCGGCAGACACAGCAATCATCATCAATTTTTGGGCATCAGGATATTTCAGAATGGCAAGTGAGTTTTTCACCATCGGATGGATTCCGGTAATTCCGCCAACAGTTCCAATTGCCAATGGGACTTCCAACTCATAAGTAAACGTTTTATCTGTAAGTCTGACAGTGGTTAATCCTCTGTATTTTCCGTCTCTCGAAGCATAAGCATGTGCAGAAGCTGATGTTGCTCTCCAATCGTTTCCGGTGGCTAAAAGTACAGCATCTATTCCATTGAAAATCCCTTTATTATGCGTCACAGCTCTCGAAATATCCAGGTTGGCAATATCAACCGATTGTTTAAACTTCGTGGCAAATGCACTGTATGACAACTCCTTGTTCCACCCATCTAATTTTTCAACAGGACATTCTACCCAACAACGAACAAGGCAGTCGGGTGTATAATTTGATAGGATTGCCATGATAATTTCAACGTGGCATTCATCAGAATTTAATTCATTGATATTCTGCAATACAGCAGATATTTTTTCAAGACAGGTGTTAATGAAATTGGCCCCCATTGCATCGGCCGTTTCGAACGAAACATCTACCTGGTAATAATCAGGTAGTTCGTTTGTTTTATCGATGAGATGGATAGCGGTAATACCACCGCCTCTTTGTCTCATTTTTTCGGTAAGTGCCTGTGTTGCGTCGAATAATTTTTCCCGGATTAGCGGGAATAACTCCTTAATTATTTGTTGTTTGCCGTTCCAGGTAAAATGAACCTGCCCCTTTTTGACCATTCCTGGAACAGTTGCCTTAAATCCGCCCCGTTCGGCCCAGAATTTGGCGGCTTTCGATGCCGCAGCTATCACAGAACTCTCTTCCGTCACAAACGGGACAATGAATGTTTCATCATTAATGACCATATTCGTGACAACTCCCATCGGAATCGGGAAATTTCCAATGTAATTTTCGATCATTTCGCTGTACACCCGCTGATGATTATCATCCGGCGTACGATAATCATCAAATATGTGAGCATCAGAGCTATTCAAAAGTGAATTTTGAACGATGTAGTCGATTCTTTGTTCACGGTTCAGTTTTGAAAAGCCGGAAAATGGGGACATGTATCTTATCTTTAGTATTTTAATTGAATGAATTGCATTATCGCCTTGGAATTTTTAAAGTCAGAAAGCTTTTCGCCATTCGATAACCTTCGATTTGGGCGGTAACAAATTGTTGCAAATCAGAATATTCACCCTGACTATATTTCAGGAAAGCTGAAGCTTGTGCATAAATGGCGGGAAGAATCGACTTTTCAGTGAGATAAAATCCATCCAGGTAGTTTTTGATTCCACCTGAGATGATCAATTGATTGCAGGCAAATTTATCACCACCAAGGACCATTTCATTGATCAAATCAACCATTTCTTCAGCTGTAACACCAATATTTACAAATGGTTGGTACAGTTCCTTCCTGTGAATCAAACTGCGGTGTATTTCGACTTTTGAAAAATTGGTCCCTCCAAAAGCACCGAATTCAATCGCTGTAAGGGGTAACTGAAGTAAACGCCGAATGCTCCGGGGACCAAATCCCTGGCCAACTTCCTTCACAATTAATTGAAAATCAACTTTTTCTAAAAGCCTTTCGATGGTGTCAACCGGTGCATGTTGAATCGTATCTCCTTCTGGCTGAACCCATTCCTGAAGTGGATTCACATGGATAATCAGTCCGTCAGCTCTAAGACGGTCGATCAAACGTCTGATTTTATCCGTCTCATTTTTTTCGAGTATCTCTTCTACCTGGGCAATTCCCAGATTTGCAAAGAGTGGAAAATCATCGCCAATAATTCCGCGGACATCAAAATCGTTGAAATAGGTATTTTCGTCCAACAGCATTCTGCAGGAACCTAATCCCATACCCATTCCAAATTCTTTGCATGCCATTGCAAGATTACGGTTGATGGTTCCTGATAACTGGTGGCCACCCGTCATACTTGAAACCCACATCGGAACGTTTAATTTTTTGCCTGCAAATGAGAATTGCTCTAATTTATTTACTGGAAATCCTGACATCATCGGTTCATAATAAAACCGGTTATCCGATTCATTTACCAAAGTTTGCGATTGAAGTGCCAGGTTAATATGATCAGATTTTCGTTCCGAAACATCAGGAATCGCCTGGTTTTCATTTTTTTCTGATTGATATGATATTTTCATGGTAATTAATGAATTAAGCTATAAAATATGGCGCGAAATGACCATTTTAAGTATCTCGGACGTCCCTTCGCCGATCTGGAGCAACCGTTGATCGCGGTAAAACCGTTCGATATGATTCTCACGGAGAAATCCATAGGCTCCATGCACCTGAAGGGACTCATCAGCCACTTCTCTTGCTATTTCGGAGCAATAAAGTTTTGAGATAGCGGCTTGCCTGGCAAAGGGCAAACCTGCATCTTTCAATCGACAGGTATGATAAAGGGTATTGCGGGCTACCTCAATTTTGACGGCCATCTCCGCCAGTTTAAATGATATTGCCTGAAACTCTGCCAAGGTTTTTCCAAATTGTTTCCGTTTTTTCGAGTAATCAACAGCCATTTCAAATGCACCCTGAGCGAGTCCCAGTCCCATTGCTGCGATAGAGAGTCTTCCTCCGTCGAGGGTTGAGAGCATGATTTTCATACCATCACCGCGATTGCCGAGCAGGTTTGATTCAGGAACAACGCAATTTTCAAACCGGAGTTCTCCATTATCCACAGCCCGCCACATCAGTTTTCCTTTAATTGGAGTTGTAAAGTAGCCTGGAGTGCTTCGATCGACCAGTATTGCAGATAATTCTTTTTTGCCATGCTTTTCATCCGTAATTGCCTGTAATGTAATTCCAGAAGCAATGGACGAGGAGCTGTTTGTGATAAACATTTTAGAACCATTAATCACCCATTGGTTATCAGCCAGTTCTGCAACTGTTTCAACTCCTTTTGCATCTGATCCTGCATTTTTTTCTGTCAGGCCGAATGCCCAAAGTTTATCTCCGGTGCACAATTCCGGAAGATAGTTCACACGTTGTTCTTCGGTGCCATAAGTGTAAATTGGCGTAATTCCCAATGAGTTATGAGCGGCTACAGTTGCTGCCGGTGAACTATCAACACGCGCAATCTCTTCGACGGCAATGATATATGACAGATAGTCCAGACCTTGCCCTCCATATTTTTTTGGCAATGTGATTCCGAATAATCCTTCTCTTCCCATCTGTTGAGCCAATTCCACAGGAAATTCCTCCTTTTCATCCTGCGCAATTGCCAGGGGTTTTATAACACTTTCAGAAAACTCCCTGATCTTTTTCCTGTATTCAATGTAACGATCATCCAATAGTTCATTCATAGTTTATCCTCCAGATATATGAGGGGCATTTTGTCTGTAACCTGTGCTCCCACATTAACAACAATTTTTTTCACTTTTGCATCTCTTGGCGAGAGAATCCTGTTTTCTGATTTCATCGCTTCTATTATCATCATTAGGTCACCTTTTTTTATAATTTGATTTTTTTCGACGTTTATTTCCAATACTTTACCATGCAATGGCGATATGATCTCCCCAGTTTCAATCCCTGATGAGTTACCTGAACTGACGATGGTTTCAGGATAGCTTTTTAACAACCCGGGAAACGAAATCCGGCATTGACTATTCCCGCTACTAACCCATATATTGTTTTGAAGATCAGTAATGTATGATAAATGCAAACTATTTTCATTTATCTCAATGCTGATTCTGCCTTTTGATTCACTAATTATTTGATAGTTGAAAGCTGTTCCATTAAACACGAAACCATGTTTCGCTTTATCGCTAAGATTTAATCCAATACTAACTGATTTACCATCAATCTCTAATGTGATTGTCGGATCTGTCATTCGCCAATATCCTATGTAATTCCATGGATCAGAAACATCGGCATGATCGTTCCTCAGGAATTTGTTTTCGATAGACAAGGCGATTAAATAATGCAGATGAACAGGAATAAATTGATTTATATAATTGCCAATTAATGATTGATGATTGTCTTTACAAAATTCAACTGTGATATTATTTTGAACGTAACCATCATCAGATAGAATTGCTTCCAGGTACTTTGTATTTGTTTCAGGACCAATTATATCTAAGCTTTTTATTTCTTCTTTGAGCAGTTTCAGTACGCTTTCCCTGTTATTTCCTGAGGCAATTATCTTTAATAAAAGTGGATCGAACTGGTTCATTACATGTTGATTGACATTGATATCTGTTTCAATTCGAAGATCAGGATGCTCAGGCAAATTTACTGAGAGCACAGGATTAGGAGATGGCGCAAAATTTTGCGAAGGATCTTCGGCATAAATTCTTACTTCGATGGCATGTCCTGTTACGATCACCTCTTCTTGTAAAACAGAAAGTGGAAATCCTGAAGCAATCCGTATTTGCTCACTTACAATATCAATGCCTGTTATTTCCTCTGTGACTGCATGTTCTACCTGTATCCGCGGATTCATTTCCATAAAGAAATAGTTTCCGGCATTATCTACAAGAAATTCCACGGTTCCTGCTCCTGAATAATTGACTGCTTTCCCGATTTTTAAGGCGGCTTCTAAAATTTCAGAACGCAATTCATCGGATAAAAAGATCGCCGGAGCCTCTTCAATGATTTTTTGATGATTGCGTTGTATGGAGCACTCACGCTCATATAAATGAATGATATTATTAAAGTTATCTCCAATTATCTGAACTTCAACATGACGTGCATTTTGAATGTATTGCTCGATGAATAATTCTCCGTTTCCAAAATAATTCAAGGCTGCACGTGCTGATTTTTCAACTCGCCTTTTAAGATCCTCATGGTTATGAACTAATTCCATCCCTTTTCCGCCGCCGCCATAGGAAGCTTTAATCAAAGCCGGGAATTGCAATTGCTCTTCGGAACGATCAGTCGATAGTAAATCAATTGTCTGACTAAAAATGACAGGAATTCCAAGACTGGCTGCCAATGACTTAGCTGCAGGTTTGTTACCCATTAATCTTAATACTTCCGAACTGGGCCCAATAAAAATAATCTGATGCTCTTCGCAGGCTTTCGCAAACGCTGGGTTTTCTGATAGAAATCCATATCCAGGATGGATGGCTTTTGAACCTGTCGAGATCGCGATGTTTATGATCTTCTCAATATTTAAAAAGGTTGAACTGAGCTCACCGTCTCCAAGACTTACCGTCTCATCAGCCAGTTTCACGTAATCAGCTTCTTTTTCGGATTCTGTATATATAGCGACGGTTCTGATCGACAATTTCTTTGCCGAACGGATGACTCTTAAGGCTATTTCACCTCTATTCGCTATTAATATTTTATCCAATAATGCCATTACTCTGTTGATTAATAATACTATATGATTTTAGTGGTTGATTGCAGATTTTTTGACTACCATCGTGGATTTCTTTTCTCAAGAAAGGCCGAAAAACCTTCCTGTGCTTCAGGTGATACCCTGATGCGTGCCAATAATTCAGGGATTTGAAGCATCTCAAGTGACATCGATTGATCGGTCAGGCTGTTAATTAACTTTTTCGATTCAATCAATGCCAATCTGCCATTCGCCAGAATCTCTGAAACAATCGAATCCAAATACAACTCCATGAATTCTGATGATGGAAAGGATTTATTAAGCAAGCCATATTTTACAGCATCCTTACCATTAAAACTCATCGCAGAAAAGATAAGTGCTTTCAGATCGGCGGGATGTACTTTTTTGAGCATATAAGGCGTTATAGACGCGGCAGCCATCCCAATACGTGTTTCGCTTAACGAGAACTTTGCGTTGTCAATACAGTAGGCAAGATCGCAAGCAGCAACTATACCGTTGCCGCCACCGAAAACGTTACCATGAACAGCGGCAATAACAATTTTACTGCTGTCATAAATCAACTTGAACAAATTTGAAAGTTCTTTACTTTCTCTTAAATTTTCCTCATCCGTAAGACTGAAGGCCCTTTTCATCCAGTTGAGATCGGCACCTGAACAAAACGATCTTCCTTTTCCCCTGATTAAAACAAGCCTTATTTCGCTGTTTTCCTCAATCTTCGTAAAAAAGGCTGATAATTCCTGAATCATAATATCATCCAGTGCATTGTGCACTTCGGGTCGTGCAAGCCACAACGTTACGACCTGTCCATTATATTCTGTTGCTATTGTATTAAACTCTTTCACAATAAATTAGTTTTAGGATACATTTTACATTCTAAAAATCCCGTTTTTGGGCTCCGGAAATTTTTTGTTCGAAGCAATAGAAATTGCCAAACCGACAATCTTTCTTGTATCGACCGGATCTATAATTCCATCATCCCAAAGCCTTGATGTACTGAAATAAGCAGAGCTTTCTTCTTCAAATTGGTTGATGAGATTGGAGCTGCGATCCAGATCATTCCCTTTAATCGAATTTAGAACCTGTTGTGCCTGTTGTCCGCCCATCACGCCAATCTTTGAACCAGGCCACATAAACAGAAAATCAGGGTTATAGGCTCTTCCGGCCATCGCATAATTTCCTGCGCCAAACGAACCGCCAAAAATGACAGTTATTTTAGGGACTACTGCTGTTGCAACAGCATGTATCAGTTTGGCTCCATTACGGGCAATCCCTTCGTGTTCATACTTTTTACCCACAATAAAGCCTGAGATATTTTGTAAAAAAAGGATAGGTATTTTCCTGAAATTGCAGATTTCGATAAAATGAGCACCTTTCAATGAAGCTTCAGATGTCAGAAATCCGTTGTTTGCGATAATCCCGACTGGAAATCCAAAAATTCTTGAATAGCCCGTCACGATGGTTTGACCGTAATTTTGCTTAAACTCTTCAAATTTACTTCCATCGATAATCCTGGCAATAATCTCATAAATAGCTACCGGTTTTTTTAAATCAGTGGGAGCAAGGCCGTACAATTCGGAAGGATCGTATGCTGGTTCTTCTACCGAAACCGTCTCAAAATGCTGTGATTCGAATTGAGGTATCAGTTCAAAAATATTTCGGCAAATTCGGATTGCATCTATTTCATTTTCTGCAAGATGATCAGCTACACCCGAAATTCCGGTATGGACGAATGCGCCACCCAGCTCTTCGGCTGTGACCTCTTCGCCGGTCGCTGCCTTCACCAATGGCGGTCCTCCAATGAAAATAGTTCCCTGATTTTTAACAATAATGGTTTCGTCGCTCATTGCCGGAACATATGCTCCACCAGCTGTACAAGATCCCATAACAATGGATATCTGCGGAATACCAGCTGCCGACATTTGCGATTGGTTGTAGAAAATACGGCCGAATCCGTCCTGATCAGGAAATATCCGCGATTGCTCGGGTAAAAAGATTCCTCCGGAGTCGACTAAATAAACACATGGCAGGTGATTTTTCAAGGCAATCTCCTGACCTCGCAAATGTTTTTTTACTGTTTCTTTGATGTAGGTTCCCCCTTTGACTGTCGCGTCATTGGCAATGATCATACACAATTTCCCGTGAATCTTTCCAATGCCTGTGATAATCCCCGCAGAAGGAAACTGGTTTTCGTATTGACCATATGCTGCCAGAACCGAAAGTTCCAGAAAAGGGGTTTTCTCGTCGATCAATAAATCAATCCGGCTTCTGGCGTCAAGTTTTCCGCGCAAACGATGTTTAACAACCGCGGAATCCTCGTCCCGATTGATGACACTTTTCATGGTTGAACGATAAGTGTCTATCAGTCTTGAGTATGAAGCAAGGTTTTCCTTAAACTGATCATCATTGGTGTCGATATTTGATTTGATCTGTTTCATAAATTAATCGTAAAGACCTGGGAATTTTATCGGATTAACACTGTGCATTATTTCATAAACAGCTTCAATTATTGTTTCAGTATTTGGTTTCGAAAAATACTCACCGTCAGTACCGTAAGCACCCCGATGCTCCTTCGCAGACAATGTTTTAGGAGGCGAATCAAGGTAATTGAAAGCATGTTGTTCAACCAAAACTTTCTGCATCATATACGCAGTTCCTCCACCCGGAACATCCTCGTCGACAAATAGGATTTTATTCGTTTTTTTAACTGATTTACTTATAATGTGCTGGGTATCGAATGGAACAAGCGTTTGAACGTCAATTAATTCAGCTGAAATATTGAGCGCTTTGAGTTTATTGACTGCGCTATGGGCGATGGTAACATTCCAGCCGTAGGTGACAATCGTAACATCTGTTCCTTCCTCTATAATCTCGGGAACACCCAGCGGAACTGTAAATTCCCCCAGGTTTTCGGGTAGCATCTCACGGATGTAATAACCTTTAAGTGGTTCAATCACCAAAGCTGGGTTATGTCCCTGTAAAAGTGTATTGTAAAAGCCTGCAGCCTGCGTCATATTCCGGGGTACGCAAATATTGATGCCACCAAGTGAGCCGAGTAACATACTCATTGGTGAGCCCGAATGCCACATTCCTTGTAGCTGATGCCCCCTGGTTCGAATAATCAATGGTGCAATCTGTTGACCGCTTGTGCGATAATAGAGTGTGGCAAGATCATCTGAAATAGTAGGCAAAGCATAGATCAGGTAGTCAAGGTACTGAATTTCGGCGATTGGTCTGAATCCTCTGAGTGCCAAACCTATTCCCTGTCCAATAATTGTGGTTTCCCTGATTCCGGTATCAAAAACCCTGTGAGCGCCATATTTTTCCTGCATCCCTTTCATTCCCTGGTTGACATCACCAAGTCGTCCGGTATCTTCGCCAAAGGTTAGCAGAAGCGGATATTTTTCAAAAAGGAGATCGAAATTGAGATTCAGAACCTCGTGGGCAGGAACAGATTTTGAGTCTGAATTATAAACAGGTCTTATATTATAACTTGAATCAAAATTATTTAAATCACTAAATATATGTGTGTTGTATTGATGTTTTCCTTTGTTTTCAATTTTGGTAATCCACTCCGAAAGATGACGTCTGCTCTTTTGAAAAGCGTTATTTCCATGCAGCGATCTAAGCTGTTTCTTTGCAAAAGCCAGTATTTTTTTCCGGGTTGGAAATGGTGTATTAAGGACTTCGTCCAGCCCTTCAACTATTGCATCTGTTTGTGAAGTATTTTCTGATTTGAATGAATCAATTATGACCTTAAGTTCATTTTTTTCGGTTGTAAAACATTGAATAAATGACTGCCATGCATGTTCTTTGGCAAGCCGGGCACGCTCAGTTGCCTTATCTTCAATTCCATTAATTGTTTCCTCGTCGGCAAGGTTTTCATTAAGAATCCATTCCCTGAATTTTAAAATTGGATCATGCGCTTTTTCCCAATCAAGCCGATCTTCGTTTTTATAGCGTTCGTGAGAACCCGAAGTTGAATGTCCCAAAGGCTGGGTCAGTTGATTGATGTGAAATACGACAGGTGTATGTTCATCACGACAAATTTTTATCCCTTTTTCAAAAGTCTGAACCAATGCAAGATAATCGTATCCTGGACAAACGAAAATTTTGCACCCATGATCTTTTTCGTTGGATTCGAATCCCTTGAGCGCTTTGGATATACTTCCCTTTGCCGTCTGGAGTTCTACTGGAACACTGATTCCATATCCATCGTCCCATATGGCAATTGCAAGCGGAACCTGTAACACGCAAGCTGCATTAATGGTCTCGAAGAACATCCCTTCGGAAGTACTCGATTCTCCAATGGTTCCAAAGGCAACTTCATTGCCGGTGATTGTATTTTTAGTATATTGTTGTAATTCAGGATTTTCTCTCACCAATTTTGATGCATGTGCCAAGCCTAATAAACGAGGCATTTGACCTGCCGTCGATGAAACATCAGAAGAGGAGTTTTTTTGTTCCAATAAATTATCAAGTCCGTTTTCTATTCCATAATTTCGGGTAGCGTGATGATTATTGAAATTGCGACCTCCTGTTGAAGGATTGTTTTCGATGTCGGTATCGCCATAAATTTGCGAGAAAAATTCTTCAGGGTTGAGTAAACCAGTTGCCAGCATGAATGTTTGATCTCTGTAATATCCTGATCTCCAATCTCCTTTTGCGAAATTTTTAGCGTATGCAACTTGTGCGAGTTCTTTACCATCACCGAAAATGCCGAAATGGGCGCGTCCTGCATGCACCTCTTTACGACCTAAAATACTCAATTGCCGGCTTAGAAAAACAGTATAATAATCGTTAATAACGACTTCTTTATCAATATTAA
>Ga0209724_1004038_pt1 | contig 11675 bp, 12 predicted proteins | sample grotaG_FD_184143 | JGI IMG/M metagenome (GOLD analysis project Ga0209724, IMG submission 184143) | Glacier valley bacterial and archeal communities from Borup Fiord, Nunavut, Canada, to study Microbial Dark Matter (Phase II) -... | ecosystem: Environmental > Aquatic > Freshwater > Ice > Glacier ... | reverse complement strand
AACGCGGTCTGGTGTTTCCAAACGAGTTTGTGGTCGACAAGCACTACCGGTTCGAAGGCCTCTCCGACCCGGCCGACGAAGCCGTGGTGTACGCCATTTCATCGCCCAAATACCAGGTAAAAGGCACCTTGGTGAACGGCTACGGCCTGTACGCCGACCCCTTGGCCGATGACCTGGTGAAGGCCTTGCGGGCCAAGCCGGCGTAGCCCGTTCAGGAATTGCCCACGGCCACAAATTCCAGCAGCAGCTCCAGCAGCTCGGGGCGGATGGTGGGCTTGGGGCCGTGGCGGGTCGGGGCGTTCAGCGCGCCGTTTGCCAGCAGGGCGTGCAGCTCCTCTTTCTCCGCGACGCGGCAGCCCATGCTCCAATCGGCGAAGCTGCGCTCGGCGCAACTGCCCTCGCCGAGCACCCGGCAGTGGTGGTGCCGCGGGTCGGACAAAATGTGTTCGTAGTACAGCTGCCGCACGTCGGCGTCCTCGCCTTCGAGGATTTGCAGAAAGCGGCCGTCGGGCGCGTGCAGCAGCAGGCCCGTGACGTGCACCTGCCGGTTGTAAGCGCGGGACCAGAGCAGCAGCGCCGTCAGCTCCGGGTCGGTAAAGGGCACGAGGGCCTGGCTTTGGTAAATGAGGTGGTAAAGGCCCATGGCAACGGCAAGGAAATTGAACAAAAAACCTTCCGTGTAAATACGTTGGGCCACTGCCTGGCCTGAAGGGAACCGGCAGAAGCTACGTGGCCCGTGGCCCGTTCCTGCTTACTTCCCAACGAAATTGGCGGCGAATGGATGCCTAACGCGGAACAAACCGGCGACCGAAGGGCCCGGGGGCAGCGGCGTTGACGGCGGAAACGGTTTTACCAAAACAGAAACCCGCCTGCCCCGTTCAAACACGACTTCCCGTTATTTGACTGTCACAGCGGCGGGCCCGAGCTTGCTCCGCAGCAGCGGGGCAATGGCTTCGCCCTCGGGCAGGCCGCCCTGGCGCAGCAGCTCCACGCCTTGCTGCATGAGCACAAAGCACGGCAAGTCGGTGGCATCGAAGCTGCGCACCACGCTGGGGTGGCTTAGCTCGTCCACCGTGAGCACCCGGATGGCCGCGCCCAACTCGCGCTGCAAGGCCGCCAGCGCCGCCAGCGTGGCCGCCCGCACCTGCGGCGCCGTGCCCACGGGCGGCAGCAGCACCAGCAGCGTCGCGGCATCGGCAGGCAGTGGGGGCGCGGGAGGAAAGGCCATCGTCGGACACGGGGAAATAAGTAGCGGCAAAGTTACCGAAGGGAAGCAGTGGCCCGTATGATGCCCATCAGGCCGGGGGCTGACAATTGTCATGTTCGGGGGCAACGAGTAATCAGTGGTCAGGCTCAACATAACTTGTTGATTAACAATATTTTGCTGTCTCACTACGGACTATTTAATTCTGACTGCCGACTTAATGCCGACCTTGCCGGGCCCCCGCTGACCCCCGGCGCTGGCCCAACGCTTCCTTCATGCTCGCAAGCTCCTCTTCCGGCGTCCTCACCGAGCTGCTCTACAACCAATCCAAGGAATTCTTTGGGATTTACGACCCGGCGCTCGGCTGGTTCACGCAGGTGAACCCGGCGGGCGTGCGCCTGCTCGGCTACCCGTCGGAAGACGTGTTCCTGGCCGACCCCGACCACTCGCTGCGCATCCCGCCCTGGACCGGCGCGCAGTGGCAGGCCCTGTGCGACCAGGCCCAGCGCGAAGGCCACCACGCCGTGGAAGCCACCATCCGGCGCCACACCGGCGAGGGCCTCCGCGCCTACCTCGAGCTGACGCATTACCTCGACGGCCCGCGGCCCCGCTTCCTCGTCCGCATCACCGAGCTGAGCCGCCTGCAGCAGGCCGAGCGCGCGCTGGCCCACAGCGTGCGGCGCTTCGAGGCGGTGTTCACCAACGCCACCATCGGCATCGTCGTCTGCGACCGGGCGGGCGACATCGTGTCGGCCAACGAGCTGGCCGGGCAGCAGTTCGGCTACGCCCCGGCCGAGCTGCTGGGCCGGCGCATCGAGGCGCTGGTGCCCAACGCCGCCGGCCGCCACCACCGGCAGCTGCGCGAGCGCTTCAACGCCCGCCCGCAGGTGCGCGGCATGGGCCACCACCGCGTGCTGCGCGGGCTGCGCCAGGACGGCACCGACTTCCCGGTGGAGGTGAGCCTGAGCTATTTTCACCTCGACGAGGAGCTGTACGTGGTGGCTTACGTGCTCGACATCACCGCCAAACACGCCGCCGCGCAGGAGCTGGTGGCCCAGCACCAGCGCGTGGCCCGCCTCAACGCCGAGCTGGAGCAGAAGGTGGCCGACCGCACCCACGCCCTGATGGTAACGCTGGAGCAGCTGGAAAAGCGCGGCCAGGAACTCGCCCAGGCCCTGGCGGCGGAGCAGGAACTGGGCGAGCTGAAGTCGCGCTTCGTGAGCATGGCCTCGCACGAGTTCCGCACGCCCCTCACCGGGGTGCTCACCTCGGCCGAGCTGATTGCCGACTACGCGCAGGGCCCGCAGAAAGAAAAGCAGCTCCGGCACGTGGCCCGCATCCGCTCCTCGGTGAAGCACCTCAACGACATCCTGGAAGAATTCCTCTCGGTGGGCCGCATCGAAGAAGGCCGGGTGGAAGCCACCCCGGCCCCCGTGGACGTGGCCGCGCTGCTCGGCGAAACGGTGGCCGACGCGCAGGGGCTGCGCAAGGCCGGCCAGCGCATCGCGTGCGACACGGCCTGCGCCGGCCTCGTCCGGCTGGACGCCTCGCTGCTGCGCAAAATCCTGGTCAACCTGCTCTCCAACGCCCTCAAGTACTCGGGCGAAAACTCCGTGATACACGTGCGCGCCGAATGCCAGGAGGGCCAGCTCACCCTGCTGGTGCAAGACCCGGGCGTGGGCATCTCGGCGGAAGACCAGGCGCACTTGTTCGAGCGGTTTTTCCGGGCCCGCAACGTGAGCACCGTGCCCGGCACCGGCCTGGGCCTCTACATCATCGCCAAATATTTGGAGCTGATGGGGGGCACCATCGCCCTGCGCAGCGAGCTGAACGTGGGCACCGCCGTCACCCTGACCATTCCCTATGAAAACCATCCTGCTGATTGAAGACGACGTGGCCATCCGCGAGAACACCGCCGAGCTGCTCGAACTGGCCGGCTACGCCGTGCTCACCGCCGAAAACGGCCAGCTGGGCGTGGCGCAGGCCCTGGCCACCCCGCCCGACTTGGTGGTGTGCGACATCATGATGCCGGTGCTCGACGGCTACGGCGTGCTCCAGATTTTCAACCAGCACGCGCAGCTGGCCGGCGTGCCCTTCGTCTTCCTCACCGCCAAAACCGAGCGCCTCGACCTGCGCCGCGGCATGGCCCTGGGCGCCGACGACTACCTCACCAAGCCCTTCGACAAAGCCGAGCTGCTGGGCGCCATCGCCGGGCGCCTGAACCGCTTCCAGCACCTCAAGCCGGCGTACGACGCCACCGCGCAGGGCCTGGGCGAGTTTCTGGACGACGCCCGCGCCGTGGGCCACCTGAGCAGCCTCTCGGCCGACCGCAAAGGGCACCTCGTCCGCAAGAAGCAGGACGTGTACCTGGAAGGCGACGAGCCCACGCGGGCGTACTTCGTGCAGGCCGGCCGGGTGAAAACCGTGAAAACCACCGCCGGCGGCAAGGAGCTGATTACCGGCCTCTACGGCCCCGGCGAATTCTTCGGCTACCTGCCCCTGCTCGGCCACACGGCCCACCCCGACTCGGCCGTGGCCGTGGACGACGCGGAGCTGGTGTACATTCCGAAGGACGACTTCACGCAGCTGCTGCTGCGCAACCCGGAAGTGGGCCAGCAGTTCATCCGGCTGTTGGCGGGCCGCGTAAGTGAGCGGGAAGCGCAGCTGCTGGCGATGGCCTACAGCTCCATCCGCCGCCGGGTGGCCGACACCCTGCTGCGCCTGCACGCGCAGGCCGGCCCGGACGGCCACATCCAGCTCTCGCGCGACGACCTGGCCGCCCTGGTGGGCACCGCCCCCGAGTCGCTGATTCGCACCCTGAGCGAGTTCAAGGCCGACGGCCTGGTGGAGCTGACGCCCAAAAACGTGCGGGTGCTGGAGCCCGAGAAGCTCCGCCGCGCCCGCTGGTAGCCGGCGCTGCCGGCGGGCCGCGCGGCGGGCCGGAAGGGACCGGTGCTGATTTAGGTCATGCCGGCGGGTGAGGTTTGTCATGCCGAAGGCAAAGGCCGCCCGGTAGTTTTGGGCCATCCATTGGCGGCAGTGAACGCGGCTTTCCGAACGGCTCGGAAAGCCGCGTTCACTGCCGCCGCTATTCCCCAGCCCATGACGCAGGAACTACAATTCGACCTGGCGAACAACGCGAAGGAATGGCGGGCCCTGGCGCAGTCCATTGCCTCGGCGGAGCGGGTGTCGTTCGGCCACGTGCACGACCGGTTCTTTGCGCGCTACGGCCCCAACTTCATGGCCCACGTGTACCGCACGGCCATGGAAGGCTTGCTGCCGGGCCTGCCGGACGCGGCCCGCAGTCAGCTCCTGGATGCCTTCCAGCACGCCCTGGACGAGGCCATTGTGAAGCAAGCCTACGCCTTGCCCACCCTTTCCGACTGCGCGGCCTGCCATTCCCGGAAGTTTTAGCGGCTCCGCTTTTCATTGAAACCACCCCCTTGTTCCTGATGACGTTGACTCGCGCACCCCTGAAAAGCGGCAGCCTGCTGGCGGGTGGCCACCCCGCCGCCGGTTTCGGCTGGACCCAAATTTTTGCTAACCCGCTTCATTTCCCCTGCCGCAACTGTTCCAGGGCACTTTTTAGTTTTTGAATGGTGGGCGACACTTCCATTTCGCTGCGCCACTCCCACAAGCCGGCTACGCTCTCGGCCATTCTTTTGGCGATGGTGGCCCGCACCCGCGGCACGGCCGCCAGCCGATGCTCCAGGGCCGCGGGAGCTTTGCTTTAAATGGCCCTCAGAGGGAAAAGCACCACGCACTACGGCGCTGCCGCAACGCGAAACTGATGGGGCCGGTGACCAGGTGTGCCTTCGGAAGAAAAGTAGCGCTGCCGGAAAAGATGGTCGGGGCAAACGTGGGGCGGGCGGCGGGGCTCGGTGACGACCCAATCGCCGGGGAGCACGGTGAGGCGGCCGCGGGGAGTTGCCAAGTAGGCGTGCGGCGGCGTGGGAAGCAAGCCCGGACCGCCGGGGTGGCCGGGGCGTTCGGCACCGAGGCCGGGGAGGTACCGGCCGGGAAACCACTGGATGGCGTGCACCAGGCGAGGCGGCGGGCTGGACGGATGAGACATGGGGCGCAGCATGTCAGAAAATAGCGCCGCGGCGGGTGAAGGGTTCGTGAAAGAGGATGCCGGCGGAAGTAAATCGGTTGCTGTTGGTTTTTTTAGCTAGTACGGCGGCGCACGGCGGCGCACGGCGGCGCTAATCCGTATGAGCGGCCAAACCTTTTTTTGAACTTATGACGTCACGTTTTCGCTCGGCTGCCTTTTTTTCCTTGTTACGGCGGGCGCTGCTGGGGGCAGTGGTTGCCACCGTCCCGGTACTGGCCTGGGGTCAGGTGACACCGCCCGACACGAAAGTGCCCGCCACCCCGCCGGCGGCGGCCCCGTCGCAGGAGCCCATCAAGCAGCCGGCCAAGGCCAATGGTGAACCGCGCAAGTGGAGCCTGCACTTTCAGCAGACGGTTATCAAGCAGTGGCACTCCGAATTTGGCTCGCCCTACACCGATTCGGTGCTGAGCTTGCAGTCGCGGGAGAAGGCCAAGCTCTCGCTGACGACGACCTTGTTTATCGGGCGGCGGCTGTGGCGCGGGGGCAGCGTGGTGTTCAACCCGGAGGTGTCGGGCGGGTCGGGGCTGTCGAAGTCGTCGGGGGTGGCCGGGGCGCTGAACGGGGAAACTTTCCGGGTGGGCTCGGCCGAGCCGGTGCTGTACCTGGCGCGGCTGTACCTGCAGCAGCGCTGGGCGCTGGGCCCGGAAACGAGCAACCAGGAGGATGACCTTAACCAGCTGGCCGGGCCGGAGCCGACGCACTTTGTGAGCGTGACGGCGGGCAAAATCAGCATCGCCGACTACTTCGACCAGAACAGCTACTCGCACGACCCGCGGAAACAGTTCTTCAACTGGAGCTTGATGAGCGCCGGAGCCTGGGACTACCCGGCCAACACGCGGGGCTACACCGTGGGGGCCGTGGTGCAGTACGTGACGCCGGCGTTTGCGCTGCGGGCGGCCTCGACGCTGGTGCCCACCTACGCCAACGGGCCGCTGCTGGACTACCGCTACGACCGGGCGCACTCGGAGACCATCGAGTTGACCAAGGCCTACAAAATTGGCGGGCATACCGGCACGGTGCGGCTGCTGGGCTACCGCACGGTGGCGCCGATGGGCAGTTACGACCTGGCCCGGCAGGTGGTGGGCCGGGGGCAGGTGCCGGACATTACGCAGGTGCGGACGGATGGACGCACCAAGACGGGCTTTGTGGTGAACGCGGAGCAGGAAATCAGCCCAAACGTGGGCCTTTTTGGGCGCTATAGCTACAACGACGGACGCAACGAGACGTGGGCCTTCACCAAAATCGACCACAGCGGCAGCGTGGGCATCAGCAGCACGGGCACGCGCTGGCACCGGGCCGAAGACCGGCTGGGCGCGGCCGTGGTGGTGAACGGCATCTCGCCCGAGCACCGGGCGTACCTGGCGGCCGGCGGGCAGGGCTTCATCATCGGCGACGGGCAACTTAACTACGCGCTGGAAACCATCGGGGAAGTGTACTACAGCATCGCGGTGCCCAAGTACCACGCGGCCATCAGCCCCGATTACCAGCTGGTGGTGAACCCGGCCTATAACCGCGACCGGAACGGGCCGGTACACGTGGTGGCCGTGCGGCTGCACGTGGAATTTTAGAGGCGGCCGCGCTTCACGGCTTGTTCACACCGGGGCCGGTAGGTTTGGGGTTTGTGTCTCACCTGCCCCGCCTGCCGGGGCCCATTTTTTTCCCGTATGCGTACCTTTTTGTTTGCCTTAGTGCTCGCAGCGCCCCTGGTGGGCCGCGCCCAACAAGCCCCGATGCCGGCCCAAACGACTCCGGCTGCCGCTCCCCATACCGCGACGGCAACCCGGCCCAAGCAGCCCAAAATGGCCGTGCCCTACAAAGCCGGCGCCCCGGAGCAGCGGGCAGAAAAGATGAGCCAGCAGTTGGGCAAGCAGCTGGGGCTGGACGCGGCCACGATGGCCAAAGTGAAAGCGGCGGCGCTGGTGCGCGACCAAAAGATTGATGCCATCCAGACGGGCACCGACTCGAACAAGGCCAAGAACACGGCCTTGCAAGCCAATGCGCAGGAATTTAAAACGGCCTTGAAGGGGATTCTGACGCCGGAGCAGTTTGCCAAGTATTCGACCCACACGCCGAAAACGACCGAGAAGTGAGCTCGGTACGGTCTTGCCGGACCGTGAGCCCACCATCCATCATTTCTTTTTGCCCCGCTTATGGTCACGGACCACGAATTGCTGACGGACACGTTTGAGCACCGCATTCACGAGCACCTAAAGGCCGGCGAGGTGCGCGAGGCCCGCGACCTGCTGGTGGTGCGGCCGGCGGCCGACCGGGCCGATATCCTGGCCGACCTGCCGGCGCGGGAAATGGTGGGCCTGTTTCGGAGCCTGCCGGTGCCGGTGGCCACCGAGACGTTTGTGTACGCCGACGCGGGCGTGCAGCGCCTGCTGCTGGACGGCATCGGCGACGCCCGGCTGACCGAGCTGCTGGCTCATCTGGAGCCCGACGACCGGACTTCCCTCCTGGCCAAGCTGCCGGCCACGACGGTGCAGGAGTTGCTGTGCCTGCTGCCCGACGCCGAGAAGGACCAGGCCGTGCAGCTGCTGGGCTACCCGGCCAAGAGCGTGGGCCGGCTGATGAGCACGCACTACGTGGCCGTGCAGGCCGAGCAAACCGTGGCCGAGGTGCTGCAGGACGTGCGCCGGCACCGCCACGGGGCCGACACGCTGGACATGCTCTACGTGACCGATGCGGAAGGTAAGCTGGTAGACGACATCCGGCTGGGCGAGTTCCTGCTGGTGGGGCAAGACCAGCGGGTGAGCACGCTAATGGACAACCGCTTCATCGCCCTGAAAGTGAACCAGACGCAGGAGGAAGCGGTGAAGGTTTTCCGGCGGCACGCCCGCGTGGCCCTGCCGGTGGTGAACGACGAAAACCGGCTGCTGGGCGTGGTGAGCTACGACGACATCCTAGACGTGTCGGCCCGCGAGCAGACCGAGGACATCCAGAAGCTGGGCGGCTCGGAAGCGCTGGAGGAGCCCTACCTCACCATTTCGCTGGGGCGCATGGTGAAGAAGCGGGCCGGCTGGCTGGTGGTGCTGTTTCTGGGGGAGATGTTCACGGCCACGGCCATGGGTTTTTTCCAGGGTGAGATTGAAAAGGCCGTGGTGCTGGCCCTGTTCGTGCCGCTGATTATCAGCTCGGGCGGCAACGCCGGCTCGCAGGCCACTTCGCTCATTATCCGGGCCCTGACGTTGGGCGAGGTGACGATTGCCCGCTGGTGGCAGGTGATGCGCCGCGAGCTGGTGTCGGGCCTGCTGCTGGGGGCCATCCTGGGCACGGTGGGCTTCTTTCGCATCCTGCTGTGGCAGAAAACCGGACTATACGATTACGGCGCGCACTGGCTGCCGCTGGGCTTCACCGTGGGCTTTTCGCTGGTGGGCATCGTGCTCTGGGGTTCGCTGGCCGGCTCGATGCTGCCGCTGATTCTCAAGAAAATTGGGTTTGACCCGGCCACTTCGTCGGCGCCCTTCGTGGCCACGCTCGTGGACGTGACCGGGCTGATTATCTACTTTTCCGTGGCCTTGATTTTTCTCAAGGGCACCCTGTTGTAGCCTTTCGACGTTACGCTGCCCGATGACCATTGAAAAAACTTCCCCCGTCGCCACCCACGAGCGGGCGCAACAAGGCCTGGACTCGACGCTGCTGGGCATCGGGGCCAACGTGGCCCTAGTGCTGGGCAAAGCGGCGGCCGGCATCTTCGGCCACTCCTACGCCCTGATTGCCGAAGCCATTGAGTCGGGCACGGACGTGCTCAGCTCGGGCATCGTGTGGCTGGGGCTGCGCACGGCCGCCCGCGAGCCCGACGAAAACCACCCCTACGGGCACGGCAAGGCCGAGCCGCTGGCCGCAATCGCGGTGGCGGTGGGCCTGTGGTGCGCGGCCGTGTTCATCGCCAAAGAGGGCATTCACAACATCCAGACCCCGCACCAGCTGCCGGCCCCGTTCACGCTGGCCGTGCTGGGCGTGGTCATCGCCATCAAAGAAACCCTGTACCGGCGGGTGCAGAAAGTGGGCGAGGCCGTGGACAGCAACGCCGTGAAGGCCGACGTTTGGCACCACCGGGCCGACGTGATTACCTCCAGCACCGCCTTTGTCGGCATCAGCGTTGCCCTGATTGGCGGCCAGGGCTGGGAGAGCGCCGACGACTGGGCGGCGCTGGTGGCCTGCTGCTTTATCGTGTACAACGCCTACCATATTTTCCGGCCGGCCTTCGGCGAAATCATAGACGAGGCCCCGGCCGGCACGTGGTCGGACGACGTGCGGGCGCTGGCGGAGGCGGTGCCCGGCGTGGTAGCCACCGAGAAGTGCTTCGTGCGCAAGATGGGGTTTGAGTTCTTCGCTGATTTGCACGTGGTGGTGGACGGCACCATCAGCGTGCGGGAGGGGCACGCCATCGCCGGGGCGGTCAAGGCCGCCATCAAGCGGGCCAAACCCGCCGTCTACAACGTGCTGGTGCACATTGAGCCCGACAACGACTAGCAGTTTGCTTACTTTATTTTATCCTCATTACCGATGGCCCACGCGCATTCTCACGACGACCACGACCACAGCGGGCACGACCATAGTGGCCACGACCACGGGGCCGGCGGGCATCACCACGGGCCTTCGCCAGAAACGCCGTTTAGCTTCGCCTTTGGGGTGGGCATTGTCCTGAATATTTCCTTCGTGGTGGCCGAAGCGGTGGGTGGCTACTGGGGCCACTCGGCGGCGCTGCTCTCCGACGCGGGCCATAACCTGGGCGACGTGCTCGGGCTGGGCCTAGCCTGGGGCGCGGGCCGGCTGGCGCTGCGGCCGGCGGCGGGGCGCTACACCTACGGGTTCAAGGGGCTCACCATTCAGGCGGCCTTGCTCAACGCGCTGCTGCTGTACACGGCCCTGGGCGTGATTCTGTGGGAAACGGTGGCCCACCTGCGCAATCCCGAGCCGGTGAGCGGCAAGCTGGTCATGCTCCTGGCCGGGGCGGGCATTCTCATCAACGGGGTGACGGCCTGGTTGTTTCGGCGCGGGCAGAAGGGCGACGTGAACGTGCGCGGGGCCTACCTGCACATGCTCACCGACGCGCTGGTGTCGGCCGGCGTGGTGGTGGGCGGGGCCGTGGTGTACTTCACCGGCTGGCAGTGGGTGGACACGGCCATTGCTTTCGCGTTGCTGGGCGTCATCGCCTACGGGTCGTGGGGGCTGCTTCGCGAGACGCTGCAGCTGAGCATGAACGCCGTGCCGGCCGGCATTGATTTGGACGCGGTGCGGGCCTTTCTGCTGGCGCAGCCCGACGTGACGCAGGTGCACGACCTGCACGTGTGGCCGCTGAGCACGACCGACACTGCCCTGACGGCCCACCTGGTGCGGCCCGAGGGCGCCGACAATGCGTTTCTGGAAGCGCTACAGCGGGCGCTGCAGGCGGAGTTTGCCATCAGCCACTGCACAGTGCAGGTGGAATGCCTGACGCCGATACTCGGCGAGCACGGGGCGTGTGACCAGTACGTGCTGGCGGCAGCGCACTAATATAGCAGTACGTCCGGCACGTTTTCCACGGCGCGGCCTCGATGCTGCGGGGCACGGACAGGTCCATGGAGAACTTGTGGCTGAGCACGACGTGCCCGCCGAGCAAAATGCAGGTGATGACCCGCGCTCCCATTGCGACGGTGGAAATGACCACATCGGCCGCTTGAATGCCGGAGGCCAGCTCGGCAATGTCCAGCACCCGCATCCCGTACTCCCCGGCCAAGGCTTTGGCGGTGGCCCGCGACCGGTTGCACAAGGTTACGTCCCGAAAGGGGCGCTGTCGGCGAAACCTTTCACCCAACAAATCGCCTCGATAACGGCCGCTCCGCAGTCTGGCGCGGCGCTGTAATAAATTTAAATGCGGATGCAGGTGCTGAGCGCCAACACATCAGACAAGCCCAACTCTTCGCGCAGCAAACCCAACAATCGGCGGCTGGCGCTTTCGTCCGACGCCAGCAATTCCCGCACGGCCAGAGGCGCCTGCTGGTGGGTGAGGCTAACGGGTTTGAAGCGTTGGCTCATGTGTAAAATCGGCGTAGAAAGCAAGGCAGAAGCCGTAGCAATGTGGGCCGTAGCAACGGGCAACAGGGCGGCGGGCCTACCCTTGGGCGGGCAGCACCAGCACGGGCACGGGGCTGTGCAGCAACACCTGCGCCGTCACGCTGTGGTGAAACAACTCGCTCAAAAAGCTGCGCGGCCGCGCAATGACCACCACCAGGTCGGTTTCCGAAGGCTGAGCTGCTTTCAAAATGGCCTCGGCCGGGCGCGCGCCCCGGACGCTGCGGGTGCGAATGGGTTGGGGCAACTCCAGCGTCAGGCCCGTGCCCTGCACCGACTTCAGGGCCGCGGCCGTGG
>Ga0209724_1004033_pt1 | contig 11688 bp, 13 predicted proteins | sample grotaG_FD_184143 | JGI IMG/M metagenome (GOLD analysis project Ga0209724, IMG submission 184143) | Glacier valley bacterial and archeal communities from Borup Fiord, Nunavut, Canada, to study Microbial Dark Matter (Phase II) -... | ecosystem: Environmental > Aquatic > Freshwater > Ice > Glacier ... | reverse complement strand
CATCGGAGTGAAGATATCCAAGCGTCGCAAGCGTTTAAAGTGCTTGCTTAATGACAGCTACCTCTTGAACGTGCTCGGCTTGTCCCTTCCCCTTTAATTGGTGCGTTTGCCCTGCCAAATGGGCGGTTGACCTTTCCCAGGGGTGTTATTCTGAGCTATGGGCAAACAGTTGGCGGAAATCACCCCCGTTTTGCAGGAATTCATCGAGAAACAGAACATTTTCTTCGTGGGTACGGCGGGCGCTTCGGGCCGGGTCAACCTCTCGCCCAAAGGCATGGACAGCTTAAAGGTTCTGAGTCCCAACCGGGTGATTTGGCTCAATGTGACCGGAAGCGGCAACGAGTCGGCGGCGCATGTGCTCGAGAATGGCCGCATGACCCTGATGTTCTGCGCGCTCGAGGGACCTCCGCTGATTCTGCGGCTGTACGGAACCGCACAGGTTTTTCACCCTCGAGACCCCCAGTGGGCTGCGCTGCTCGAGCATTTTCCCACGCTTCCTGGCACGCGCCAGATTTTTTTGCTCGAGGTGGACCTGGTGCAAACCTCGTGTGGCATGGCTGTACCTTTTATGGACTACCGTGAGGAGCGCACCGTCCTGAACGAGCACAACGCCAAACGGTCGCTTGAGCAGATTCAGGACTACTGGGAACGCAAAAATACCCTCAGCCTCGATGGAAAGCCCACCGGAATTTTTGAGGATTGATGTTTCCCACAGAGTAACGCTGTTTCTAAACCCTCGAGCCTTAAACTCGAGCCATGACCATTCTGCGGCTGCATCACGTTCAAATCACGGTGCCACAGGGCGCGGAAGAACAGGCTCGAGCGTTTTACTGCGGCACTCTGGGTTTGCTCGAGATTTCAAAGCCCACTTCACTCGAGGGACGCGGCGGGTTTTGGCTCGAGCTGGGTGGGCAGGAAATCCATGTGGGGACTGAAGGCGGGTTTGACCGCCTTTCTACCAAAGCGCATCTGGCCTATCAGGTCGAGAATTTAACGGCCTGGCGGGTCCGGCTCGAGGGTGTGGGATGCAATATTCTCGAGAGCATCCCACTTCCAGGATTCGAGCGCTTTGAAACGCGGGACCCGTTTGGCAATAGGCTCGAGCTGATAGAAAAACTCTTCTAAACCCGCATTTATCGCTACAATTACGCGCTCAACGCAGCTTTGAGGCCCTCGAGTGTGATGTTTTTGCTCTGCGCCCCCACCTGGGTCGCGGCCATCGCTCCGGCGGCGTTGGCGGCCCGTGCGGCTTCGGTCAGGCCCAAACCGCTCAGTAGGCTGTGGGCCAGCACAGCGGTGTAGGTGTCGCCTGCCCCGGTGGAGTCCACGATGTCGTCCTCGAGCGGCACCGCCTCGATGAGTTCGGTGTCCTCGGGCGTCCACACGATGCTGCCCAGCGCCCCTACCTTGATGATAACCTGCTTCATGCCGTGCTGGTGCAAACTCTCGAGCGCCTCGGAGATGTTGTCCTGCTCAGTTAAGCTCAAGAGTTCGCGCTGATTGAGCAATAAATAATCGGCGCTGAGCACACTGTCGAGCAATCGGCTGCCCGCCGCGTTGACCGCCCCGGTTCCCAGGTCAATGAACACCGGAACACCTGCTTTCTTGGCGTAACCGATGGCCTTGACCGCGTACTCGCGCTGTGGACCGCCAATCAAGCTGTAGGCGCTGACCAGCAGGGCGCTCGAGCTGTCTATGTCCTTCTTTTTGAGCTTGGCCGCGTCCAGATTGCGGTTGGCACCGCCGGAGCTAATCATGGCCCGCTGACCGTCGGGGGTGTGCATCACAGTGATGGTGCTGGTCAGGGCCTGCGGGTCAATCTGCACGCCACTTTCCGAGACGCCGACCTCGCGCACCCGGCTCAGCGCCACCTCGGCAAAGGGGTCCGCGCCGACCCTGGCGGCCAGAATCACCTCGTGACCCAACCTCGAGAGGGTCACACTGACCGTTCCTCCCGCGCCACCGGGTTGCATGGTGGAGCGGATAGGGGAGACCTCCTCACCGGGTGTCGGAATGTGATGCAAAAAATAGAGATGGTCCACCGTGACATCTCCGATAACATAAAATTTCAAAGCAGGCCCCCAAAATGCGGATTTTGCCCGGTTGAGTAGGTGTTCTTTCGGTGCGTGGTCAAAAAAGGTTGGCCTGCCCACTCGAGCTGAAGGTGGTCGCTGCTTTGCTGCGAAATTATATTTGAGTAAAGCATCTCCAACCTCCTTTTTATGAAAAATAAACATAAAAAAACGACTCTCGAGCGTGGGCTGGAGCGGCTTTTTGGGCCACCACAAGCTTTGGTTACCGCTTTCAAGATACTCTACACCACTGGCGTCAGAATTTTGAACACCCTAGTGTATCACACGATTTCGCCGGATTCCGTGCGGGTTTAAGCAATGTTTTTAAGAAGCGTTCTGGGCGTTTTGAAAAAAAGTGTGCAAGATTTTGAGCTGTTCCAGACTCAACGCCTCGCCGCGCACGCTGGGCGAAAGACTCATCTGCTCGAGCGCCCGACTTAAAATCTCGAGGTCGTAACCGGCCTTTTCCAGGTTGTTCTTGAGGGTTTTACGGCGGTAGGCCAGACTGGCCTCGAGCAACTTGATCAGCCTGGGGTCGGGTAGTTCCCCGCTGAGGTCTACCCGAACCACGCTGCTGGTCACGTCTGGGGCGGGCAAAAACGCGTTCTTGGGCACGTTCCGTACGATTTTAGCCTTACCGTAGAGCTGGGTTAAGGCACTCAGAAAGCCGTAATTCTCGCTGCTGGGGGCGGCAATCAGGCGCTCGGCCACCTCGCGCTGCACCAAAAAAGTAGCCCTGGCAAAGCGCCCGCTCTGCATGACGCGGCTTAAAATGGCGGTGGAGATGTAATAAGGCAGGTTAGCCACCAGAATACTGCCGGGAGGCACCCCGCCCCAGTCGAACTCGAGCGCGTCGCCCCACACCAAGGCTATGTCCAGACCCGCCAGCGTTTCGGCCAGAACATTTTTGAGGTGGGTATCCTTCTCGAGCGCCGTGACCTTCGCGCCGCTCTCCGCCAGGGCGCGGGTCAGCACGCCCAGACCTGGCCCCACCTCGTACACAAAGTCCCCCGGCCCCACTTCTCCGGCCTCCACAATCTGGCGCAGGATGTTGCCGTCGATTAAAAAATTCTGCCCGAAACTCTTGGTCGGGCGCAGGCCGTGCCGCTCGAGCAGGGCTTGCACCACGCGGGGCGAATACAGCGGGCCTATTGGAAGGTCTGACATTGAAGCTCAAGGGTAGCGCCTGCACCGGGCTGGGGTCAAACTGGGCTGGGGTCAAACGGTACACTCGAGCGGGGGGTGAACAAATTCATATTGCTCGAGTTGGGCTGCGGGTTAGTCTTTGGCCATGAAAAAGAGCACTGCAACGCGAATCAGTTACCGAAACCCTCGAGCATTTCTTGCGGTTGCAGTGCTCGGAACGGCCCTGTTGATAGGCTGTAACCCCACACCGAATTCCTCGGCCACAAACCCGTCGGCGCAAGCACAGCCGACTTTGCCAAGCTCTGAAGCCTTGGAGACGACCCCCAACCCCCTCACGGCCACGGCCACCAAGCCTGCCTGGGTGTTCTGCAATACCGAATTCCACGGTTGCACCTTCACGGGTTTGCGTAAGGTGCGCTATGTCCTGAGCGGCAAGGCGACGGTCAAGAGCTTTTATGGGGGTCTGAACAACTGCAATGCAGACAACTTCGGTTTGAGCCGTGGTGGCGACGGTGCGGCTACCTGTGATTACGCCAGCAGCTATCAAACCAAGACGATTCCCAACCCGATGCCCGGTATGGGCGGCCTGGGAGCCAACGTGACCGTGCCACTGGGGCATCCGGGCTTTGCGGGTCCCAGGGTGGAACCCACTGACGATTTTGGCGCTCCCAGTGACATTGGCGCGTTCCGCGAACCCTGCGATGTCTCGCACTTCTCCTTCGACGACCCTCTGGTTGCACTGGGAAAACCGGGGGCCTCGCACCTGCACATGTTCTTCGGAAACTGAGCACCGACGCGTACTCCACCGCCGATTCGATTGCTCACAGCGGCAGCTCGAGCTGTGCAGGGGGAACCCTCAACCGCACCGCCTACTGGGTTCCAGCCCTGATAGATGGTTCAGGCAAAGTGCTGCTGTCGGACAGCGCCATCTTTTACTACAAGACGGGCTATAACGGCATCAAACCAGCCGATGTCCAGCCCATGCCCGAGGGCCTTCGTATGATTGCGGGAGATAAAAGCCTCACCAGCGCGCAGGGACAGGGAACCTGGGGCTGCGAGGAGGTTTATCTGGGCCATCTGGACTCGATACGCAGTGTGCTCAACGATGCCCGCTGTGGGGCGGGCAACCACCTTCAGTTCAGCATCGACTTCCCGCAGTGCTGGGATGGGGTCCACCTAGATTCTGCCGACCACAAAAGCCACATGGCCAACCCGGTGGACGGTGCCTGTCCCTCGAGCCACCCGGTGGCCATCCCTGTCATTACTTTTAATGTGCGCTTTCCCATCCCCGCAGGCAGCACCAAGGGCTGGCATCTGTCGTCGGACATGTATAACTACGCCGCCAACGGTGGGGGCTACTCGGCGCACGCCGACTGGTGGAACGGCTGGGACGTGAACACCAAGAACACCTGGATTCAAAACTGCGATAACGCCTCGAAGGATTGTCACGGCTACCTTCTCGGTGACGGTCGAACCCTGTTTTAAAGCATTTTGTGGAAGTATGGAGCGTGAGCGAAAAACTTCACGACCAAAGGGAGTGGCAGCGGTCTGGCCCGTGAGGCGAGCAGGCCCGGTAGGTGCCGTTCTGCTCAAGACAGTGCCGTTCAGACCAAGACACGGGAAGGCGTTTTTCAATACCCCTCTGCTCCCTACACTTTCTTGTGCAAAGCAGCATTGACTGGGCCTGTAATCTGCAACCTGAACCGCGTTCACAATCTAAGCTACAATTGAGCCATGATGTCCGCCCTTCTCCCCAACCCTGACTCACTCCGTACCCCTCCAGGCCAGGTGACTTCAGGGCCGTGTTAACCGACAAACTAATCGAACTCGAGCGCGAATATGGCGGCCTCGAGCGGGACCTATCGAACCCCGAAGTGTTTGCTGACCAGGGCGTATTTATGCGAATCAACCGCCGATACGCCGAACTCGCGCCCATCGTGCGGCTGTGGTTCGAGTACAAGGCGTGCCAGGAAAGCGCCATAGAGGCGAATGATATGCTCGAGGACCCCGAAATGCGCGAACTGGCGCTGATGGAACTCGACCTTACCCAGATGCGAATGCGCGAAATCGAAACTCAACTCGACGTGCTGCTGCTGCCCACCGACCCTCGAGACTCCAAAAACGTGATTCTCGAGATTCGCGCTGGGGCTGGGGGTGACGAGGCGGGGCTGTTCGCCGGAGATTTGCTGCGGATGTACAGCCGCTACGCCGAAAACAAAGGTATCCGGCTCGAGGTGCTCGACGCCAACGAGTCCGATTTGGGCGGTTTTTCCAAAGTCACTGCCGAGATGTCGGGCGATTTTGCGTACCGCCACTTCAAGTTCGAGGCCGGGGTTCACCGGGTGCAGCGCGTGCCCACCACCGAATCTCAGGGCCGTATCCACACCAGCACCGCCACGGTGGCGGTTATTCCCGAGGTCGAGGAAACCGAGTTTTTCCTCGACCTCTCATTGGTTCGCATAGACGTGTACCGCTCTCAGGGTGCGGGTGGGCAGGGTGTGAACACCACCGATTCGGCGGTTCGGGCGACTTATAAACCGGGCACCCCTGAAGAACTCATCGTGGTGTGCTCGGACTCGAGAAGCCAGATTAAGAACCGGGCCAAGGCGCTGACCGTGCTGCGCTCGAGGCTGGCTGAACTCCAGCGCCAGGAAGTGGACGAACAGGCGCGGCTCGAGCGGCAGGCCATGGTGGGCAGCGGGGACCGCTCGGAGAAGATTCGGACCTACAACTACCCGCAGAACCGCGTCACCGACCACCGCCTGAGCGGTGAGAACAAGAATTTTCCCCTCGATACCGTGATTGAGGGCCGCCTGGACCCGCTGATGGACGCGCTTCAGGGCTGGGAACGCGAGGGCCTGCTCGAGCGCATGGCCGAGGCGTCGTCGTGAGCGTCGTCGTGAGTGGCGCTCGAGGGTGTGTTTCGGGTAGTGGTGCTGGGCTGAGGGGGAGCAGACGGGCAGAGGGGCTGTTCTTGACCCACTTCTTCTCAACGCTTGTATATTTCTTTGCTCGAGTCACAATTTCTTGTCCCAATCTCCCCATCTCCCTATTCCCCCTTCTCCCCATCCCCTCCTCCCACCCTCCCACTCGAGGTCCGCATTATGGCCCGTCGTGACTTGCTGGTGGCCTCGACCATCCTGCGAGACCGTCAGGACCGGGTTTTGCTGGTCGGCAACGATTGGCAGCGGGCGGGAAGGGTGCGCTACACCCTCCCCGGCGGCACCGTCGAGGCGGGCGAGACCACCCACGAGGCGATGGTGCGCGAGACGCTCGAGGAGACCGGGCTTCACATCACCCGCATCAACAGGCTGGCCTACTGCGTTCACATCGAGGACGTGCGGCGGGGTGAGCGCGCCATCGTGATGGTCTTCGAGGCTGAGTGGAGCGGCTTACTTAACCCTCGAGACCCTGACGAACTCATCGTGGACGCCCGCTTCGTGACCGCTGAGGAAGCCATCAAACTGCTCGACACCCCGCCGCTGCGCGACCCGCTGCACGACTATCTGCTAACCGGGGAGTGCGGGCGTTACTACGCCTTCAAGGGCTGGGATGGGCGTGGTGGAATGCGAATTCCCGGCCTCGAGCGGCCCCTCAGTGGCAAGGATTAAGCGCAAGCGCTTGTTGAACGTCGGGCGCAAGCGCTTGGCAAACGTCGAACGTCGAACGCTCTATGCGTCCCAGACGTTCGACGTTCGACGTTTGCTTTTATAGAGTTTTATTGGTTTCAAAGGGTTAAAAGCCCTCCGTAGAACAATTTCTGGGACGTTTATCGCCGCCCAACGTGATACCTTAAAGTCATGAACCCCGTCCTCTCGAGCGTTACTCCCCATCAATCGTTGCGTGAGTTGCTGCTCAACCGCATTCAAAAAGATATTCCCATCGTGCAATACCCCTTTAAAACCCTGGCGCTCGAGGTGGGTCTGAGCGAGGATGAGGCGCTCGAGATTTTGCGCGAAGAAAAGCAAAAAGGTGTGCTGCGCCAGATTTCGGCCATTTTTGATACCCGCACCCTGGGCTATCAATCGAGCCTGGTGGCGGTGGTGGCCGACCCCGACCAGCTCGACGCGGTGGCCGAAATCATCAATGCCCACCCCGGCGTGAGCCACAACTACCGCCGCAACCACGCTTTCAACCTGTGGTACACCATCGCGGTGCCGCCGGACAGCAACCTGGAAGCGCACGTCGAAAAACTCCATCAGCTTTCGGGGGCGAAAGTGACCCGCCTGATGCCGACCCTGCACCTGTTCAAAATTGGGGTCGAGTTCGATATGACCGGCAGCGAGGCCCTCAACGCCAAATCCACGCCGCAGTACCAGCAGGAGAACCGAAACTTCGACTACGTGGTGAGCGACTTGGACCGCAAGGTGGTGCTCGAGCTGCAAAAGGATTTACCGCTCGAGCGTGAACCGTTCAAGGCTGCGTGTGAGGCGCTGGGATTGAGTCTCGAGCAGTTGGCCAAGCACGCCGAGGCCATGCGGCAGGCCGGAGCACTGCGCCGTATCAGCGCGGTGTTCAAGCATCAGGCGGCGGGTTTTACCTTCAACGCGATGGGGGTGTGGGCGGTGCCGCAAGACGCGGTGGCCGAGATGGGTCAGCAGATGGCCGGGTTCAAAGCTGTGTCACACTGCTATCTACGCCCCACCTACCCCGAGTGGCCCTACACTATTTTTACGATGGTCCACGGGCGCAGCAAGGAGGAGGCGTTCGGTAAGATTGACGCCATCGCAAACGAAGTCGCTCAGGGCATTGATTACGAGATTTTGTACAGCACCAAGGAGTTTAAAAAGGTGCGGCTCGAGTATTTTGTGCCCGAATTTTACGACTGGGAGCGCGAACATCTGGCGTAAGTACCTCCCAGTTGAACGATAGAGAAACCGAGCAGAGCGAGTAGGGAAGAAAGTACGTTCTGGCGGGAATGGAACGTTTTCGCGTTCTTTGCGGAAACGTGGAATGTTAGCCAGAACGTACTTAGAAGATGGAGTGGGCGGCTCGAGAATGTGTTTGCAGGCGAGACTCTTTAGGTCTCGCTTTTTTTGTAGCCCTCGAGCAAAACTTCATCAACCAAGTCTCAGCTCGTGCGGTTAGGCTCGAGCACATGAACCCCTCCCTCGAGCGCCCCTTTTTAGAGCGCATGGACCCCGAACTGCGGCAGAGCATGGAGCGTCTGGCCAAACTCCAGATTCAGCCCAAGGACGACTCAGCCCAGAGTTTCCTCGAGTCGGTGCGCTACAATATCGCACTCAACCCGCAGGTGGGCGGCGTCCCTCGAGCGGTGCAGACCGAGAACCTCGAGCTGAGACCTGGCCTGAAAGCGCGACTTTACCGTCCAAATCTGAATGCGGGCCTCCCAGTCCTCGTCTACGCGCATGGTGGCGGCTTTGCCTCGGGTAACCTCGAGAGCCACGACGTTTTTCTGAGAGCACTGTGCCAGGACTCGAGCGTGGCAATTCTGGCCCTCGATTACCGCCTTGCACCGGAATACCCCTTTCCGGCAGCACTCGAGGACTTTCACTACGCTTTGAACTGGCTCACGGGTCAGGGGCCAGAGTTTGGCCTCGACCCGGCTCGAGCGGCCCTAGGCGGCGACAGCGCGGGCGCAGGGCTGGCGGCGGTGGCAGTTCTCGAGTGGAACCGTTCACCCGAAAACGCTCCCCTCAAAGCGCAACTGCTGATTCAACCGAACACCGACCTCACCCTCGAGCAGAAATCGTGGCATCAAAACAGACCTTTTGGCCCCACGCCCGACGAGATGAAGGCGTATCTGAAACTGTATTTACCGCTCGAGCACCATAAAAAAGACCCTCGAGTTTCCATCCTGTTCAGCCCGGATTTGCAGCACTCACCCCGCACGGTGCTGGTGACGGGGGGCTGCGACCCGCTCGAGGACGATGGTTTGGCCCTCAAAGATAGGCTCGAGGCTGAAGGTGTGGCGCTCGAGCACCTGCACTTTAAAGGAGCTACTCACGGGTTTTACTTCCATCTGGGCGCGGTGGAACTGAGTCGCCGGGGCGTGCTCGAGCTGGGACGCGCTCTGAGTCGGGCTTTGAGACTGTAGCGCTGAAGAGGGTTCCTGAGTCGGCGCTCGAGTGTAAGGATTAACATCCATAAGATTGAGCTGTGACCCGCCTGACGGTTATACTCCTGCAAACGCTCTCGCAAGCCTTCACTCGAGCGCCACCACAAAGGAGTTTCATGAAACAGACCCTGCTTCGCTCCCTGTTCCTGACGAGTTTGATGTCGCTGGCTTCCGCGCTGGCCGCCCCTCCGGCCATTTACGTGGTCTACCCCGACCCGGTGACGGAGGTGCCCTTTGACCACGTTCTGCTCGAGGGGTCGGTGCCCCAGGGGGCCAGCCTGACCCTGAACGGCAAAGCGGTGAACACTGCGCCGGACGGTCTATTTATCGAGTGGGTTGCGCTGCAAAAAGGTCTCAATCTGCTCAAGCTCGAGAGCACTTTAGGGGGTGAGAAGTCGAGCACTGAACTCAAAGTCACCTCGAGTCCTCCCACCGCGTTGCCCGAAACCCCCACCATCATCGTTAAGGACAGCGTTTCACCCTCGAGCGACGCGCTTTATTACGGGGCCACCGGACAGACGGTGCAGGTCAGCTTTCAGGGTGCCGCAAACGGTCAGGCCAGTTTTAAAATCGGTGGTAAAGGGCCGTTTCCTCTGCTCGAGCGCAAGGCCGAGAACTTTCCCGGCCTGCTCGACCCGGAAACCCATAAACCGCTCGAGAGTGCGCTGGTGGGCCGCTACGAGTCCACCTACCTGCTGCAACCCGGCGAAAGTCTGGACAAGGCCGAAATCACCGTGAGCCTGCTGGGCAAGGACGGTAAGACGGTGAGCGAAACCGCCTCCGGAAAGGTCTCGGTGTCCGCCGTGAACCAGCCTCGAGTGGGTATTTACACCGGAACCCCCAACCCCGGCATCTCCGGCAGCACCGAGGTGGCCCGCAACGGGGCGGGGCGCAGCTATATTTTGTTCCCTCGAGCGGGTACCAAGTTCACGGTCACGGGCGAGGAAGGCAGCACCTATCAGGCCCGCATTGCGCCGGGACAGTATGTGAACCTGCGGAAGGACAAGATGCGCCTGCTGCCGCTGGGGGTTGCCGCGCAAAAGCTCTACTTCACCACCATCCGCACCGTAAGGGTGCCTGGAGCTACCCAAATCCGCTTTTTGCTGCCGGACATCGCGCCCTACAGCCTCGAGCAGAACGCTGCCTCGAGCGACCAGAGCCTGACCCTGCGGCTCTACGGGGTCGAGTCGGACGTGGATTACATGGTTTACGCCAACCCCGACCCCTTAGTCAAAGACATTCGCTGGAAGCAGGAACAAGAGGGGGTTTTCCTGGCCCAGATTGACCTGAAACCTGCCCAGCAGTGGGGCTACAAGGTGTTTTATCAGGACAATACCCTGGTGCTCGAGCTAAAAGACCCGCCCAAAATTTCCAATACCCAGCCGCTTAAGGGCCATAAAATTGCGCTGGACCCCGGTCACGGCGGCGAGGACAACGGCGCGCCGGGGGGCCTGAGGACCGACGAGAAGGACATCGTACTGGCTATTTCCAAGAAGCTGGCCGAGAAATTGCGAGCTAGGGGTGCGGAAGTAGTTCTGACCCGCGACACCGACGTGGAGATTGCGCTGCCCGAGCGCAGCAGCATCGCGGACAAGGCCGGAGCTGAGATTCTGATCTCGATTCACGCTAACGCCGTGCCAGACGGCGTGGACCCCAACACCGTGGGCGGCGCGGGCGGTTACTTCTTTCAACCCCAGTCTCGAGCGCTGGCCCAGAGCATTCTCGAGTCCATCAGCAAAACCCTGCCCCAGATCGGCAACGACGGGGTGCATTACCAGAACCTGTCGCTCACCCGGCCCACCCAGATGCCGCAGGTGCTGATTGAGACCGCTTTTATGGTCAACAAAAGCAACCTGCGTACCCTGATGTCCGCTGAGGGCCAGGAGAAATTTGCCAGCGCCATCGCAGCGGGCATCGAGCAGTTCTATTTCCAGGCAGCCCGTCAGCAGAGCCGTTAAAGGCCCTTTCGTGCAGAAATCCTTTTTAGCTCGAGCGGTTATAGTCTGGGCAGCGGTTTCGGGAACTCTGGCTCAGAGCGTTCCCCACTACTACTACGGCACCTGGAAAGTGGGGCAGTACCGCTTTGGAGACAACATTTCGGTGGGTGAGGATGCGGCCACCAGGGCGCGAATAGGCCAGATACTGAGTTTTGGCGTCAAAAAGGCGACCTCGAGCAAGGAGGTTTGTGCTGCGCCCAGCTATCAAGTCAAACGGGTCTCGAGGCAAGATTGGGAAAGCGAGTTCCGCACTTCTTTGAAGTCCATCGGCATGGGCGCAGGGCAAACGCACCAAGAGGTAACGTGACGGGGTGATACCCAACATCCTCGAGCATTTCAGCAGCCTGCCTGACCCTCGCCGAGACCACCCAAGCAAGCTGCACAAACTGATTGA
>Ga0209724_1004030_pt1 | contig 11695 bp, 13 predicted proteins | sample grotaG_FD_184143 | JGI IMG/M metagenome (GOLD analysis project Ga0209724, IMG submission 184143) | Glacier valley bacterial and archeal communities from Borup Fiord, Nunavut, Canada, to study Microbial Dark Matter (Phase II) -... | ecosystem: Environmental > Aquatic > Freshwater > Ice > Glacier ... | reverse complement strand
TTGTTATTAGAATTGCAACAGTATAATAAATCTTTAATAAAATTGTCTACTGCCTCATCCCGCTGTTTTTTATCATAAAAATCAAAGCCTGTTTCTTTTCTAATTGCTTCTGACTTTAAGAAAATGTAGTTAAAAAAACTAGCTATTATATAGTTTTTTATCCATATTTTGTATTTATCATTATGATAAAGATCAATAAGGCAATCATTAAATACACCAACATCACTCAAAAGATGTATTGTGTCATCGTCATTTGAAAGATTATCTAAAATTGCGATTTTACAAATTTCAGGGTTCTCTGCAAAGAAATTTGTAGATTCTTTTAAAATAAAAGCTAGACGTTCCTCTGCGGGTGCACCTACATAAGGTTTTAGCTTATCTGGCAATGCTTTTTTGGCACAGATTATAACTCGTTTTACTGTTGTTCTCATCAAATTATCTTTGCTTTGAAAATGATAATTTACCATTCCATTGCCAACACCTGCTTTTTCTGTAATATCAGCAACAGTAATTTCACTTGGTTTTTTACCTTGGCAAATTAATTCTAATGTCACATTAATTAGCCTTTGCTTTGCAGTATCCTTTTCAGTCATGTGTTATACTCCAATCAATGTAGAAAAAATAGAACGCCATACTGTATACTATTCAGTATAGCGTTCTATTTTTCTACTGTCAACCAGTGATTTAATACATTTCTTACTTTGATTTAGTTAATTTTTAATGTGATTTAATTAAATTTTATAATTATTTAAGCTAAAGTAAGTATAATCTTTTATTGTTTATTTTTGAGTTTATAAACTATCTTAATGCTACAAGTACACATGCTTGAACGCTTTGTAAGCCAAGCTTTTTAATCTGTTTTTGTAATTCATCATCGTGAGTACCTGGTTGAAGCCAAATATAATTGATACCCAATTTTGCTGCTTCCTCTATAACTGCTTTTCCTCTTTTAGGTGAAACAACCATATCTATCACTTCAGGAATTACTGGCAATGACGAAAGATCTTTATAACATTTATCGCCATCAATACTCTCGTACATTGGGTTAACCGCATAAACTTCATATCCTCTTGTTTTCAATTTACGATAAATAATGTTACCGAATTTCTCTGTATCCTGATTAGCTCCAACTACCGCCCAAATCTTTTTCTCAAGCATTTTTTCTTCAAGCATTGTTAAGTACCTCCCCATACATATTCACTTTTATAAAGGAATTTTTCATCAATTATTTCTAATCTTTAGGTTTGTAATTTTTACTCCATTTTATACTAGATTGATACTAATTGAATATCCCCATTTTTAATAATAATTTATAGATCATCACTATCTAATAACTTTTTATATTCTTGCAGCATTAGATTCCGTTCATCACTTAACATAATTCATATTATCTGTAACCTAATCTGCTATTTTAGCATAAAATATTCTGTAACTAGTTAATTTAATAAAGGAGGTTAACCTATGACAGATTTTGACTATATGGATTATATGCGTAAGATGAATATGCCCACGCAGTATTCTCCAATGATGGAAATGCCAGAGGAACAATTGGAATCAATGTACCCTAGATGCTACTATATTATCAACCCTGAGGTTGAACATCACTGTGATATGATGTGTGCTAAATTCGGGACAATGCACAACCCTTCTCGCCCACAAATAGAGAGCATGGTAGATGAAATTGACAATAAAGTAGGTGCTGATGTAGATGCTGATTACCAAGATGCTGATGACAAGGATGATAGGCAGTTTGGTGGCTTTGGTGGTGGCTTTGGTGGTGGTTCTGGTAGTGGAAGAAGGCGTTTTAGAAGAGACTTAATAAGTATTTTATTATTAAGATCCTTACTACGTAGAAGGCGTCCTCACTACGGTGGTTATCCATGGAACTTCGGTGGAGGATATGGTGGAGGATATGGTGGTTATCCATATTGATCTTTTGAATAGTAAAAATTAGTATCAATAGTAACTTACTAAGAATAAGGATTGGAATTATGATTAATTTCATGGTTCTCTTTAATCCTTATTTTTAATGTATATCACAGTTAAATACTCTCGCTCGCTCAATCAAACAACTCAATCTATTAACTTTTAAATATTTAGCACAAAAAAATAACTTATTAAAAAACAAAATACTGATACATAAACTTATAAAAAACAGCATATTCATTCACGGAATATGTTTAATTCATATACAATATTATAGCTAACCATTTTTTCAGGAGTTGATTATTTTATGCGTTTTAGTATGATCCCAATTGGACAGCATCAATTACCCCCTTTGCCATATCCATATAACGCTTTAGAGCCTATAATTAGCCAAACTACATTAAATTTTCATCATGATAAGCACCATAAAGCCTATGTAGACGGCCTTAATAAGGCTGAGATTAAGTTGGAGGAAGCACGTAAGAAAAACGAGCACGAATATATAAAATATTGGGAGAAGGAGCTTGCCTTTAATGGTTCTGGGCATATTTTACACAGTATATTATGGACAATTATGTCTCCACTTGGTATGGGAGGACAGCCTGGTCCACAAACACTATTTCAAATAAACAATTATTTTGGCAATTTTAATGCCTTTAAAGAGCAATTTATAAATGCTACTGAAAAAGTTGAAGCCTCCGGCTGGGGAATCTTGACTTGGCAGCCTACTTGGATGAGATTAGAAATCTTACAAGCTGAAAAACATCAGAATCTTACTCAGTGGAGTGGAATTCCAATTCTAGTGTGTGATGTTTGGGAACATGCCTATTACCTCGATTACCAAAATGATCGCAAAAAGTATATTGAAGCCTGGTGGAACCTTATAAACTGGTATGAGGTTGAAAGAAGACTACTGTATGCAATAAATGGCCAAGTACCACTAATCATACAATAATTGCTATATTTATAGATAATGATATGTAGTACTTAAATAACTATTAGCAAAAATTATATTTATAAAACAACTTTATACTATTTTCTAACAATATTTAAAATTTCAAACCATATTCTAATTTTCAAATAATATTCAAAATTTAAGGCTCGCTAAAAAAGCGAGCCTTAATTAACATATTAATTTGATTATCGAGGCTGAACAAAGAATTTGATAGCTGTTCTTTCTTCTCCATCAATTATAACCTCTGCAAAAGCCGGAACTGCTACAAGATCAATTCCATTAGGAGCAACAAAACCTCGAGTGATTGCAATTGCTTTAACTGCTTGATTTACTGCTCCAGCACCAACTGCCTGAAGTTCTGCGTAATTGTTATCGCGTAGCACAGCAGCAAGTGCTCCAGCAACAGATTTGGGCTGCGAATTAGCTGAAACTTTTAGTACTTCCATAGATACATCCTCCTAAAAATGCTTTAATGATAAAATATTTTTACAAATATATAAACTTTTTATATATTTAATATAAGTATTCTATATATTACTTCTAATTCCTTCTTTTTACAATTATTTTTTTAAAAATTTTTATTAGTTAGTAGTATCCTTTAAAATGTTGAAAAACTTTATAGCATTATCTGTTTTTATAGTGATATTCTTAAAATTAAACATATCCTTTAATAAAACAATATTTCCCTTTTTTTGTCCAATAACATTTGATATATCTCGGGAGTTGCACTCAATTAAAATATCAGTCAAATCCCCAAGATTATTTGATTTTATATATTGAATCATTTTATTCAAAAGAAGTCTCGATTGAACCAATTGTCTAAATGCAGGGTGAAATGGTCCTGCTTCAACCTCTCCATTTTCACTTATACTTTCAGTGGGCTGAAGTCCAATTCGAATAACATTAATATTGTTTTCTTCATAAATTGCTAATAGCTCAGCGCAGATATCCACTGCCTCCTCAACAGACAATGGCATATACCTACCATCTAAATACATCTTTTGAAGATAGGTATTTTTTATTACAAGCGTTGGATAGATTCTTACTATATCCGGCGCCATTTGGACTACTTTTTGAGCTGTTATAATGGCTTTTTGTTTAGAATCATTGGGCAGTCCAATCATAGTTTGAATCCCAAGTGAAAAACCCTTTGCTTTAATCATTTGAGCCGCTTTTGTTACAGCTTCAATGCTATGTCCTCGGTTGCTACACCTTAATACCTCGTCATCTAGACTTTGTGCTCCTAGTTCTATAGTCTTAACTCCATACCTAGAAAGTAAATCAAGGATTTCTTCAGTGATATAATCTGGCCTTGTTGAAAGTCTTATTTGAATGACTTCACCTGTTTTTACATAGCTATATCCTATTTTTAAATACCATTCCTGTTCTTCAAAAGGTATACCAGTAAAGCTCCCGCCATAAAAACCTATCTCAACAAAGGCATCTCCACTTGTTTTTAAATGATCCTCTATAGTTTTTCGAATTTCTGCTTCGTCCGCCGCATTCACTTGACCACTGATTATCTTCTGGTTGCAGTATATGCAATCAAAAGGACAGCCTTTGTGAGGAACAAATATAGGGATTACTATATGTTTTTTAATTGTTTAACACTCCCCTAATATTATTTTAACTAGTTTGCATATTAAAATTAAATGAATTAAGTTTTGGTTGCTAGCTTATCAAGTGCATCTTTGGCTGCATTTTGTTCTGATTCTTTTTTTGAGCGTCCCTTGCCTTTACCAGTAATAACATCATTAATTCTAACCTCTGTTACAAAGCTTTTATTATGGTCTGGTCCACTTTCATCTATAACATTATATAAAACATGCTGCTCTCCATTTTGTTGAACTATTTCTTGTAGCTGTGTTTTGAAATCGTAAAACAACTTACCTTCAACACAATTTTTTATTATGCTTTCCATATATTTTAGGATAAATCCTCTAGCTGTTTCAAAACCACCATCAATATAAATTGCACCAATTAGCGCTTCAAAAGCATCTGATAATATAGAAGCTTTATTTCTACCACCTGAGAGTTCCTCACCCTTACCAAGCAATAAAAAATTCCCAAGCCCGATATCAATAGCACACTTAGACAGTGAATTTTCGCACACAATCTTAGCTCTAGTTACCGTTAATTCACCCTCTGGAAGGTTGGGATACATTCTGTACAAATATTCACTAATCACTAGACTTAAAACTGAATCTCCGAGGAATTCTATTCTTTCATTGTAACTTAATTTTTTAGCTTTCCTCTCATTAGCATAAGAGCTGTGCGTTATTGCTGTAGAAATTACCTCTTCATCCTTAAAGTTGTATTTTATTTTATCTTCAAGTTGAGATATACAATTAATATTTCTATTACTATTTTTCATTCTTTCCTCCAATAAAATCTGGTCTCAGTCCTATTTTGGCTTGCTCTATACTTGAGCACAACTAAAATAAAAGGTGGAGTTTAAAACCCCACCTTTTATTTTATACTTTTATATCTATATCATCAATAATAATTATTCATATTTCTTTAAACAAAGAGTTGCGTTATGACCACCAAATCCAAGTGCATTTGATAGTGCGTACTTGATGTCTGCTTTTCTACCAACATTTGGTACACAATCAATATCACATTCTGGATCCTGATTTTTAACATTTATTGTTGGTGGTAAGAAACCTTCCTTAAGCGCCATTGATGTAACAATTGCCTCTATAGCACCTGCAGCACCTAGAAGATGACCTGTCATTGACTTAGTTGAGCTCATTGCCACTTTTTTAGCTTGCTCACCAAATACTCTTTTAACAACTTTAACCTCAGTAGGATCATTTAAAGGTGTTGATGTTCCATGTGCATTAATATATCCAACATCTTCTGGCTTAATACCAGCATCGTCAAGAGCCATTTGCATACTTCTTGCTCCGCCGTCTCCTTCAGGATGTGGTGCTGTAATATGATATGCATCACAAGTACATCCATACCCAACTACTTCTGCTAAAATATTTGCACCTCTGCTTATTGCATGCTCTAGTTCTTCTATAATAAGTATTCCAGCTCCCTCACCTGCTACAAATCCATCTCTATCCTTGTCAAAAGGTCTTGATGCTGTATTAGGATCAGGGTTTTTAGTCATAGCTCCCATTGAGCAAAAGCCAGCGAAGCTCATCATTGTAATACATGCCTCTGCGCCACCAGTTATCATTACATCAGCATCTCCACGTTGGATTACCTTAAAGGCATCACCAATTGCATTGTTTGCTGTTGCACATGCTGTAACAACACATTCATTAAAGCCCTTAAAACCGTACTGTATTGCAATACGTCCTGATGCCATATTTGAGATCATCATAGGAATAAAGAATGGGCTTACTCTTCCAGGTCCTTTATTTATAAGAACAGTATGCTGTTCCTCAAGTGTCTCAAGTCCACCCACACCAGAACCTACAATTACACCACATTTATTTAGATCGAGTGATTCTAAATCTAATTTTGAATTTTCAATAGCCATTTTAGCTGCCGCCATACCAAACTGATTATATCTATCCATTCTTCTTGCTTCTTTTTTGTCCATATACTCAGAAGGATCAAATTCTTTTATTTCAGCGCCTACTTTAGTTGATAAATTTGAAACATCAATCCTAGTAACTTCACTTATGCCATTTTTACCTTCTTTTATTGCACTCCAGAATTCATCTACTCCAAAGCCTAAAGAAGATACAACACCCGCCCCTGTAATAACTACACGTCTTTTCATACTATAAACCTCCAATAAGGTAATTTTTTTGTTAAATAAAATATTTTTAGAATTTAATAAATTTATATTAAAACGCTATTTTCGGCGTTATTAACTTTGAATTGATAGGCTTTTATACTTAAAAAAAGTCCCTTTTAGGGACTTTTTTTAAGTATTTTTTGTAAAAACCTTTTTAAGTATTCTTTGTAATGTATCCGACAGCATCACCTACTGTGGTGATCTTTTCTGCTTCATTATCTGGAATCTCAAGGCTAAACTCTTCTTCTAAAGCCATTATAAGTTCAACTATATCAAGAGAATCTGCTCCGAGATCATCTATGAAAGAAGATTCCATAGCTATATCGTCTTCTTCAACGCCTAACTGTTCAACAACTAATTTCTTTACTTTTTCGAAAACCATATATTCACCTCCTTCCAAAATCGTTTCTTAAAAAATTGCACCAATTCTGTACTATATTATGCAATTAAAAATATTTTAAGCAAATAGCTCAAAAGCAACAATTATAGTCATGATAATATTATTACATAACTAATCCACCGTCAATATCTATTACCTGACCTGTAACATAACTAGCTTCATCTGAAGCTAGAAAAGCAACAACATTTGCAACTTCTTCAGCTGTCCCGAACCTTCCAAGTGCAATCTTGTCTAAATACTTTTGCTTCAAATCCTCAGGTAATATTTCCGTCATGTCACTCACTATAAGTCCTGGTGTGACAGCATTACACGTAATTCCTCTAGGTGCAAATTCTTTTGCTGTGGTTTTTGTCAAACCAATTAATCCACCCTTTGATGCAGAGTAATTTGCCTGTCCGGCATTACCATAGGCACCTGAAGAGATATTTACTATTCTACCATACCTTTTCTTAAGCATAAGCTTTGCAGCAGCTTTGGTACATAAGAATGAGCCTTTTAAGTTAATATCAAGAACGATGTCCCAATCGTCCTCCGACATCAGCGCCATTGGCTTATCTCTTGTTATTCCGGCATTATTTATAAGAATGTCAATACCACCAAAGGTATCTATTGCTGTACTCATCATTGCTTTTATATCTTCTGCTTTTCTTACATCACCTATGGTTACTGCAACCTTTATTCCCATAGCTTCAAATTCTTTTGCTGTTTCAAGAACTGCCTCTGAGGTTGCATTAAGAACGATATTGGCTCCCAGCTTACCAAGCTTTTGCGCTATAGCCCTGCCAAGCCCCCTTGAAGATCCTGTAATTAAAGCAGTTCTTCCTTCAAATTGCATATTGGTTATACCCCCAAGTTCGATATTTGTTTCAAGGAACCAAATTCCTACAGAATCTAATAGCTCTGTTTAAGTCAGTTTATAACTCTAAATACGAAATATAATTACGCTAATTCCTCTAATGTTTTATTTAAGCTTTCTAAATTCTCTACATTCAAGATCTTTACGTCCTTATTTACCTTCTTTACAAATCCACTCAAAACTTTACCTGGACCAATTTCTATAAAAGTATCAACACCTTTATCTAGCATGGTCCTGATACAATTTTCCCAAAGTACAGATGTACTTACTTGTTTTACTAACAAATCTTTGACAACACTCTTATCGGTTACACATTCTGCTGTAACATTAGTAACGACAGGAATCTCTATATCCTTTAAAGTGATGTTTGCAAGTTCGCTAGCCAGTTTCTCTCCAGCAGGTTTTAATAAGCTACAATGGAATGGTGCGCTAACTGGCAATAACATTGCTCTCTTAGCACCTTTTGCCTTGCAGAGCTCAATTACCTTCTCAATAGCCGCTACTTCACCTGCAACCACTACCTGTCCTGGACAGTTAAAATTAGCTGGCTCAGCAATTCCAATTTGAGAAGCTTCCTTACAGCATTCAACTACATCATTATTTTCAAGTCCTATAATTGCAGCCATAGCACCAATACCAACCGGTACTGCCTCCTGCATATACTTTCCCCTTTTTTTCACAAGTACAACAGCATCCTTAAAGCTAATTGTATTAGCCGCAACATGTGCAGCATATTCGCCTAGGCTTAGTCCAGCAACATAATCCGGCTTAATGCCCTTCTCAAGAAGTGGCTGCATACATGCAATACTTGTAGTTAGGATTGTTGGCTGCGTGTTTTCAGTAACCTTTAAAGTTTCATCATCACTATTAAAAATCATTTCTTTAATGTCAAAGCCTAAAGCATCGGTAGCAGCATCAAAAATATCACTTGCACTCTTGTACTCAGTGGCAATTTCCTTACCCATACCTACATACTGAGCTCCTTGACCAGGAAATATAAATGCTAATTTTCCCATGCGAACCTCCATTTATAAATAATAATCGTAGAAATTTTATAATTTAAAAAACTATTTAAACCATTTTATTGCTATAGATCCCCACGTCAATCCACCACCAAAGCCAACTAAAACCATGTTATCACCTTTTTTTAGTTTGCCTTCTTTATTTGCTTCATCTAAAGCAACAGGAATTGATGCAGAAGATATATTTCCATACTTTTGTATGATATATTGCAATTTATCATCAGTCACTCCAAGCTTTTTAATTGCACTATCTATAATTCTGGTATTTGCTTGATGAGGAAAAATATGTTGCAAATCGTCTACAGTCATGTTTAATTCATTCAAAACTTGCAAAGTTGCAGATGACATTCCCTTTACTGCAAATTTGAAGACCTCTGATCCATCCATCCACAAGGAATTATACTTTTCATTTAGTCTCTTTTGTTTCTCAGCTTCTGTGATATACAGGCTTGGAATTGTAATATTCATTGAACCAGTGCCATCTGAGCCAAGGTGTGAATTAAGTATTCCATAGCCCTCATCTACCTCGCCTAATACAACGGCGCCAGCCCCATCTCCAAATAGCACACAAGTGTTTCTATCTTTCCAATCTGTCACCTTAGACAAACCTTCACAACCTATTACAATTGCATGCTTATACATTCCATTTTTAATAAACTGTTCTGCAACTACCATAGCATAAATAAATCCTGTACAAGCTGCGTTAAGATCAAATGCAGTAGCATTTTTTGCGCCAATTGCACCTTGCACAATACATGCAGAGGAAGGAGTCATATAGTCTTGTGTTACTGTTGCAAATATTATTAAGTCAATGTCTTCCGCTTCTAATTTTGAATCCTCTAAAGCCCTTTTAGCTGCCTCTAATCCCATTGAATAGGAAGGTAAATCTTCATCTAAAATTCTTCTTTCTGAAATACCTGTTCTCTTTAAAATCCACTCATTTGATGTCTCAACAATTTTCTCTAAATCTTGGTTCGTAATAACTTTTTCAGGTAAGAAACTACCTGTTCCAATTATGCCAACACTTTTAGTCGATATCGTCATCAGAGGGTTTCACCTCCATATTTTTAAATTGATTTTTAATTTCATCTACCACTCCATTTTGAACCAATGGAATTGCTCTTTTCAAAATTGTAGTTCTTATTGTTTTCGCCTTAGAAGACCCATGGCTCTTGACAACAAGCTCATTTATACCCAATACAGGTGCACCTGAGAGCTCATCAGGATCAAACTTGCTTTTGAAATCTTTAAAAGCCGAATTCAGCATAAGATAGCAAACTTTAGTAAGAATATTCTTTGTGAAAAGCTTCTTCAGTTCTTTTAACAATAAAGAACCTACACCTTCATATAACTTGAGTGAAACATTGCCAACATATCCATCACAAACTGCAACGTCGACATCGCCGCCTGTAATATCATTTCCTTCCATATTACCAACAAAATTGATAGGAGATGTTGATAGAAGTTCAAACGCATGCTTTAATGTATCATTTCCTTTTGCATCCTCTGAACCAACATTTAACAAACCTATTTTAGGACTTTCATTATTGTAAATCAATTTCATATATATAGAACCCATAATTGCAAACTGCAAATAATTAATAGGTCTACAAACTGTATTCATACCTGCATCTATAATTAAAGTCATACCCTTCTTTGAAGGAACCAAAGCTGGAAGCGACGGCCTATCTATACCTTCTATTCGTCCTACTAACAGTAAAGCACCTGTCATGAGTGCACCAGTATTTCCCGCGGAAATAAATGCATCTCCCTTTTTTTCTTTTAAAAGCTTCAATCCAACAACCATAGAAGAATCTTTTTTATTTCTAATAGCTTTTGTAGGAGTATCATTTCCTTCTATAACCTCTGTTGCATTCACTATATCAATTCTATCTTTGTTAAACTCATTCTTATCTAAAATCTTCTGAATAACTTCATTTTTTCCAACAAGAGTAATCTTGAACCCGTCTTGCATATTTATAGCTTCTATACATCCTTCAATAATTGCTTGCGGTGCATTATCTCCACCCATAGCATCAACAATTATATTCATCATATTAAGTTCACACTCCACATACCGTCACTATTTATTTTTCACAAAATTTCATCTTTTGATTTAACACTATTTTTATCTATAGTAACTAGAATAAATTTTCCTCTAAAAACTTCAATGTTTTTTTCATATATCTTTACCCATACAATAAATCTATTTCCTTTTGTTTTTTTAACTTCTGCCTTTGCAACTATTTTCGCACCTGAGTAAACAGGAATTTTATATTTTATATTTGCAACACCTACAAGTGCAACCTGTGCATCAATTACTGCAATCGCAAGGGTCTCAGCAAGAGAATATATATAATGTCCTCTCACTATATGGGTTTTCTCAAACGCCATCGAATTATTTGTTTCCATCAGAGATATTGCACTCTGTCCCAATTGTAAATCAATTAGTTCCCCAATAAATTCCTTACCTTCAATAGATTTTAATTTTTCCTGATTGCTTTCTGCAACGTTTTTTATTCTCTCTCTAAGTTCAGGAATTCCTAATTCAAGCCTATCTAATCTTATAGTTGGTATACTTACTTTAAAAAAATCAGCCAATTCTTCATCTGTTAAAAATGGGTCATCCTTGATTTTTTGTAACAAAATCTTCTGTCTTTGTTGTTTTTGTGATGACGATCTGCCCACAAGCAAACACCCCTTATAAATATAATTATTACCAGATACTAATTGCTGATAACAAAATTATATATTATCTTTATTATTATTGCAACAA
>Ga0209724_1004029_pt1 | contig 11698 bp, 8 predicted proteins | sample grotaG_FD_184143 | JGI IMG/M metagenome (GOLD analysis project Ga0209724, IMG submission 184143) | Glacier valley bacterial and archeal communities from Borup Fiord, Nunavut, Canada, to study Microbial Dark Matter (Phase II) -... | ecosystem: Environmental > Aquatic > Freshwater > Ice > Glacier ... | reverse complement strand
AACAATTACAGTGGACGCATTAGGAGATGGAATTGATTCCAACGGATCACTTTCGATATCAGGCGGCATTACTTATGTTAGTGGACCTACCAACAGTGGAAACGGTGGCCTCGATTATAATGGAACAGCTGAAATCACGGGTGGAACAATTATCGTTGCAGGAAGCACAGGAATGGCACAGGGCTTCTCAGACTCATCGAGCCAATATTCCCTTTTATATAATTTGACCACAAGCTGTGAAGCGGGAACAGAAGTAAAATTAACGGATCAAGATGGTAATGTAGTAATATCTTATACCCCGAATAAGGAATATCAATCTGTAGTTATCAGTACACCAAATCTTGCAAAAGATAAGACTTATACTTTAACTTGCGCAGATCAAACAGCAGAAATCACACTTTCCACAGTGGTAACTAGTAATGGAGAGCAAGGAATGGGTGGCCAAGGAGGTCGCAGCGGACAGCCAGGTAAGAATGGCATGAGAAAACCAGGAGAGGATAATACGGCAGAGAGTTCGGACACAACATTAAATAATTGATGCAGGTGTTAAGGAACTGCACTAACGTCCACTTAGAAATGGCGTTGAAATGAAAGAACAGGAAAGCTTGAAATATTAAGCTTTCCCGTTCTTTTTTAAATATTAAGGATTAACTTGATGAAGTTCCTTATGATTAGACTAATAAGTTTTTTGACTCAGTCTTTATTTAACCGTCACGCTTATTTTTATGGTTTTTCCTTTGCGCATAACGGTCAGTTTGCATGCACCTTTTTTAAGTCCTTTTATAATTCCTGATTTTGAAACGGAAATCATAGACTTATTTGATACTTTAAAAGTACATTCTGAAGTAACATTCTTTTTAACACCATCAACATTCATATATATCTTGACCTGCACGGTTTTCCCTTTTATGGCAGAAAGGCTTTTTGCAGATGCATATATCTTATTACTAGTGTCAACTGTGACACCTGTCTGCGTAAAACCTACTATTTTGTCATTGTAGTAATTTACATCGTTAGGAGCAGAAAAAGTATTATAAATGCTAGCATCTGTAGGCACTAAATTATTGGGATCATCCTTAGGTGCTTCTCCTATTGTTACAGTTACATCGTAAGGAATCTCTGTAAAGGATTTAATATTAACGCTTCCCTTAGAGGAGGGATTAAGCTTCTGAAACATACCAGGACTAGAAACAACAAGTTCCCCTTCATCATCGATAATAGATGCCGCTAATATATTCCCTAGAGCTAAGGTAGACGTCAGAGTTCCTTCAGGAGAGAGTCCTATAATTACGCCCGCGTATGTTGTACTACCATCGTGCAAGCCGATATAACTTCCTGGATTCGAGCTCTCAGTTGTAGATTTTGGTAAATTTGAAACGGATGTTCCGTCTTTTGTTCTAATGTCCGCAAGTAGCTTTTTATATATAATTTCACCGCTTTCACTAAATTTAAGTGCATTCAGCACTTTTTCTTTATTATAATTCGGAAAAACCAATATGAACCCATCGGAAACTTCGTCAATCGCAGGCCAAAGTAGATAGTTGCCTATAGTTGCAGTCCATTCTCGGTTTCGGTTTTCATCGAATTTTGACAAGTCGCCATACCAGATGCTTCCTAATCTCGATACTAATGTTATATACCCTCCATCGGAGGTATGTTTAATTGTACTATCATTTGAATAACTACCTACGATATTTTCTCCTTTGATTGTCCCGTTTGTATCGATGTTAAGAAAGAAAAATTGTCCGTGCTTTCCTCCACCACAAACTTGCCCAACTATTTCTATGGAACTTTCCTTTTCAGTAATATCACAAGCTCCTATTCCCAGAGCTCCCCTCGCGTCAGGCTTATTATAAGCTTTTTGCCAGAGGATATCCCCAGAAGCAGTAAACTTTACTACGAACAAATCACTTCCTGCGGTACCTGCTGCAATGAGTGTTTTGTCCTCTAGTTCAGTGACTGCAGTAAAGTATGCTCGCTCCATTGGATTTTCCTTCTTAGCGCCCCTGAAGGTTTTATTCCATAATATTTTCCCTTTCGAATCAAATTTTAGTATAAATGCAATGCTGAAATAATCACTTCTTCCTAGATAACCAAACTGAATATAGCCATCATCAGAGATTGGAATAGTACCTGCTATAACGTGTTCTATATCACTAGCTGTACTGAAGGTTGATTTAAACGGTGCGGCAGAAACGATTTTTATCTGTGTTGGAAATAGTGTAAGTAATATTAAAGCAGCAACAATTTTCATAATTAGTTTTTTCATTTTCATATTACCCTCCCTAAAAAATTATATATATTTAAAATTATATCGTTAATTTCCATATTTTAGTATCACCTATATGGGTGATGATCAAAAATATATTACGAACCATAATGCTGCCAATTATAAAAACAAAAGGACTGGATCCAGTAATAGGATTCAGTCCTTTTGTTTAGAATGTATTACCGATTAAACTTTGTTCGAATGCTAGTCCAATAATCCGTGTTTTCTAGTCCAAGTCTCCAGATAGCTATTCCAGATAAATCATAAGTATTTACTAAGTCAAGCTTATAGTTTAGACTTTGCGCATTTTCAAACCATACCGTGTGACTTATAGCAGCAGTATCCGTGTAGGTGAAGTAGGAAGCTTTTGATATAGAGTCCCATTGAATTGTGGCACCATAAGTTGTTGCTAAATTATAAATGTTTGGAATACTATAAGCTTTTGTTCCATTTACAGACCAATCATAACCATAGGCAGCGTTTCCAAGTAATAACTTTTCTTTTGGGATAACAGTAATAGCATATTTAATTACATTTTCCACCCAGCCAATGGAAGCGATAGCACCTGGTGTTCCGCCTGGGTAATGTTCATCATAGGCCATTAATACAATTTGGTCGGTGTAATTTGCAAGTGCAGCATAATCATATGCGCCACTCCAAGAAGCAGTGGGGCTATCACTTGTCTTTGCCGGAACTGCCATAGTAACATAGAAGCCTTGAGGATGAAGGGTACTGTAAAGCTCACTCATAAAGGTTGTTAAGTAGCTTCGGTCATTGTATAATACACCTTCAAGGTCAATATTAACCCCTTTATATCCATTGACTTTTATTGCAGTTACTATATTATTGATGAGAGCCTGTCGATTAGCGGAACTTTCTAATAAAGCTTGGGCTATCGTTCCATCAAAGTTATTTGTGATCATAGCAAGTGCCTTGATATTATTGCTATTTGCATATGTAATTTGATTGGTTGGAAGGAGTCCAGTAATTGTTCCACTAGCATTTGTCGTATAGGTATCGGTAGCAATTTCATCAATAATGGAAGTATTCGCAGTCATTGTGTTATAAGAGGAACTATCTCCCGCATAATAATAAGTTGCGTAACCCAAAACTAGCTTCTTGGATGTTGAAGTAGTTTGAGCTGTTGTAAGATTGATGTGGGTAGAAGCGAGAGAGGTACCTTTGGTATTATAAGCTTGAACAAAATACCAATATTTTGTGTTAGGAACTAGACCTGTGTTTTTAAAGCTAGTAGTAGATATTGTAGTAATTAATGTGTAATTTGAATCATTAGGTGTTGATCGATATACTTTATATCCGGTTGCTCCGGTAACAGCCTGCCAGCTTAATGTTACTTCGCTTGTCGTTACCCCAGAATAAGTAAAGGATGTTGGAGTGGTAGGGGGAGCTAAAATCTTAGTTGGTTTTGCAGAAACCATATTAAAATTTGTAAATAATAAAGCAATAACCATAAGAAACAATAAAAGTTTTCGATAATATCTAGTCATAAATCTCTCCTTTGTTTTAATAGATACATCTTATATCGACTAAAACATTTAAGGAAAGTACAAGTAATTATTGGTTTTGTTTCCTAGAAAACCCTATTTATTTACTGATTTTTGTAAGCTGTAATGTCATAAATCAGAAATTGTGACACACTAATCTTAGTTTAAACTTCATAAATTGCATCCATATAGTGACAATTATAAATAAATTGCTAAGATTACCTTGATAATATATGAAAACCACTGTAAAATCAGTTGATAGGAAAATTCAAATAGGAATGACACATGCTGTTAATTTAAAATAGAGAGGCAAAAAAATGGAAAAAAATAGTTTCAATGAGTATAAATTAAGTGAGGAAATAGAAAATGCGCTCACTTGTTTGGAATATAAAAATCCAACAGAAGTTCAAGATAGAGTCATACCGTTTGCGTTAGAGAAAAAAGATCTTGTTGTGAAATCGCAAACAGGGAGTGGTAAGACAGCAGCATATGGGATTCCAATCTGTGAATTGGTTGATTGGATGGAGAATAAACCGCAAGCGTTAATTTTAACACCAACGAGAGAACTAGCGGTTCAAGTGAAAGAGGATATCACAAACATAGGTAGATTAAAAAGAATAAAGGTAGCCGCAATTTATGGAAGACAGCCTTTTCATATTCAAAGAACAGAATTAAAGCAAAAAACGCATATAGTCGTTGGAACGCCGGGACGTATCATGGACCATATTGAAAGAGGAACGCTGGCACTCAATCAAATAAGCTACCTAGTAATTGATGAAGCAGACGAAATGCTAAACATGGGATTTATCGAACAAGTCGAAGCTATCATAAAAAAGCTACCGAAGGAACGAGTGACGATGCTTTTTTCAGCTACCTTGCCGGAGGAAGTGAAAAGATTATCTCTAAAGTATATGAAAGAGCCAATTAATATTGAGATGAAATCAGCAGATATCACGACAAATGATATTAATCACATCCTTTATAAGGTTTTTGAAAACGATAAATTTTCTGCCCTTACTGATGTAACAGTGATTGAGAATCCAGATAGCTGCTTAATTTTTTGTAGAACACAAGAACTTGTAGATTCCGTGTGTGGTCGATTAACGGATTTGAGTTATAGCTGTGATAAAATTCATGGAGGCATGGAACAAGAGGATCGACTCGATGCAATGAATGCTTTTAAAAGAGGAGACTTCCGCTATTTAATTGCTACTGATGTAGCCGCCAGAGGAATTGATGTTGAGAATATCACACTTGTCATTAATTATGATGTTCCATTTAAGAAAGAAGGCTATGTCCACCGTACCGGAAGAACAGGTCGTGCAGGCCAAAACGGGAAAGCAATTACCTTTGTTACACCACTTGAAGAGCGATACTTAAATGACATCGAAGAATACATTGGTTTTAAGATTCCTCGTATGGCGCTTCCTTCAAAAGAGGAGGTTTCCGGTAAGAAAGCTGACTTTGAAATAAAGATGAAAGTGAAACCAAAAAGGAAAAAATCGAAAAGTGATCAATTAAACAAGGATATTATGAAATTACACTTTAATGGTGGTAAGAAGAAAAATTTTAGAACAGATCATTTTGTTGGAACAATCTCTAACATTGAAGGTGTAACAGCGGACGATATTGGAATTATTGCAATACAAGATACGCTTACCTATGTTGAAATACTAAATGGGAAAGGACCACTGGTTCTAGAAGCGTTGAAGAGTACTACAATAAAGGGTAGGCTGATGAAGGTATCAGTTGCAAATAAAAGTAGATAATTCGATTAGCTGATAAAATATGACCATACGAATATTGACAAGAGTTTCAGGGTTTTTAATTAAACCTTGAAACCTTTTTTTTATAAAAATATATACTAAAAACTTACATTGAATTACATAGGATACAATATGACATCTCATAATAACATAAAATATAGCCGATAGAACCACTTTGATTCATAAAGTATGCTAGGAAAAAGGTAGATTGTCATTTTTAACCGAATAAAAGTCATGAAAATCGTCGAACGATTGGGTTTGAATATAGGGAAGAATTACTGTACAATGCATATATGTAAATATATGGTTAAATGTGGCTGAGACAAGATGTACATTGAGAAAGAGATTTCGTTAATGGGAGAAAACTATGATATGCGAGAGGAACAAGTGGGATCATTTTAAAAGCAATATAATTGAATTAAAATTACATTATGTAAAGTATATAAAAGTCATTAATATTGTTTTACTGTATCGTTATTTTTCCTTACTAATTACATCCGTTTTATTCTTTTTTACAGCACCACACAAAGGGATATTTCAAAAACTTATAACGATAGGAGGACTTGTATTAGCATGCTCTATATTAACCTATCTTTATCTTAATAATCGTAATAATAGGAAACACATCTTTGTGTTAACTATCGTTGAAACCTTAGGAAACAGTATTTTTATCATCCTTTCGGGGGGCTTCGCTAGTCCATATATATGGTACTTTATTAGCACTTTATTAATTGCAGCAGTGGAACTTCCCAAGTATGTTGCAATATTTTCTGCTACGGTATATTTCTTTACTGCAAGTATTGCCACTGGAGCAGTGCTAATACCAGCTGCGAATAACGATATGATAAGACTTTATCTGAATACTGCGATAGGCTATATTATTGTAGCAACTGTCCTTCTCCAATTAATTCAGTATGTAGTTAAAGTAGAGGAGAAGACAAATTGTTTATCCATTATTAATCAAGAATTAAAGGAAGCAAAAATAAAAGTTGAAAAAACACTTAAATATTGTATAGAAATATATGAAACGGTGAATATATTTAATTTGGATGGTAATCAAAATGTACTGAAGGAATTACTCGATCACATAAGACATTTGACGGGAGTGGAACAAAGTATGTTTATACGCCTGTCTCCTGCAGATAAAAAGGGTATCTATGTATCTTATGGTTTGCAAGATGGAGATAAGGAGAGAGTGGCTTCCCGGGCAAATCAGCTAATCATGGAAGAGCCAGAGGATCTGAGCCCTAAGTATTGTGATTTTGATGGACGAAGACTATCTGTTCATTACGTCATACATGGTGAAAATCCTTGCGGTGCCTTTGTTGCGATTACAGATGAAAAGTATTTTCTGCAAGAACTGGGATCTGAAAATATTGATAAATTTACAAAAGAACAGGCATTATTATATGACGAAAATAGTGTAATTCCTATTTTTATGAAGATTGCTGGTATTGTACTCAAGAAACTAGAACTTGATGATATAGGAGAAAAATTGCTTATTAGTGAGGAACAGAATCGAATTGCGAATGAAATACATGATGTGGCCTTACAAAAGTTATTTGGAATTTCATGCAGTTTATATGTATTAAGTGCAGAAAGTCAAAAGCTTTCTCCAGAAGCATTAAAAAGTGAATTGTTAGGAATCAAAAGCTCCGTAGATATTACCATGAGAGAACTTAGAGAAGCTATATATGGATTCTCATGGGAAAAAGAGGGTGAAGATACTTTTAGAAAGAAATTAATGAAGTATACGGAAGAGATTCGAAACCTCCAAGGAGTAGCTGCAGATACGGTGATTGTGGGAGATACGCAAAGGATAAGAGCAAACCAGAAGAATGGTTTATATCGGGTTATTTGTGAAGCTATGAATAATGCAATACGGCACGGAAAAGCAACGCATATTGGAGTTCGGGTAGTAATTGGGATTACCTCAACTACGGTTAGGATTACAGATGATGGAAACGGATTTGATTATAAGGAATATCAACAACAAAACAATAAGGGTCTTGGAATTGGAAACATATATCGCATTATTGAGTTATTAAGCGGACATATTGAGATGAACTCTCAGATTACTGGTGGTACAGAAATCTTTTTATCGATACCGAGTAGACCGGCCGCATAGTTTCTTTGTGGGTAGGATTATGGAAATTACAGCTTCGTAGGCTACAGTTTTATGAAGGAGGAAGACAGTGTGTATTTTGATTGTAGATGATCACCCTCTCGTTCGCAGAGGAATTATTGATATTTTATCTATGAATAAAATAGGGGAAGATATAAAAGAAACTGATAACATAGCAGATGCCATGAAAGCATTAAAAGGAAATCAAATAAATATTATCATGGTAGACTTACATTTGGGTTTAGAAAATGGTTTTGATTTAATTGAAAAGGCGAAGGAATTATATAATAAATTAAAATATGTAATCCTTACCTCGTCATCAAGTTTATTGGATTTTCGAAGAGCCAAGCAACTTGATATTGACGGTTATATTTTAAAGGATGCTTTTGTTGAGGATATTCTTTATGCACTAAATGTGATTAAACGTGGAGGAAAATTCTATTCCCCTCGGTTTTTGGAAAACACCTTGAATGGATTTGAACCTATCGAACTGCAGGTATTAACAGAGAGAGAAAAAGAGGTACTAACCCAATTGAGTATGGGATTAACCAACGCCCAGATCAGTGATGTTCTATATATATCAGAGGGAACGACCAAAAAGCATATTAGCAATATATTATCAAAGTTAAATATGAGCAATCGAATAGAAGCAGTACTATATGCTAGAAAATTATACGGGAATAGTTAGGAGGTAAGTCATGAAAATAGGGAAGAGCAATACAAAATGGGTACTTATTTGCGCCGCTATGATCAGCATCTGCAGCCTTGGTATTGGTTACGCAAATTGGACTGATTCTAATCGAATATCATCGCATGTGACCACATCAATTCTTGATTTTATTTTTAAAGCAGACAATGAGAATGGTTTTAAGGTTAAATTAATTCATAATGATTCTAATGCTGAAGATGAATTGCTGGCTGGGATAACTTATACAGACAAACTATTAAATATTACTGGGATTGACACTTCTGCTATGTGCCAATTATTAAGTGGAGCTGCAAATATTCAAATTGATTATCGAATGGTGGCTTCAGATTTGCAAAATGGATTGCTACAGGTAGCAGAAGGCACATATGATTTGGGATTAATTCCTTTACAGCTATCTTCTGCTTCTATCAGCATAAGTAGTGGAAGTAGAAGTTGGGTAATTGCTGTTCCTGAGGTATTGCAAAAGTTTATACCAGCTAAAATTGAAGGATTACACGGATGTAATAATGTTATATCTCATATAGATGGAGTAGTAACAGGATCTATTATCATAAATAAGTTGATACCAGAGGCTGCCGTTGCTACCAATTTTAATGTTGCCAATGCTACTGATGTTACGGCTGTTACCGATGTTACTGCTATTTCGGACATCACGTTAAGCAGCCTACAATTATCAGATGAAATAAACCAAGAAATAATCAGAATTGATATAGGAATTAGTAAGGAGGAACCTACGGAATTGGAATCCACGAGTTTGGAATCCATTAATTCAGAATCCACTGATTCGGAATCCATTATTTCAAAATCCATAGATTTGGAATCCACTAATTTGAAGTCCATTAATTTTATGCCAATTAATTTAGACATAATTGCTAATTATAATTTTAGTATTCCATTAATATTTGAGCAAGATTACAGCATAAATTAGAGCCTCATAAAGCGGGCGGATTGGAGTTTGCATGAGATTAAAAAAACAGATAATAATTGCATTACTTGTATGTTGTGTCGGAATAGGAGCAGTATCTGTCGGTTATGGCTTCTGGACTGATAGTATGCAGGTGAAGGGAACAGCCTCTATAGCGATTCATCTAACAGTAAATAATGATATTAAACTAAATAAGCAGAATGAGCTGCTTAAAGCAGTAGGTGATGATTTGGGTGATGCAATATTAAATTCAGAAAATGTTGTCGAGGATGAAATATTGGAAACAGATAATGCAGACGAGACTAATTTAATAGAAGATAATTTATATGAAAAAGAGCAGGCGCAAGAGGATATCGTTACGCCGGAATTAGAAGAAGAAGAGAATGAGGTAAGTGCACAAAACGTGGAAGATGTAATAGAAGAAAAAGAAGTAATCGTAGAGCCAAAGGATGAAGTAATCGTAGAGCCAGAGGAAGCAGTGCAAGCGGAAGAACAAAATAAAGAAGTTAATGAAGAAGTTAATGAGCAAACGCAAGTTGATACAGAAGATCAAGATGCAAGTGAAGATCAAGTTACAGATGGAGAAACTACTTTGTACATTGCTAAATAATGCATGGTCTATATAAAGGATGGGGAGAAATATTCAAATGAAAACAATAATTGTTCAAAGAAAGTTTCGCATCACAAGTATTATATTAATCACTTTAATGATAATGATATCTGCATTACCATATTCTCCGTTATCTAGTCTCTATCCTAAAATGAGAATTCAGAGCAATTTGATGCCCATATTATGGGGCATCATTTGCATTTTCATGTGGTTTCTTATTCCAAGAACTCATCCGATAGGAAAAATAAAGAGGCAAGATTCTTTATTATTTGATGTATTTATTTGCGTAACCTTATTGATTGGATGTCGGTTATTGGCGGGTTTACTAATTGATGAAATTGGAAAAAGTCCATACGACTTAAGCTTTCAGGGAATTAAAAATAATTTGATATTGATTGGACCGGAGTTGGTAGCTAAGGAATTGGTTCGAGCCTACTGTTTGAGTACATATTGTAGAAAAGGGTGCAAAGGGAGCAATAAAGTCTTTTATTTTGTAACTTGTATAATTACGATAAGCAATATGAGAATAGAGTCTATCTTTCCTATCAATGGATTGGAGGGATTCATGACATTTTTTGCGGAAAATTTAGGGCCTCAGTTATGTATAAATATATTATTGTCTTATTTTGCTCTCTATGGAGGTCCTACGGCTTCTATACTTTATGCAGGAATAACAACAGGATTTTTACATATGTTCCCTATAATACCGAGTCTACGATGGATTACAGAAGGTGTAATTAGCATGTCCGTTCCGATAATAGAAACATATTATATTACAAGTAAATATGAACATCTAAGGCAACATAAATGGGTACCGAAGGAATCTCTTGCTAATATAGCAGGATGGACGGTAACGCTTGCTTCTTCAGTAGCATTTATTTGGTTTATTGTTGGTGTTTTCCCAGTATATCCATCTGTCATTGCAACAGGAAGTATGAGGCCTTTGATTTATGAAGGTGATGTTATTATAATTGAGAAAGCAAAGGAAGATGACATCTATAACCTAAAAGAAGGAGATATCATTCAATTTGCCAGAGATGATATCTTAATTACGCATCGGATTCTTGAAGTGATAGAGGATAAGGATGGCAACCTGAGTTTTCAAACAAAGGGAGATAATAATTCATCGGAAGATACTAGATTAGTCCTACCAAATGAGGTAAGGGGTACCTTGGTTAAGGTTATTCCGAAACTGGGTGTTCCAACCTTATGGGTTAAGACGAGAGAACAAAAGAAACCAGATGGGGTGGAGTATTAGGCGGTTCAATCAAGATATTAACCAGGAGCTAGACTACTACTTTAGGAGTATAGATATCAACCGAAAGCTGATACAGAGTAGACTCAGGAGTGATGAAACTGCAAAGAGCAACGGATATAATGATAAAAGGTTATGAAATAACCAAATAATTTATAAGGAGAATAAAAAATGAAAAGAAGACGTTTTATTGCAGGAATTTTAGTTTTATCAATGTTACTTATGGGTACTGGTTATGCATATTGGACCGACAAATTGGATATTAAAACCACTGTATCGACTGGTGAGTTAAAGGTTAAGTTTTTAGATTTAGCACTGTACGGACAATATGACTATACTGATGATGAAACTGGATGGTCCATTATTGACGGCGTGACTGAAGTTGTTGATAATCCTACCACTACGAATTATTACTTTGGAGGAGGCGCGAATCAACGTACCAATCACAATATTCTCGCTGATCCAACAAGACTAGCGGCGTATACAGAATTAATCAAAGGTTATACGAATACAACATTTGATGCTATATTGAGT
>Ga0209724_1004028_pt1 | contig 11699 bp, 8 predicted proteins | sample grotaG_FD_184143 | JGI IMG/M metagenome (GOLD analysis project Ga0209724, IMG submission 184143) | Glacier valley bacterial and archeal communities from Borup Fiord, Nunavut, Canada, to study Microbial Dark Matter (Phase II) -... | ecosystem: Environmental > Aquatic > Freshwater > Ice > Glacier ... | reverse complement strand
ACACTGTTATAGGGTGGGGAAATTGTAGCGCATAGTAGACTTTGCACTCGCCTGGTCAAAATTTGCACTGGTCAAAACCGCTCACCTATTGTAACGTTACATCGAGATCAACAGCCCTCACCCCCGGTCCCTCTCCATGCGGGAGGGGGATTTAGGGTGAGGGCAATTCACATGGTTTAATGGATGAGTACGGGGTACGCATGTCACGACTGGTCATTGTGGAGTCGCCCACCAAGGCGAAAACCATTAGAAATTTTCTGCCGAAAGAGTATCGCGTTGAAGCGTGCATGGGGCACGTGCGCGATTTGCCCGCTGATGCCGAAGAAATCCCGGAAACGGTCAAGGGCTTGCCGTGGGCGCGTTTAGGCGTCAACATCGATGCCAACTTTGAGCCGCTGTATGTGATTCCGGCCAAAAAGCTCAGCGTCGTCAAGATGCTCAAAAATGCGCTCAAGGATGCCGACGAATTGATCGTCGCTACCGACGAAGATCGCGAAGGCGAGAGCATCGGTTGGCACTTGTTACAGGTGCTCAAACCAAAAGTGCCGGTGCGCCGCATGGTCTTTCACGAGATCACTAAAGATGCGATCCAGGAAGCGATCAAGAATTATCGCAGCATCGATGATAAGCTGGTACACGCGCAGGAAACGCGCCGCATTCTGGATCGGCTGGTGGGCTACACATTATCGCCGCTGCTCTGGAAAAAGATCGCGCCGGGCTTATCGGCAGGGCGCGTGCAGTCGATCGCGGTACGCTTGCTGGTGATCCGCGAAACACAGCGGCGCGCCTTCCGATCGGGCAGCTATTGGGATTTGCGCGCCATTCTGTCCGCCGAAGCCGATCTGGGCAGTCGTTTCGAGGCGACGCTGCAATCCGTCGGCAAGCTGCGCGTCGCCACGGGCAAAGACTTCGATGAGGCGACGGGTGAAATCGCCAAAGATAAGCAGAAGAAAGTTCTGCTGCTCAACGAACAGGACACCAATGCCCTGCGCGATCGGCTGTTGAAAGCGCCGTGGACGGTTGCGGACATTGCCGAAAAGAGCCAGAATCGCCGCCCGCCGCCACCGTTCACCACTTCGACTTTGCAGCAGGAATCGAACCGTAAGCTGCGCCTGACCGCGCGCGATACCATGCGGATTGCGCAATCGCTGTACGAAGAAGGCCACATTACCTATATGCGGACAGATTCGGTGCATCTGTCGGGCGAGGCGATCGGCGCGGCGCGTAATGCGATCAAAGCGCGTTACGGCGCGGACTTTCTGAGTCCAGCAGCGCGCCAATACAGCACGCAAACTAAGAATGCGCAGGAAGCACACGAGGCGATCCGTCCGGCGGGAAGCGCCATGCGCAGCGCCGACGAAATCGGCCTCAGCGGGGTCAACGCGACTCTGTACGATATGATCTGGAAGCGCACCATGGCGACGCAAATGGCGGACGCACGCCTGACATTGATCACGGTCACCATTAACGCCGACGATGCGACCTTTCAGGCCAATGGCAAGCGCATCGATTTTCCTGGTTTCTTCCGCGTGTACGTTGAAGGCTCGGATGATCCAGAGGCAGCGCTAGACGATCGCGCCGTGATCTTGCCGCCGCTGACGGTCAACGCGCCGTTACGAGTGCGCGAACTCGATCCGATCGGCCACGAAACACAACCGCCTGCCCGTTTCACTGAAGCGACGCTGGTGCAAACGCTCGAAAAAGAAGGCGTTGGCCGTCCGAGCACTTACGCCACCATCATCGGCACAGTACAGGATCGCGGCTACGTCACTAAAGTGAACAACCAGTTGATCCCGACCTTCACCGCGTTTGCTGTCAACCGCTTGCTGGAAACGCACTTTCCGTCATTGGTGGATACGCAGTTCACGGCGCGCATGGAGCAAACGCTGGACGACATCGCGGACGGTGAAGCAGAATGGCTGCCCTACCTGCGCACGTTTTATCTGGGCGAACAGGGCTTGGAAACGCAAGTCGCGGAGAAAACGCAAAGCATCGATCCACGCGAAATCTATGCGCTGTCGCTGGATGAAATCTATGCGCGCGTGCGGATTGGGCGCTACGGGCCGTACATCGAACAGCAGCATGACGGCGAAGTGCTGCGAACGTCGCTGCCCGATAACTTAGCGCCCGCCGATTTATCCGATGAAGATGCGCTGCGCCTGTTACGCGATAAAGAAAAAGGCCCCGATACGCTTGGCACTGATCCTGAGTCGAACAAGCCGGTGTACCTATTGAGCGGACGTTTCGGGCCGTATGTGCAGCTTGGCGAAGCGGACGATAACGGCGGCAAGCCCAAACGCGCATCGCTGCTGAAGGGCATGAAACCCGATGATATGACGCTGCCGATCGCGCTGGACTTGCTGCGTTTGCCGCGTTCGTTGGGCAGCCATCCCGAAAGTGGCGAGCCGATCGAAGCGAGCGTGGGCAAGCTGGGTCCGTATGTGCGGCATGGCAAGGATTATCGCTCGCTGACGGGTGACGATCACGTTCTGACCGTTTCGCTGGAACGCGCTTTAGAGTTGTTCAGCCAACCCAAAGCACGGCGGGGGACACGTGCCGCACCGCAGCCCTTACGCGAATTGGGCGCTCATCCTGCTGACGGTAAGCCGATCGTGGTGCTGAGCGGTCGCTACGGGCCGTATGTGAAGTACGGCGCGGTCAACGCCACACTGCCCAAAGATTTGTCACCCGCAGCGGTCACGCTGGATCAAGCGCTCGCGTTGATCGCGGCAAAGGGGCCTGCCAAAGCGTCGCCCAAAAAGACTCGCAAAGCCGCCGCACCAAAGTCCGCTGCTGCGCCGAAAAAAGCCACCGCTGCCAAGAAAGTCGCTGCCAAACCCGCTGCTAAAGCTGACGCGCCCGCTAAAGCTGCCAAAAAGCCCGCCGTGCGCAAATCAGCGCCCAAAGTGGAAACCGTCGAAACGCCGGAAGCTGCTATTACGGCTGCTGCTGCCGACAAGTCAAAAAGAATGGTACATTGACCCCTAACCCCGGCCCTTCCCCCGTGTACACGGGAAGGGAGTCAGGGTACGTTCTTATTTTCCCAAACCTAAATTTTCTTCCAAGAAGGGAGGGACTTTCATACACCGTTTGACTCCCTTCCCCTGTAATCGGGGGAAGGGTGGGGTTAGGGGTCAACCAAAAACAAGTATCCCCCAACCACACTTCCGCGTTAAAATGCGTCGCCAATTGACTCGACCCAACAAACTCAATTACATGAGACGCCCTGAATGACCAATGCCACCGATGATATGCTCGATCTGAACACCGCCGATAATGAAGCGATCGCTGATTTGCCGCGTCAGGCGCGCGCGCAGCAGTTCCGGCAAAGCCGCCGATCGCAAATAAGTCTGGCGCTTCCGGCGCTGTTACTTGTCGCGTTGGGCGTCCTGTACCTGATCAATCCGCCGCAGCTAACCGCACCGTTGGCGCTCGGAGTCGGCATAGGGGCGCTCGGCATTGGCTTGATCGCGCGCTTTTTGCTGAACGCACGCCGTGAACGTGGATTGTTCTTCGTTGGACTGAGCGTTCTGCTGTGGATCGGTTTCGCGGTGGCCGTGGTTGTGCGCCAACTGCCGATCGATCAATTATGGCCGCTGCTGGTCATGGCGGTCGGGTTGGCGGCGCTGCTCACATTTCTATTCGAGCGGACGCACGAGCGCGGCTTGATCCTGCCCGGCTTTCTGCTGATCGTGGCGGGCGGCGTGCTGCTGTTGTTCACGCTGAACATTCTATCGATCGATGCGCTGCGCGTGGTGGCTGCCTATTGGCCGCTGCTGCTGGTAATCGTGGCGTTGGCGCTGCTGCCGCGCGTGTTCCGCGATGTGGCAAGCTAGGCGATGAGTCTGCGTATCGCGATCGATGCCAGCCGCACCACCCGCGCACAGCGTACTGGCACTGAAAATTACGCACTCAAGCTGATCGACGCCCTGCTGATGTTGGGTGATAACTCATGTTTCACGCTCTATTTTCGCGATGTGCCGAGCTGGATCACGCCGCGCGATCGGGTGACCGTGCGGGTGATCCCGTTGGCGCGCTTGTGGACGCATTTACGCCTTGCGGCAGCGCTCTATCATGATCGGCCTAATGTGACGTTCGTTCCGGCGCACACGCTGCCGATTCTGTTTCCGGGGCGCGCCGTGGTGACCGTTCACGATCTCGGCTATGTCCACTTTCCGCAGGCACACCCATGGTTGCAGCGGCTGTATCTGGAGTTTTCGACCCGTTACAGCGTGCGGCGTGCGGCGTGCGTGCTGGCTGACTCGGAAGCGACCAAACGCGACCTGAGCACTTATTATCAGGTGTCGCCCGCCAAAATCCGCGTAGTCTATCCGGGCGTTGAAGGCATTGCACGCGCCGATGATGCCGCGATCGCTGCGGTGCGCGCCAAATATAAGCTGCCCGAACGGTATCTGCTGTTTGTCGGCACTTTGCAACCGCGCAAGAACATCACGCGCTTGATCGACGCTTATCAGCAGTTCAGACGCATACATTCGGGCGACGAGGTGGCGCTCGTGTTGGTGGGGCGCATGGGTTGGCTGACGGCGGATACACAGCTCAACGCGCCCGGCGTAATTGTGACGGGCTACGCCGCCGATCAGGACGTAGCGGCGCTGTATAGTGGCGCGCTGATGCTGGTCTTTCCGTCGCTCTATGAAGGGTTTGGCTTTCCCGTGATCGAGGCAATGCGCTGTGGGACGCCCGTGCTGTGTAGTAATACGTCGTCGCTGCCAGAGTTGGCGGGTGATGCGGCGTTGCAGGTCGATCCACTCAGCGTGGACGCGATCGCACAGGGCATTGATCGCCTGCTGAGTGATGCACCCTTGCGCGCCGACTTGATCGCACGCGGCTATGTGCAGTCGCAGAAATTCACGTGGCGCGCCGCCGCCGAACAAACGCTGGACGCGCTGAGTTCATGCTGACAGCACGATCATGAAATTGCTCATCATCAATCTGGCCGATATTGGCGATCTGATCACCATCACGCCCGCCCTGGCTGCTCTGCGTGAAACGTACCCGGCGGCGCAAATCGATGTGCTGACGACGCCGCACGCCGCGCCGGTGTTGATGCATACAGGGCTGGCGGATCAGGTCATCACGTTCGACAAAGCGCTGTTCGATCAACCCAAACAACTGCTCAAGCCGCCTAATGCTCGCCTTGCGCTTGCCCTGCTGACCCGTTTGTGGCGTGGCAAATACCACGCGACTTTTGTTTTTCGCCACCTGACGACCCGACTCGGCGCGCTCAAACATGCGCTGCTGACGCTGGCGAGTCGCGCTCCCCAACGATTCGGGCTGGAGAATGGGCGCGGCTGGTTTCTGACCGATCGCGCGCCGGATCAGGGCTTTGGCGTCAAACATGAGGTGCGTTATTGGCTGGATGTGGCGGCATTGTTCGGCGCGACAGCTTCAGACGAACGGCTGCGCATCGGTATCGCGGACGCCGATCACGCGTGGGCTGCCGAACACTTTGCCGATCTGCCCGCTGCCACCCGTTTGATCGCGATTCATCCGGGGAGCGGCGGCTACAGTCTGGCGCGCCGTTGGGAAGTTGAAAAGTTCGCTGCGCTTGCCGATCAACTTGCGGCGCGCCCGAACGTGCAAATCGTGATCGTTGGCGGCATCCACGATCGAGCCGATGAACTGGCCGCGCTCATGCAGCATACGCCGATCAATCTGGCCGGGCACACCACGCTCAATCAACTGGCGGCGGTGCTATCCCGCTGCGAACATTATTACGGCGCGGACTCCGGCGTGATGCAGATTGCGGCGGCATCTGGTACGCCTATCACGGCGTTGTTCGGACCGAGCAATCACGGCGCATGGCGTCCCTGGTCAGCAGCCGCGCAAGTGGTGCGAATGGGTGCGAAGTGCAGCCCATGCAGCTACGTTGGCAACACGATGGGCTTACGCGACGGCTGCGCGGCGCGTACCTGCATGAAGGCGCTGACCGTCGAAGCGGTGTTGAATGCTGCCGATCAAGACTTGCGGGACTTGCGAACTATTGCCGAAAAGCCTACTATCGAGCACTATGAACGCTGGAACACGGTCACCCTATTGGGCGTGCCTACCCACGCCATCACCTTTGACGGCTTGCTCGATCAGATTGCGGAATGGATCACGGGCGATCAAGCGCGCCAGATTTGTACGGTCAATCCGGAATTTTTAATGGCAGCGCAAACTGATAATCACTTCTATAATATCCTGTGCCGTGCCGATCTGTGCATCCCGGATGGCGTTGGGCTGTTGTGGGCGGCGCGCTGGCTGAAGCACTCCTTACCACAGCGCGTCACCGGCTCGGATGGCGTCCCTTTGATTGCGGAACGGGCGGCGCGCATGGGTTGGAAATTGTACTTTCTGGGGGCAGCGCCGGGCGTTGCAGAAGCGGCAGCGCAGCAATTGCAAGCGCGTCATGCGGGTTTGCAAATTGTCGGCGTCTACGCGGGCAGCCCTGATCCGTCAGAAGAAGACGTGATTGTGGCGCTCATCAATGCCAGCAGCGCAGACATTTTGTTGGTAGCTTACGGCGCGCCTAATCAGGACAAATGGATCGCGCGCAACCTGCCCCGTTTGCGTCCACGAGTGGCAATGGGCGTGGGCGGTTCGTTCGATTTCATCGCGGGCACGACGCATCGCGCGCCGCCGTGGATGCGCCGCCGTGGGCTGGAATGGCTGCATCGCTTGATTCGGCAGCCCTGGCGCTGGCGGCGGATGCTGCGCTTACCGCGTTTCGTGATCGCGGTGATCCGGCGCGGCGCTCACGGCCCGGCGCGCTTTGTGACGCTTCCTGTGCGAACAAGCGATACACGACAAGCGACTCATCATCAGGTTCGATAAGTTGAGGAAACGGTAATACGTTATGGAACAGCAGCGACAAACCGACGAATTGCGACAAATTCAGCGCATGGCAGCAGACCCCGCCGCCAACGAACCGACTCTGTTATCGATGATCCCGGAGCCGCAGACGGTCGAAGAGTTGGGCATTTCGCCTGCGATCGTCAACGACCTGATCCTGCGTATCATTCGGCAGGAAGGCGAAGTCAGCGTCCGCAAAATGATGGATGTGCTGTGCGTGAGCCTTAAATTGTTGGATGCGCTTTTGCTCAAGATGCAGCAGGAACATCTCGTGGAGATCGCCCGCGCGGGTAATATCGGGCGTGCCAGCTATACCTATCGGTTGACCGAAGAAGGCAACCTGCGCGCCCGTGACGCGATCGATCGCTCACAGTACATCGGTCCGATGCCTGTGCCCATCGAAGATTACAATCAGGCGATCATGTATCAAACGCGCAAACGCACGCGCGTCACGCCTGAAATGGTGCAGGAATCGATCGCGCATTTGATTTTGCCGGAAGGCTTCCACCGTCGCATCGGACCCGCCGTCAACGCCGGATCGTCGCTCTTTCTATACGGCCCGCCGGGTAACGGAAAAACGACCGTCGCTGAGGCGATCGCGGGCTTGATCGCTGGCTCCGATCCGCTGTGGATGCCATTTTGCGTGACTACGGGCGGCCAGATCATCGGCATTTACGATCAACTGATACACAAGCAAATCGAGCTGTCCAAAGAAGAAGTCGACGCGCTCGGCAGCTACGATCGGCGTTGGGCACAGTTCAAACGGCCTGCCGTGATGGTCGGCGGTGAATTGACGATGGAGGCGCTTGAACTGCGCTATGACGAGATCGGCAACTTCTACGAAGGCCCATTGCAAATGAAGGCCAACGGCGGCATGTTCCTGATCGACGACTTTGGTCGCCAGCAAATGAAGCCCACCGAACTGCTCAACCGCTGGATTGTGCCGCTCGAATCGGGCTACGACTTTTTGCGACTGCGCACAGGTCAGACCATTCAGCTTCCGTTTCGCCAGTTGATCGTGTTCAGCACCAACCTTGATCCGAACGATCTGGTAGACGGCGCGTTTTTGCGGCGTATTCAGATGAAAGTGCAGATCGAAAGCCCAGATGAGCAGTTGTTCTTCAAAATCTTCATCACCATGTGCCAGAAGATGCAGATTCAACCGGACAAGGACTCGTATGTGCATCTGATTCAGGAATGGTATCGCAAGCCGCGCCGTGTCCTGCAAGCCGTTCACCCGCGCGATTTGTTGAAGATCGTGCGCGCCCTGTGCGAATATGAGGGCAAGCCGGTGCGCCTGTCGCCGCAATTGATCGACGATGCGTGCCGCAGCTATTTCGTTTAATGGGATCGCTGTGATCAGCCTACGCGCGTGATGTTCGACTCCGCCGCCCTGATCGCGCGGGTGCCGCAGCTTGCCGGACGGCGCGTGCTGGTTGTGGGCGATGTCATTCTTGATGAATATTTGTACGGGCGCGCCGAACGCATGAGTCGGGAAGCGCCTGTGCCGGTGCTGGAATTCACCAGCCGCGATTTGATCCCTGGCGGCGCTGCCAACCCTGCTGCCAATGTCGCGCGATTAGATAGCTCACCTACCCAGATCGGCGTGGTGGGTACGGACAATTTCGCGGGTATGCTGCGCAGCGCCCTTCAACAGCGCGGCATTGATCCGTCCGGCCTGATCAGCGACCCCGACCGACCGACCACCACCAAAACGCGCGTCATGGCGCAGATGGGCTTGCGCTTTCCGCAGCAGGTAGCGCGTCTCGATCACATCGATCGGCGTCCGATCAGCGCTGACGTTGAAGCGCAAATCACACAGCAGATTGCGCGTTGTACGCCGGGAATGCACGCGCTGATCGTCTCCGATTACCTCAGCGGCTTGCTGACTGATCAGGTGGTGGCGGCGGCTTTAGCAAGCGGGCGGGCACACAATGTGCTGTTGACAGCGGACGCGCAGGGACAGCTCGGCAAATATGGCGGCTTCGATCTGGTCAAGTGCAATGCAGAAGAAGCGTCCGCTTATTTGCGCCGTCCGTTGGATCGCGACGATGCGTTTGCCGCCGCCGGACTCGAAATTGTGCGAACGCTCGGCTTACGGGGCGCGATGGTGATCACGCGCGGCAGCGACGGCTTGACGCTGGCCGAGGCGAACAGCATTGTCACGCATATTCGCGCGCCACATATCGAGGACGTGTTCGATACGGTGGGCGCAGGCGATACGACGCTGGCCGTGCTGACTCTGGCGCTCACTGCGGGCGCGGGCTATCCCGAAGCAGCAGCACTGGCAAATTTCGCGGCGGGCTTAGTGGTGCGCAAAGTCGGCAATTATGCGCCGACTGCTGATGAATTGCGTTGGGCGATCGAAACGTGGAATTGGCCACATTAAAGTTTTGCTGGGCAATTGGTTTATCGCGAAAATCACCTTATTCAATCCTCGCTCGGTGAATTGCTGCCGTCCATCTTGACCAAACGCGGCTTGAACTCCGCCAGAATATCCACCAGATCGGCTTGATCGGCCATCACCTGTCGAATGTCCTTATACGCGCCCGGCGACTCGTCCAGCCCGGCAGACATCACTTCGACGCCATCAGCTTTGAGTTTGCGCTTGATCGTATCCCAATCAAAGCGCTTTTTGGCCTCAGTGCGGCTCATGCGGCGGCCTGCGCCATGGGACGCGCTCGCCAACGAGTCCGGGTTACCACGCCCGCGCACGACAAATCCCGGCGCGCTCATGCTGCCCGGAATCACGCCCAACACGCCCGCACCCGCCGGAGTCGCGCCCTTGCGGTGAACGATCACTTCTTTGCCGTCGAGTTGTGCTTTCCAGGCGAAGTTGTGGTGATTTTCAATCGTACCCAAAATGGGCAAACCGACCGCATCACCCACCCGCTCATGGATCACGGCGTGGTTAGCGCTGGCATACCGTCCAGCCAGGTTCATGGCCGACCAATAACCGTTGCCTTCATATTCATTCAGATCGAGCCACGCCAACTGAATGAATTCTTTCGGCAAAGTGGCACGCTGGCGCATCGCAACCGCCGTGTAATGGTTGGCAATCTCCATGCCGAAGCGACGACTGCCGCTGTGACTGAGCAGCGCTAAATATTCACCAGGAGGAATCGTTGTGCCGGATGGCAGCGCGATCGCTTCCTGCACAGCCAGCGCGCCGAACTCCACAAAGTGATTGCCCGATCCGCTGCTGCCAAGCTGTCGCCAGGCGATTCCTTTATGACGGCGCAAAAGTTCCGATTCCTGCCAGGCCGGATCGTCCATCACGGGATGCTCAGGCCGATCTTTCCACTCGTTGCCAGCGCCGAAACGGGTATTCTGCTCAAGCGCACGCCGGAACTTTTCACGCTTTTGATCAAGCAGAATAGGCGAGATATCAAAAATTGTCATGCGCATTCGACAAGCGATATCAACGCCCACCGCATACGGGATCACGCTGTTCTCGGTCGCCAACACGCCACCGATCGGCAAACCATAGCCCTGATGCGCGTCCGGCATGAGCGCGCCGCGTACCGCAACCGGAAGCTGAACGGCGCGCTTCATCTGATCCAGCGCGTTTGGGTCGATTTGCGCAGCGCCCCATACCTGATATGGTGCGGAAGTACTCAAGGCATAGGCTTGTGACGGCAGCCGCTCCTGGAGCAATTCGTGCGCCACATCGCCATACAGCGGATCGTCCACATAACTATCGGGCGCATTAAGCACGTTGCCGAGCGCTTCGCGGATCGTGCTGTGCGGGATGTCATTGGCGCGTGCTGCTTTGAACGCCTTGAGCGCCAAACCGAGCGACTTGCCCGATTGGTAGCCCATGCGCTGTAACTCGTTTCCGTTCATTTCGATAACCTTGTGTAATCTTTCCAACCTCATATTATAGCCGATATAATCGGGTATGTCCACTGCTATAAAGCTGCAAACGGGTCAATAAAGCTCAAATTATCTGATCGGGGTAAGGCACTATCTAGCGCTGCCATCTCCTGTCTACCCTTCCGCGCTGCAAAGCACACTTTAGATACTTATGCTAAAATGCTGGTTATCTTTGCCGTTTGGTGAATATGCGCAGCTTTTTGTAGGAGAATGAATTTTGGCAACAACATTTCCTCGTTCAGGCGGCAACCGCAATCGTACCATTTTGTTTGTCGTAATCGGCCTGGTTGCGGCGTGTTTGATATGCAGCGTGGCAGCCGTGGTGATAACAGGTGGCGCAGCGATTGGGCTTGGCGTCTCTTTGCTCAAACCCGCCACCGACGCAGGGACTAGCTTCATGGACGCTGTTCAAAAAAGCGATTATTCAGCCGCTTACGCCTCGGTGACGCCCGATCAGCAAACGACGTATGGCGGCAGCGCAGAAGCGATGCAGTCTTATTTCAAAGATAAGGGATGGGACGCCATTACCAAATGGAAATTCACGAATATCAATATTCAGAGCAACGGCGGTGTGCTGAAAGGTGAAATGACCCTTACGGCGGGCGGCGTCGCAAATTTCGAGGCCGATTTGCAAAGCGTAGGGACAGGCGCGAATCCCTGGCGCGTGAGTCAGTTCACGGTTGGTCCGCAGTAGCAATCTGCAAAGCAACTCAAACATGAAGGGACAGAGCTAAAACAGAAAACACGCGGTAATTCGCTTCTGTTTTAGCCCTGATGAATCTTGCTTTACCCCTCGACTGCCGCGCGGAAGTAGTAAATCGCTTTGCCGCTCGGCCATTTCACATCGACTGTGATTACGTAAATTCCGGCCTGTGCAGGCAGCGTGTACAGCACCAGATTATCAGGCGTGACGGTCTGCTGATTGAGCGTTTTGGTGGCGTCGCTGTTGAGCACGGTCACCACTTCGG
>Ga0209724_1004025_pt1 | contig 11703 bp, 12 predicted proteins | sample grotaG_FD_184143 | JGI IMG/M metagenome (GOLD analysis project Ga0209724, IMG submission 184143) | Glacier valley bacterial and archeal communities from Borup Fiord, Nunavut, Canada, to study Microbial Dark Matter (Phase II) -... | ecosystem: Environmental > Aquatic > Freshwater > Ice > Glacier ... | reverse complement strand
CGCAGGCACAAACTTCTAAGTGTGAATTATGTTTTTCAATAATTCACACTATCCTCTTTCCGTTATTCTTTTACTTCCTCTTCTTCCGGGACAAATTCCCACCCGAGAATCTTCCATTTCTCGTCTTCTTCGCTTTGTCGTAAGAGAAATCTCCAAGTCTCTAAAAACTTATCTTTCTCTTGGATGGTATAAGATACATAAACAGCTGCCAATTTCCGTCCGTCAATTATACTTTCTTGTTCTAATTCCTCGTTCACTAAATGAAAATATGATATTTTACGGTCAGAATCTTTCCACTCGGCAATTTCTGAATATAAATCCTTCAAATAGTCTCCCTCTGATTTAGTCTCAAGAAATTCCGTATCATACAACTCCCTGATTTTCAGAGCAAGCGCTTCTACTTCTTCATCTTCCAATTCGGTATAGAGTGTCTTCATCATGTTGCTGTGTAATTTTATAACTTCCCTGGGAGTTTCAGGATAATTCAACTCCAGGTCCTTGTCCAATAATTTTTCAACTTCCGATAGCTCCTCTACTGAAGTTTCTTTTTGCAGATCCATTCGGAAAGCCAGATAAAAATAAAGTAATAAAACAATGATTGCAACAACCACCATAGTAACAATTGTCGATACCGTTCGTTTCTTTGATTTTCCCATACCTCTCCTCCTCGTCTACTGTTACTCGTTTTTATCAAACTCCAACGTTACACTTTTCCTATCCTTCCCGGGTTTTATATTGGGAAATATCCGTTTTGCCTCTCCAATAAAATCCTCCGGCCGAATTAAAGATGGGCTATAGTGAGTCAGCCACATTTCATTTACCTCTGCTGCCCTAGCGAGTTTTGCAGCTTCACAAAATGTCATATGTTTGTATTCCTTCGCTTTTGCATCCTTATCCTTTTCCCCATACATACCCTCACAGATAAAAAGATCCGATTCCTTTGCGTTGTCAACAATTGACTTTGTAGGTCTTGTGTCGGTGCAATAGGTCAGTTTAATTCCTTTTCTCTCCGGTCCAAGTACCATTTCAGGGGTATATATTGTGTCTCCGTCAGTAATGTTATCTCCTTTTTGTAGGCGGTTCCAGTATTTTTGCGGTACATGGTTTTCTTCTGCTCTTTCCGCGTAGAATCTGCCACCTCGCTTGATAATAATGCTGTATCCGTAACAAGTTATATTATGCTTTACTTGAAAAGCGCGAATCACATATCCGTTAATTTCTATGGTTTCTTCAGTCGCAGACAATTCAATAAACTTAATTGTATATGGAAGCTCCGGTGCAATTACGCGAAGTGAGGTAACTACTCGCTCCAAACCCTTCGGACCAATCAGAGTAATCGGCTCAGTACGATCCGCATTCCCCATCGACAATAGAAGCCCCGGTAAACCGCTGATATGATCCCCATGATAATGGGTAAAGCAAATAATATCTATGGAATGGAAACTCCAGCCTTTTTCTCTTATTGTAATCTGTGTTCCTTCCCCACAGTCTATCAGTAAACTACTTCCATTATACCGCGTCATAAGAGCAGTAAGCCATCTTCCGGGAAGCGGCATCATCCCACTCGTTCCTAATAAGCATACATCCAACATTTTTTGTCCAAGCCTTTCTTACTTCTTTCAATATCATTTTACCACATTTTACTCAATCATATCACTATGTTTATTATATTTTAGCAGTATCTTCTATTGTTTGTCCAGAATTTTGTTTCTGGTCATAATTTAAAGGAGATAATCTAAGATTACAACTTCGTGTATTATATCAGCTTACTGCCCTTAATGATAATACCAAGGTTTGCAATATGCTTCTATTTACCAAATGCGCAACAATAATACTTGATTAGCAAGCCTATATTATAAAATAATTAATGATTATAGTGTTCGGTGTCACATTATCAAAATTAAAAAAGATGACTCCTGTGCAATATTGATATGCTCCTCCATCAAATAAACAGTTTTATTATTTTAACTGTCTACTAAATGGTCTAAATGGTGAGCATATCAATATAGGAATCATCTTTCAATAATTACTAAGATTATCTATAATACCTCTAATTTTCTTCTTATATCAACAGGAATTTGAAAACCGGCAATCAATTTTTCATAACAATCCTCACATAAATTAAAATGATGCACTTGTGTATCCCGTTCGGAAAAATATCCCCACTCCTTTGTTGCTTCAAATGCATCTTCCTTCAGGATACCATTTTCCACCTTAAGACTTTTCCCGCATAAATTGCAGTAAATCGGTACATCCCCACTCTTATTAACACAATCCACCCTTTTCACGATCTATCCCTCCTGATTTGATGCATATTTCGCTCTTGTCTCTATTATAATCCAGAAACATGGATTTTCACAGTGGGAATTACTGTATTGGCTTCAACCACATAATGACAGCATCTTCCTTGGGTTTGGAGTAAAAATCTTTACGAAGCCCCGCTCTTTCAAAGCCTAACCGTTCATACAACCGAATGGCCGCCTCATTAGAGCATCGCACCTCCAGGGTGAAGGCTGTAATCCCCCTATCTGAGGCTTGTTTTATCATCTCTATTAACATTAAATAACCAATTTGCTGCCTTCTAAATTCCTTTTTCACTGCTACATTATAAATATATCCTTCTCCGACAATACCCCAGTAACCACAATACCCGACAATCCTTCCTGTAACTTCGGCTACCAGATACCCGTTATTTTGCGCGGTGAAAGAGTTATGAAAATCCTCTTCACTCCAAGGATCTGAAAATGTTTCCCTCTCAATCAAGCATATATCCGGCAAATCAGATTCTACCATTTCACGAATTATCATACTTTCCCCCATTCCTGCGCATGCTTTTTGCGCATATTAAGTTAGGGCTGAGGATTTTGCAGGCACAAACTTTGTGAGTGAAAGATTTGAAAAATCTTTCACTCTTCCAGTCATGAAGCTGCTTTGCAGCTTCTCAAATAAGTGATGAAGAAGTTCAGAATGAATTTCCAAGTGTTAAGACGATCTTTCTTAACACTTTTGGAATCTCATTCTGGAGTTCTTCCCTAGTGTGAACGTTTTTTGTTCACACTTACCTCATTCCTACGCATGCTTTTTGCGAATATCCCCTATACAAGATCTTTCTGTCTCTGAGCCCGCTCCCGTTCAGCCTGAGATAATCTTAAGTAGACAGGCTCATGTTGCTCGGCCGTCTCTACTTTATTCTTTTGGTAGTATTCTATTCCTAAAGCACCTATTGCTCCTGCCCGTTGTCTGTTTAAATGAAGCGGTGCAAATTGATAACTGACCCTGGTTTTTTCCTGTAGAATTCCTTTATACGCAGAGGTTCCATCACCCAAATAAATGACTTCTCTGCCAAGTAAATTGATTTCATCAATAATTTCTTCTACTGCTACTGCAGTTTGTTTCTTTAGAACTTTAAAATAATTTCCACAAAATTCATACAATCCCGTATATACCTGATTCCTTTTTGCATCCATTAGTGGGCAGATCAGCTTATCCGTTCCAAATAGATTATAGGCTAGGCTGTCCAAGGTAGGTACCGCGATGATAGGTTTATTTAATGCCAGACCCAGGCCTTTGGCGGTAGCGGAACCAATGCGAAGTCCTGTAAAGGATCCGGGTCCTGCTGCAACTGCAATTCCATCCACCTCCGATAAATCGAGTTCCAACATTTTTACAATTTCATTCAACATGGGCAATAGTGTTTGAGAATGAGTTTTCTTATAATTAATGGTATATTCTGCAAGTAAAGTATCTTCGGTTACGATAGCTACAGAAGCTACCAATCCAGAGCTGTCCAATGCTAATAGTTTCATTGATTTTCATCCACTTTCTATTTAATCTTGTTCTAACTTATAATTCATTTCTCATCCGGTAAGCATATAACATGTTGATTTTCAAAGCGTGAAATTCACGACACTATAATTTCCCGGTAATCAAATCCCTTTAGAAGGTCCTTCTTTATTGTAATTGCTATCCGATTCTTTGGGAGCAGCTCTTCAATCAGTTCAGCCCATTCAATCAGGCATATCCCATTACCATAAAAATAGTCTTCGTATCCGATTTCGTCCATTTCCTCTACATCAGCAATACGGTAAACATCTAAATGATAGAAGGGTAATCTGCCTCCGTCGTATTCCTGCACGATGGTAAAAGTTGGGCTGTTGACGATATCCCGGATCCCAAGGCCTTTGGCAAACCCTTGCGTAAATACTGTTTTACCCACTCCGAGGTCACCGCTTAAGCAGTAAATCTCTCCTATTTTTGCGTTCGTACCCATGGTATACCCTAATTGGTAGGTATCCTCCGCTTTATAACTCTCTATATTCATACTGTTTCCTTTTCATTCCGAACTAATATTTCGTACAAGATAAATTGACAAGTCAATGTTCTTACCATGACTGAAATATATTCTATAATTATTTAGTCATCTAATAACGGTTTATATTATAGCAGAAAATCAAAAAAAAAGATAGGATTTCATTCAAAACCCCATCTTTCTTATACGTCATCTTATTATTTCGTAATTGATTTTATTATTATGCTTAATCTTTTATATAGTAGAATGGTAATGATTGATACCACTATTCCCTTGAGAAGATTGAACGGTGCAACCGCATATAAAACAAATGTAGATAAGTTTGTTATACTTGGATTAACTTTCGTTCCTATCTCAATTAATGATTCCAGTGGAGCACCATAGAAATAGGCAAATACCGGAAGTAGCACATATGCATTTAAAACGCTTCCAATAACCACCATAAATATTGTTCCTGATGCAAGTCCAATCACTGCAGCTTTTTTAGATTTTTTCTTTTGATAAATTAGAACTGACGGTACCACCAAAGAACACCCAATCAGAAAATTAGCTAGCTCACCGATTCCCGCTGTATCTGTTCCCCTAATCACAATATTTAATAGTATCTTTACTAATTCAATAACAACCCCAGCTATTGGCCCTAAGGCAAACGCTCCAATTAAAACTGGCACTTCACTGAAATCTAATTCATAGAAATATGGAGCGAACCATAATGGTATCTCAAAAAACATTAAGACAAACGCAATTGCAGCTAACATAGCCATAATTGTTAATGATCTAATCGTAAATACACTGTCTTTCTTGGCAAAACTCATGGGTTGCTTGTTAATCGTAGTATTCATCTCTTTCTCTCCTTTTAAGTTCAAAGGAAAATTCTCGGTTGCAGCTAGGTTAGCGATTACTGTCATTGTATTAATTGCCATTAAAAAAACCTCGATTTTAAATATCTAAAATCGGGGTTCATAAATTGCAATCGCATGCTTGCTGCTCTTCTCACATCCAGACTTTACTGTCGGTTTTGGAATTTCACCAAATCAATCATTGACCACTTGAGTATCGCTACTCCATGCCATCAACGAGTCGCGGACTATACCGCCGGTCGGGAATTTCACCCTGCCCCGAAGAATTACCTTTATTTAATTTTTACAGTTCCTATACTACAATACAATTATTATGTTGTCAATATACTAACAATTACCATTTATATAAATATTAAAAAATATAATAGAAATATCTTGATTCTCTAACAATTGTTAGATATAATAATTCTAACAACTGTTAGACGTGATATTAATAAAGGAGCACAAATGAAAAACGAAAATAGTAATACCAAGCAAAAAATACAGCAAACTGCATTAGACTTATTTTCGAAAAGAGGGTACAGCGCTGTTTCTATTCGTGATATTGGAAAAATTGTAGGTGTAAAAGAGAGCACAATATATTATCACTTTAAAAATAAGCAGGATATATTCCAAACCCTGCTGTTTGAGGTTCAGGAGATTACAAGTCAAATGACTCTTTTATTTAATAATCAATTTGAAAAAACTATCAGCGTGGAAGAAACGGCATTTATTAAAGTTGGTTTAGGTGTTTTAGAGGGTTTTCTCTTGGATAAACACATTATTAAATTTATTCGTATGCTAATGATAGAACAACATGTTAATGAAGAAGCAGCCTTGTTATACCAAAATATTCTCTTTGATACACCGTTAAAACAGAACGAAAAAGTATTCCAATTGATGATGGATAAGGGATATTTCAAACAAGATGACGCTATGCGTCTTGCCGTAGAATATTATGGATTTATTTATTTTATATTCCAGAGATATTTTAGCAGTAAAGAAGTGACCGCTCAAGCAAAAGAAATAGCAAAAAACGAATTGTCAGTCCTTATAAAGCGATTTTATAAAATGTATAGCAAATAGAAAATATAAAATATGGGGAGGAAATTACATATGAAAGTATTTAAAACTGAAACAGCAAGAAGAAAAGTTTATGAAACTTATGATCAGTTACTAATCCTTTGGGGGGTTGAACTGAAGGAGGTAGACATTGATACAAAATATGGCAGTACACATATCATTGTATGTGGCAATGATAATAACCCTCCTCTCGTATTATTTCATGGTGTTGGGGACAACTCTGCCTTAATGTGGATTCTCAATGCTAAGGAGTTGGCAAAGCATTTTCATATCTATGCAGTTGATACAATAGGAGGCCCAGGAAAAAGCCGTCCTAATGAGAATTACAACAAAAATTTTAGTCAAATATTATGGGTTGACGAAGTTTTTATGAAACTAAATATAGAAAAGGCAAATATTGCAGGGGTATCGAATGGAAGTTACATAACTCATCATTATGGAATAGAACGACCCGAGAAAGTCATTAAAATGGTTTGCATGGCAGGTTCCGTATCAACCATCGGTGACCCTCATCCGATTAAGACAATGCTGAAAGTTTTTCTTCCAGAAGCACTTATTCCTACCAAGAAAAATATGAGTAAATTAATTCAAAAACTATCAGGCGATCACAGTAGTGTATTGACTGATAATGCTGTAATCATGCAACATTATACGTATCTTCTCAGAGGCTTTAATAATATGTCAATGGCTTATCATAAAATTGAGTTTTTTAACGATAATCAAATCAGCAATCTTTGCGGTAAGTGCTTATTCTTATGCGGTGAAGCCGATCCACTTGGAGATGTAACAAAGACGAAAGAAAAATTCGAAAAATATCAATTAGAATATCAGTTCTATAAAGGTGTGGGACATGGAATAAATCATGAAATATCAGACGAAATTAACCAAAAAATAATTGATTATATGACAGAAACATCATAACTCTTTCCTCCATCCTTATTCTACTTCGCAAAAGCATATTTCAAAATTCTTAGCAAAACAGAAATAATAGTAATGTTAGTTAGCCTTTTATTGTATCTCTCCTGCTTTTTTTAAAGCCAGTTTCGTAACAACCGGTCCAATAAGCTTTCCTGACAAAAGGCACAAAAACATTGCTATGGCCAAGTACGTATATATGTTTAAATTTCCCAACCTATTCACCAAGCCCTTCGACAAAAGTTAGGGGAATAGAGAACATGATACCTGTGTTTGGTATATTTAAATCACCAATTACCATCTTGATGGTTCCTCTTGTTGTCATTACCTGTTCATCCTTAAGTACAAACATCATTAACTTACATACTACTTTTTCTTCATCTACCAGTAAATGCCTAAGCATTCCGAAGATTGGAAGGTCCTCCATGTTGATTAGCGCTTTCGCCATACCTGAACCCTCTATAATAGTACCACCCTTAACCCCAGACTCAGCCAACTGTTTAATGATTTCATCTATCAGCTCAACTTTTTTTAAAATTAATATTAATAATTGCAAAACTCCTCACCCTTTCCTTCTAGTGTTATATTTAAAATATATTTCGTTATAATGTTGATTTTGTACAAAAAAGATGTCTATCAAGTATAAACGCCTTATACGTTCTTTGTCTCATTATAAATTACCCACTAATTTATCCTTAATTACTCCAAAGACTTCCCTGACATAATAATTAATTAAGAGCCTAGAATCTGATGGTGCCGAAAGACTCTGTACCTCACTAATTCCCTGCTTCCTTGCTATTCCTACTGCACGAAAAACATGAAAACCGTTGGTTACTATGGCCACCTGTGCATTCTCATCATTTATGATATCCTTACTGAAGCGAATATTTTCATTCGTATTAGTGGATTTATCTTCTTTCTTTATTTTATCCTCACCAATTCCCTGCGCCAGTAAATATTGTTTCATAGCCTCTGCCTCAGAGATATCCTCACCCGTACCTTGGCCTCCTGAGACTATGGCCACTGTTTCAGGATTATCTTGTAGATAGGTGACTGCAGTATCCAACCGCTTTTTTAATGTTTTGGTTATCCTAGTCCCTCTAACCTGGGCTCCTAATACAATCAGATAATCCATACCCGAATCTGCTTTTTGATTTGCATGATAAATTATGGTACCTTCAATCAGGGCAAATACGCTAAAACCAACAATAAAAATAATCAAAAAAGTAATTCGATAAAATTTAGCTATCGCAATTTCATGCTTAATCAAGTAACGAAGGATAAAACATACTAAAAAGCATCCGATACTTACTATCAGCCAGAACCCGGCAAAGGAAGAACTCACTCCGGCATAGCTAACGATTATCCCATAATAGAACAGGCTGAGAATGCCTACTAGTAAACTTACTCCAAATAAAATACTCATGTACTACCTCCTTATACAAAAGGGCTACAACAGAAGATAGATACAAGATAAGTACCATATTTCTATTGTAGCCTCACATTGATTCCTTTACAGCTTCATCGTAAGTTGTATCCTCTTCTTTGCAGCATCAACACTTAAAACCTTGACTTCCACGATATCCCCTACGCTTACAATATCAAGCGGATGCTTAACAAACTTCTTATCCGATAGTTGGGAAATATGCACAAGACCGTCTTGATGTACACCGATATCAACAAAGGCACCAAAATCTATCACATTCCGAACGGTTCCCTTAAGAATCATACCTTCGGTTAAATCCTTCATTTCTAGTACATCGGTGCGAAGAATAGGTTTAGGCATTTCATCTCTGGGATCTCTGCCTGGCTTTTCCAGTTCTTTAATGATATCTGTCAGTGTAATCTCACCGATTCCAAGTTCTTCTGCCAACGTCTTTTTATCTCTTATCTTTTTTCCAATTGTTGATATATCGGTCGGTTGCGCGGTGCTAACTGACGATTCAAAGGGTACCCTTCCAATTGCAGATTTACTATGCGCTGTCTGTGAGTCGCAATCCAGTCCCGGCATGCTTCCTACTGCTGCCGCCAATGCTTTCCCGAAAGCAGTATCCTGTGATTTGACTGTAATCGCAGGTTTGTTGCTTTCCGGTTTCTTGTATTCAGGTTTCTTAATCTCCGGTTTAATATCAGTTTGTTTTTGTGGTTCTACCCCTTTTTGCTTTAGTACCTTAGACTGAATCTCCTGGATATCCTCAAAAGATAATTCCAGTTTTTTTAAAAGGGTCTTCGTAGCATCATACGATTCCGGATGGACTCCGGTAGCATCGAGTGGATTGTCTCCACCTTGAATTCTCATAAATCCGGCACATTGTTCAAAGGCCTTTGGTCCTAGCTTAGCAACCTTTAATAGTTCATTACGATTGCGAAATCTCCCGTTTGCTTCTCTATATGCCACAACATTTTTTGCAATGACCTTACTGACTCCGGAAATGTACTCCAGCAAAGATACGGAGGCAGTATTTAAATCTACACCTACCTTATTAACACAATCTTCTACTACACCGGTTAAAGCTTCCCCTAGTTTTTTCTGGTTCATATCATGCTGATATTGACCGACACCGATGGACTGGGGATCAATTTTAACCAGCTCTGCTAAAGGGTCTTGCAATCTTCTTGCAATAGAAGCAGCACTTCTCTGCCCAACATCATAATTGGGGAATTCTTCTGTGGCCAGCTTACTGGCAGAATATACAGATGCGCCCGCTTCATTTACAATTACATAACGGACCGGCTTATTCAGTTCCTTCAGCAAATCTACTATAATCATCTCCGATTCCCTGGATGCGGTACCGTTCCCTACGGAAATCAGCGTAATATGATATTTATCAATTAACTTTTTTACTATCTGTTTTGCTTCTTCCACCTTATTCTGCGGAGGGGTAGGATAAATAACAACGGTATCCAGAATCTTTCCTGTACTGTCTACGACTGCTAACTTACAACCGGTACGAAATGCCGGGTCCCAGCCAAGAACAACTTGTCCCGCAATCGGAGGTGACATTAAAAGCTGTATTAGATTTTTACCGAATACCTTAATTGCTCCATCCTCTGCTCTTTCTGTTAAATCATTTCGAATTTCCCGTTCGATAGCAGGAGCAATCAGACGCTTATAACTATCTGCGATAGTCGTACTTAAAATATCATTCGTATATGCATTATCCTTAATGATAACCTTCTTTTCGAGATACCTAAGTATGCGCTCCTCCGGGGCAATAACTTTAATCATAAGCACCTTTTCATTTTCACCTCGGTTAATCGCAAGTATTCTATGTCCGGCAAGCTTTTCAATACCCTCTTCAAAATTATAATACATCTCAAAAACGGACTCCTGCTTCTCATTCTTAGCAGTTGAAGTAATTTTTCCTTCCTTCATTGTCACATCTCTGATATAGATGCGATATTGTGCCTCATCCGAAATATCCTCCGCAATAATATCCATCGCTCCGGCTATTGCCTCTTCAACTGTTTTGACTTCCTTCTCTTCTGATAAATAGCTTTGTGCCAATTCTAAAATTGGTTTGTCTGTTTCCTGGGCAGTAATAATTGCTGCTAAGCCATCCAATCCCTTTTCCTTCGCTATTGTAGCCCGCGTTCTCCTCTTTTGACGGTATGGACGGTATAAATCCTCAACTACAACTAGGGTAGCAGCAGCCAGAATTTGCGCCCGAAGCTCCTCCGTTAATTTTCCTTGCTCCTCTATGTTGCTAATTACCTGTGCTTTTTTATCTTCCAGGTTTCTTAAATATAATAGTCTTTCATGCAGGTTTCTTAGCTGCTCATCATCTAAAGATCCGGTCGCTTCCTTTCGGTATCTTGCAATGAAGGGAATTGTATTTCCTTCATCGATTAATTGAACAGCGGTCTCCACCTGCTCTAGTTTAACACCCAATTCATCTTTTATCTGCTTTAAAATATCCATCATTTTTACTCCTTAAATCAATTTTAGTTCAATTCAACAATATCCTTATCATACCATTTGATTCGCCTAAAAGCAACAAGATGAATTGGTAAACCAATTATCTTGTCATGGATTTGCCATGAATTAGTTAATCATAGTGCCTGCCTATTTGAGTGGAGCAAGATAAGTAATTAGTAGTATTGGACTATATTTTAGGTTTATTCCATTGTTTACTATTTACATATAATGCTATATAATTAATGTAAGGAAGGGATGATATAACAATGATAAATCCTATTAACTATGATTATAATAATACAATTTACCCTTATATCAGAGTAAACAATAATAATTCTGCTCTTCAGCCCGTTAATAAGATTAATGGGGTAAAGCCTGTTAATGAAAAAAGTCCGATTTTGGTCGGAAAAACTCAAACTGCAGAATGCCAAACCTGTAATAATAGAAAATATCTTGACCATTCTAATGATGGAAATGTATCGTTTCAAACCCCAACCCATATATCCCCTGAAGCCTCGTACGGCATGGTTGCATCGCACGAGCAAGAACATGTTTCCAATGCAGTGAGCAAAGGAAATCAACCCGGAGCGGAATTAATTTCAACTTCGGTTCGTCTTAAAATGGATGTATGTACCGAG
>Ga0209724_1004016_pt1 | contig 11726 bp, 11 predicted proteins | sample grotaG_FD_184143 | JGI IMG/M metagenome (GOLD analysis project Ga0209724, IMG submission 184143) | Glacier valley bacterial and archeal communities from Borup Fiord, Nunavut, Canada, to study Microbial Dark Matter (Phase II) -... | ecosystem: Environmental > Aquatic > Freshwater > Ice > Glacier ... | reverse complement strand
CACCTTGCGGCCACGAAAGTCGAGCGCCACGCGGCGGAAACTTTGCAGCACATCGGTTCCCAGCAGCATCGCAGGCTGCCGGTCGAGGCCGAACAGCTTGAATGGTGGTGCATCGGCAAAGGCGACTGGCACGCCGCGCAATTCGATCTTGCCGATCATCACGATCGGCATAACGACCAGATTGGCGACGATCGTCTGGCCGGTCACGCTGACAAGGGTAATCGGCTGCAATGGCGGCACGCGGCGGCCGCGAAAAATGCGCGCCTGCAACGCCAGATTGCCCATCGTCAGCTCGGCACCGGTGTCGATAACCGCATAGATCGGCGTGCCATTCACGTCCGCCTGCGTCAGGATCAGCTGCCCGCGGCGGCGGTGTGCGGTGACGACGATCTCGTCAGCGCGAATGACTTCGGGGCGGCGCGGGTCCTCGATCGTGACCCGCTTGGCATCGAAATCGACCATCAGCCGCTGTTCGGACAGTGCGTCGATGCCGAGCAAACCCTGCGCGCCGATAAAGGCTTCGGACAGCGCGGGTGCGGCGATCGGCCCGACATCGGTGTTCCCCAGCCGCAGTCTATCGATGACGACGGTTTCGACATGCGTTGCGCCGGCCATGCTTTGCAGCTGCACCGGGTTGCCGGGCGGCAGCCCGAGACGCGCTGCCAGCCCGGTACCGATCACCGACCGGTCGGCTCCACTGTCGACCAGAAAGCGGAACGGTCCCTGCCCGTTGACCGCGACATCGACGTACATGCGTGTCCGGATCTGTTTGGCGGCGAGGCTTTCCCCGGTGATCTCGAGCGTATCGTCGAGCACGGCGGGCGGGATGGTCGGCACCGGCGCAGGACGCTCCTGCGCGCCGACCCGGCTCGCCGCGAACGCCGCGAACAGCATGATCGTCTGCAATTTCATGCGCCGATACCTGCGCCGTTCGGACGCGCCGGGCAAGCCACCTCGACTCCGGCCCTTTCGCGCCGCCGCCCCTTCGGCTAGACCCCGCCGCATGGCAGCCCTCCCCGACCGTATCTATACCGCCGCGCTCGTCGTCATCGGCGACGAAATCCTGTCGGGGCGCACGCAGGATGCGAACCTCGCCTATCTTGCAAAATGGCTCAACGTGCAGGGCATCCGGCTGAAGGAAGTGCGCGTCGTCGCCGACGACATGGCGGCGATCGCCAATGCCATCAACGCCGTACGCGAAGCGTTCGACTATGTGTTTACCACCGGCGGCATCGGGCCGACGCATGACGACATCACCGTCGATGCGATCGCTGCCGCCGTCGGCGTTCCCGTCGTCATCCACCCGCAGGCGGAGGCGATCCTGCGCGGCTATTATGGGGACAAGCTGACCGACGCGCGGCTGCGCATGGCGCGCGTGCCCGAAGGGTCCGAGCTGATCGAAAATCCGCGCACCAGCGCGCCAGGCATCCGGTGGCAAAACATCTTCATCATGGCGGGCGTGCCGGTCATTACGCAGGGCATGCTCGCCGCGCTCGACGGCAAGCTGGCCGGCGGCAAGCCGGTGCTGAGCCGCAGCGTCGGCGCGTGGACGATGGAAAGCCGCGTCGCAGCGCTGCTCGGACAGGTTGAAAAAGCCCATCCCGGCGTCCAGATCGGCAGCTATCCATTCTGGCGCGAAGGTCGGACCGGGGCGAATTTCGTGTTGCGCGCGACCGATACGGCGCTGCTCGACACGTGCACTGCCGACTTGATCGAAGCGCTGAAGGCCGACGGCATCGATGCCGTCGACGGCGAGTTATAAGGAGCTCTGCGATGAAGGCGCTCAGGCTGGTTCTGTTCGGTGTCGTGCTCGGCATCTTCGGGCTGTTTTCCTATTTCAACTGGACCGTCGTTCCGGTCGCGCTGGGATCGACGATCGTCGATATTCGCCTGCCGCTGGTGCTGCTTGCCGCGTTCGTGCTCGGCTGGTTGCCGACGCTGCTGATGCATTGGGCGGCGCGGTCGAGCTGGCGGCGGCGGTTGGCGAAGGCCGATCGCCTGCTCGAAGACGCGCTGTCGACCGGCCCGCGAACCACACCGGTGCCCGCCCCGATGCCGCTGCCGTCACAGGCGCAGCCCACCGTGGTGCCCCCGGCGGGCGCATGAGCAACCCCGTCTATCTTGCGCTCGACACGCCCGACCTTGCACGCGCCACGGCGCTGGCAGCGGCGGTGCGCGAGCATGTCGGCGGCATCAAGCTGGGGCTCGAATTCTTCGCGGCGAACGGACCGGCGGGAGTTGCGGCGCTGACTGCGCTCGGGCTGCCGGTGTTCCTCGACCTGAAGCTGCACGATATTCCGAACACCGTCGGCAAGGCGGTGGCGGCGCTGGCAGGGCTGTCGCCTGCAGTCCTGACCGTTCACGCCGCCGGCGGCACCGCAATGCTGGCGGCGGCGAAAGCCGCGGCCGCGCCAGCCACAAAGATCGTCGCGGTCACCGTGCTGACGAGCCTTGACGCGGGCGATCTGGCCGATACCGGCATCGACGCCAACGTCAGCGGCCAGGTCGAGCGGCTGGCGGCGCTGACTCGCGGTGCCGGGCTCGACGGCGTCGTTTGCTCGTCGCAGGAATGCGCCGCAGTTCGCGCGGCTTGGCCCGAGAGCGTGCGCGTCATTCCCGGCGTGCGAATGCCAGGCGATGCGAGCGGCGACCAGAAGCGCATTATGACACCGCGCGAGGCGCTGGCAGCAGGCGCGTCGATCATCGTCATCGGGCGGCCGATCACGCTCGCCGCCGATCCCGCCGCCGCCGCGCGTGCGATCGCGGCGAGCCTTTGACCGACATCAAGATTTGCGGGTTGAGCACGCCCGAAACGGTCGACGCCGCTGTCGGCGCGGGCGCGAGCCATGTCGGCTTCGTGTTTTTCGCCCGCTCGCCGCGAAACCTGCATGCTGATCAGGCGCGCGGCCTCGGCGCGCGCGTGCCGCCGCATGTGCGCCGCGTCGGCGTTTTCGTCGATCCGGACGACGCGCTGCTCGACAGCGCGGTGGCGAGCGGCCTCGACATCCTGCAACTGCATGGCACCGAAACACCGGCGCGGATCGCTGCGGTGAAAGCGCGCTACCGCCTGCCGGTTTGGCGTGCGGCGGGCGTGGCAACCCGCGCCGATATCGACGCTGCGCGCCGCGCCGCGACCGACGCCGACCTGTTGCTGTTCGACGCCAAAGCGCCTAGTGGAGCGACCCTGCCGGGCGGCAACGGCGTGCGGTTCGACTGGCGCTTGCTCGGCGGCGTGACCATGTCGATTCCATGGGGGCTGTCGGGCGGGCTCGACGCACTCGGCGTCGGCAAGGCGGTGCGCGGCTGCCGGCCGCCGCTGGTCGATGTGTCATCGGGCGTCGAGGACACACCCGGGGTCAAGTCGGTCACGAAGATCAAGGCATTCATCGAGGCGGTCAGGGCAGCGTAATGGCGACAGCGGCAGTTTCAGCACCAAGTTTGCGCGATGGACCCGATGCGAACGGCCATTTCGGCGCGTTCGGCGGGCGATATGTTGCCGAAACGCTGATGCCCCTCATCCTCAGCCTCGAGACCGCGTACCGCGCCGCGCAGGCCGATCCGGCGTTCAAGGCGGAATTCGATGATCTACTGACGCATTATGTCGGCCGCCCCAGCCCGCTCTATTTCGCCGAGCGACTGACTGAGCATCTCGGCGGCGCGAAAATCTATCTCAAGCGCGACGAGCTCAACCATACCGGTGCGCACAAGATCAACAACTGCATCGGCCAGATCCTGCTGGCGCGCCGCATGGGCAAGACGCGGATCATCGCCGAGACCGGCGCGGGCCAGCACGGCGTCGCGACCGCCACCGTTGCCGCGCGCTTCGGGCTGCCGTGCGTCATTTATATGGGCGCGCGCGACATTGCGCGCCAAGCCCCCAATGTGTTTCGCATGCGGCTGCTCGGGGCGGAAATCCGCAGCGTCGAGAGCGGTTCGAAAACGCTCAAGGACGCGATGAACGAAGCACTTCGCGACTGGGTGACGAACGTCGACGATACCTTCTACATCATCGGGACCGCCGCCGGACCGCATCCCTATCCCGAGCTGGTCCGCGATTTCCAGTCGGTGATCGGCCGCGAGGCGCGCGCGCAGATGCTGTCGGCCGAAGGGCGACTGCCCGACGTGTTGTGCGCGTCGATCGGCGGCGGCTCGAACGCGATCGGGCTGTTCCACCCGTTCCTCGATGATGCCAGCGTCCGCATGATCGGCGTCGAAGCGGCCGGGCACGGCCTCGACAGCGGTGAACATGCCGCCAGCCTTGCAGGCGGGCGACCGGGCGTCCTGCACGGCAACAAGACGCTGCTGCTGCAGGATGATGACGGCCAGATCACCGAGGCGCATTCGATTTCAGCCGGGCTCGATTATCCCGGCATCGGCCCCGAACACGCGTGGCTGCATTCGATCGGGCGGGTCGAATACCAGTCGGCAACCGATACCGAGGCGCTGACCGCGTTCCAGCTGCTGTGCCGCACCGAGGGGATCATCCCGGCACTCGAACCGGCGCATGCGCTTGCCGCGCTGACCCGGTTCGCCCCCACGCTACCGCGCGAAACGCTGGTCATCGCCAACCTGTGCGGGCGCGGCGACAAGGACATTTTCACCGTCGCCGAAGCGCTGGGGTTCGGGCTGTGACCGACCGGCTTGCCCGGCGCTTTGCGGCCTGCGCAGCGCAAGGCCGCGCGGCGCTGGTGACGTTCGTCACGGCGGGCGACCCCGATCTGGAGACCTCGGCGCGCGTGTTGCGCTCGCTGGTCGCGGGCGGCGCGGACATCGTCGAGCTGGGCATGCCGTTTACCGACCCGATGGCCGACGGCGATGCGATCCAGGCGGGCAATTTGCGCAGCCTTGCCAGCGGCACGACCCTGCACCGCGTGCTGGCGATGGTTGCCGATTTCCGGCGCGAGGACAGCGCCACGCCGCTAATCCTGATGGGCTATTTCAACCCGATCCTCGCCTATGGCCCGGCGCGGTTCGCCGCCGATGCGGCCGCGGCGGGGCTCGACGGCACGATCGTCGTCGATCTGCCGCCCGAGGAGGACGGCGAGCTCGCACCAGATCTCGGCCGGTTCGGGCTCCACAACGTGCGCCTTGCCACGCCGACCACCGACACCGCGCGGCTTCCCAAGGTGCTCGGCGGCGCATCGGGCTTCGTCTATTATGTCGCGGTCGCCGGCGTTACCGGCGCAGCATCGGCGACCGATACCGATATCGGCCATGCGGTCGCACGACTGAAAGCGGCGACCGCGCTGCCGATTGCGGTCGGCTTCGGCATCAAGACGCCTGCGCAAGCCGCTGCGGTGGCGCGCCATGCCGACGGCGTGGTGGTCGGCTCGGCCATCGTCTCGATGATCGGCGCGGCCTCGGCGGCACGCGCCAACGACCTGCCCGAACAGGTCGAGGGTTTCGTCCGCAGCCTTGCCGCCGCAGTGGCGGGCGCGCGCACCAAGGAAGTCGCCGCATGAGCTGGTTTACCCGCCTGCGCCCGCGCCTGACGTCGATGCTCAGCCGCCGCGAGACGCCCGAGAACCTGTGGCACAAATGCCCCAAATGCGGTGCGATGTTATACACCAAGGAGTTCGAGGAAGCGCTGAGCGTCTGCCCGCGCTGCGGTCATCACGAACGCATCGGTCCCAATGCGCGCTTTGCACAGATCTTCGATGACGGTCGCCATGACCGCCTCGAAGTGCCGCGCGTGCCCGAAGACCCGCTCAAGTTTCGCGACCAGAAACGCTATGTCGACCGGCTGCGCGCCGCGCGCACCGCGACCGGCGAGCCCGAGGCGATGGCGGTCGCCACCGGCAGCATCGGCGGCGTGCCGGCGGTCATCGCGGTGCAGAATTTCGCCTTCATGGGCGGCTCGATGGGGTTGGGCGTCGGCGAGGCGTTCCTGACCGCCGCGTCCGCCGCCGTGCGCATGCGGGCACCGCTGATCGTGTTCACCGCCGCCGGCGGCGCACGCATGCAGGAAGGCATCCTGTCGCTGATGCAGATGCCACGCACCACGGTTGCGCTCGCCGAACTCCGCGAGGCGGGGCTGCCGTACATCGTGGTGATGACCGACCCGACGACCGGCGGCGTCACGGCATCCTATGCGATGCTCGGCGACATCCAGATCGCCGAACCCGGTGCGCTGATCGGCTTCGCAGGCCAGCGCGTCATCGAGCAGACGATCCGCGAAAAACTGCCCGAGGGGTTCCAGCGCGCCGAATATCTGTTCGAACACGGCATGCTCGACATGGTCGTCGCGCGCCCCGACCTGCGTGCGACGCTGGCCCGGCTGGCACGGTTGCTGATGCGCCCCATGGTGGCCGCGAGCTGACGTGGAGGCGGCACGCTCCGACAATCCGGTGCTCGATGCCCTGTTGGCGGCGGCGTTCAAGCTGCATCCGCAGACGATCGACCTGGGGCTGGCGCGGCTCGAGCGGCTGCTCAAGCGGCTTGGCCACCCAGAACGCAAGTTGCCGCCGGTGTTCCATGTCGCAGGAACCAACGGCAAGGGCTCGACGGTCGCGTTCCTGCGCGCCTGCATCGAGGCTTCGGGCCAGCGCGTCCATGTCTATACCTCGCCGCATCTGGTCCGCTTCAACGAACGCATCCGCGTGGCGGGCGCGCTGATCGACGACGACGGGCTGATCACCGTGATCCGCGACGTCCTCGACGCCAACGGCACCGCAAACATCACCTTCTTCGAGTTGACGACGGCAGTCGCGCTGCTGGCGTTTTCGCGGGTCGATGCCGACGCCTGCCTGCTCGAAACCGGCATGGGCGGGCGGCTCGACGCGACGAACGTCATCACACACCCGGTCGCGTGCGGCATCGCGCAACTCGGTCTCGATCATCAGCAATGGCTGGGCAACGGCATCCTCGACATCGCAGGCGAAAAGGCCGGTATCGCGAAGCGCGGCGTGCCGCTGATCCTGTCGAAATACCCCAAGACGGTGACCGCGCGGATTGCCGAAGTCGCCGGCCTCGCGGGGGCAAAGCTGCACATCCGCGGCGACGACTGGGATGCAGCAACCTATGAGGGGGCGCTGCACTACCGAGATCTCGCCGGACGGTTGATGCTGCCGATTCCACGCCTGGTGGGAGCGCATCAGCTCGATAACGCGGCACTGGCGGTCGCGATGCTGCGCGCGCAATCGGCAGTGGCGGTGCCCGAGGCAGCGCTGCGCGCCGGCATGGGCTGGGCCGAATGGCCGGCGCGGTTGCAACGCCTCGAACGCGGGCCGCTCGCCAACCGGCTGATCGGCGGCAGCGAGCTTTGGCTCGACGGTGGTCACAATCCCGCCGCCGGGCGCGTCATCGCCGATGCGTTTCGCAGCCACGCGCTTGCCGACCGGCCATTCTACATCGTGCTCGGCATGCTGAGCACAAAGGATGCCGCGGGCTTCCTAAAGCCGTTCGCCGGTCGCGCGACGGCGGTATATGCCGTGCCGATTACCGGGCACGACGCACACGCCCCCGACGTGCTCGCGCGCCATGCCAAGGATACCGGACTGCCCGCGCAGACGGCCGCAACCGTCGCCGACGCGCTGAGCGAAATCGCGCGCGGCAGCGACCGTGCGCGCCCGCCAGTGGTGCTCGTCACCGGCTCACTGCACCTTGCGGGCGAAGTCCTCGCCGAAAACGGTCAGGCACCGACGTAATCGCGCGGCAAGGCTTCAACCTTCCGCAGCAATGCTCCGGATCGCCTTTTCGAAGGCTTCGACCGGATGGCCGCCGCTGATCAGATATTTGCCGTCGAAAATGATCGCCGGAACCGCGTTGATGCCCTCGCTGCGCCAATGCGCTTCATCGCTGCGGACGTCGTCGGCATACGCGTCGGACGCGATGACCGACGTAGCCGTGTCGCGGTCGAGGCCGGCCCGCGCCGCCGCATCGCTGAGAACGCCCGCATCATCGGGGTTTTGGCCATTGGTAAAATAAGCCTCGAACAGCGCGAGCTTGAGTTCGGCCTGGCACCCCTGTAGCCCGGCCCAGTGCAACAGCCGGTGCGCATCGAAGGTGTTCCAGATGCGCGCGTCGGGACCGCCGGTGATCGTGAAGCCCAGTGCCGCCGCGCTGCTGCGAATCAGATCGCGCGTGCCCTTGGACTGGTCCGGCGTCGACCCGTATTTCTGCAGGACGTGCTCGGCGACATTCTGGCCTTCGGGCGGCATGTCGGGGTTGAGCTCGAACGGCTGGAAATGAATCTCGGCAGTCACGACATCGGTGGTGCGGGCGAGCGCCTGCTCGAGCGCTTTCAGGCCGATGACGCACCACGGGCACACGACGTCCGAGACGAAATCGATCCGCATTGGCCTTGGCATAAACTACTCCGGATCGTTCGCCCCGGTAACGAACCGGCTCGAATAGCGCCTTGTGATCCGCTCGACGGGCATGACCACGAACACGTCGACGGTGTTGAACTGCCGATCGACAAACGCGCCGTCGCCGATCATTGCGCCGACGCGCAGATAACCCTTGATCAGCGGTGGCAACGCCTTCGATGCGGCGCGCTGGTCATAGGCGCTCGCCGGCAGCCGGTCCATCGGCACATAATGTTCGGGCAGCGTCCGCGCGCGCAGCTCGGGCGGCGCGAGGTGGTGGTGATAGAGATAGCTGAGCTCGGCGGCGTGGACCGCAGGCTCGGCCCCGTGCAGCGACGCGCAACCGAACATATGGCCGATCGCATGCGTCTGCAGATAGGCCGCGATCCCGCGCCACAGCAGCGTGATCGTCGTGTTGTTGCGATATTCGGGCGCGACGCAGCTGCGCCCGAGCTCGAGCAGCTGGCCACCGGTGGCGGATTGCTCGATCAGCGGCGACAGGTCGTATTCGCCCGCCGAATAGAAACCACGGTTCATCTGCGCGGTGACCTGGCGCAGCAGGCGGTACGTGCCCACCACATGCGGCTTGCCGCCGGGCTGGCCATGATCGATGACGAGCAAGTGATCGCAGACCGCATCATAGTCATCGATATCGCGGCGCGATGCCTGCATCAGCGGCGTCGGTGTTGCGCCCATTTCGTCGTAAAAAATCTGATAGCGCAGCGCCTGCGCAGCGGCGATCTCGCCCTCCGAGGTGGCCAGCCGCACGTCGAGCTGCCCGGAACGATGAATGTACGGGGTGTTCGCCAGCACATGCGCGGCGACAGCGGTCGGATTGGTCAGACGGTAAGCCATTGGTTTACGGACTCCGTGTGCAACAAGCCTCGCTCGTTAGACCCCAATTATGACAATGTCGTGCGTCCGTCGAAAAAGCGTCATTCGGCCGTCACTTCCTCGACGAGGCCACGGCGCAGCATGTAAAGGTATAGAAATATACCCGGAAGCGTAATGCACGCGGTCAGCATGTAGAAATCGACGTAGCCGACACGCTCGATCAGCGTCCCTGCGGTCGTGCCGCTTACGAACCGCCCAAGGATTGCGCGCGCCGACGACAGCAGCGCAAACTGAGTGGCGGTAAAGCGTAAATTACATAGCGCCGACAGGTAGGCGACAATCGCAACATCACCCAGGCTGGAGGCAAAGTTCTCAAAGCCGATCGCCGCAGCGAGCCCTAGCGTCGAATGGCCATATGCCGCGAGCACCGAGAAGCTGAGGTTAGACAAGGCGATCAGCACCAGCCCGACCAGCACCGCCCGTTTCATGCCGATACGCGTATAGACCACGCCACCTACGAACAGCCCGACCAGATAAGCGACAAGCCCAAAGCCGATGTCGTACGTCGCCACCTCATCCTTAGTGAATCCTAGGTCGTGGAATAATAGGCGGAAGCTAAGGTTAGCAATCGTATCGCCCATCTTGTGGATCAGGATGAATAAGAGGACTACACCGGCACCCTCGCGTCGTGCGAAGTCGGCCAATGGGCCAATTACGGCCTCGCGGACGGCTGCCAATCCGCGCCGCGACACTGTCTCAACATGGCCGGCAGGCTCACCTACGAGCCATCCGGCCGCAAGCGCGGGCAGCGCAAACAGCGTGGCCGATAGATAGCCAATGCTCCATCCAGCGCGGCTGGCAACGAACAGCACCAGCGCTCCCGCTCCCGCCGAACCGATCCGCCAACCATATTGTGCCATCCCCGAGCCAACGCCCAACTGGCGGGTGGTCAGGCTCTCAATCCGAACGGCGTCGATGACGATGTCGTAGGTAGCCCCCGAGAAAGCGACTGCGAGTGCGGCAGCTATCGTCGAGCCAAGGTCGGCACTCGGATCGGTCGCACCGAGCCACGCCACGGAGACCATGACCATGGCCGCCGCGACGACTAGCCACGCCCGTCGCTGGCCGATCAGCCCGGCAAGCAATGGAATGCGCGCCTTATCGACCACTGGTGCCCAAATTGGCTTTAGACTGTAGATTAAGATGCCAAGTGCGAACGCCGTGACGGCCTTTTTGTCTATACCCGCCTCAGCGAGCCGTGTGGTCAGCGTCGATGCGATCATTGCGAACGGGAATCCCGAAGACATACCCAGCAACAGCGCGGCGATCGGCGCGCGCTCAAAATACGGACGGACGCCAGCGGGCATGTTGCGTGTACTCATGCGCGCACTGTAGCGGGCGGGCGGCAGCGAGCAATGCATCAAGCAACTGCAAGGCTTGCTAGCGCGGCAAAAGCGGATATTGCCTGGCTATGGCCATAAATCAGACTCGTTGGCGGACGCCAACTCGGGCAGCGATAATCGTCACGCTCTCGGTCGGCGCGCTGATTTGGTCACGCAGTTTTCTTGCGATGCTCGGTCTCGGTGTCTACATCCTGATCGCTGCGACAGCGTGCATCAGTTTTCTGGCTCGTATTTTCAATGATGGGTCCAGAGATCACAAAATAGCGGGCATTTATACCGTGTTTGCTATCGTTGGATGCACCTGCCTGACAGGATGGCTCGTACCCCAACTGCAGGATCGCGTCACTTTCGAGCTTTGGTATCCGACGCATCGCGCGCTCATAGGCAGCTACGCCGGCCGAAGCGGCGTCATTGCACAATGGGATGCCTCGGGGTGGGCTGGGGCGGCTGATATCATCTACCTTGTTTCCGATCCAAGTGACACGCTTGGTGCTCCAACGATGGCACAGCGGTGGTTGAGTGCACGGTCAGAAGGCGGCGGCGGCAAATGCCCATTGGAAAATCTGCACAGAATGCGGCAGGGCATCTATTTAATTCAGACGTATAACTGCTGAGGCTGGCAAGCGCCGGCGGTGACGGTTGGCTGCGTGGCGTCCCGCTGATAGGGTGTCATCATAATGGACCTCCACCTGCCCTTCCGCCGCCCGACGCCTGCGCAGCTTGCGCTGGCGCAGGGCATGGCGGCGGCGGCGGCCAACCCGGCTCCGGCGAGGATTTCGACACTGCCTGCCAGCCATTATACCGACCCCGCGCGCTTTGCCGCCGAGCGCGCGCTGTTCGAGACCATGCCGGTGCCGGTCGCGCCATCGGCGTTGCTGCCCGACCGCAATATGAGCGTGACGCACGACGGGTTCGGCGTGCCGGTGCTGCTGACACGTGACGGCAAGGGCGCGCTGCACGCGTTCCTCAACGTCTGCCGCCACCGGGGCACGCGGCTGGTCGAGGCGAGCGCGCCGACGCATGCGCCCAAGCTCGTCTGTCCCTATCATGCGTGGAGCTATGCGCTCGACGGGCGGCTGACCGGGCTGCCGCGCCCCGAGACATTTCCGGGGCTCGACAAGGCGACGCGCGGGCTGGTGCCGCTACCATGCGTCGACGCGGGCGGGCTGATCTGGGTCGG
>Ga0209724_1004015_pt1 | contig 11729 bp, 11 predicted proteins | sample grotaG_FD_184143 | JGI IMG/M metagenome (GOLD analysis project Ga0209724, IMG submission 184143) | Glacier valley bacterial and archeal communities from Borup Fiord, Nunavut, Canada, to study Microbial Dark Matter (Phase II) -... | ecosystem: Environmental > Aquatic > Freshwater > Ice > Glacier ... | reverse complement strand
TTAGACCTCCTGCACGAATCCTTCGCCCTCACCCTAGCCCTCTCCCTAAGGAGAGGGAACAAGAGGTTCTAGCTCCCTTCTCCCTGGGGAGAAGGGTTGGCGAGGGCTTGCCCCACTTCGTGAGGAGGGCTGTCCAGATTCATGCAAGAGGTCTATTGAGGCGCAGTTCAGAACAAACAAGCACCCGATCGATAGCTTTATTAAAAGTGTACGAGGTTTGAGGGAGAAAACCTCTGTGCTTAAGACTTCAGCGCATCTAACATAGCTTGATAGATGTGGCTTTGATCAATCGCACTTGGAACGCCCGGAATTTTATATCGCTTCGTCGTTCCACTAGGAGGACTGTCTACGTAATCCACGTCGCGACCAACATAATCTGCCAGCTTGAGTGCGCCACCCTGGAAATAGACGGGCACCATGCGATTGCTGTGGTTGCCCCACCCATATTTGATGGCAGGGTCAGATCCCCAAAAGTGACCTGCGGTAGCGGGCGTGTGTTTGTTGTAGGTCAGGTCGGCTGCTCCATTTGACTGCACGAGCTGCGCGTAGTTCTCGTTCAAGGTCAAATAGTGGTCGTGATCGGCAGTGACGATTAGTACATTCTTCTTCCAGCCGCCGTTTTGACCGACCCAGTTGATGACTTCTGAGACAGCTTTGTCAAACGATCGCATCGTTCCAACCAAGTTGTCGAGGTTGTTGTCGTGGGCTGCCCAATCAATGTCGCCCCCTTCAATCATCAGCCAAAACCCGTCTTTGTCTTTGCCGAGCACCTCTAGCGCAGCGCGACTCATTTGAGCCAATGTTGGATTCGCTTTGACCTCTTTAGCGATGAACTGGCGGTCGGTTTCACCCGGAGCAAGCGGACGAACGACATCTGGCTTAGGAATTTGAGTGCCATTGTTAGCCGGGGGGGCTGTGGCAGTTGAGGCAGAGGCAGTTGAGTAGAGGGAAAAGTTGTCTAACCCTGTAATGCTGTAATTGCCCGACGATCCCTGAGTCGGAATGTTGCCATTCTGACCACGAGCACCATATAGCCCTAACAGCCGTTGACCTTTGTTGGGGTCAACATTCATCGCGGTTTGAATCAGGGTTTTGCCGCCATCGACGATCGCACCTAAATCATTCGTCGTCGTGACCTTGGTATCGCGCTCTAAAAACGTGTAGCCATAGCGGTTGCTGGTAGGCTTTGACTTCAGTTCATCATAGGTAGACTTTTTGATGTAGGTAAAGCCAGCAGGCGTTCCGGTAGTTGCGGAAGTCGCGTTCTCAAAGTCTAGAGGATGTCCACCCCCGAGCAGCACGGTTGGCAAATAGGCTTGGTCTTCTCGAATCGCCTCTTGCAAAATGTTGTCAAGCGCCGGAAAGTCGTTGTCATATTTATTACGACGATTGACGCTTGATGCTGCCGCCCCTGGAGTTGCGTGGGTGATGGGCACCGAGGTGACCAAGCCCGTCGATTTGCCCAACGCTCTAGCATCTTGCAGAATGGTTTTCACCGTAGTCCGCTCGTAGATGTCTACTGCCATTGCGTTGTTGTAGCTCTTGACCCCGGTGTAAAGCGTCGATGCCGTGTTTGCCGAGTCGGGATAGCTGCACTTAATATATTCAGGGTCGGCACTGCCCGGAGACGCGGGGTTCAAAGGAGTCCAAGGGTTCGATCCTCCTTTAGCAGGCTCATATCCAACAATGTTGCCACCTAGAGGATTTTCCCCAGTGCGGCAGGGTTGAGCGGCTGTGGCAGTCAAGTTGCGGGTCGGTGTGCCAGGATTGAGCGCTGGATTGAATTGGAAGCCAGCCCGAACAGGAGCCGCGCCTGTCACTCCACAGTCGATGCCCGTAGGGTTGGTCGTCGATCGGCAGACTGATGCGGTGGCATTTAAGGCGCTGTTGCCTGTTGACCCAGCGATCGTCGTTCCATACGTGGTGGCGTAGGTGTAGCCCGTCAGCTTCTGAAAGCTCAATCCCCGTCCTTTTCCAGCCGTGTAGAGCGGTGTGCCGTTTGCCACAGCCGCCGCACGAGCCATATTCCAGCCCATGCCGTCACCGATCATCAAAATGACGTTGACCCCGTTGCCCTTTTGAGCAGCCAAAGCGGAGGGTGTGGTAAGAGGAACCAGATTCAAGGAGATAATGCAGAAAAGGCACGCCATAAAAATGGATAGATGCCGAGTCATGGTCTGAAGAACGTTCATCATGGCAGATTCCTTTAGCGGTGAGCTTCGGGTTGATAGATAAGCAAAAAAAGCTGTGAACTTCGCTCTGAGTGAAGTTCAGCAATTTCAAGAGTTTTATGGAGGCAAGAAGTCTAATCAGAGATAGCCCGATCGAGCTACTGATAGTAGTTGGGTGCCCGGTGAGAGGCAGCGGTTTCTAAGGCAAACTCGTTGATCGGCGGTTGAACCTGCGACTCATTCACCACCGGAGCGCTTTGCGCAGGGGCGATTTGAGGGGCGGAAAACGAGGCGATCGCCAGCATCAAGGCTCCGCAAAAGCCAACGAGAAAATAGATGCACCAGCGCAGAGGTTGAGGAAAATTGAGGATCATCATGGGTTATTCTAGGTTGAAGAACGGTCGGTCTGGGGAGTCAGATTGAGACATTTGTTGAGCCGCCGCCCTTTTGCAGCAAGCAGGGTTCCGGTGACAGCAAGCAGTCCAAGCACGACACCGGGTTCAGGAACCTTTTTGGCAACGAGTTTTGCGGTTCCTAGCTTGGCACCTGTTAAACCGAGGTCGGTTCCGGCGATCGTGGCAGCGCTGAGAGAATCGTTAAACTGCTGGGCAACTTTGACATCAAACCCAGGAACAGTGAGAATGCCCTCCGCCAACGTGGGAGCGCCTGTGGGAGTTAAATCGAATAACCGTAAGCCTGTGGTCAGCGTATCTCTGAGAAAGAAGCCTTGATCGAAGCCGATCGAGAAATCCCCAACTTCTAATGATGACGGATAGCTGAGTTTGGCTTCGTCAACCGCAAACTTAATGCCACCAGAATGCTCGATCGTGCCGCTCACCGGAGCAAATGCCTGGGTCGTCGCATCGTAGCTAAACGTAAAATCAGTGCTAGGGTTGACTGCAAACCCAAGCCCAAAGCCCGTCGCTGCGGGAACGGTGCCAAAACTGCTGTCAAACTTCAACCCCACCGATGCGAGGGCATCGAGAGCCGTCTGATCTAGCTGGAGACTGGTCGTTCCTGAGCCAACTTGATAGGTTGAAGGAGCCGCCTGAACGGGAGTCACTGCGACGATCGCAACGGTTGCTATCCCCAGTAAAGCGCTTAGAGAATGAAGACGCATAGGTAAGTTGAATAAATGACTAGAGGTTCAGAAATCTCTTACTTAGGTTAATACTCAGCTTGCTAAACTCCGTGTTGTCCCCAATACATGAGAGGTTAAGCTTTGGTTGAAGAATGGGTGTAGTTTGGGTTTTTCGAGCGATTGTTCGCTGATGATCTGAAGCGTCATCTCTTGGATCAAGAACGCTTCAGATAAGTGAGTTTTGATTTGTTCTAAAAGACAATCGCGATCGTGAGCTTCTAGCGATGCCGAAACATATAAATGGGCGTTAACTGCAGTGTGACCGGATGTAATGCTCCAGATGCGCAGATTTTTGACCTGAGCGATCGGCTCAAATGTCAGCAGCGATGTCTCGACTTCTATGGGGTCGATTGACCGGGGCGCATATTCCAGTAGAACTTCCAGGCTTTCTCTAATGAGCGGTAGAGCGCTGACGGTAGTTAAAGCCGCCACTAACAGACTCGCGGCAGCATCCATCCACATCCAATGCCAAAAATAGATCGCTAGACTTGCGGCAATCATTCCGATCGAGCTAGCCGCATCTGCCATGACGTGCAAAAAGGCGGCTCTTAGATTTAAGTCAGTTTGACTGCGCTGGTGCAGCAATCCCAAGTTTAGGCTATTGACTCCTAGCCCGACGGTTGCCCCCATCAGCATTGGCAACCCCAAAACCGTCTGCGGCGTGTGGAAACGATCGACGCTTTCCCAAATCACAAACGCGGCGATCGCCAATAGACTTAACCCATTGAGTAACGCAACCAGAATTTCGGCTCGCTGATGCCCAAAGGTCGATCGACCTTTAGCAGGGCGTTGAGCGATCCAAGCGGCGAGCAGCGTCAGTCCTAGCGCTGCAATGTCTGCACATAGATGCCCTGCGTCAGCCAGCAGTGAGAGACTATGGCTCAACGCTCCGATCGCTAGCTCAGTGGCAAAAAGGCTGCTTAACAACACGAGTGCAATGCTCACCATCTGCACTTTTTGATGTGTATTTTCTGAGTGCAGATAGCCGCAATAGCAGGGGCGTAAGACCAATGGTTTGCGGGCAGTAGGTCGATTGACGGTTAGGGTCATGCAGCGGAACTCAAGACGATAGATTGAGATAGGGAGACAACTGCCTGCCCATATCTGTGAACAGATTATCAGGTTTATCTTTAATAGGTGGGTAAGCGAACGTTAACCTTGCGTAAACAGTTTGGGGCAGCGATTGGGCAACGTTGAAAACACTGACTCCTACGATCGATTCAGAACTATACTGACAACAGATTTCCTGCACGAATCCTTCGCCCTCACCCTAGCCCTCTCCCCAAGGAGAGGGAACAAGAGGTTCTAGCTCCCTTCTCTCTGGGGAGAGGGAACAAGAGGTTCTAGCTCCCTTCTCCCTGGGGAGAAGGGTTGGCGAGGGCTTGCCCCACTTCGTGAGGAGGGCAAAAGATTCACGCAGGAGGTCTAATCATCCTTTGCGGCGTTCATCCTGTGGGTTCGACTTCAAAACCTAAACTAGCTCGAAGGCGGAGTGTTCGCTCTCGATTGCTTCTGTCTGTTTGTGCAGCCGGACTCGTCGCAGTCGTGCTGCCGTCGGAGTTTCATTGGGCGACCCGCCTTCTCTGCATTTGGGATACGGGAATGATTTGCTTTCTCGGTTTGATTTGGCAGTTGATGCTGACTGCTACACCTGACTCAATGCGCCGCTACGCTCAGCAAGAAGACTTTGGACGCTTAGTCATCTTGAGTCTAGTGACGACAGCCGCCTGTGCAAGTCTGTTTGCGATCGTCTTTCTTCTGCACGACAAAGGGGTAGAGAAGCGGCTGCTGCTGTTGCACCTAACACTCTCGATCGTCACGATCGTCGGTTCGTGGCTGTTGGTGCATACGATTTTTGCCTTCCACTACGCGCACGCCTACTACAAATCGGGAAAGTCACTGCATCAGTGTAAAGAAGATGGCTTAGATTTTCCGGGGGATGTCGAGCCAGATTACTGGGATTTTCTCTACTTTTCGTTTGTGATTGGCATGACGAGCCAAACGTCAGATGTGGAAGTGACTTCTCGTGAGATCCGACGACTGGCACTGCTGCATGGAGTGCTGGCGTTTTTCTTCAACACCACGATCGTTGCGATGACCATCAATATTATCGCAGGGTTGATTTAAATCAGGGCGAAGAACAACGTATCGGCTGATCTCCACCTGCGTACAGATCTCGGTACCCATCACCCCATCACAAGATAAATGCTCAAGTTTTGTAACTAGACTGCTCACCTTTGAAAGCGATCGCAGTTTAACCTTGGAAACCCCACACGCGTTGCTCAGTCGCTATGCCAATCGCTCAATTTGCCAAGTTGATTCCGAAGTCTAAACCCGTCTGGAGTCAGCTTTTGGTCGCTGGCTTAATGCTGATGCTCTCATCAAGCTGTGGTGGCTCTCCTAAAGCAGATGCTGAGTCTGCAAAACGACCGTCGGGCGCACAGCAAGGCAACTCCGCCGTCGATGTCGCGATCGCCCGGACTGATTCTCTTCAAAAACAGCTTGAATATACAGGAACAAGTCAGCCTGTTCGTGAAGTGTCTGTTCGCGCTCAAATTGAGGGGCGATTGCTCAACCTGAAGGTTGATGTGGGCGATCAGGTGCAGCAAGGTCAGGTTTTGGGACAACTCGATGACGCAATTCCCGTCGCTGCCGTGACCAGGGCAGAAGCCGATGTTGCCGCACAGCAGTCAGAAGTCGCCCAGGCAGAAGCAGAACTCAGCAACAACCGCACCCAGGTAGAACGCACTCGATTAGAGCTTCAGCAAGCCCGATCGGACTCATCCCGCAATCAGCAACTCTTTCGAGAAGGTGCCATCTCAGCCCAGCAAGCTGAAGCTACCCGCACCGCCGAGCAAGCCCTTCGCTCAGCCCAAGCGCAAATTAGAACGCAACAGCAAGCCGTCACTGCCGCTCAAAAACGAGTCACTTCTCAGCAGGCGATCGTCAATCAAGAAGCCGAGCGGCAGTCGTATACCGTTCTCACGTCTCCGGTCACGGGTGCCGTTTTGCAGCGCATCACCGAACCGGGAAATCTAGCGCAAGCAGGCAGCGAAATTCTTAGGCTAGGAGACTTTAGCCGCGTCAAAATTGCGGTTCAAATTTCAGAACTAGAGCTAGGAAATATTCGAGTCGGACAGCCCGTACAGGTGCGTCTAGATGCCTTTCCCAATCAGAGGTTTGAAGGACAAGTGAGTCGCATCTCCCCGGCGGCTGACCCCACGGCGCGACTGGTGCCCGTTGAAGTCACTCTCCCCAACCCAGAGCGGCAGATTCGGAGTGGACTGCTGGCGCGGGTCAACTTTGCAGGAACGATCGCGAAACGAGTCGTCGTGCCCGAAGCAGCCGTTCAAACCCCTAAAGGTCAAGATAAATCAGACACCGGAACGCTTTTTGTGATCAACAGAACTGGAGATCAAGCAAAAGTGGTGGCTCGATCGGTGAAGCTCGGTCAGCGATCGGACGGCAAAGTCGAGATCCTATCAGGACTCAAGCCCGGAGAGTCATTTGTGGCTCGCGGCAATCGCACTCTCAAAGACGGTGACTCCGTTCGTCTGAGCTTTCTCTCAGAAAAGCCTCAGCAGTCGGCTCAATAGCTCCCAGTGACTCACTAGCCCTTCACCCGATAAAACGGCTCATGTCGCAAAACTCAAAACCGTCTGGTTTTAGCATTAGCAGCCTTGCAATCCGGCAACACATCGGCACGTTGATGCTGACTTTAGCCGTGATTGCGATCGGCATCTTTTTTATCCTCAATCTTCAGGTTGATTTGCTGCCTTCCATTACCTACCCTCGCATCGGCGTGCGGGTCAATGTTCCGGGCATCTCCCCCGAAGTGGCGATCGATGAAGTCACTAGACCGCTCGAAGCAGCCCTTTCAGCAACCGAAGGGGTTGTGCAGGTCTACTCTCAGACGCGAGAGGGGCAGGTGAACATCGACTTATATTTTGAGCCAGGGGGCAACATTGACCAAGCGCTGAACGATGCCACGGCTGCCTTTAACCGGGCACAGTCAAATCTGCCCGATGTCGTCGAAGCCCCGCGCCTGTTTAAAGTTGATCCATCACAGCTTCCCGTATATGAGCTGGCGATCGCGTCTCCGTCCCTAAAGGATGTTGACCTGCGGGTGTTTGCTGACGAAGAGCTATCGCGTGAACTCGGAGTGGTCCCAGGGGTTGCGTCTGTAGACATTGCAGGTGGAGTCCCTGAAGAAGTGCGAGTCGTGTTAGACCTCAACCGTCTTCAATCTCTGGGGATTGGCATCAACGAAGTTCTCACCGAGCTAGAGGAAGCGAATCAAGATGTTTCTGGAGGACGAATTCTCGGTGATCTGTACTGAGCCACTGACACGAGTTATCGGACGGTTTCGGAATGCCGAGGAGATTCGCAACCTCTCTTTTAGAGTTGCAACTGCTGCGCCAGCGATCGCAGGGGCTGAATCGAGTCGCCCCGTTTCCGCTGCCCGTCGAGTCTATTTGCGCGATTTTGCTCAGGTGGTCGATGGAACCGAAGATCAACGCATTTTCGTCTTGTTAAACAAGCAGCCTGCGGTCAAAGTCAGCATTCAAAAACAGCCAGATGCAAACACGATCGCAGTCGTAGAAGCGGTGAAACGGCGCATCGAAGAGTTGAGACGAGCAGGAGCCATTCCAAACGACATGGAGTTGACATCAACTCTGGATGAGTCGGTGTTCATTCAAGAATCGCTAAACAGTGTGACAGATGCCGCGCTTTCTGGTGCTGTTCTGGCTGCGCTCGCTGTGCTGCTGTTTTTGGGGTCTCTGCGGCAAACGCTGATCATTAGTTTGACCATTCCCCTCTGCACACTGGCAGCCGCGATCGCCATGAAGCTCTGCGGATTTTCGCTCAACGTCTTTACGCTGGCGGGGCTGGCAATCAGCGTCGGGCAGGCGGTGGACACCTCAGTCGTGGTTTTAGAAAACATCAATAAGCGATCGGCTGAAGTAGGCGGATCTTCCTCTATTGACCGCAATGGGCAGACTCGCCAAGCTGCGATCGACTTAGTAGAAGAAAGCAGTCGAGAGGTAGAATCTTCGCTGGTCGCGGCAACTGGGGGCAACCTGGTATCAGTGCTGCCATTTTTGCTGATTGGCGGCTTCATCTCTCTACTCTTTAACGAATTGATTCTGACGATTTGCTTTGCAGTTGCCGCATCGCTGCTGGTTGCCGTTACGGTGGTGCCGATGCTTTCGTCTCTGTTGATTACGATTCGCTGGTCGAGTCGAATCGATCGGTTCTGGCTGTTGAGAGAATTTAATCGGCGGTTTGAGGGCGCAACTCATCAATATGCCAGAGTATTAAGACGAGTCGTAGGTCGTCGATTTCTGGTTTTGGCAGTCACCTTTGTGGTGTTTGGTGGCAGCATTCTTAGTGTTTGTGGTCATGGCAGTGCAATACAATTCGCTGGTCGATCCGCTAGTGATTATGTTGACCCTACCGCTAGCACTGGCAGGCGGCATTTGGGGGCTGTTTTTTACACAAACCGCGATCGGAGCGACGGTGATTGTCGGAGCGGTGCTGCTAGTTGGAATTGTGGTCAACAATGCCATCATTATGGTCGAGACCGCGAACCAGATTCGGGAAGAGGAGGGAGTCGATCGTCGAACTGCCATTTTGGAAGCGGCTCCCCAGCGACTTCGCCCTATTTTGATGACAACCGTTACAACTGTTCTAGGAATATTTCCCCTCGCCTTGGGTCTGGGGCAGGGCGGAGAGTTTTTACAACCGTTAGGAATCGTGGTCTTTTCAGGATTGTCGTTAGCGACTCTGTTGACGTTGTTTATTATTCCCTGTTCTTATCTACTGCTGCATGATCTATTTGGTTGGCGACGAGGCAAAAAAATAGACGCGATCGAGCCGTCTCCCACGTTAGAAAAAGATCCTTCCGACGACCCAGTTTCCCTACGAAAGTAAATAAACCCAACCTCCCGTAGAGATGTTCTACCGGAACGTCTCCGCCCCTATGCCTCCTAACCGCGATCGCGCCGAAGGGGAGCGATCGGGTTTACCGCTCTGCACCACGATGCGACGCACCTGATCGCTAATGCTTCGTTGCCATCACTTGCTAACCGCGATCGCTGCCAATATTGGTTGAGTTTATGGTCAATAATGGCAAACTGAAAAGCAGAGTTGTTGAGCAATCCTTCAAGAATCAGCAAATTGCGGTCTTTCGCATCGGAGACAGCACCGCAGTCTATGCGTTGAGCAACTACGACCCGTTTAGCAACGCCTTTGTGCGGTCACGGGGAAATGTGGGCGATCGCAATGGCGTTTCTAAAGTGGCTTCTCCGATCTACAAACAAGACTTCAGTCTGCAAACCGGGCAATGCTTTGACGACGAAACTGCGAGCGTTCCCACCTCTGCCATGAGGGGAGTAGACCTGCAAGTGCAAATCAGCGTTCACATTTCCTCCTAGCGATATATATCGCGATCGCGCCGTGACCGATAGCGTTGAGGATGGAGAGTATGGAAAAAGATTTGTGCTCAATTTCTGAACGCGGGAACGACGATGACTACCATATTGGAAAACTCTGAACTCAAATTGACGATTCGCCCTGATTTAGGTGGACGGATTGATCAATTAGTAGACCAAAAAACAGGGCGCGAGTGGCTTTGGCATCCACCCGAATATGATCCAAATCAGACGCGATCGCTCCCGGTTGGTGCCTCGTTTGACGAGCATTGGTCAGGCGGGTGGGATGAGATGTTTCCAAACGATGGGGAAGGACTGTCTCAAAATCGGCATCTGGTCGATCACGGCGAACTCTGGTCACAGGCGTGGAACGTGGTGGAGACAACGCGCACCAGCATTAAGATGGCGCGATTTTGCAAGACGGTGCCTGTGAGCGTTGAGAAGACTATTCGATTAGACGACACGCAGGCTCACATTGAGTTTCAGTTTCACAACAAATCAGACGAGACGATTCCGTTTTTATTTAAGCACCACCCCGCGATCGTCATCGAAGCCGGAGACGAGATTCTGCTGCCCGATTGTCTCATTGAGCCAGTCGCCCTAGAGTTTAGCACCCTGATCGGACGCGCTCAAAAAACTCACTTTCCCAAAGCCTTTGCAGCCGACGGGCAAGAAATTGATTTGCAGCACATTCCGCCCCGATCGGCGAAATCTCAGGAGTTCTTCTACAGTTCCGATCTGGCTAAAGGCGAGTGTGGAATTCGCAATGCTCGATCGGGCACTGCGCTAGTCATGACCTTTGATACGGCTGATTTTCCCTATGTTTGGGTGTTTCAAAGCTATGGGGGCTGGCGCGATTATTATGTGCTGGTGATGGAGCCTTGCACAACGATGCCCTACGATTTAGATGTCGCGTGCCAAAACGGGACGGCGGCTCAGTTGAAACCTAAAGAACGGCAAATTCGCACACTGACGGTTCGCATTCAGCGATAAATAGCGTTGCTTGATCTACCGCATAACGAATTTTTGGCGTTGCTGAATCTAGGTATGAACCGATAGATTCGCCCTCACCCTAGCCCTCTCCCTGAGGAGAGGGAACAAGAGGTTCTAGCTCCCTTCTCCCTGGGGAGAAGGGTTGGCGAGGGCTTGCCCCACTTTGTGAGGAGGGCTATCCAGATTCACGCGGGAGATCTAGTGAACCGCTAGACTGAATGACACCATGTCACGAAAAACGAGAGCTTAACCTTGACAGACATTGGAGACCCAGACGAAACCGCGATTCCCGCTTGGGGAGAATATGCCATTCTCCAGTCGCCGCAGTGGTTTAACCCGATCGCAGGCAAAGTCACTCGACACAACATCATCGGGTTGACCCCGGTGATCAGCAATAGCGTTGGTTCAAAAGTCTTGCTGCTAGACTTCAACACTGGAGAGGTGACGATCGGGCGAACCGGACGGTTTATTGTGTGTGGCTCGACCTACGTTCAGGGTGGGATCCAAGCCAGCGATGCCAACGCCACTGTTGATGTGATGGGCGCGATCGTCATTCGCATTCCTCCCAATCCGTCTGTCAACCCTGGTATTGCGACTCACGAACTGCGGCTAGGACAAAATGTGGTTGCGCTCTCGCCTGCCGGAAATCTTCAAGATTCGGGGTTTAGCTTTTCGGGCTGCACCACTCTCATGCTGCCCACTGGCACGAAAATCAGCCTGAGAGTTGGAGTCTTTGCCGACAATCTCACTAAAGGGCAGTTTCTCAAATGGCAGACGCGCACCGATTCGGCTTTCAATGGTGCCCATCTTTCGATTCACGAAATTCCGGGTGGGATGTAGGACGTTGAAACGGACTGAACCTCAAACCCTCTCTCAGTCCCTTGAGTGGACTTCGCACCGTTAGACCGTGATGTTCAACCACGGGCGGGTGAATGCCAGAAACGAGAGAGGTTTAGTTCAGGTGCAAGATCTCAGCTAACTGTTGTCACC
>Ga0209724_1004011_pt1 | contig 11740 bp, 12 predicted proteins | sample grotaG_FD_184143 | JGI IMG/M metagenome (GOLD analysis project Ga0209724, IMG submission 184143) | Glacier valley bacterial and archeal communities from Borup Fiord, Nunavut, Canada, to study Microbial Dark Matter (Phase II) -... | ecosystem: Environmental > Aquatic > Freshwater > Ice > Glacier ... | reverse complement strand
GCCGGCTGCTGCTCGTGCGAAAGCAACGCGGTGCGGTTCGGCGAGGAGACGCGCTACCAGCACGCCTGCCGCGAGAACTTCGTGCTCGAGCTCGCGCGGCGCGGGCTGGCGCGACGCGACATCGTGCCCAACGTCAACTTCTTCATGAACGTGACGGTCGATCCGACCGGCGAGTTCACGGTCGTCGATGGCGTCTCGGCACCCGGCAGCCACGTCGACCTGCGCGCCGAGATGGAGTTGCTCTGCGTCTTCTCCAACTGCCCGCAGGTCAACAACCCCTGCAACGACTTCGATCCGACGCCGGTGCGGGTGCTGGTCTGGGACCGGCCGGCGCGCTGACGGTCAGTGCCGGACGCCGGCGCCCGACAGCGCGCGCTCGAACAGCGCCAGAGGCGGCCGCCACAGGCCGCGGCCGATCAGGCCGCTGCCGTCGCGCGACAGCATCGCCAGCATGACGACCGGCGCCGTGCCGCTGCGGACGATGTCGTGCGCGTCGAGGCCGAGCGGCCAACGGTCGGCGAGCAGCGGCTGCGGCGCCAGCAACAGGCCCGAAGCGGCACATAGCTCGCCGGCCTCGATGAACGGCGCGAACACGGCCATCGGCTCGGGTGCTTGGGCCAGGCGCATGCCGCCGAGGCCGAGCAGGTCGATGACGGCACTGTCGCCGGCAGCGCCCAGCACCGCCTGGTCCGGCGCGACGTGCGGCAGGCGCGGGCCTCGCGGCGGCGTGGCTTCGCAGCAGATCCACTCGGCAGGCGCGCCCGCCAGCGCGATGCCGAACCGTTCGCCGTTGCCGCCGCCCCGCGTGACCAGCGTCGGCCGATCGCCGCCCTCGGCGGCGCGCAGGATCAGCGCCGTCGCCGCCATCCAGAGGGTGAGAAAGAAGAGCGGCGTTGCGGCTACGTGGCCTGCGAGTTCAGCCTCGCCGCACGCCCGCAGCAGCGCCGCGAGCGCCTCGTTGGCCGCGCCGGTCCGGCTGTGCAGATCGTCGCCTCGCGCCATCCCGTGTGCGGCCAGTGGCCAGAGCGCGATCGGGCCGGTGCGACGCAGGGCCCGCGCCAGCGCCGGTGCGATCTCGTCGTCGCGCTGGCGAAGCCGCGCGGGCAGTGCGGGGTCGCCGCCGCCCATGCGCGTATCGCCGCCGCGCACTGCCGAGACCGGTGCGAACACGCAGCCTGTGCCGCCGGCCGCGTCGCGCACCTCGAACAAGGGCATGCCCGACGAGATCACGCCGACCAGCGGCGTCACGCAGCCGTGCGGCTGCGCCGGCTGCAGCACCAGGGCACCGGCGCCGAGCAAAGCTTCGGCCTCGGCGGCGTCCCCTGCCCAGCCTTCGTGCAGGCAGGTCGCGACGATCGCCGAGCGCAGCGGTGCCGGCGGCCGCGCCGGATCGCGCAGCGGAGGCCCGGCATGCAACAGCGTCCGCGGCGGCAGGCCGATCGCATCGCGTGCGCTGGCGATGGCGTGGAGCGCGGGGCGCACCCCGATCAGGGCCTGCAGCGCCTCGGCCACGTCAGGCCGGTGCGCGTCGCCGCAGCCAGTCGACGAAGCGCCGCCAGCGCGCACCCAGCAAAGCCCAAAGCAGCGAGCCGGCGTCGAGGGGGGCGTCGGCCGGACTCGTCGACCCGGCCGTGGCCGTCGTCGGCGAAACAGCAAGCACTGCCGAGGATGCGAATGCTTCGTTCGACGGCTGCTGAAGCCGGGTGGCGAGCCGCGCGGCGAACTGCGCCGTCAGCGCGTTGGCGAGCTCGCGAACGATGCCGACGCGGCTGAACTGCGCGAGCGATCCGGTCAGCGTGTAGTCGATGCCGACCACGACCACGCTGCCTTCGTCCTGCGCTTCGACGCGAAAGCTCGCCGCTCCCTTGACCCGCGACTGCGTTCGCGCGTCTGCAGCGCTGCCGTCGAAGCGCCCGGCACGGGCTGCGTCGTCGAAGCTGGCGCGGCCCGAGCCGACGAAGCCGGCGGCGATCGGCCCGAGCTTGACGTCGAAGCGCAGCGGCCAGGCGCCATCGGCCTCGCCGCCGGTGAGCGTTGCGCCCGGAAGGCATGCGACCAGCAGCGGCACGTCGCGAAACGCGGCCCAGGCCTGGTCGGGAGCGGCCGGCAGGCTGAAACGCTGCTCAAGCTGCATCGGGTGCTCCGGCACGGCGCTCGCCGAGCACGCGCGCGATGGCGCGGACGATGCCTCGATAGCCCGTACACCGGCACAGGTTGCCGGCGAGCTCGAGGCGGATTCGCGACTCGTCGGCGGCGGGCAGGCGCCGCACGATGTCGTGCGCGGTCACCAGCATGCCGGTCGTGCAATAGCCGCATTGCAGCGCATGCTCGGCGGAGAAAGCCTCGCGCAGCTGCGCCATCAGCGCGTCGTCGTCGAAGCCTTCGATGGTGCGCACTCGGCGGCCTTCACAGGCGACGGCGTAGGTGATGCACGAGCGCACCGGCACGCCGTCGAGCTCGACCGTGCAGGCGCCGCAGACGCCGTGCTCGCAGCCGACGTGCGTGCCGGTCAGGTTCAGCCCTTCGCGCAGGTGGTCGGCGAGGCTGGTGCGCGACTCGACCGGTGCGCCGGCTTCGTGGCCGTTGACGTGGAGGGTGATCGTCTTCATGCGGGCAGCACGTCGTTCAGCGCGCGGCGCAGCATGACGGCGTGCACCTCGCGTTCGTAGTCGCCTTCGACGCCGGCAGCATCGAGCGCGCGCCCGATCGCTCCCGGGCTTCGCAATGCGCCGAGCGCCTCGGCGCCGGCAATCACGTGCGGCATCGCGTCGAGCGCACCGATGACGGCGCGCGCGATGCCGCACTCTGCATCGAGCCAGACGGCGGCGATCGCGTCGGCGAACTCGCCGGGCTTGCGGCAGGTCTTGCGATAGCTCCAGCGCGCCCGGCCGGAGAAGATCGGCACTTCGACGGCGACGATGATCTCGTCGGCCTCGAGCACGGTCGTGAACGGTCCGAGAAAGAAGTTGCCGGCACCGACCCGACGCTCGCCGCCGGGGCCGGCGAGCACGAGCTCGGCATCGAGCAGCCGCATCGTCGCCACCCAGTCGGCCGACGGGTCGGCGTGGGCGAGGCTGCCGCCGAGCGTGCCGCGGTTGCGCACGGCGCGGTAGGCGATGCCTTTGGCGACGAAGGGCAGCAGGCCGCGCGTGGCGTCGGGCAACTCGCCGTCCTCGATGCGCGCGTGCGTGACCGCGGCGCCAATGCGCAGGCGATCGTCGCTGAGAGAGATCGCCTGGAGTGCGTCGAGCCTGCTGACGTCGACCAGCCGCTCGACCTGGGCCAGCCGCAGGTTCAGCATCGGCCCGAGCGACTGGCTGCCGCCGCAGGCCTTGGCGTGGACGGCGCCTTCGCCGAGGAGAGCCACGGCGTCGGCAACGTCCGTCGCAGCGCGATAGTCGAACGGCGCCGGCTTCATGCGCTCGCCTCGCAGGCGATACCGGCCCGACGCAGCGCCGCCCGGATGCGGCGTGGCGTCGCCGGGCATTCACAGATCTCGACGCCGAGCGGCGCGAGGGCGTCGTTGATCGCGTTGACGATCGCGGCCGGCGGAGCGATCGCTCCGCCCTCGCCGATGCCTTTCTGTCCGAAGGCGGTGTAGGGCGAGGGCGTCTCCATGTGATCGAGTCGTGCCATCGGTACTTCGGTGGCGCCGGGCAGCACGTAGTCGGCGAGGGTGCTGGCGAGCGGCTGGCCTTCACCGTCGTACGGCATCTCCTCGTAGAGCGCGGTGCCGATGCCCTGCGCGAGCCCGCCGAGGATCTGGCCGTCGACGACCATCGGGTTGAGCAGCACGCCGCCGTCTTCGCAGATCGCGTAATCGAGCAGCTCGACCGTACCGAGCTCGAGGTCGACCGCGAGTGCGCAGGCGTGCACCGCGTAGCTGAAGGTGCCGCTGTCGCGTGCCGCCTTGTAGCCGACGGTGACTTCGAGACCGGCCGGATCGACATCCACCGGCATGCGCTGCGGCTGCCGGTACCACGCGTGGGCGATCTCGGCGAGGGCCAGTCGCCGCCCGCTGGCGGGATCGACGATGCCCGCTGCGTCGAGGCGCAAGGTCTCGGCTGGCGCTCCGAGCAGGGCTGCGCCGATGTGGCGCACCCGTCGGGCGAGCGCCTCGCAGGCCGTGGCGACGGCGCCGCCCGACATCACAGCGCAACGCGAACCCCAGGTGCCCGTGGAATACGGCGAGAGCGCGGTGTCGCCGTGGAGCAGGCGGACGTTCTGCTCGTCGATGCCGAGCACCGTGCATGCGACCTGCGCGAGCGTCGTCTCCATGCCCTGGCCATGCGAGTGAGCGCCGATGCCGAGCTCGAGGATGCCGTCGGGCGTGAGGCGAGCGCGGCACTGTTCGTGGCCCGGCACCATCGGGATGCCCCAGCCGTGGTAGACCGAGGTGCCGTGCGCCGCCTGCTCGCAATAGATCGAGTGGCCGACGCCGATGCGGCGGCCGTCGCTCTCGCCGCGCTGCTGGCGGGCGCGCCACTTCGGCAGGTCGAGCGCGGCGAGCGCGCGTTCGAGCGCTTGCGGGTAGTCGCCCGAGTCGAAATGCTTGCCGGTGATGTTGTCGTAGGGCATCTCGTGCGGCTGCACGAGATTGGCGCGGCGCACGGCGTGAGGTTCGAGCTTCGCCGCTCGCGCCACCGCGTCGATCATCAGCTCGATCGCGAAGCACACGCCGGTGCGGGCGACGCCGCGGTAGGGAAGGATCGGCGGCTTGTTGGTCGCCACCGACCAGGTGCGGCACGCGTAGGCCTCCATCTTGTAGGGACCGGGGAGGATCGAAGCCACCTGCGCTGCCTCGAGGCAAGCCGAGAAGGGGTACGACGAGTAGGCGCCGGAATCGACGGTCGCATCGCAGTCGACCGCCAGCAGGCGGCCGTCGGCCGTGGCGTAGACGGTGATGTCGTAGTCGTGTTCGCGGCAGTTGGCGTTGGCGGTGAGTTGCTCGCGCCGGTCTTCCAGCCAGCGCACGGGGCGGCCGAGGCGCATCGCCAGCCAGGCGAGGCATATCTCCTCCGGCAGGAGGATGCCCTTGTAGCCGAAGCCGCCGCCGACGTCGGGCGAGATCACGCGGATCCGGCCCTGGTCGATGCCCAGGCATTCCGAGAGGCCGGCGCGGTTGATGTGCGGCATCTGCGCCGAGCTCGTCATCACGAGCTGGTCAAGCCGGCGGTTCCATTCGCAGACCACGCCGCGACCTTCGATGGGCGCCATGCTCTGGCGCGCCGTGCGGATGCGGCGGCGCACGACGTGCGCGGCCTCGGCCTTCACGGCATCGACGGCGCCGGGCACGTGGGTGTGCAGGAAAATGTTGTCGCCCCATTCGTCGTGGACGAGTGCCGGCGGCGTGGCACTGCGCGCCGCGAGCATGTCGACGACGGCGGGCAGGTCCTCGATCTCGACGACGACCTCTGCGGCGAGGTCTTCGGCCTCGGCCCGGGTGGCCGCCACGCACATGGCGATCGCCTCACCGACCTGGCGAACCTTGCCGCGCGCCAGCGGCCACTGGTCGGAGGGCTTGAAGCCCGCGAGGCCCGAGACGGCACGAATCGGCCGAACGCCGGCGAGGTCATCCATCGTGAAGACGCGATCGGCACATTTCACGGGCTTGACGATCGCGCCGAGCTTGCCGTGGGCGACCGGCGAGCGCACGAAAGCGACCTCGAGCATGCCGGGCAGGCGGACATCGCCGACGACGTACTGGCCCTGGCCGCGCAGGTATCGCGCATCTTCCTTTCGACGCAGCGACGCGCCGACGCCATGCCCGTCGCGCGCTTCGCTCCGGCCGGCCAGCACCAGCGCTGCCTGCTCGGCCAACGACGCCGCGCGGTTCACGCCGCCGCCTCGAGCTTCGGCAGGATCGACGCGCGCGCGTCGATGCGCACGCCGTCCTTCAGGCAGAAGGCCGGCCGCAGCTGCCGGTCGGCGACCACCTGCGTGCCCTCGTTGTCGCGCAGCACCCAACGGCCGCGCTCGTCATCGAGCACCGAGACATCGGCCGGGTTGCCGACCGCGAGCGTGCCGAGCTCCTTCGGCAGGCCGAAGATGTCGACGACGTTGGTGGTGACCATGCGCACCACCTGCTCGAGCGGCAGGCCGAGCGCCAGCATCGCCGTCATGGCGGAGACGAGCGAGAAGCGCACCTTGCCGAAGAACATGTGCTCGCTGTCGCTGTGCACGGCGGGCGTGCCGGGCGGCGCGGGGACGTCGGTGTTGTAGCCGTGCATGTCGGCGCCCAGCGTGTGCGGCACGATCCCGGCGTCGAGGGCGATGCGCGCCATCCGGTAGCTGAAGTGCGAGCCGTGGCCGACGTCGACCTTGAGGCCGCGCGCGAGCGCCTCGCGGACGATGCCGTGGACGCGCCCCTGCCGGTCGACGAAGCCTCCGGGATGGCGGGTAAAGGGATGGGCGAGGATGTCGCCGGCCTTGAGCAGCGGCAACACGTCGGCGAGGATGGCATCGGCGTCGATGCCGTTCGCGCCTTCGGCCGGAAGTGGCCAGAGCTGCCCGAAGTGGATGTAGAGCGGCATCTCGGCGCGCCGCGCGATCTCGGCCGCCTGCCGCATCACCTCGATGCCCCAGCGCGCGAAGCCGCCGAGCTCGGCGTGTGCCTTGAAGCCCTTGACGATGTCGGTGTTGGCGAGCGCGGCCTTGACCGTGGCGTCGACGTCGACGCAGTCCGGCCGGTACAGCGCCGGGTAGTAGTGGCCCTCCATGCCGCCTACCAGGTAGGACGACAGGTAGGCATAGACGCGGGTGCGCTTGGGGCGGACGACGAATTCACGGAACGCCGGCAGCGTCATGCACGAGGGGCCACCCTGATCGATCAGCGTCGTCACGCCGGACTCCACGCCGCACAGGTCGGCCTCGAGGCCGAAGCGGCCGGTGACGTGCTGGAACACGTGGGCGTGGGTGTCGATCAGGCCGGGCAGCACGAGCTTGCCGCGCACGTCGATGCGCTTCATGGCCTCGCAGTTCTCGTCGCTGCGCAGGATGGCGGCGATGCGTCCGTCGCGCACCGCGACGTCGTAGTCGCCGTCGAGCGACTGCGCCGGGTCGACGACGCGTCCGCCGGCAAGGAGGAGGTCGTAGGGCAATGTCATGAGGCGTTCCTTTTCTTCAGGCCGAACGCGCTCTCGCGCCTTGTTCCGCCGCCAGCGCGAGCTTGTGCAGGGTGATGTGGCGGATCTCGGCGCGCGAGCTCCCGATGTGGGCCTTGATCAGCATCTCGGCGTCGCCCGCGCGGCGCGCCAGGAGCGCTCCGAGGATCTTGTCGTGCTCGTCGTAGGCGTCCTTGATGCGCGCCGGCTCGATGAAATCGAGCCGGCGGATGATGCGGATGCGCTCGGTGAGGTCGGCGTGCGTGCGTGCCATTTCCCGGTTGCCGGCGAGCCCGACCAGCGTGCTGTGCAGGACCTCGTCGGCTTGCGCCACGATCTTCCCTTCCAGCACGCGAGCACGCTTGGGTACGCGCCAGAACGCGCACAGCTCGCGCAGGTCGGGAGCCGGATCCAGGGCGCAGAGTCGGCGCACGGCGATCAGTTCGATCTGGATGCGGAAGTCGTACAGGTCTTCGTAGTAGGCGAGCTCGAACGGCCTGACCAGCCAGCCGGCGTGGCCACCGACGCGGTCGAGGTAGCCCTCGCGCGCCAACACGTGCAATGCGAAGCGCAACGGCGTGCGCGAGACGCCGAACCGGTCGGCCAGTTCCTGCTCGGAATAGCGCTGGCCCGGCGCCATCCGGAAGTCGAACAGGTCCGCCTTGATCTGCTCGTAGACCGACTCGCCGAGCGTCGAACGTTCGCCTTCGGAGGAGCCCGGGCTGGCACCGGCATGCACGATCCCGATCGGTGCGAAGTCATGTGCTGCGGTGCGCGAGGCGCCCGCAGTCGAGCGCAAGGGCCAGACCGATCGAGTTGCCATGATTCGTTCTCTGTTTGGAATTCGTATTGGGATCCCAAAGCGGAAAAACGTCAAGCGGCCGGCCCCCTAGCCGTTTTGCCGCGAGCGTTCACACGGGCGCGGGGGCGCCGGCTCGATGGTCGCTTCGCCGAGCGACGAGGTCAATCTCGATCCGCGCGCCCTTGGCCAGCCCGGTCACGCCGATGCACGTGCGGGCCGGGCGCCGCCCTGGCGTGAAGTGCTCGGCGTAGACGGCGTTCATCGCCGCATAGTCCGCGTCGAAATGGACGAGGTAGACGCGCACCGACGCCACGTCTTCGAGACCCAGCCCGCATCCCGACAGCACGGTTCGCAGGTTGCGGAGCACCTGCCGCGTCTGCGCCTCGATGCCCTCGGGATAGGGCGAGTCGAGGGAGGTGCCGACGAAGGGCATTTGCCCGGTGACGAACACCCAGCCGTCGGCCTCGACCGCGTGGCTGAAAGGCGCAACCGGGTCGGGCGCACCGCTGATCATGTGAAACAGAAGTGACATGCCGGGAATGAGAGTGGAGTCGGGCTGAGGGCGAAGCTGTGGAGCCATCTGCTTCGGGCGTCACCCCTAAAGCCAGTCGCGTGCCAGCCGCATGGGCCGTGCCCCGCCCGAGGGCTTTACGCGCCTTCTTCCGCCAGGTGGCGACCCGCCGGGCCCGACACCGAATAATCGCTTGCGGAGGTGCCGGGGATGTCGGATCGTTCGATCGCTGTCGGCACCACCACCCACGTGGCCCCTTCGAAGCCGAAAGTCGCCGTGCCCGTCTTCCCGCCGATGTTTCCCACCCTCGCCGATCGCGCCTCCGCATTCGTCGGCCGGCTCGGCGCGCTGGTGTGGATGTACGTGCTGGTGCCGATCCCGCTGCTCACCGACTTTCTGGAGGTGGGCGATTGGCCGCACTCGTCGCGCGGCTGGACCACCGAGGTGATCGCCGGCGCCGTCATCGCCGCGCTGGTCACCCAGGTGCGGCGCGACCACCGAAGGCTGGCGGCACAGGCGCAGACCGACGGGCTCACCGGGCTGATGAACCGGCACGTTTTCGAGCGCACCCTGGAAGCCGAGTGCGCGCGCTCGCGCCGATCCGGCCAGCCGCTCAGCGTCGTCTACATCGACCTCGATCGCTTCAAGCAGGTCAACGACCGCTTCGGTCATGCCGCCGGCGACCAGATCCTCAAGCAATTCGCGCAGGCGATGCGCGAGGCGATCCGCCTGCACGTCGACGTCGGCTTTCGCGTCGGTGGCGACGAGTTCGCGCTCGTCCTGCCTTCGAGCACGTGCCTGCAGGCCGCCGTCGTGGTCGAGCGCGTACGCTCGTTCTGTGCGCTGCGCGACCCGCTTTGGGCGGTGGGCGCCATCGACTTCAGCGCAGGCAGCGTCGAGTTCGACGGCGATGAGACCGCTCCCGCCTTGCTCGCCCGCGGCGACCGCGCGATGTACCTGCAGAAGCAGCAACGCGGCGCGCCGGCCTCCTGATGCCGGCCCGCCATACCCGCGACCGGGCCGCCGAGCGCATCCTCGCCGGCATCGGGCTCGTGCTCCTCGCCGTGGCCTGCTTTGCCACGCTGGATGCCGCCACCAAGCTCTCGATCGTGGGCGTGCCGATCCTGATGGCGGTATGGTTTCGCTACGCCTTCCAGGCGGTGGCGACGACGCTGGTGCTGCTGCCGCGCTACGGCACCGCCCTGCTGCGAACCGCGCACCCGCGCTTCCAGTTGCTGCGCGGTGCCTTGCTGCTCGGTTCGAGCACGTTCGCGTTCCTCAGCCTGCGCTACATGCCGCTCGCGGAGGTCACCTCCATCGTGCTGCTCGCGCCGCTCGCGGTCACCCTGCTGGCCGCCACCACGCTGCACGAAGAGGTCTCGCCGCTGCGCTGGCTGCTGGTGGCCGGCGGTTTCGCGGGCACCCTCGTCATCCTGAGACCGGGCGGCGCGATGTTCAGCTGGATCATCCTGCTGCCGCTCGGGCTGGTGGTCACCAACGCTTGGTTCCAGGTGCTCACCAGCCGGCTCGCCCGCACCGAGAAGCCGCTCACCATGCACTTCTACACCGGCTGGGTCGGCACGCTGATCGCAACGCTGCCGTTGCCTTTCGTGTGGGCCACGTTGCCCGGCTGGCACGAGTGGGCGCTGCTGTGCCTGATGGGCCTGATGGGCACCGTGGGGCACTTCCTGCTGATCCTCGCGTATCAGCGCGCGCCCGCTTCCACGCTCACGCCCTACCTCTACGCGCAGATCGCCTTCGCCATGCTCGGCGGCTGGCTCGTGTTCGCGCAGGTGCCCGACGCGACTTCGCTGGTCGGCATGGCATTCATCGCCGCCTGCGGCGCGGCCGGCGCATGGCTCACGGTGCGCGAGCGACACGAGGCGATCGAGCCGGCGGAGTCGTAAGCGCCGTCAACCGGGCACCCCTGGGTCACGTTGCATAGGCGTCACGACACCCACTGGCGCTAAACGCTGATACATCCAAGGGCTCAGGTTCCATGCTCATGCGGTCGATAACGATTGCAACGCGCCTGCCCTTCGACCGAATCGGCGCACCTCATAGCCCTCGACATGACCACCTCCCTTCTCCGCTTCGACGGCCCTTCCCAGCAGAGCCGTATCCAGCTCGTTCGCTTGCTCAAGGAGTTTCCGCAGGTCTCGTTCCAGGAACGGGCCGCGTCGGAATACGAGGTAACGGCCGCAGACGAGGCCGCGCTTCGCGCACTGGCGGTCAAGCCGGGCTGGAGCCTGATCCGCAACCAGTGAGCGCCGGGGCCTCGACGATCCCGCTGCCCTCGGCGTCGATCGCGCCGCGAAGGGGAGAGGGCGTCGGGCAACTCGCCATTCGTCGGCGCCGATTTGCTCGCTGGGCGGGGTGGGTTGGCTGCGGGCTTCGTGGCGCCGCTCAGAACCCGTAGTCGGCCACGCAGCGACCGTCGCGCGGCAGGTCTTCAAAAGCCACCAGGCCGTCGAATCGATCGATCGGAATCCGCGTCACGGCTTCAGGCTCTGCCATCCGCAGGTTGACGGCGATCCGGCGCCGGCCGGCTTCGCCGGGCTGCAGCGAGCGCCAGTACGCCAAGCACCCGCACGCGGGGCAGAAATGAAAGCCGAGCGACCCGTTGCCACGCACGAAAGCCCGGGTCTCGCCGCTCACGCGAATGCCTTCGTTCTCGTGGTCGTAGGCCCATAGCGCGCCGTAGCGGCGGCAGGCGGTGCAGTTGCAGGCGGTGGCGCCTTCCGGCGTGCCTGCGAGCTGCCAGCGCACGGATCCGCAAAGACATGAACCCTGGATCATCGGCGCCTCCACATGACGACCGGACTGTGCCGCATGGCGAGCGGATGCCGCAACGGCGCTCGCCACAATCGGCCGACGCAGCGAGGCTCGCTGCGCCGCTTCTCATTCGACCCCAAGCGCCTCGCGCGCCTCACAGGAGACTTCGTTCATGTTCTCTCACCTCATGGTCGGCACCAACGATCTGCAACGTGCCAAGGCGTTCTACGACCCGCTTCTGGGCACCCTCGACGTGCCCGCGGGCTCGGTCAACGGGCATCGGATCTTCTGGCGTTCGCCGGGCGGTTCGTTCTCGGTCTCGATGCCGATCGACGGGCAGCCCGCGACGCTGGGCAACGGCAGCACCGTCGGCTTCGCCTGCAAGTCCAAAGAGCAGGTCGATGCCTGGCACGCCGCCGGTCTGGCCCATGGCGGTGCCACCTGCGAAGACCCGCCGGGCCTGCGTGAAGGCGCCGTCGGCAAGCTCTACCTCGCCTACCTGCGCGACCCCGACGGCAACAAGCTCTGCGGCCTGTACCGGTTGCCGAA
>Ga0209724_1004009_pt1 | contig 11741 bp, 10 predicted proteins | sample grotaG_FD_184143 | JGI IMG/M metagenome (GOLD analysis project Ga0209724, IMG submission 184143) | Glacier valley bacterial and archeal communities from Borup Fiord, Nunavut, Canada, to study Microbial Dark Matter (Phase II) -... | ecosystem: Environmental > Aquatic > Freshwater > Ice > Glacier ... | reverse complement strand
AAAAAGCACCTTCCAATGTGCTAACTTTTTTTGATCTGCCATGATAACCTCCCAATAAACTTTTGGGTAAAGTATAGCAGGTTACACTTGGTATATCACTACGCTATGTTTTGGGTCGGTTACGTATTTTCGTTAGTTGTTCAAAAAAGGAACCACGATATCCTAAACAATCTAATACGAAAGTCATTGAAGATATTATTGCATCTGATGATATTAATAAGAATGATACAAGTAAAGTATCAACTGAAGGTATTGAAAGTAAATTAGGAAATACACAAGGAAATATGCAATGTTTTGGCACAAGTTGCTATGATGGAATTAATATTTATTACGGTACTATATCGGGAATATACAAAATTGATTCAAGTGGTGTAAAAACTGAAGTGCAATCAGTAGATGGTTTGTGTAGAGACTTATGCAATGTAGGTAATAAAATAATTTATATAAAAGAAATATTTAGCGATATTGATAATCATGAATACTATTTATGCATGCTAGATAAAACAACAGAAGAATCTAAGGTTGTTTTAGACCTAAGTAATAATTCCAACGTTTACATATTAAATACCATTGATAATAAAATATATTATAATGCTGTAAATGATGAACAAATATCAACCTATGTTTACAATATTAAAACAGGTAAACAAAAATATTTTTTAAGTAATGGTATGCTTATGAATGAAAAAGGTATTTATTATTATATTAAAAACAAAACTGATAATAATATTGTGTATAGGCTCTTTAAGGATAATTCGGATCGAAAAATCGTACAAATTGATGCAATCCCATTAATTCAAGTAGATAATTACTTGCTTTTAAAAAGAGATAATTTTGGAACTATTTATAAATTGGATTTAAAAACGAAGGAATATATTACAATAATTGATGAAACTGACATTAATTTTGTTATTAATGATGGGAATGATTTAATATTGAGCGCTCCCTTTTGTATAAGCAGATGTGATATAAACGGTGAAAATGCGCATGAATTGGTACGTGTAGGTGAAAAGGAAGGAATGTTATTAATACCTAATATTTTAAATGGTAAAATCGCTTACTCATCATTTCCAGCTATAGATCTTGTTATTATTGATGATGCCTTGCAAGAAGTTACAGATTCGCAAAACAACAATGCCACTTTAGGAATGGATATGAAAAACAACAAAATTGACATTGGATATAGTCATGTAGTTGTTATAAAAAATAATGGTACTGTATGGACATGGGGAGGTAATTATTGTAATCAACTAGGAAATGGTTCTACACAGGATAGTGATATTCCAATTCAGGTTGAAGGAATGAATGATGTAGTTTCAGTGTCAGCAGGGTGTGAAATGACGGTAGCATTGAGAAAAGATGGTACTGTTTGGATTTGGGGTGGTACATTACCATCTGAATTGGGGGAGGACGAAATCACTAATACTTGTAGCCAAACTCCAGTTCAAGTTACAGAATTAGCAGATATAATATCAGTATCAGCAGGGGATAACCATATATTGGCGTTAAAGAAAGATGGTACGGTATGGGCATGGGGAAGTAATGGTACGGGGCAACTGGGCAATGGATCTTATAATGATAGTAATAAACCTGTTCAAGTCAACGATTTAATAGATGTTGTAGAAGTAATAGCTGGCGAAAGAGACTCATATGCGATTAAGAAAGACGGTACTGTTTGGAACTGGGGCAGTGATATCATCTATCAGGAGGGAACAGGTCAAATAGATAGTTCGATACCAGTGCAAGTTAAAGAGCTAACTAATGTGGTAAAATTAAAAAGTGATACTGGCCATGTGGTAGTGCTAAAGAAAGATGGAAGAGTCTGTTCTTATGATAATAAAAGACCTAACGATTTAGTTGTAGAATCAATAGATAACGGCATTTCATTTGACCGTGTGGAGGAAGTTACAGGGATAGCAGTTAATAGGTATAGTGGATTACTTTTAAAAGTTGATGGTAGTGTTTGGGAATGGCAGCATGAATATTGCAAGACATATGGAAATTCTACTGAAATATTATTAGCTGTTAATTTGGGGCAATTTGAATTTACGACAAATGCGATTGAAATAGCATCGGGACCTCAAAATACAGTTGTTTTAGATGAAGATGGGACAATATGGATATGGGGAAATAATGATAATGGGAACCTAGGAGATGGTACATTCACAGATAGTGTCACACCAACAAAGGCACTCATTAATTTAAATGATTAAATATTGTTAATATTAGGATGAAGAGCTTTCCTTCTGATTGATGAGTGATAGTTTCAATTAAAAAACAAATAGGGAAAAGATTCTGATTGATTTGTAAAAACAATTCTAGAAATTATATGTAGGAGATTAGAGTAAATGAGGTTACAAAAGAGTAAGGGACTTGCGTCTGGGGAGCCAACAAGGGGCTGTGATATATAATTAAAATTCTATGATATAGGAGTGATTTAGTTGAGGATAAAGTTGATTACATATTTGAAATGGTTTTGTATTATAGCAGTATTATCAATATTAGGATTAGCTGCTGTAACTACAGCAGCTTCTGATGAGCCGCAGGTAAGTATTAATGATAAAATCATATATAAAGGTTACAAGGAGTATAAGATACAAATGAAGAATCTATCTGAAGGTGCCGCAGTTTTATTTACTTCAAATAATACAAAAGTCGCAAAAGTGAATGGAAAATCTGGGATTGTTACACCGGTAAACAAGGGAAAAGCCATTATAACTATTAAAATTAAACAAAACGGCAAGAGCTATACAGATAAGATCAATATTACTGTTAAAAATCCATATATCAAGATGATTGCATCCATATCAGAACTGACAGTAGGGGAGAGTTTTACCTTCAAAGCAAAAACTTATGGAATGGATGGTTCCTTAAAATGGAGCATTTCAGATAATTCGTTAGCGGAGATTAACAGCTCAAACGGGGAACTTACATCTAAAAAACCAGGATGGATTACAATTACCTCTGTATGTAAAGGAATTAAGGCAAACTGCGAGGTTGAGATTAAAGTACCTTTCGATAAATATGAAGATATCTGGAGTTATACCATTAAAAGCGAATTTCCCAAAATGGTGTTATATTCGGTTGAACAAGCACCAAATCACAATATTTATGTATCAGGGAGCGAAAACGAGAATGCTTTTGTAGCATTGATTTCTCCTGAAGGAAAATTATTGTGGAAAAATACTTATGGCGGTAGTGATATAGACCATGCGGATTTATTGCTTCCATTGGAAAACGGTGATTGCATCATTGCTGGCGGTACTTACAGTAATGACGGTGATATTAAATCATCGTATGGAAAATGTGATTATTGGTTATTCAGAATAGACCAGAAAGGATCCATTCTATGGTCTAAATGTTATGGGGGCGGTGGCTGTGATTTTATGGAATGCATCATACAGACATCGGATGGCAACTTGGTATTTTCCGGAACATCATTTTCTCAAGTTCTTATGTATGCAACTGTCTATAAGGTTGATATAAATACAGGTGCTTTAATATGGCAGCAGAGCTATGACGGCTCAGGCTCAGAAGTATTTAAATCTATTGAAGAAACTTCAGATGGCGGTTTTATTGCGACGGGGAACACTTATAGTATCGATGGAAATTTTATTTTCAGGAATAAAACAGAACAATCGAATGCCTTCTGGATTTCAAAACTAGACTGTAATGGTTCTATGGAATGGCAGGATTGCAGAGAAGTTGATGAATATAATGTATCTTTTTTAGGGGGGATAGCCACACATGAAACCAGTGATGGAAGTTTTCTATCAATGGCAGCTTCCTATGATGGCAATTCTGTTTTATATAAATATAGCAGTTCCGGTAGACTAATCTGGAGCAAAGAGTTGGAATTAAAAGCATATGATTATCGGTGGCAGGGCGATATTAATTTAATTGCAAGAACTTATGATATGCAACTGACAGAAGACGGCGGTTGTATCTGTTACGGTTATTCTTACGGCGGTACTCTGATTAAATTAAATTAAATTGCAATGGGAATGTTGAATATGAATTTTATACAGATAGCTACAGGGAGAATTTCCGTTATATTAGTTTATCTGACAATATGATGATCATCAGTTATCAATTGGCTGATGACGGAAAAAATGCTTCCTTTACGCTGACTTGTTGGAAAGACAAATAAAGAAAGCAGACGCAGATAGATTATAGAAGCATAACTGTTCAATCACTTCAATATATTATAGTAATATGGCATAGAATCATGGTGATGTTATGGAACAAATGGAAGACGACAATAGAGAAAAAACAAGTTTGTTTATTAAAGTAGGTATTATAGTATTAAGTTTCTTAGTAATCTTTGGCCTCGGAATAAAATATCTTCCTACAGCAATCTCAGTATCTAGTATTGGCAGCAAAAGGGACTTGCCAATCTACTGCGTAAGTACGGATGAAAATAAAGTGGCACTTAGCTTTGATGCAGCATGGGGGAATGAAGATACACAAAATATCCTAGATATTTTAGCAAGGAATGATGTGAAAGTAACATTTTTTATGACCGGTGGTTGGGTTGAAAAATATCCAGAGGATGTCAAAGCGATTGCGGCAGCAGGCCATGACCTCGCAAATCATAGTGAAAATCATAAGCAAATGTCACAGCTAAGTAAAGAACAGTGTATTGAAGAAATTATGAAGGCTCATAATAAGGTTAAAGAGCTGACAGGAATTGAAATGACCCTTTTTCGACCACCATATGGAGACTATAATAATACACTAGTAGGTGCAGCTAGGGAATGTAATTATTATACAATACAGTGGGATGTTGATAGCTTAGACTGGAAAGATTACGGTGTGGAGGATATCATCAATATGACCGTAAATCATAAGAAGTTAGGTAGGGGTTCGATTATTTTAATGCACAACGGTGCGAAGTTTACACCAGATGCTTTGGATGCTGTTATTACTGGATTACAGGAAAAAGGGTATGATATAGTGCCGATTTCACAGCTGATCTGTACTGGGGAATATACGATTGATCATACAGGACGACAGTTTGCGAAATAGAATTAATTATCTGAAACTGATTCTACAATGGTGTAGCGAAAGTTCTTAATCTGGTTCTTTCCAACTTTAGTACCGGAAGTAGAGTTCTTCAGACTGGCGTGAACGTAATTAAAAATGGATGAATACAATATTATGTATGTTATACTATAATACCAAGCAGAATAGTAGGAGTTAAAGTACCAATCCACTTACTTATAGCAATAGATAAACTTTGCCCCTTGGTGCTTCCCCTAGAAACAAACATATTAATATATAATACTGACATTATAAGATTTTGAAGAAATGCTGAATACCAAGGACCCTTGTCGGCAAACTCTACATTAAAGGAATACTGAATTGCGAAGCACATTAAAAAAACAGAAAGAGATATAGGTAAAACATGCAAAATTAATCAAGAATTTAATTAAAGCAAATTTATCTTTTTTGATACTTGGAAGGTTTGATGAATATTTACATTCAATATTCGTAGAAATAATAAATAACTACTCACAAGGAAAAGCAAATAAATATGAGATGCATTATTTAGCTGGTGGATTATATAAAGTTTTAATTAATTGGATGGATAATGGTTTGGAAGAGAGTGACGAAGAAATGGCTAAAATTATTTGCCTTATATTAAATAAATAATGTTGAAGCATAGGAGCAGTTTCTTTTTTAATATTATAGACTTTACAAAATTGATTTGTTACAATATTTATAAAATAATCAGTAGATAAAGGAATGAAGTTACAATTATTGGTATAAATGGGAGGCGAAATAATTTATATGTCATATTTAAATAATCAACAGAGACAAAAACTAAATGCATATTATAAACCTGAGGGGTTTGTAATAGATTTAGGTGAAGAAAATTCGGCCAAGATTAATGAAGAAATAGCTATAAATGACGAACTGAAGGAATGGAAGAAACAATTTGATGAAAATAAATATATTGCTTTATTTCATCTAGGTTTTATTGTAAAGAAGGAATGGTTTTCGCCTGAATTAGAATATCTTTACTATATTGCAGACAAGGTGCTTCAAAAATTATCAAGACAGCCAGATATTGAACTGTCAAGGGACATGATTCAAGTCGAATTATCAGAGGAGGAATGCATTGATCTCATAGATAAAGTTCCATTTGCGATTGGAATGGAATATGTAAACAATGCATGGATACATGGGATTTGGGATAAGCTTATAGAAGTTTTTAGCACTGAAATTTTGCGATATAACGGATCTGTATCGATGTATTTCACCGAGCATAATTCGAATATTAACGTGGTTGGTAGAGTGTTTTTTCATATGGTTGAAAATCAAGAAGATGACTATCCGTTTGCCTTCATGGCAACTTATACAAAAAAACCAATAAAAAGTAAAAAAGCAGTACATACCCCTTTGAAAAATGCACTGGAGGAATTTAATCAGGATGAAAAGACGCTTCTGACTCTTTTATCTACAGTAACAAAGGTAGCAGAACATAGCAATTTTATCTCTGATTTAATGGAAAGTGGAGAATTATTCTCACCTCTAAAATTAACCGTTAAGGAAGCATATATCTTTTTAAAGGAAATTCCATTATACGAGGAAGCAGGAATCATGTGCCGCGTTCCGGATTGGTGGAGGAAAAAATCTAATGCTGTGCGGCTTTCTGTTATAGTAGGAAACAAGGAACCATCGAAGGTCGGACTTGATGCAATCATGGATTTTACCCCATCCCTATTTGTAGGAGATGAAAAGTTATCTGAAAGGGAGTTAAATCAGTTTCTGTCCATGGCGGAAGGTATGATTAAGTATAAGGGTAAATGGGTTGAAATCAACAAGGATAGATTAAAGCAGGCTTTAGAGGCATTTCATAAGCTTGAGGAAATGTCAAACCAAAGGGAAGTCTCATTAAGAGAGGCTTTGAGAATGGAATTAAATTCCAACGCATTGGTAAAGATATCAGTAGGAGATATTGAGACGACGGTTACGAATGGACAATGGCTTAAAAACATCAGGGATAATTTAATCAATCCGCTAGCCGTGGAGCAAGTTGAGGAAGTATCATCATTTCATGCTACACTTAGAAATTATCAAAAATGCGGCTACCAATGGCTGTATCAAATGTCGCAGTTGGGCTTTGGAGCCTGTCTTGCCGATGATATGGGACTTGGAAAAACAGTTCAGATGATTGCTTTTTTGGAATACTATAGAATAAATTTTGGTGGAAATGTTTTATTGATATTACCAGCTTCCTTAATAGGAAACTGGCAGAAGGAAATTGAAAAGTTCGCACCTGAGATGACGTATCAGATTTTACATAATAGTATAGGAAAAGCGTCAGAGGAGCTTTGTATTGATACTTCGATATTTTTATCTATTACAACTTATGGAATGGTAGTCAGGATAGACGAATTTCAAAAAAAACAATGGGATATTTTGATATTAGATGAGGCACAGGCAATCAAAAATCCTGGAACAAAGCAGACAAAACAGATTAAGAAGCTTTCGGCTAATATGCGAATTGCTATGACCGGCACACCGATAGAGAATCGATTAAGTGATTTGTGGTCCTTATTTGATTTCCTTAATCAGGGATTGCTTGGATCTGCGAAGGAATTTACAGATTTTACAAAAAAACTTTCTGACAATGCTAACGGATACGCGAAGCTTCGTAAAATGATTCAACCCTTTATTCTACGAAGATTGAAGACGGATAAAAGTATAATTACGGATTTACCGGACAAGCTTGAGATGAATGAATATGCAGCACTATCTAAGAAGCAAATAGCCCTTTATCAAAAGCTGCTAAGTCAAATAGAAGAAAAGCTTCGGGATGCTGAGGGAATTGAACGAAAAGGACTTGTTTTATCTAGCATTATGAAATTTAAACAAATCTGCAATCATCCGGATCAGTATCTTGGAAGAGAGGAATATTTACCAGAATACAGTGGAAAATTTGAACAGCTCGGGGATATATGTGAAACAATCTATGAAAAGAAAGAGAAAGTCTTAATATTTACTCAGTTTCGTGAGATGACGGAACCATTGTCGGATTACTTAAAGAAAATATTCCATAAAGATGGCTTTGTACTTCATGGCGGCACTGCGGTAAAAAATAGAAGTCAGATGGTGGAACGTTTTAATGGTGAGGAGTATATTCCCTATATGGTTCTATCATTAAAGGCAGGTGGAGTCGGACTTAATCTAACTGCAGCAAATCACGTAATTCATTTTGACCGGTGGTGGAACCCCGCTGTTGAAAATCAGGCTACAGATCGTGTATTTCGTATTGGGCAGACCAAGAATGTTATGGTGCATAAATTCATAACGAAGGGTACGATTGAAGAAAAAATAGATACTATGATTTTAGAAAAACAAAAGTTGGCCGGAGATATCTTAAGTACGAATGGAGAACAGTGGATTACTGAGTTTAATAATGAAGAACTGATGAAATTATTTATGTTGGGTGGTGACGCGTGATGAGTTATTATGGATTTGCACCATATGTATCCGTGGCAGAAAAAAAGGCTAAGTCGTTGAAAGCACTGGGTAAGCTTAAAGCAAAAAATAAGGACCTTCAACCAATCACAATAGAAGGAAGAACGTTAGCAAAAAGCTGGTGGGGAAAGGCTTGGAATCAAAATCTGGAAAGCTATGCTGATTACAGTAATCGCGTTGCAAGAGGCAGAAGCTATGTTCGTAATAATGCGGTCCTCGATTTGAAGATAACAAAAGGTGAGGTGAAGGCATTAGTACAGGGAAGTTCCAGTAAGCCTTATTCTGTTTCCATTCAGATAGATAAGTTAAGTAAAGAAAAATGGAATAAAGTAATTGCTCTATGTAATCATAGGATAGATACGCTGGAACAATTGGTGGGAGGTAGCTTCCCTAAGGAATTGGAGATCTTATTCAAAGAAAAAAAATATGGTCTGTTTCCTTCGCCAAAGGAAATTCATTTTAATTGTAGCTGTCCAGATTGGGCATCCATGTGTAAGCATGTAGCTGCGGTACTGTATGGGATTGGCGCCAGACTGGATACATACCCGATGTTGTTTTTTGAACTGCGTGATATAGATAGTATGGAGCTTGTGAAAAAATCGATGGAGAAAAAACTGGATAATATGCTTAAGAATGCAGGTAAGAAGAGTGAGCGAAAGATTGATGAAAAGGATGTATTTGATATATTTGGAATTTAGAATAAGGGATGAATATTCATCAATTAAGAGAGGTTTTGAATAATTTGACTTCATAAGTATCTTAATGATTTTTGATATTGGGGTGAAAGCTATCTCTATTACTAATATTAGGAGTAAAAGACTTGCCAATTTATTGTGTGAATACGGAAGAAAACAAGGTGGCACTAAGCTTTGATGCGGCTTGGGGAATGAGGATACACAGAATATCCTAGACATATTATCAAGAAATGATATCCAGGTTACATTTTTTATGACCGGTCAATGGATAGAGAAGTATACTGATGATGTGAAGGCAATCGCGGCAGTATTAAGGTATGGCTTAAGAGAAAATACACTAATCCGTATTTTTATGGTGGAGTTATGGAGCATTTTGGCGCTGCAAGAAGAGACGTTAAGCACTTATTGGATAATTTTGCAATGATTGATGTAAGGGAATCATTTCATGAGTATTACAAGCGAAAGCAGGTTGAAGAGAATACAAAAATTAAAATTTTGCGAAAAGCACCGTTAATTGATCTGACTCTGGAAGAAATGAATACATCCATTATCATGGAAGGAGGCACAGAACATTGGTTGAAGTTCAAAAAAATATTGAATAAAAGGATACTGTAAAGGACGATAAAAGAGGTATCATAGTAAATGTGCTTTATAATAATAAAGTTAATATACAATTAGCTTTACAATTGCAAACAATTGATGCTATAATATATCCAAAGGAGTTGATTCTATGGGTATAAAATATGATGGGCTGTTTCATTTACTGAAAGAAAAAAAAATTTCGAAGACCCAACTACAGAAAAAATTAGGATTTTCATCTACGACGATAGCTAAACTGGCTAAAAACGAACCTATTTCTCTAAAGGTGATAGAAGATATATGTAAGGAACTTGATTGCCAGCCCGGCGATATTCTGGTCATGGAAAAGGATAAGCCAGAAAGTCAGTTATTAAAAATGTTGTTGGAAGAGAAGGAAATGAAACTTAAAGGCGGACTCTATCATATGACGCAAATAAAATTCTCATACAATTCTAATCATATGGAAGGCAGCCGTTTGTCAGAAGATCAAACCAGGTACATCTATGAGACGAATACGCTGGCACCGGAAGGTGATGAAACCACTTCAGTAGATGACATTATGGAAACAATAAACCACTTTCAATGTTTTGATTATATTCTTGATCATGTTTCTGATAAGCTTTCGGAAGATATTATAATGACGTGTCATAAAATATTAAAAAATAATACTTCTGACAGTAGGAAAGACTGGTTTAATGTTGGTGAGTATAAGTCACGTCCCAATACCGTCGGAGATAGTAAAACAACACCACCAACAAAAGTTAAAGTTGAAATGGAAAATTTGCTGACAGGATATAATGAGAAAACTAATGTTACTCTTGGTGACATAGTAGAATTTCATTATAGATTCGAGTCTATTCACCCATTCCAAGACGGGAACGGTAGAGTTGGCAGGTTGATTATGTTCAAGGAGTGTTTGATGCATGATATTATTCCTTTTATCATTGATGAATCTCACAAACTTTATTATTATCGGGGTCTGAAAGAATATGAGAATGAAAAAGGTTTTTTTGCAGGTACCTGTATGTCAGCTCAGGATAAATACAAAGAGATGATTAATTATTTTATGGGAGAAGAAACATAGTAAAACCAGCACAAACCCTTATAAACAATGGTTTTAAATCTGTTACGGATAGTGATAGTCTTGACTGGAAGGATTACGGACCGGAAAGTATCGTCAATAAGACAGTGAACCATAAAAAATTAGGTAAGGACTCAATTATTTTAATGCACAACGGTGCGAAGTTTACACCCGAAGCACTGGAAGCTGTTATCCTAGGATTGAAGGATAAGGGGTTTGAGATAGTGCCGATATCGCAATTGATTTGTACTGGAGAATATACGATTGACCATACGGGGAGACGGTTTGAGAAATAGAGATAGATAATATTAAACTAACTTATTTTGAATTATATCAGTATTGAAAGGTTTGCGTCAGAATTGATGCAAGCCTTTTGGTGTATATGGCAGAGAAAGAAAGTGCTATTCTCAACATATATAAGCTCCTAATATTATTATCTAACATAGGTATTATACCATAAAGTAACTTTTTTCTAAAAGTCATTTCATGTCGTAAAAAGGTCATTTCAAGCAAGTGGCATTTTTTTTTATTTATTTTTGATATGATATTTTCAGAGACATTATAAAAGTTATAATTTTAATTATGAAAAAAATATTATTAGTTTTATTAGCAGCAGCAGTAAAAGTAAAAATTGATGAGTCAGAGGATGTAAAAGAGAATATGCCAAGTATGAGATAAATCTCAATGTATTGGTTATGAAATTGGAGGTAGTCTATGTTTAAAAAAATATTTTTCACTTTAATTTGTGCCTTTTTATTAATTGGTTTAATGGCACAAACCGCCTTTGGAAAAAACAATGTATCAGATATTCATGTTGAGGTTGCTATTTATGATGATGGCTCGGCTTATATCACCCAAACATGGAACTGTGAATTTACGGAAGGCACAGAAGGCTA
>Ga0209724_1004008_pt1 | contig 11743 bp, 10 predicted proteins | sample grotaG_FD_184143 | JGI IMG/M metagenome (GOLD analysis project Ga0209724, IMG submission 184143) | Glacier valley bacterial and archeal communities from Borup Fiord, Nunavut, Canada, to study Microbial Dark Matter (Phase II) -... | ecosystem: Environmental > Aquatic > Freshwater > Ice > Glacier ... | reverse complement strand
TTGAGAGAGCAAGCCCCGAATTTCCACGCAAACCAAAATTGTCAACATAGATCCCTGTTGAATCTTCAAAACTTACACCATATAATTTAATGGTATCCGATACCGGGAAAATAAAACTTACCGTAGTAGCGTTGACATCGTTAAATACTTTTTGCTGAAGCCGATCCGAAGCAACCATCTTTGCCTCCCTTATTCCATTGTTATTCAGACTATAATTAAAAGTGGTGTTTTCAGGAGAGTTATAAAAGAGCTTTATTTCGCGGAACAGGTCAAGGTGTTTATATCTCGGATTGGCTGAATAGGTAACGTCATTGTCTTCGCCGGCAGTAAAGCAGTAACCTCCTGCACCAAACGGCTCATAAATTGTATCTTTCTTAACCAGCGAATATGACTTAAATCCTGTAAAGGTATGACCAACAGTAACTCTGAATTGCGCTACCTCCGAGGTGATTGGTACAAATCCGACGCCGTTGCCACCAAACAGATCCTGCAAGGAGTTCCGCACGTCTGAACAGAAAATATCGCCCTCGATAAATGAATCGCCGAAAAAAGCAACACGCCCCTTCTCTTCTCCCCGCTTAACCGCGCCCAATTTTTTAAAGAACAGCTGCAATGAATGACCTTGCTGTGAAAAGTCCTCAAAAAGTGAAGGTCCGGCAAGCAATTCAGTAACTGATTTTAAACTCACCGACCGGTCTTCCTTGAACCGGTAAACCAATCGCTTTTTATTCTCTTCATCTGCAACTGCAAAATGGGGTAACGCAAGTAATGGAGATATTCCGCCGGAAGCGGCCAGGTAATAGGTGAAACCATCTAAATAAGGAAGATAAGTCAGGTCGAAGATGATTGATGGGTTAGCCTGAAGACGATGATTTGGAATACTTTTGGGACGGTTACTTCGGAGGTCAGAAAAGATATCGACACTTTTCAATTCAATTCCTGCCACACTGATTCGTTGAAAGAAAGCACCCAATGAAAGACCGGCGAGAACAAGTACACATATGATCAACGATTTATAAAGTTTGTTTTCGTCCATTCGCCCTAATTAATTCCCGACTAAAATAATACAAAAAAACCAAATGGCTATTTCCGAAATTTCCCGCTTTCGTATTAACAGTAATATCTGCCGGAGATTCGCTTTAGCAAGGTCGAATCCTCAGTTTGTAAATAGAGTTGAATATTTAAGATTAATAATGGTTTTTAAAGGAAGGCTATCGCGATCCGTTTCGTTCGAATATTAATAATACAGTTGATTGAATATCGAATCAATGCATATAAGACCCTCTTGCCCGATGCAGAAAGGCACTTTTGCCTCATTGAGCAATTCAACCTTGCCCAATGCAGCAAGACAGGCTTTCCTAATGCAGCAATGAAATGACGAAAGAGCAGAGAAGCCCAATTCATTGCCTCAAAGATTAAACAACGGTAAGCATTTTATTGAAATAACAACTTCTCGGTAATTTTAACAAATGACCATTTGTAAATTGTGTTACGACCTTTAATGAATAAATTCCTACGGACAACATGGGAATCAAAACGATAAGTGACGAAGGTTTGTTTTGCACAATAACCTGTACTTTTACAACTTCTCCCGATTCAGGGACGAAATACAGGCCGCATTCGGGATAATCGCCCGCTATTTTGATATTGTTACCCCACACTTCCAACACGCCGCCAGGCGTCAGTCGTTCGTTCACCTTGCCAGATACACTGTCCTTTACCTCCAGAATTTGCAGCATCGGAGCGATGGCGCCTGTTTTTTCGGGGATTATCATTGCTTCGGCGTTCCGAATCAGGATGCCTTTGATAAATTTCACATTGACCTTGTGACGTTTGCGGTCGAAGTTATCCACCGCACCTTCGAACACACCCGAGATTGAAAATGAGGTATTGAATAAGGGGGTATTCACGGTTCCTCCGTCGTTAATAATAGCTGTGATCGATTCTTCAAAACCGTTAAGAACCGCCAGGATATCGGTCCGGGTAAGTAACGATCCGCGCCAAAGCATGTTGGCGATGATGGCTTCCTTATCATAACTTCCCGAAGCCTTGGCTTTTGCGGTGTAATTATCCACACTTACATTCAACAAATTACTGGCTAACGAATACTTTAACATCTTGATCTGGATTTAGATGGTTAGTAGCGATTCACATCGTTAACAAATTTATTGGTTTATTTTAAAGCGACAATGGATATGTTATCAAACATGTTTATGTGTGACGCACGACCGTGCGTCCATTGTCACAAAAAAACCGTCCCTGAAACGAATTCGGAGACGGTTTTCACCTATTAAAATCCTTGTGTAGAGACGCGCACGGCAGTGCGTCTACCTCAGGTCAATATCGTAGGTTATGACTCGATAATCACAATCTTTTCGATTACATCACCCTGACGGATGGCATCAATAACTTCCAATCCTTCATAAACCTTACCAAAACAGGTGTGCTTACGATCGAGATGGCTCGTATTCGTGCGGCTGTGACAAACAAAAAATTGCGATCCGCCTGTATCTTTGCCTGCATGTGCCATTGACAAAACGCCACGATCGTGGTATTGATTGTCTCCGTCCAATTCGCATTTAATGGTATATCCTGGTCCACCTGAACCTGTTCCTTTTGGGCATCCACCTTGAATTACAAAGTTCGGGATAACTCGATGGAAAGTAAGTCCGTCGTAGAAACCTTCTTTTGAAAGCTTTACAAAGTTGGCCACTGCCAAGGGTGCATCCTTTTCGAAGAAGTTAACCTTCATCACCCCTTTTACTGTATGAATTTCAGCTTGAATCATAATTGTTACATTTTAAAAGGCCAAAGGTACAATCTTTCGTTCAATTAGCGATAATTTTCACAATCGGACCAAATAAAAATCTGCTAATAAGTTATCTTTGTCCATCACTTCACCTGCAATCTGCCAATTGATTTAATTTATTTTCGCATATGAATTGTCTTAAAATACGTCATCTCTGCCTGTTGCTACTCGCCGGACTCACCCTTTCCTGCACCGTATCAAAGCAATACCGTTCGGCAATGACCTCTTTTGAGATTGGAGAGTATACGAAAAGTATTGCCTCCTTTCGAAAGGTTTACACCCAGACCAAAGACCGGCAGAAAAAAGCGGAGATTCAGTTTAAAATTGCGGAAGCCTATTACAAAATCGGCCAATACCGCCCCGCTGAAGGTTATTACAAAAGTGCTTTGATACGTAATGCCGGCGGTGCAATAACATGGTTGCACTATGCAGAAGTGCTGAGGGCCAATGGAAAATACGACGAAGCCATCAAGAATTATACAGCCTATCTCGATTCTGTTCCCAAAGATGAAATGGCGCTCAACGGGATCGAATCGTCGCAGAAAACAATAGAATGGCTGAAAACGCCTACCCGTTATAAGATTGATAACCTGAAAGAAATTAATTCTATTTCGAATGATTTTGCTGCCGCATATGCCGGGGTGCACGACAATGAGATATTCTTCACCTCTTCAAGAAAAGGGGCGACAGGCAAGAAGAAAAGTGCCATCACCGGAGAATACAATGCTGATATTTTCAGGAGCAGTTATAATCTCCAGAAAAACCGGTGGGATAAACCACAGCTAGTTGACGAACAAAAGGTTATCGATACTTTTGACGAAGAGGGAGCAGCTTCATTTAATGAAACAGGAAATAAGATGTATTTTACACGTTGTCCTTATGACAAAACGGAGGAACGCGGAGCGGAGATCTTTTCCGCCACGCAACTCTCTGGTATATGGGGTGATCCGGTAAAACTGAAGATTGGCAATGATAGTCTGATGGCCGCACACCCTTCATTATCCGCTGATGGCAATACGCTTTACTTCGTTTCGGACCGGCCGGGAGGATATGGAGGAAAAGATATCTGGTTTTCCATGAAGAAGAAGGGTGAATCATGGGAAAAAGCGATTAATGCCGGGCCGGAGATCAATACCTCAGGTAACGAAATGTTCCCCTATAACCGCGAAAACGAAACACTTTACTTCTCATCAAATGCTCATATTGGAATGGGAGGACTTGATCTCTTTATGGCATACAAGGGAGAAAACGCAAAATGGATCGTTGAAAATATGAAGTCCCCCATTAACTCTACAGGTGATGATTTCGCCATCTCATTTTACAAGGGTGAAGAACGGGGATTATTCAGCAGTAACCGCGAAGGAAGTCGCAAAGACGACATTTACAGCTTCTTACTGCCTCCAAAAACTTATGAAATAGAAGGAAATATATTTAATAAGGAAAATGGATCAAGAATCAACGATGCTACGGTGAGATTGATCGGTACCGATGGTACGATGCTGAAAATGACAGCAGAAAACGGTAAGTTCAACTTTAAGCTGAAACCTGAGGTTGAATACATTGTCGCTGCTTATCGAAAAGGTTTTCTGAATACGAAAACAGTCGCTTCAACTGTCGGTATCGACGAAGGAAAACAGTTTCAGGTAAGGCTGGAATTGACACCTGCTGATTTGCCCATTAGTGTTGACAATATCTATTACCAATTTGGGAAATGGGATCTGCTTCCTGAATCTGTAACAGCCCTTGACAGCCTGACTGAATTGCTCGTTCTTAATCCAACGACTGTGATTGAATTAATGGCACACTCCGATTGCCGTGGTGATGATGCCACAAATTCCGAAATATCACAGAAAAGAGCACAGTCCGTTGTCACCTATCTTATTGCCAAAGGAATACAGGCAGGAAGATTGGTTGCAAAAGGTTATGGAGAGACTTCACCAAAAACAGTCACGAAGAAACTGGCGAAGGAATACCCATTTCTGAAACAGGGAAAAGAACTCACCTGCAGTTACATTGAATCACTTTCGGACGAAAATCAACGCGAAATTTGTCACCAGATTAATCGCCGTACCGAATTCAGGGTTTTATCTTCCGATTACAAGGAGAAGTTTGAGAAGTAGGGCGTTCGAAGGAAATAAAGCTGAAAATGCAAGGCCAAAGCAGTCACCAATTACCAGAAGCCAGTTGCACGCAGCAAGGATTTGGAAAAGGAAGCAGGTAAATCCACGAAATAATACTAATTTCGCGCAACTTGAACCGGTGTAGCCGGATAGATTTCAGAGTAATTGCAAACCATTGATTTTCAACATGGGTTCCGATAACAGATATGACCTTAGAGGTGTTTCGGCTTCGAAAGAGGATGTTCACAACGCCATCAAAAACATTGACAAGGGCCTTTTCCCAAAAGCTTTTTGCAAAGTAGTGCCCGATTTTCTGGGTGGAGATCCTGAATACTGCAATATTATGCATGCCGATGGAGCTGGAACAAAATCTTCGCTTGCTTACCTTTACTGGAAAGAAACCGGTGATCTTTCGGTATGGAAAGGGATTGCCCAGGATGCAATCGTGATGAATCTTGATGATTTATTGTGTGTTGGTGCCGTTGATAATATACTCCTCTCCTCTACGATTGGAAGAAATAAAAACAATATACCGGGTGAAGTGATTTCAGCGATCATTGAAGGAACTGAAGATCTTTGCTCAGAATTAAGAGAGACTGGCATTAATATATGGCCCACAGGCGGCGAGACTGCCGATGTTGGTGACTTGGTAAGAACAATCATTGTCGATTCCACAGTAACCTGTCGAATGAAAAGATCAGAAGTTATATCGGCTGATCAGATCAAGGCAGGAAATTGTATTATCGGATTATCATCTTCAGGAAGAGCTTCTTACGAAAAAGAATACAACGGAGGAATGGGAAGTAATGGACTTACCTCTGCACGTCACGATGTTTTTGCTAAATACCTGGCTAAAAAATATCCGGAAAGTTACGATCCTGCTGTACCAGAATCGCTTGTCTTCTCAGGAAATTGCAAACTGACCGATCGTGTGGAAGGAACTGATCTGGATGCAGGTAAGCTGGTTCTTTCACCAACCAGAACATATGCACCGGTAATTAAAAAGGTACTCGAACAATTCAGGTCTTCCATCTCAGGGATGATTCACTGCTCAGGCGGGGCCCAGACAAAAGTCCTTCACTTTATTAATAATGTTCATGTTATAAAAGATAACCTTTTCCCTGTTCCACCTCTTTTCAAATTGATTCAGGAACAAAGCGGGACTTCGTGGCACGAGATGTACAAGGTTTTCAATATGGGACATCGGTTCGAAATATATGCCGACAAGGAAGCCGCCGATGGAATAATGGCAGTCGCCAAATCATTTAATATTGATGCACAGATTATTGGACATGTCGAATTGTACAATGGTAAAAAGGTAACCATCCACTCCGAATTTGGCACCTTTGAGTATTAGCTACGCTATTCTTTAGTTGCAGATTCAATTTTATTTTCCTTAACCAGTAAAAACACAATTAGATGTCAAATAATTCATTAATAGAAAAATACGAAGGGATTAAGATCCGCTTCGACGAAGTTAGCCAGCAGATTTCCGATCCGGATGTGATGAAAGATATGAAGCGGTATGTAAAGCTGAATCAGGATTACAAACAGCTCGATTCACTTGTAAAATCGTTTAAAAGGTACCAGAATCTGTTGAAGAATTTTGCCGATGCCAAGGAAATACTTGAAACCGAAACAGATGAAGATTTGCGTGAAATGGCACGTGAAGAGCTGGAAAACAGTGAGAATCTGATCAAAGAACACGAAGATGAGATCAGGTTTCTGCTCGTTCCTGCTGATCCCGAAGATAGTAAGAATGCGATTTTGGAGATTCGTGGTGGAACAGGTGGTGATGAAGCCGCCATTTTTGCAGGCGATCTTTTCAGAATGTATTCGAAATTCTGCGATCGCAAAAACTGGAAACTCGAAGTAACCAGCTCAACAGAGGGAACTTCAGGTGGATTCAAAGAAATTGTTGCCAAGGTAACAGGCGAAAATGTTTATGGAATCCTCAAATTTGAATCAGGCGTTCATCGCGTACAACGGGTTCCTCAAACCGAGACGCAGGGCCGAATTCACACCTCTGCATCAACAGTTGCCATATTACCCGAAGCAGAAGAGTTTGATATTGATCTTCGTGAAACGGATATCCGGAAAGACACTTACTGTTCTTCCGGTCCCGGTGGTCAGAGTGTAAACACTACTTATTCAGCGATAAGGTTGACCCATATTCCCACAGGAATAGTTGTTACCTGTCAGGACGAGAAATCGCAGATAAAAAACTTATCGAAAGCCATGGGTGAGCTCCGTACCAGGATCTATAATATGGAGTACCAAAAATACATGGATGATATCGCGTCACGAAGAAAAACAATGGTTTCAACGGGTGACCGTTCAGCCAAAATTCGCACGTACAATTATCCGCAGGGTCGCATGACCGATCACCGGATTGGATATACCGTTTATAATCTTCCAGCTGTAATGGATGGTGATATTGAAGACATTATAGACAAACTAAGGGTAGAGGAGAATACGGAGCGATTGAAAGAGACAGAACTTTAAAAACATATGGAACGCACATGAGGTAGAGACGCACGGCCGTGCATCTCTATCAAATTAATTTACAGATCAAAAATTGAAAGCATGAACAATCAGCAACTATTCTCAAATATAAAGAAGAAAGGATCGTTTCTTTGCGTAGGTCTCGACACAGATATCAATAAGATACCTAAGTTTTTGCTCGATACTACCGATCCCATGTTTGCATTCAATAAAGAAATCATTGATGCAACAGCAGAATTTACAGTCGCTTATAAACCAAATCTTGCGTTTTACGAATCGGAGGGGCTGGACGGCTGGCGAAGTCTTGAAAAAACTGTTCATTACCTTCGCGAAAACTATCCCGACATTTACCTGATAGCCGATGCCAAACGGGGAGATATCGGAAATACTTCATCCATGTATGCCAGGGCATTTTTCGAAAAGATGGCGTTCGATGCAATCACTGTTGCTCCTTATATGGGCGAAGATTCAGTGAAACCATTCCTGGCTTATGAAGGGAAACATGTTGTTTTACTTGCATTAACATCCAACAAGGGAGCTTTTGACTTTCAATTTATTGCCGATATTAATGGCGAGAAACTCTTCGAAAAAGTAATTCGCACTTCACTGAATTGGGGAACTGCAGAAAATATGATGTATGTTGTAGGTGCCACGAAAGCTGAAGAATTAGCAGATATACGGAAAATAATTCCGGAACACTTTCTATTGGTTCCAGGTGTTGGTGCCCAGGGAGGAAGCTTACAGGAAGTTGCCAAATACGGAATGAACGCGCAGTGCGGACTTCTCGTAAACTCATCAAGGGCAATTATTTATGCTTCAAATGGTCATGATTTTGCACAAAAAGCGGCTGAAAGTGCCAAAGAAACCAGAAATGAAATGTTTGAATTATTAAAAAGTAACAGTAACACTGCATCCTGTTTTTAATCTTTGCAAAAGGGATAGTTGATGGCCCAAACACATTTCAAGCTATAAAAGTAAAAACTGACAATCTAATTAATATCTTCAATATTAAACATTTGCATCAATTACTTTTTCGAATTATGTGTTAAAATATTTTAAAAAATCTGTATTCTGGCTTTCAAACCATTAAAAAGGTTATTTTTGCGTTTTATTCACTTAACAGGACAAGATATGAGATTAATCGCCCTGATTGCACTTTTAAGTTTTACTGTGTCGCTCACAGCCAAAACACCGGGAGGCAATTCTCCGCTAATGGCAGAAAAATCAAAAACTTACCCTTATCTGGCTTATTTACCGGACGGATACAACAAGACCAACGCAAAAGTTTGGCCCCTAATCATTTATCTTCATGGCAGTTCATGCAAAGGCAATAATCTTGAGAGATTAAAAAAATATGGCCCACCGTTTTATCTCGAAAGAGGAATGAATGTTGATGCTATTGTAATTTCACCTCAATGCCCGTCAAATAAGAACTGGACCGCCGGTGCTTGGTTTGAATCATTTTACAAAGAGTTGAAGGATAAGTATAACATTGATCCATCTCGTGTTTATCTTACAGGAATGAGTCTTGGAGGTTTTGGTACCTGGGACATCGCATCACGATATCCTGATTACTTTGCCGCCATTGTACCACTTTGCGGTGGTGGACAGACAAGGATGGTTGAGACTTTAAAAGATATTCCAACGTGGGTATTCCATGGTGAAGTAGATAAAAAAGTGAGTCTCAAGCGTTCGACGCAGATGGTCGATGCACTACAGGAACTGGGATCAAGGCCAAAATTTTCGGTTCTTAAAGGACAAGGACACGGTATTCAGAAAGTTTATTCAGATCAGACTTTGTATAAATGGCTTCTTAGTCAACACAAACAAGCCTATGATAAATTTTTGGAAATTACCTCTTTATGGAATCCAAAAGTTGATTCGGTAAACTCGGCCAATAGTTCAATTGAAAAGAAAGCCCTTTTGGTAAAGAATGCTCCAATGCAACCTGACAATCAGGATAACAAACCAGGAGCAAAATCGTTTCTTTACAATTTATTCAACAAAAAACCAGAATATAAGCAGGCAACGTTATATTAACAGTTGATCAATTGATATTTAAGCCCCCGAAAAACAAATTGTTTTTCGGGGGCTTTTGTTTTAAAAGCATTTGATCCCTCAAATGCGAAACGGAATTTCCGCAAATAGCCTCTTTCAACACATCTAGACATTTTAACCAATTGGTTAATCTTGTCAGTTAAACTATTTGGTTGAATCAGAAAAATGTTATTTCTTTGTCGCGTCATTAACCGAATGGTTAAACCAAAAGGATAAAAACATGGACAGTACAACAGAGCAAAAAATTTATGAAGCTGCACGCCGAATATTCATTCTTAAAGGAATGGACGGGGCTAGAATGCAGGAAATAGCCGATGAAGCAGGTATGAATAAGGCGCTATTACACTACTATTTCAGAAGTAAAGAGAATCTTTTTAAGGCAGTATTCAAAGATACCTTTTCCAAATTTTTTGTAAAGGTAAATGACACACTTTCTTCTGAAGATTCGGTCAAACAAAAGCTGATCGAATTTATTGACAACTATATTGATCTGATTCAGGCCAATCCCTATGTTCCGCAATTCATTATTAGCGAAATCAACCGTGATCCCAAAGTATTAAAAAACCTCATGTTTGAATCGGGAATTGAACCGCAAAAGATACTCGATTTGCTTTTACATGAAGTTCATTCAGATAATTTGTCAAAACTCGATCCCCGACATATTGTAATTAGTTTATTAGGAATGCTTGTATTTCCATTTGTCGCAAGGCCCTTGTTGTAAATGGTATATTTTAATGATAACAAGGAAGCATACAATCAATTTCTACATGAACGAAAAGAAGTAGTTAAAAATATGATTTTAAAAATGATAGAAGCATGAGAAGACTAATTTTAATTTTATTTTTTGCCTTTACATTTTCCTGGTCATACGGTCAGGAGCTGAGCTTGGACAGTTGTCAATCAATGGCCCGAAAAAACCATCCTTCATTGAGACAAGCCGGAATTATTGACCAGATTTCGGAATTGCGGCAACAAAATATCCAGGTATCAAATCTTCCTCAGTTCGATCTTACAGCGAGGGCCTCCTGGCAATCGGATGTGACCAAATTAGCTTTAAGTATGCCCGGGTTTGCGGGTCCTGAACCACTTTCAAAAGATCAATACAAAGCGTATGTCGATATCCGGCAAAAAATCTTCGACGGAGGTGTAGCCAAAAAGAGAGGTGAACTTGAAGAAGCTGACCGTTTGGTTTCGAAACAACAAAACGAAACGGAGTTATATAAAATCAAGGAAACAGTAAATACGCTCTATTTTAATGCGTTGATAATTCAGGAAAACTTAGGGATAGTCGACCTAAAAAAGGGGACGCTGGACGAAAGAATAAAAATCGTGAGCTCTGCTGTAAATAATGGAGTTTCACTTCCCAACGAACTGGATCAGTTAAGGTCTGAAAAGTTGCTCACGGAGCAACAGGAAACCGAACTGAAATCAACCCGTCAAACAACATGGGCGCTGCTTGAAATTGTTACCGGTACAACCATCACTGCTCAAACAACCTTTTCCAAACCGGTGCTGATGACGATCGACCTTAGCAATGAACTTAAGAGGCCCGAAATGATGCTGTTCACATTGCAGAAATCGAAAATCGATAAGAGTGAAGAGGTTCTGTCCAATTCACGTAAACCTTACGTGTATGCGTTTGGCCAGGCAGGATATGGTCGTCCGGGGTTAAATATGCTTGACAACAATTTTGCCGACTGGTATATGGTGGGGGCAGGATTATCGTGGAACATCTGGGACTGGCACAAAACGCGTCGTGAAAGATCATCCTTGAAACTTCAAAAGGACATCGTCGATACCAATCTTGATAACTTCAGTCGTTCAATAAAGATGTCGTTAACCCAGGAAGAGAACAATACGCAAAAACTTAAAAATCTGATAAGCACGGACGAACAATTAGTTGCTATTAAAGAGCAGATCAGTAAACGTTCAGCTGTTGCACTCGAAAACGGAACTATCACCTCGGCCGATTATATCCGCGATCTGAACGCGGCACTTCAAGCCAGGGCAAACCTCGAAACCCGCAAGGTTCAACTGGTACAAACATTGGTGAATTACCAGACAATTAAAGGAGAATAGACATCAAACAAATCATATATGAAGCACATCACATCTTTCAAAAACCATTCAAAATCACAAACGACCTATAAAATGAAAACATTTATATTTTTATCGCTGATAATTATTCTTGGAGCATGCTCAAACAACAAAGCCAAATCCGACGCCTTTGGAAATTTCGAAACCGACGAGG
>Ga0209724_1004004_pt1 | contig 11749 bp, 9 predicted proteins | sample grotaG_FD_184143 | JGI IMG/M metagenome (GOLD analysis project Ga0209724, IMG submission 184143) | Glacier valley bacterial and archeal communities from Borup Fiord, Nunavut, Canada, to study Microbial Dark Matter (Phase II) -... | ecosystem: Environmental > Aquatic > Freshwater > Ice > Glacier ... | reverse complement strand
CCCAGGCCCTCGCTTACAATTGCAGGCAATACAAAAATACCCGCGCCTATCACCGTGTTAATGATGTTGGAAGTTAAGCCTGCCAAACCGATCTCCCTCTTTAAACCTTCTTCCGTATTCATTATGACTTGTTGAATAATTACTTAAAATATTACATCCGTTGGAATATTGGCAGTAGAAGATAATTGCTTTTAAAAAGGCATACCAATGCCCAGCTGAAACTGGCCGTTGGTAAATTTTATATCCTGAAACCAGCCATTGTTTATCTTGGCAAAAAACGGGTTCTTCACTTTGTAAGCCCAGTCGAAACGAATAAGAAAATAATTGAAATCGAACCGGAGACTTGTCCCCGCAGCCACGGCAATATCTTTATATACGCTGCTCAATAGGAATTCAGAGCCAGCCTGTTTTTCCGTGCCGTCTGTATTCCTGCTCCAGATATTACCTATATCACTGAATAAGGCGCTCTTTACTTTTATGCCGGCAATGGTGCCCACATTAAACCTGAATTCAATATTGGCTTCCAGCTGTATGTCGGCGAACCGGTCGTAACCACCGCTACTGAGCGTATCGTAGAAAATAGAAGAGCCGATACCCAGCCTTCTTACCTGCCAGGCGCGCATGCTGTTAGGGCCACCGGCAAAGAATGATTTAAAAAATGGAAGCGAAGTTTCTTTGCTACCATCTTTTGTTCTGCCATAAGGCACTCCCATTCCCGCATAACCGCGAAAGGCCCATTCACTTCTTTGCATCACTATTATATGCCTGAAATCCACATCGGCTTTTACATAGCGGTATAACCCGCCTATACGGTCAACATATTTAAACAAGCCTATTAAGCCGCCACTTTCTTCTACTCGTATTTTTAATGAATTGAATTTATTATTTTTCGAAAACAGTGTTTGGTAGATAAGGTTTTGACTGATCACCAGGCCATTCTTAAAAGAGTTCTCGAGGTTGGGTACGGAAGCGAATAATTTCTCCAGGCTGTCTCTCTTTCCCAGTCGCACCAGTTCTATATTAAAAGGAATATAAAACCAGGTAGTTTTTCTTTGTCCTGCTCTTGTCTCAGCTCTTCTTTCTCTTGTCACCCATTCGTACCCTATGGAACCGTTTATAGATCCCAGGGTAAAGAAGTCCCGGCGGTCGGTGTAGGAACTGCTGAAATTGAGGATGGTCCTTGATGAATTAAAAGTTTCTTCTTTTTTTATTTTGAAAGGAAGGATGAACTTTGGAAAATAAATATTTTGCCCGAAACTTCCCTGCAGGGTTTGAATAAGCCGGGTTTTTGTTCCCAGTTCGATGCCACCACGGATATTGGTAGTTGATTGAATAGATTCCCTGGCGAAATTTTTGTTTCGTAGTCCGATATTTAAGCCGATACCAAAGAGGTTACTGGTGGCGATGGCATCGCCTGAATTACGTGTTGCTTCCAGGTCGATCACCAGGCTTAACTTCCTTGCCGGAAACAGGTTGATGGCCGCGTTTATCAGTCCAAGCGAATCGTTTGGACGGAGGTCAACATTCACCTGTTGCCAGGCTCCGAGCTGGCTGAAGGTATTGATCGTTTTAAAATAATCACGTTGCCTGTACAAGGCCCCTGGTATTAGACCCGTGTTCCTTCTTAAAAAAAGCGGTTTAAATTTATTCCCGGTACTGAATATGGAAACTCCTTTTATAAAGCTTGTATCATACGATCTGCCGGTGGAATCGTCGAATAACCGGAGGTTCGGATAAATGCTTACCCCGCCAATAAAATATTTCTTAAGATGACCCGATCCTTCTTTTGTTCGTTGTTTGATAATTACATTGATCGTTGGATTGTTTGCTTTTTGAGTTAGTTCGTTCAGCAACCGGAGCTGCTCGAAAGGATCCAGCCCGGGATTAATTAATCCTGCCAGTACCGTATCCACTTCCGCATAAATATCTTCCTTGGTAATTTTATAATAGCCATTATTTTTATATAGTTCAACGAGCCTTTCAAGTTCGGCAGACACCTGTTGCTGCGAGTAAGGCTGGGCTTTTATAAGCAGCGATGCCTTACGATTCTTCAGCGTTAGCTGTTGCAAAGCAGTATCGGTAAGGGCGAAATCTACCGAATCGAGCTTAAGATTTTTGCCCGGCGTAACAGTGAAGTCAACGATGACCCGTTGCTGTTTGCCGACTTTTTTTAAAGTAGAATCCCACTGTATGCGGGCCTGGTAATAGCCCATTGAATTCATCAGGGCATTCATAAACACAACGGAGCGGCTGGCGTAAGTGGTATCGAAGACTGCCGGCTTGATAAGTGTTTTCCGGATACCGCCCAATGAGATTATTCTAACCTTAAGACTATCATCAAGCTGATTGGCAAGCCTTAACTCCAGGTCCTGTCTCTCCGCCAGTTTAGCGTTTCCTTCAACTTTAATAGTGGTTTTAAAAACAAAAGGTTTATCGGCCTGGTATTTTCGTGGAACGGTGCAGGAAGTAATTAATAATATAATTGCCAGTACTATCCCGGACAAAGAAAAAATAAAAGAAGATGTAACTTGCCGGGTATCTTTCATGGTAAGTAAGACTAAAGGAACGATTATTTTTTTATAATCAACTTACGGTAAAAAGCCTACTATAATGATGCTTACAAAATCGCAGGTCAAATATATCCAAAGTTTAAACGACAAAAAATTCCGGAAGGAGTATGGTGTCTTTGTCGCGGAAGGACCAAAGATAATCGGCGAGCTGCTGGCTGCTAGAAATATAGAACCGGTGGCCCTTTATGCTACTGCCGGATGGTGGCAGAAAAACAGCGCCATAAAAAATTCACTTCCCTTCGCCGCATTTTTTGAACTGGAAGAACAGGAGCTCGAAAGAATATCTCTATTGGCTACACCAAACCAGGTGATGGGCGTTTTCAAGCAGCCGGGTGTTGGCCATATTGTTTCCGTAAAGAATACAATCACTATTTTGCTTGATGGGATACAGGACCCCGGGAACCTTGGCACCATCATCCGGATCGCTGACTGGTATGGCGTCACACAGATTGTAGCGGGCAATGATAGTGTAGATGTTTACAACCCTAAAGTGATACAGGCCACCATGGGAAGCATAGCACGTGTCAGCATCTTTTATGATGACCTTGTTGAATTTATCGGTAAGCGCCATGAAACTAATTTATACGCCAGTGTTCTTAAAGGAGAACCGCTTGCTTCCTTTGGTAACATTAAAGAAGGGATGCTTCTTATCGGGAACGAGTCAAAGGGAATTAATGAAACTTTATTAAAGTTAGCCACACATCGCATCACTATTGAAAAATTTGGTGGCGCTGAATCGCTGAATGCCGCGGTGGCTACTGGTATTATACTTTCTCACCTTGTTTCCGGGTAACGTTTAAAGTATCACCTGAACTGTATCGCCTTAACCGGTTGTATCCTCTTAATTATATAAGTGGGAATAATAAGCACCAGGAAACAAATAAGAAAAGTACCGCCGTTCACCATCAACACCTGCCACCAGATAACACGTGATGCGGCTTTGGAAATATAATACATATCCTCCGGCAGCGAAATAAATCCATAACGTTCCTGAAGCCAGCAAAATCCAAGTCCGACAATGTTTCCCAGGGCTATACCGATAACCGCGATGATGGCCCCCTGCATCAGGAATATTTTTTGCACCAGCTGATCAGAAGCGCCTAAGGCTTTTAATACCCCTACCATACGGGTTCTTTCCAACACCAGAATAATAAGACAGGTGATAAGATTCAGTACGGCAACCACCGTCATGATTATCAAAACAATTACGATAGTCTGATCCTGCAGGTTCAGCCAGTCAAAAATATTGGGATTAATTTCCTGCGTGGTACGGCTGTTCCACATAGAAGGAAGCTCGTTGAAGACTTCTTCATTCACAGCATCCATCTTGCGGTAATCTCTCAGGAAGATCTCGTACCCGCCGATCTCATCTTTCTTCCAGTTATTCAGCCGCTGTATCAGTTTGATATCACCAAAGGCAATCAGCTTGTCATATTCTTCTATGCCTGTTCTGTATAAACCCGCAAGGGTAAGTTTCCTTACACGCGGTGGTGAACCATCGGCCTGGATAAAAAATATCAGCACCTGGTCGTTCAATTTAAGTTTCAACTGGTTGGCAGTATATTCCGAGAGATTAACTTCATTACTGTAACCGCTATCGGGGAAGCCGACCCAGTGGCCCTTTGTTAAAAAACCGTTCAGGTTAGAGAAATCATAATTTTTTTCCACTCCTTTAAACAAGACGCCCTCAATTGTCTCACCGGTTTTTAAAATAGCGTTCTTAGTAGCAAAGGGCTGAATTGTTTTAATGGCGGGATTTTTCCTTAGGATGCCGGTAACCGTATCATTTTTTTCAATAGGAGATTCCTGCGCGAAGGCTACTTTGTTTGGTTCAAAATGCTGTACCCTGATATGCCCGAAGATGCTGAAAATTTTCTGACTGATCGTATATTGAAAGCCATTGGTGAAAGCCATGGCTATTATCATTGCTGCCACACTGATAACAGTCGCCGCCGTTGCCAGTCGTATAATGAAACGCGAAAAAGAACGTTGTTGATTGAAAGCGGTGCGCCTGGCAATGAAGGTGGAAAGATTCAAGAGATCAGTTTAATGTTTAGTGTCTTAAATTATTTAAAACTTTAATAATGTTATGTTGATCATAAAATGTTGAAAAACCCGCTATCAGGTATCAGCCTTCAGCCATCAGTAATACATTGTATAATACACTTTCCTCCTGATGGCTGACGGCTGACGGCTGACAGCAGCATTCTTAAAACATTTTATAATTGACATAACGACGATAGTTTAAAGTTGTGGCAAACAAACTTACGAACTCCTCGACTTTCAAACTTAATTTATACTTTGCATACCATAGAGATTAAAGAGTTCATCATAACTATTGATAATGAAGCACATTATTATTTGTATCGCCTTGTTTTCTTTTGCTGTTGCCAGGGCGCAGCTACCGGATCATATTTACGCCGGTAATATTAAGTCGGTTAAGTTTAATGTTTTGGGTAATCCATTGGCATACCCGATATGGACGCTAGGGAGCGCCGACCAGCTGGAGCTGCACTTTGATGATATAAATGGCGGAGTAAGAAACTACGCTTATACCTATCTGCTCTGCAATGCTGACTGGTCGCAGGCTATGCTCAACCAGTTCGATTATATCAGTGGGTTTTCACAGGTTCGTCTCAGTACATACCGGGTATCTTCTATCGCGTTAACAAAGTACACACACTACCAGGCGGTATTACCCGACAGAAGCTGCCTGCCTTCCCGCTCAGGCAATTATCTTTTGAAAGTGTTCGCGGATGGAGATACTTCGAAACTCCTTTTTAGCAGGCGCTTGCTTGTAGTGAAGCCTGCCGTTGATATTGCGGCGCAGATCCAGCAACCTTTTAACGGGCAGTTTTTCAGAACAAATCAAAAAATACAATTTACCATTAACACCAGCAGGTTGAACCTGATGAACGCCATGCAGCAAATCAGTGTCTGCATTTTACAAAACAACCGGTGGGATACATATATCCATAATATCCGTCCCACATTTATCAGGCAGGGCACCCTGGAATACAATACGGAGAGTGATGCTATTTTTGCCGGCGGACGCGAATGGCGCTGGCTCGACCTGCGTAGTTTCAGGCTGCAAAGCGACCGCGTGGAGAACGCCACCTACACTAACAATAAAACGGACATGTTTGTAAAACCCGACCTTGAACGCGCTACCCAGCGTTTCATTTTCTACCATGATAACAACGGAATGTTCTACAATGATGTGAGGGAAAGCATCAATCCCTTGTGGCAGGCTGACTATGCTACTGTTCATTTCAGGTATGTGCCGCCCGGAAAAGTGCCTTATCAGGGTAAAGATTTGTACCTGTTTGGCGAACTCACCAATTATGGTGACCTCGATTCAGCCAAAATGAATTTTAACGCGCAGGAAGGACTTTACGAAACTTCTCTGTTTTTAAAACAGGGATATTATGACTATGCTTATATCACTGGAAATCCGGATGGCTCAAATGCTTCCTTCGATCTTACTGAAGGAAATTTTTTCGAAACGGAGAACAATTATTCCATACTTGTTTATTATCGGGCACTGGGTGGAAGAGCCGACGAGCTGGTAGGTTTCACACGTGTCAACTCCCTTGCCGGCCGGCAGGCGATAGGGTTTTGATGATAGCCAGGATCATGGTAATAAAAAAGTGTTCTGGAAAATTTGCTGTCAGCTGTCAGCTGTCAGCCTTCAGCTATCAGTCATACTACAACCCAGTGTTATAATAGTATGAAATATAGTGTAAAATTATATCAGCAAGTGACAAATTTGTAATTATATAAATGAGCCTTTTTAAAAAAACATCCGGTTATATAAGAGCCATCTACTGTTAGTGATTCAATCTATTGTAAACTTTCCTCCTGATAGCTGACAGCTGAAAGCTGATAGCAAAACATCTCATCATTCATCATTAACCATTATTTTTCTTCCTGATATAATCTCAAAATATAAATTCCCTATATTTGCGGTGGCAAGTCTTATACGACCAGCTCCTGCTGAACCCCCCAGGGTCGGAAGGCAGCAAGGGTAAGCGGTTGTAGCGGTGCGATATAAGTAACTTGCCACTTTTTTTTCCTTTCATCAAATTTTCCAAATATGAAATTTTTTATAGATACTGCTAATCTTGACCAGATAAGAGAAGCAAATGAATTAGGCATACTGGATGGTGTTACTACAAATCCATCATTAATGGCTAAAGAAGGTATCAGGGGTGAAGCTGCCATCACGGCTCATTACAAAACTATCTGTGAAATCGTTAATGGTGATATCAGCGCTGAAGTTTTGTCTACAGATTTTAAGACTATCGTTGAAGAAGGAAAAAAACTGGCCGCCATACATCCCAACATCATAGTAAAAGTGCCGATGATAAAAGAGGGTGTTAAAGCGATTAAATGGTTTACCGACAATGGCATCAAAACCAACTGTACACTGGTGTTTTCCGCAGGGCAGGCTATTCTTGCAGCAAAAGCAGGAGCTGCGTATGTTTCGCCTTTTTTGGGTCGTATCGATGACAGTGGTTGGGACGGTGTTGAGTTGATAGCGCAAATTTCAAATATTTATAACATCCAGGGTTTTAAAACTGAAATCTTAGCAGCTTCCATTCGTTCTGCTTTGCATATAATCCGTTGTGCTGAGGCCGGAGCAAACGTTTGCACCTGCCCGCTCGAATCTATACTGGGACTACTGAAACATCCGTTGACAGATATAGGACTTGCTAAATTTTTAGAGGACGCTAAGAAAATGGGTTCTTAAATAATCAGAACATATATTCAAACTTTGCGAAACAACAATGAAACAGGTAGTTCACTTTCATCACAATCATCATCTGCCAAAAGAGTAGGACTTGTTTTGTGTATAAAATAATAAAACATTCAAGGGCTTACCAATAGTAAGCCCTTATTTTTTTAGGGTGATGATAGATTTTTAAAGGGCATATTTAGCAGGGGTGAAACAATCAGTATCATGTCAACTAAAATAGACGTTTTGCTATGAAGCTTAAAATCGCTATACAGAAATCCGGACGATTACAGGATGATTCTTTAAAATTATTAAAAGAATGCGGCATTGATATTTCTAACGGGGTAAACAAACTCAAAGCAGAAGCATCTAATTTTCCGCTGGAAGTTTTTTTTCTCAGAGATGATGACATACCGCAGTATGTGGAAGACTCAGTAGCGGATATCGGGATCGTTGGCGAGAATGTTGTTCTTGAAAAAAACAAAGTGGTAAAAATAGTAGAGAAGCTGGGTTTTGGAAAATGCAGGTTATCCATTGCGGTAGGCAGAAATGAAATATATGAGAGCACTCACTATTTAGAAGGGAAAAAGATCGCTACCAGTTATCCATTAATAGTTAAAAATTTTTTAAGAGCGAACAATATTTGCGCTGAGATTCATGAAATCAGCGGCTCTGTTGAGATAGCTCCCGGCATTGGTTTGGCAGATGCCATTTGTGATCTTGTCAGCAGTGGCTCTACATTATTTATGAATGGATTAAAAGAAGTGGAAACAATTTTGATGTCCGAAGCGGTACTGATAAAACACAGCGAGCTTGCCGAAGAAAAGCAGCGGTTATTAGATAAGTTGTTGTTTCGGGTACAGTCGGTAAAAAAGGCTAAGAATAACAAATATATTTTGCTCAATGCGCCGAATGAAAACCTTGACAAGATAATAGGCCTGTTACCTGGCATGAAAAGTCCATCAGTATTACCTTTGGCAGAGGCTGGATGGAGCAGCGTTCACAGCGTATTGAAAGAAAATGACTTTTGGGAGATCATTGAAAAATTAAGAGAAGCCGGTGCCCAGGGAATACTTGTAGTGCCGATTGAGAAGATGATATTGTAATATCAGAATCAGATACGGGATATGAACCGAAAGACAGCTCCGCGTATTGTTAATTTAAAAAGATGCATTACAATGAATACAGAATATATAGTTGACTACAATGCATCGATGCTGGATGAAATGCTGCGTTTGTTTTATAATACGGTGCATACAATTAATGCAAAAGATTACAACAAAGAACAGCTTGAGAACTGGGCGCCAGATGCGATAGATAAAAAGAAATGGGAAGAACGCCTCACTAACAATGTTTGCCTGGTAACTTTTTTGAATAATCAAATTGTAGGCTTTGGGGAATTGTCAGAAGAGGGCGGTATCGATACTATGTATGTTCATAAAAATCACCAGGGTAAAAAAATCGCCAGCAGGATCCTCAGGGAACTTATGGACTATGCTCAGGATCATTCCTTTAAAATACTTACTACGGAAGCAAGCATTACGGCCCGACCGTTTTTTGAGCGACACGGATTTAAAGTGATAAAAACACAAACCAATCATTACGAGCAGTTGGAGTTTGTGAATTATAAAATGAAGAAATACATTGTTTAAAAAATTATAAATACAATGACTCTCCCGGAAGTTGAAAGCCGATAGCTAACAGCCGCCGCCAGAATCAAATACGCAACACGCTCATGCAGCTAATAAAATATCCCGAAAAAAAAGATTGGGAAGATATTTGTAAGCGACCCGCACTGGATCATTTTTCTCTGAAAAAAAGTGTTCAGGCAATACTGGATGAGGTAAAAGAAAATGGTGATGATGCATTAAAGAGACTTACCCTGAAGTTTGACAAGATTGATATGGAGGACGTCGCCGTGACAGCGCTGGAGATAGAAGAAGCTATCCGGCTTGTCCCCGATGATTTAAAGCAGGCCATGCTGCATGCAAAGCAGAACATCGAAAAATTTCATAGCAGCCAGCTTACCGGTATAGAAGTAATAGAAACAATGCCCGGTATAAAGTGCTGGCGCAAGTCGGTAGCAATTGAAAAAGTTGGTTTGTATATTCCCGGTGGCACTGCACCATTATTTTCTACGTTGCTGATGTTAGCTGTGCCTGCGAGAATTGCGGGATGCGGCGAAGTCATCGTTTGTTCTCCCCCCGATAAAAATAAAAAATTACATCCTGCCATTTTATATGCTGCACATCTTACGGGCATCACACGAATTTTTAAAACAGGTGGTGCGCAGGCTATCGCGGCGATGGCTTTTGGCACTGCCAGTATCCCTCGGGTATATAAAATTTTTGGTCCTGGCAACCAGTATGTCACCGCCGCTAAACAACTGGTTCAGCAATCAGGAGTGGCTATCGATATGCCTGCCGGTCCCAGTGAAGTTGCCATCTTCGCGGACCCTACTGCTAATGCAGCTTTTGTGGCAGCCGACCTGCTAAGCCAGGCGGAACATGGAGCCGATAGCCAGGTAATACTGGTCTGCACTTCCGAACAAATGATTGAAGAAGTCATGCAACAATTAACGCTTCAGCTAAAAGTATTACCACGGTCTGAACTGGCAGCAAGGGCACTTGAAAACAGTAAGATCGTTTTAGTAAATAGTGAACGGGAAGCCATCGGGCTATTGAATAATTATGCTGCTGAGCATTTAATATTATCCTGTGAAGAACCTGCGCGTTTAGCGGAGCAGGTAGTAAATGCAGGCTCGGTTTTCCTTGGCAATTATTCACCTGAAAGCGTGGGTGATTACGCCAGTGGCACCAACCATACACTGCCTACTAACGGATATGCACGGGCGTACAGCGGTGTTAGTATAGATAGCTTTGTAAAGAAAATAACCTTTCAGCAACTTACAAAACAGGGCTTGAAAGATCTTGGACCAACAGTGCAACTGCTCGCCGCAGCGGAAGGGTTAGAAGCACATAAGAATGCGGTGACGGTTAGACTAAAGGAAATAGAAGCTGCCAACAACTTTTGAACCAAAAGGAAAATGCTTCTTCCTCTGTAGTCCAAAAATTCTCAAACATTGAAATGAATAAAAATAAATATAATGTTCTCTCTCGATGAGCTATTACGCAACAATATAAAAAAACTTGTCCCATATTCATCTGCAAGAGATGAGTTCAAAGGGGAAGCAAAAATATTTTTGGATGCTAATGAAAATAGTTACGGATCTCCGTTACCGAAATGGTATAACCGCTACCCCGATCCGTTGCAGCAGGAACTAAAAGAAAAATTAAGCGTTATAAAATCGGTGCCGCCTGCAAATATTTTTATAGGCAACGGCAGTGATGAATGCATAGATATTTTGTTCCGTTCGTTTTGCGAACCGGGTCTTGACAATGTAATCATCGTCCCACCTACCTATGGCATGTACGAGGTTAGCGCTAATATCAACGATATCAAAATTAACAGGGTGTCGCTGACAAAAGAATTCCAGTTAAACATCTCCGCTATTGAAGAGGCTGTAGATGACAATACAAAAATGATCTTTTTGTGTTCTCCTAATAATCCTACCGGCAACTCGTTAATAAGGGAAGACATCGAATTAATCCTCAACAATTACTTTGGTTTAGTAGTGATCGATGAAGCTTATATAAATTTTTCCCGTCATCGTTCTTTTGTGCAGGAGCTCGCAGATTATCCTAATCTTGTTGTGTTGCAAACATTATCGAAAGCGTGGGGACTGGCTGCATTGCGTATTGGAATGGCTTTTGCCTCAGCCGACATAGTGCGTGTTATGAACAAGGTTAAACCACCGTACAATATAAACCTCGCTTCCCAGGAACTTGCATTGAAAGCGTTGGAAGAAATTGACCAGGTGAATACGATGATACAGGAAATAGTTTCAGAAAGAGAACTGCTGATTAAACATTTAAACAATCTCCGGGTTGTACAAAATATTTACCCGAGTGATGCTAATTTTATCCTGGTTAAAGTTGCTGATGCCAGGGCTGTTTATGATTATTTGCTGAGTAAAGGTATTGTGGTGCGCGACAGAAGCAAAGTAGAATTATGTGAAGGATGCCTGCGTATTACAATCGGTACCACTGGCGAGAACAAAGAATTGGTTGATGCGTTTACCGATTATAATAATAAGGGTTAAAGGAATGCTAGCAGCTTTTAGCCATACGACTAAATAGTGGGTGCGGCTTATACTATGAATGGTAGCTGACACCTGATAGTAACTTCTTACCTGGTTTTAAACTAAACAAATTTCTTAATACTTAAATCCAAGAATATGTTATCACTAAAAAAATTGCTTCTTTTTAGTTGCGCGGTGTTTTTAGCAGTGTCTCTCCTGGCCAACGATACCACCAGAGAGGTTAAACATTCAGGGTTCATACCGGACGCAGACAACGCAGGTATTACACTGCCCGCTGGT
>Ga0209724_1003997_pt1 | contig 11757 bp, 17 predicted proteins | sample grotaG_FD_184143 | JGI IMG/M metagenome (GOLD analysis project Ga0209724, IMG submission 184143) | Glacier valley bacterial and archeal communities from Borup Fiord, Nunavut, Canada, to study Microbial Dark Matter (Phase II) -... | ecosystem: Environmental > Aquatic > Freshwater > Ice > Glacier ... | reverse complement strand
TCAGGGACAGCCATCCCCATTTGGCTAACGATAATGATTTTATCACGATCCGTGGCGACGCTGCCGCCGAAACATACAGTGCAGCCGTAAAAAACGGACAAAGCCATGATCAGGCAGGCGAAATAGCCAACGAAGCGCTGTATGCTGACTTGATGTTTTCTCCTTACCGATCCATTGTCCGTATCCTTTGGAACGAATTTGAGAAGTAGGTCACTCCCGTACTGGCGGAAAGGGTAGCTATGGAAATGTTGCCGAAGCTGAACGGGGTGTTTGATATATACAAGTTATCCGACAGCTTTGAAACAACTGCGCAATACGACCAGCTTTATACCGAACTGACGGGAGCCATTCAAATCCTTCTCGAAGATGGCATTTAATAAGCGTGCGCATCTGCGGGGCATAGGAATCTGAGAATCATGTAACATTTGTCTGGAATTTTGTAACACATTTCGATTCTAAGTTGACCACATTTGTATAATATATTATCAGTTCATATTTAATAATTTAAAAAAAGCTTAAAATGAAAAATTTAATCTTAGTATTTGTAGCTTTTGCAATCACAATTGGTGCCTACGCACAAGATGGTTCAACAAACGGGAAAACGAGTCCGCAGGACTTGAATAAATCCCCAAGTCAAAACCTGCAAAACAATCCGCAGGACTTGAATAAATCCCCAAATCAAAACCTGCAAAACAATCCGCAGGACTTGAATAAATCCCCAAATCAAAACCTGCAAAACAATCCGCAGGACTTGAACAAAACCCCTAACCAAAACTTGCAAAACAATTCGCAGGACTTGAACAAAACCCCTAACCAAAACTTGCAAAACAATTCGCAGGACTTGAACAAACCTCCAAATCAAAACTTGCAAAACAATCCCCACGACATGAACAACGTACCAAAGCAAAAAAAGCAAAACAATCCTGGTACAAAATCACAACCCGATGAGCAAAAATCAGGACGTGACCAAATAAATCCAAAGAAAGCAAATAAGGAAAATAACACATTTCTTGCTCCTGATAGCACCAGGAAAAAAGATTAATAAATTTCCTGCAATATGCAATATTTCAATAATTTAGTAATAAACAATTAAATAAAAAATAAAATGACAGAATATCAACATCAAACGGATGAGAACAGTGCCACACAGCGTGGCATGTTAACAGGAATGTTTCGTGACCGTGAGAGCACAGAATCGGCTTACAACACATTGCACGAAAGAGGTTACACCAAAGACGACATCAATTTAGTTATGTCTGACGAAACGCGCAAAAAGCATTTTTCAGGTGATGTCAAAGAAACTGAATTGGGAACAAAAGCTGCAGAGGGTGCAGGAAAAGGTTCTGCTATTGGCGGTACCGTTGGTGCAATTGCAGGCGTAATAGCAGCAATCGGAACTAGTTTAATTATACCAGGGCTTGGAATTGTTATAGCTGGCCCCATTGCCGCAGGTTTAGCAGGTGCGGGTGTAGGCGGTATTACAGGAGGAGTAATCGGAGCACTCGTTGGTTCAGGAATTCCGGAAGAACGCGCAACGTTATATGAATCAGGAATCAAAAGCGGAAACATCGTCATGGGAGTTACCCCTCGTAATAGTGAAGATGCCGAATACTTCGAAAATAACTGGCGTACAAATAAAGGCGAAGAAATTTACAGGTAAAATTTCTGGTAAAATAAAAACGGAATGACTTTTATCGTCATTCCGTTTTAAAAACATTCTCTTTCGGAGTCGAATTATCTCCGGAAAAGAAGAGTAAGAATAAACAATCAATTAATCCGCTTCTAAAGTGTCCCTTTGGGGAGGCTGGTGGGGCTAAAAACAAAAAATAACTATGAGTACAGGTAAAGTAGTATTAGGAACATTGGCAGGACTTGCCATAGGTGCAATAGCAGGTATTTTATTAGCACCCGAAAAAGGTTCAACAACCCGCAAACAAATAAAGGATAAAACCGCCGATTCTGTGGAGGAACTAAAATCAAAGTTTGATGAATTTCGTAATTCATTTTCAGACAAAATTAAAAGCACTAAAAATGATGCTGAAGATTTAGTTGAACAAGGAAAAGCAAAATACGATGATGCAAAAAAAAATGTAGAAAATGCAGCGGCTAATTTTAAACACAATGGCGCAAGAGATATTAAACATGCAACATCGTAAATTTTAATTCAGTAGTAAATAAAACAATTAACAAAAAGAAAAATGGAAAATAAAAAATCAAATTCGACGACCGCTTCTCAAAACGGGAAACAGTCATAAGTAAAATCAATGGATGCTCCTATGAAATCATCTCAACTGATGAAATTATTTGAAGATGAGCTGAAGGACCTCTACTGGGCTGAAAGGCAATAACCAAGGCAATTCCTAAAATGATTAAAAACGCAACATCCTAGGAATTGATTGATGCACTAACGAGCCATCTTGCTGAAACAGGAAATCAGATTACCCGACTGGAACAGGTTTTTGAATCCATAAACAAAAAAGCATCTGCCATTAAATGCGAAGCAATGGAAGGTATAATAAAAGAAGGAGGAGAATTAATGGAATCATGCGATACAGGAGCAATTCGCGATGCAGGAATAATTTCGGCCGGACAAAAAGTAGAACATTATGAAATGGCATCTTACGGAACGCTTCGTCAGTTTGCAGAAACATTGGGTTTAACAGAAGCTGTATCACTACTTGAAGCTACACTCAATGAAGAAAAAGCGGCTGATCAGAAACTTTCAGAAGTTGCTCAAACAATTAACGTTGAAGCAGCCGAAGAAGTATTAGAAACAAAATCAAGTAAATAGTTACATATTGCCTGAAAGCCTGTTCAATAAATTAGAACAGGCTTTCTTAAATTTATTGGGATGCAAAATTTACAAGCTGAACCATTTTATTCAGGCCTTAGCGGATTGCAATTGCATATTCCAAAATACTTGTTTCCTCCTCCCTTTGAAAATGCAAGCAGGTTGACCTATTACGCATCCTTGTTTAATAGCATTGAAATCAACAGTTCATTTTATAAAATTCCGCAAGCTGCCACAGTTGCCAAATGGGCTGCCTCTGTTCCTGAGAATTTTAAGTTCACTTTTAAGCTATGGAAAGGCATAACACATAGCAAGGTTTTTAATCTCAATGATGTTGATGTGGCAGCATTTCTCAATGCCGTCAGTTCAGTTCGGGACAAGAAGGGATGTTTGCTCATTCAGTTGCCCCCCAGTTTGGGTAAAGGATACACAGCTCAATTAGACAGACTTTTAAGTTGCATTCAAAAAGTGAATTCGACACATGACTGGAAGATTGCAGTAGAGTTTCGTAATAAATCATGGTATCAAGAGGATGTTTATGACTTATTAAATTTTCACAAAGCCGCAATTGTGATACAAGACATACCAAAGTCTGCGACGCCGCTTTTGAATCATAAATCTGATTTTATGTATATCCGGTTTCATGGTCCCACCGGAAATTACCGTGATAGCTATTCCGAAGATTTTTTGACCGAATATGCACCCTTCTTTAATGAATGGATAGAAGAAGGTAAATCCGTATATGTATATTTTAACAATACAATGGGTGACGCCTTTCAGAATTTACAAACCCTGAACGGTTTGCTTGATGATAAAATAAGTGTTTCATGAAATTTTAAAAACTGTAAACATGGCACTTGCTACCTATAAAGAGAAACGAAATTTCAAAGAAAGTCCGGAACCTACGGGTGGTAGCCCTGAGGGTGATCAGCTTCATTTTGTGATTCAGAAGCATGATACATCACATTTGCATTATGATTTTAGATTAGAAATGGAAGGCGTACTGAAAAGTTGGGCGGTACCTAAAGGGCCATCTACCGACCCTGACATTAAACGCCTTGCGATGATGGTGGAAGACCATCCGTACGATTACCGAAACTTTGAAGGCATCATACCAAGTGGTTACGGCGCAGGAACGGTTATCGTTTGGGATGAAGGTTTTTATGAACTTGCTGATGCAGGTGAAAAAGATAAAAAAACACAGGATGAAGCATTGCAAAAAGGAATTTCTGCCGGCAAATTGCATGTTGTCTTACATGGCAAAAAGCTAAAAGGTGAATATGCACTGGTAAAAACTCATGGCAGGGGCGAAAATGCCTGGCTGCTCTTCAAGGTAAAAGATAAATATGTTTCAAAAGAAGACATCACGTTGAAAGACAAATCTGTTATCTCGAGAAAAACATTGGCACAACTGGAAAAAACAACCAAAAATTTTTACGGAGCTAAGCGGGTAAAAGAATCTTCAGTAAGAAGCAATAAAGAAGCTTCGCTCAACAAACGCAATGATGTAAAAGCAGCTTCTGCAAAAAATAAGAAGGAAACAGAAACCAGTTTTGCCATTGATGAAATCCTATCCTCAGGAAAAACTGCTGAGTTTCCATCCAAATTATCGCCAATGCTTGCTACCATGGTTGATAAACCTTTTGATAAAGAAGGTTGGCAATATGAAATTAAATGGGATGGCTATCGGACAGTTGCATTTTGCAATGAAAATAACGTAGAATTAAAATCCAGAAACGATAAATCGTTTAACGAAAAGTTTTATCCTGTTTTGAATGCCGTACAGCAATGGAACATTCATGCAGTGGTAGATGGTGAAGTGGTAGTATTGGGTGAAGGCGGGAAATCGAATTTTGGTGCCTTGCAAAACTGGCGAAGCGAAGCCGATGGAGAACTGTATTTTTATCTGTTTGATTTGCTTTGGATGAATGGAAAAGACCTGATGCAACTGCCATTGAGTGAAAGAAGAAACCTTTTAAAACAAATCATTCCTGATAATAACATCATTCGCCTTAGTGAAAATTTTGAGGTAAGCGGAATAGAATTTTTTGATGCCGCAAAGAAGATGGGGTTGGAAGGAATTATGGCAAAACGGTCTGACAGTATTTATTCAGCAGGAAATCGTTCAAAGGATTGGTTAAAAATTAAAGCCAATAAACGACAGGAAATGGTTATTGGCGGTTATACGAGGAATGATGATTCGTCAAAATCATTCAGCTCGTTATTATTGGGCGTTTATGAAAAGGGGAAGTTGATATATACTGGCAAAGCAGGTACAGGGTTTAGCGATAAACAACAAATAGAAATGCTCAGTCAATTTAAGCCTTACATCATTACAACACCACCGTTTGCTGAAATACCCGACATCAATAAACCTTCACGCTTTCAGCACAATCCGCCACATGCAACAGCCGTATGGATGAAGCCGGAGTTGGTTTGCGAAGTGAGCTTTACAGAAATGACAGCTGATGGCATCATGCGACATCCATCCTTCGATGCTATGCGCATTGACAAAAAAGCAGAAGATGTAACAAGTGAAAAAGCAATTGATACCATTGAAATCATTTCAAAGAAAAAAGCTAAATCAGAAACTACAATGAAACTTACCGGAGCAAATGATCGCAAAACGTTTTTGAATCCCGGCGATGAAACACAAGTTCGTGAGATTAACGGACATGAAATGAAATTTAATAATCTCAACAAATTATATTGGCCAGTCGAAAAAATCACCAAGCGTGATATGATTAATTATTATTATCAGGTTGCGCCTTTTATTCTCCCTTATTTGAAAGAGAGGCCACAATCGATGAACCGTCATCCGAATGGCATTACAGGAGAAAGTTTTTATTTTAAAGATGTAACAGATACCGCTCCTGATTGGATTGAAACTTTTGATTATAAAAGCGATGCTGAAAGCCGGGTTAAAAAATATCTGGTAGCAAAAGACGAAGCAAGCCTTTTATACATGGCAACTTTAGGTTGTATAGAAATGAATCCATGGCACAGCAAAGTGGAAACAGAAGATTATCCCGACTGGTGCATCATAGACTTAGACCCTGCGGAAAATACGTTTGACCAGGTTATAGAAGCAGCAAATGTTACCAGAAATATTTTGGAAAGTATGGGTGTACCATCTTACCCAAAAACAAGCGGCTCAACAGGAATACATATTTACATTCCGATGGGAGCAAAATACACCTATGAACAATCAAAAGAATATGCACGCGTAATTGCTACATTGGTTCAACGGCAAATTCCAAAATATACAAGTACAGAAAGAATTGTAAAAGCCCGTAAAGGAAAAATGTATATTGATTTTTTACAAAACCGTCCACAAGCTACAGTTGCCGCTCCCTACTCCATACGACCAAAACCCGGGGCAACGGTTTCGATGCCTTTGCATTGGGATGAAGTGAAAAAGGGATTAAAGATGAGTGACTTCACCATTTATAATGCCATAGAAAGAATAAAAAGCGAAGGTGATATTTTTAAACCCGTGCTTGGTGAAGGTATTGATTTAGAAAAAGTGATTAAAACATTTAATAAAGAATAACATGCCATACAAAAGCGAAGCCCAACGTAAATTCTTTCATGCCAATAAAAAGAAACTGGAGAAACAAGGTGTGGATGTGAAAGAATGGGATAATGAAAGTGAAGGATTAAAGTTGCCGAAAAAGGTTAAGAAAAAATAGTATAAAATGATTTTATGCAGATAAACTTAAAAAGAACAGGTAAGTTATTAAAAACTGCTATCAAAGAATGGTGGGCTAAGGACCCGTTTAAAGAAAGTGCAGTAATAGCTTATTACGCAATATTTTCATTGCCCGGACTGCTCGTAGTTATCATTACAATAGCCGGATATTTTTTTGGCGCCGATGAAGTCAATAACCATGTGACATCACAAATATCTTCTGCGTTGGGAGCTGATACAGCAAAACAGATTCAGGATATGATAGCTACAGCCAGTCGATCAAAAAATTCTGTATGGGCATCAATTATTGGTGTGATAACAATCCTTGTTGGTGCAACAGGTGTATTTGTGCAATTTCAAAAATCGCTGAACATCATCTGGAAAGTAAAATCCGATAAATCCAAATCAGGTATCTGGAGTTTAATCCGGGGGAGGTTATTTTCTTTTGGATTACTCGTGGCTATTGCATTTATTATGATGGTGTCCTTTATTGTAACTTCCCTGTTAAGTGCAATGGGCGATTGGCTGTCCAGTCATTTCTCGGATTCTTTACTTGTGATAATTCAAATTATAAATTTCATTGTATCGGGTTTAATTATTGCATTACTGTTCGCAATAATGTTTAAATTTTTCCCGGACGCTAAAGTAAAATGGAATCATGTTTGGCGGGGCTCCATCGTTACCGCTCTGCTATTTATAGCGGGTATGTACGGATTGTCATTGTATTTTGGCAAGGCTGACCCAGGCAATGGATATGGAGCGGCCGGCTCTATCATTCTAATTTTATTGTGGGTTTCGTATTCTTCAATGATCGTTTTTTACGGAGCAGAGTTTACACATGCTTATGCGGTACAAGATGGTTACATTCCTCCTGATAAAAACGCTGTTAAACAACACGGACGTAAAACTTAAATAATCATGGATAACAAAGCAAAGAATTCCTTTTTGTACAATAACAGCTTAAGCATTGCTTTTGTCGTATTGGCTGTTATTACAATTATGGCTCAGACACTTACCGGATTGAGCCAGTACAATGATTTCTTAATTGAGCACCATCAGGATCCGGTAAGCATTTTGCAATATTTTAAGAGCGGACATTTTATAGAGGCAACATTTGAAAATTGGGAAAGTGAATTTCTTCAAATGGGTTTATTTGTTTGGTTCACAGTTTTCTTACGGCAAAAGGGTTCTTCAGAATCAAAAGCATTTGATGGTAAGGATGAAGTTGACAGAGAACCTGAAAAGCATCCGAACGCTCCATGGGCTGTTCGCAAGGGAGGGTTTATTCTTTCGGTTTACAAGCATTAACTCACCTTATCCTTGTTTTTATTATTTCTGATATCCTTCATTGGTATGGAAGCAACAAAGATTTTAATGAACAGCAAATTTTAGAAGGCAAATCAACTGAAACATTGATTACTTATTTAAGTAACAGCAGATTCTGGTTTGAATCGTTTCAGAACTGGCAAAGCGAATTTTTATCAGTCTTTGCGATCATTTTCTTATCCATTTATTTAAGAGAAATAGGTTCACCTCAATCCAAACCGGTGGATGCCCCTAATTCAGAAACAGGAGAGTAATTTAATAATATATAACAATTTAAAAATAAATATCATGCGACCAATTTGGACAGGCTCAATCAGCTTCGGGTTAATAAATATTCCCGTAAGATTATTTTCGGCAGTGCAGGAAAGTTCCCTTGATCTTGACATGCTGGATAGTAAAGACCACGCTAACATTAAATTCAAACGGGTTAATGAAAGCACAGGTAAAGAGGTAGCTTATGCAGACATTGTAAAAGGATATAAACTTGACAGTGGCTATGTGATTTTAGAAGATGAAGATTTTGAAGCAGCTGATGCCGTTAAAACCAAAATGATTGAGATAATAAATTTCGTGGACGAACGGGAAATTGACAGCCTCTATTATGAGCAGCCCTATTATCTTGAGCCGGATAAAGCAACAATGAAAGCGTATGCTTTGTTGCGTGATGCTTTAGAATCAGCAGGCAAAGTTGGAGTTACAACATTCGTATTGCGAAACAAGGAAGGATTGGCAATATTAAAGCCTTATAAAAATGTGATCGTGCTAAATCGCATACGCTTTAGCCAGGAGATCAAAGAGCATTCTGAATTAAACCTACCGCCATTATCAGAAACTAAAACCAAAGAAATGGATATGGCAAACAAATTGGTAGAGCAGCTGACTGAAAAATTCAACATTGAAGACTATAAAGACACTTACACTGACAAGCTTTTAAAGCGAATCAAAGAGAAATCAAAAGGTAAAAAAATCACCGCAACAAAAATGAAAGTCGTGCATAAACAAAGTGATGATCTAATGGAGATGCTAAAAGCCAGTTTAGCGGGTAATAAAAGTAAAACTGCTTAAGACATGCCAGAAGGACCATCCATAATTTTAGTAAAAGAAGCGGCTGCAAAATTTGCCGGGAAAAAAATTATTGCCGTTAGCGGCAACAGTAAAATTGATCAGCGTATTTTACTTGATAAAGAAATAATTGAGTTTAAAAGTTGGGGAAAGCATTTTCTTATCTGCCTCGACGGACTTACGCTAAAGGTCCATTTCTTAATGTTTGGCAGTTATACGATAGATGAAAAGAAGCCCGACCGGGCAATTCGTCTTAACCTGACGTTTGAAAACGGGGAAATAAATTTCTATACCTGCTCAGTGAAATATCTTGAAGGAGATATAAACAAATATTACGACTGGAGTGCGGATGTAATGAATGACCAATGGAATAAAAAAAATGCTAAAGCCAAATTAACAGCAACACCCGGAGAGCTTATCTGTGATGCACTTTTAGAACAAGACATTTTTGCAGGAGTAGGCAACATTATAAAGAATGAAATACTTTACCGTGTTCGTATTCATCCAGAATCGATTACAGGAAAAATACCAGCTTCAAAAATCAATAAACTCATTGATGAAACACGTATTTACAGTTTTCAATTTTTAGATTGGAAAAGAACATATGAGCTGAAAAAACATTGGCTTGCACATACTAAAAAAATCTGCTTAAGATATAATTTACAGATCATTAAAAAACAAACCGGACTTAAAAAACGCAGAAGTTTTATCTGTGCCAATTGCCAGACATTATATATTTAAGATTTGCCTGTTAATCCGAAAGATATGCCTGAATTTTACTCGGGCAGAGATTGTTCCTTTTTTTACCAAAAGACGAAATGAAAAAGTGGGGAGGTCAATATAACAGCGGTCTGATTAGTGAGATTATCTAAAAAAGGACGGCATACCGTTTACAGGCAGAATCCTGTGTCATCCGGGACGCGGATAAACTTTGTTGTAAGTAATATAGATTTCACCGGCATCACCTAATAGCGGTCTATCTCTTGTTTAAGAACATCTAAACAGTCATTAAATCAAGAAGAAAGACCGCAATAATACTACAATATATATTTACTGCCATTCTCTAATTATCATCCTTTGCGGCAGGAACTTTTCCTCCGGCTTCTTTTGCTTCGCTTATACCAATGGCAATTGCCTGTTTCCGGTTTGTCACTTTTCCGCCTTTGCCATCTTTCCCTGAATTTAACGTTCCTTCTTTAAATTCATGCATCACTTCCTCAATTTTTTCCTGCGATTTTTTTGAATATTTTGACATTCCGTTTGGGGATAAATTTTTAAGATCTGTCAATTGGTTTTGCGACGGATGTATTTAAGAATAGATAGAACAGACGATTTAATCGCTTTAGGGTGTTGAGCCACAAATGTAGTGACTCCTAACTGAATTGATGCGCCGAGAAACTTTCTCAATAAACTTCCCTTTGAACCTATGGTTATTTTTTTGGTGAGATAACCAGTTGCCAGACCAGTGGTAAGGCCTAAAATATTCTCGACCAGCTTCGGTGAGGCAATCGCCTTATTAAATGCATTTTTGACGATATTGGCCGGTTTCAGGTTTTCTGTCACATGGTCAAATTGTTTCTTCACTAATTCCCCTTTTAAGGCTTGATCTTCTTCCAGAACTTTAATCGTTTGTTTTAGTCTGTCGTCTTCTCCAATTTTTGCCATATGTTTTTATTTTAGAAAAATATTTTGTTATTTCCCTTTGCATAAGTTAGCTCCCTGGCCTATCTGGCTATTTTGTAAACCCGGAAGACTATATTTCAATATTTCTGTGAAACATCTTCGAATTCATCTTCAATTTTAGTTTCAACTTTTTGGGTTAATTCTGTAACTTCATCCTTCGTTCCTTCAAGCTTATCAATGATGCCATCAAGTAATTCATTGACTTTTTCCTTGGCTAAATTTCCAAATTCTCCGATCAGTTTATGTATCTTTTCGCGGGTTTCAGACCCTTTTTTTGGGGCAAATAATATACCCAACAATGCTCCCACTGCGACACCAGCAGCGATACCGGCAACGACTCCGACCAATACTTTTTTTGAACTCATAGTTTTTAAATTTTAATTATTTACAGTTTTTATTTTATTTTATGAGCCGTTTAACCGAATTTCGGCTAAACGGCCTCATTTAAACCCATTACTAAATCAGAGATCCTCAAAAAGTTTTTTGACTTCTTCTTTGGTTTTTCCCAACCGCTGTTGAAGTCTGCCGTATAGCTCATCTTCACGACCTTCTTCATATAAAAGGTCATTATCAGTTAATTCCGCATAACTTTTTTTGAGCTTTCCTTTCAGCTCATTCCAGTTCCCTTTCATTTCTGTTGTGTTCATGTTTTAAATTTTTAAATTTCGATTAAATTTCCTGTACTCCAATATTTAGTCCACAGGGTTTCCAAAACTCATCAATACATACACGAATGCATCATATTATTTTCAACATTATCAGATGATTTAAATCGACCTTCTTCCTTGTATAACATTTATCAGCACTGCTATGATCGCAATTACAAGCAAAATGTGAACGATACCTCCGGCACCGTATCCTACAAATCCAACAAGCCATCCGATAATCAGTATTACGGCAATAAGGTAGAGTAAATTTCCCATGATCATTAATTTTTAAAGATTCAATAATAAAATGCCTAATTACAGATACAAATATCGGAGCCGCTAACTTGATTTTCCTTACAAAATTCCAAGAAAAGTTTACATGATTCACACTTTTGTAAAGTTTAAAGCTGACGCTAAAAGACCTGGGGGAAACGTGTCGTAAAACAAATAGAAAGTTAAAATCCATTTCTAACAGAGCAGATCATACGTTTAGTTTAAAGACATAAAACAATGTTTATAGATATTAATTCAACTGTTTCAATGCTAAGTATGTTTTT
>Ga0209724_1003993_pt1 | contig 11768 bp, 8 predicted proteins | sample grotaG_FD_184143 | JGI IMG/M metagenome (GOLD analysis project Ga0209724, IMG submission 184143) | Glacier valley bacterial and archeal communities from Borup Fiord, Nunavut, Canada, to study Microbial Dark Matter (Phase II) -... | ecosystem: Environmental > Aquatic > Freshwater > Ice > Glacier ... | reverse complement strand
TTGTTGCGCTCTCCTCGATCTTTTCCATAACCGCTTACCTGCCTCCATGTTGCGCTTGACTGCCTCGATGTTCTTGCGGATCGTCCCCTTGACCGCGTTCTGGGTCACGAGGTCGGCGAGCGGGCCAAATAGCCCCTTGCGTGGGATGTAGTCTATCCACTGAGTGAGCAGGGTGTTGCCCCTGCCGTCTGGCTCGTAGCGGGTGCCAAACTCGCCTCTATTATAGCACAAGCGGCGGTGGCTGCACCCGAACCAGCCGTTTTGTGGTATACTCTCCTTTGCCTGTTTGAGGCACCAGGAAGGGAAAGGATCGCTTGAGCGGAGGCAAAGAAAAGCTGAAGATATTGATGATTGCCCCCACCTCGTTCTTCTCGGACTATGGGGCGCACGTGCGGCCCTATGAGGAGATCATCGCTTTGCAGGCTCAGGGCCACCAGGTAGTAGTCTGCACCTATGGCAGCGGCAACCCAGTACCAGGGGTGGACATCCGCCGCGCCAAGTTGACTGGGCGCAGTCAGGTGAGCATTGGCTCATCTAAGCGTAAGATGCTGTTCGACATCCTCCTTTTCTTTCGCACCTTGTGGACGGCGTGGAGCTTCCGGCCCGATATCATCCACGCGCACCTGCATGAGGGGGCGTTGATCGGCCACTTCACCCGTCTGTTCTACCCCCTGCACAACGCCCCGGTGATCTTCGACTACCAGGGTAGCCTGACAGCAGAGATGGTAGACCACCGCTTTATGCGTAAGAGTAGCCGCTTCTACAAGCCCTTCCGTCTACTAGAGACCTTCATTGACCGCCTGAGTGGGGCGATCATCGCCAGTTCGCACAACGCGGCCAGCCTGCTGCGCCAGGAGTACCACGTGCGGGCAGAGCGCATCTTCACCATTGGCGACGGGGTAGATACCAGCCGCTTCTGCCCGCCAACCGGCGCAGCGCAAGCAGAGGTGGCGGTCCTGCGGGCCAGCCTCGGCATCCCAGCAGAGCGCAAGGTGTTTGTCTACCTGGGCAAGCTCGCCCCCTACCAGGGAACGGATTTGCTGCTAGAAGCGGCGAAGCTGCTGCTGCCCGACCACCCTGACTACCACTTCCTGGTGATGGGCTATCCTGGCGCGGACGACTATCGGCGGCTGGCTGAGTACCTGGGGCTGGGCGCACACGTCACCTTCACCGGGCGCATCCCCTACGCCGAGGCACACCGCTACCTGGCAATCGGCGATGTGGCCGTAGCTCCCAAGCTGTCGGAGACAGAGGGGGCGGGCAAGATCGCTAACTACATGGCGACCGCCCTACCCACCGTCACCTTCGACACCCCAGTGGGCCGCGAGTTCCTGGGCGACCAGGGCTACTACCCAGTCAGCACCGATGCTGCCGCCCTTGCTGCTACGCTGGACGCAGCTATGTGCGACCCGCAGCGGGTGCAGCGCGGCCTGGCTCTACGGCGCAAGGCGATCATGGAGCGTAGCTGGCAGCGGGCAGCGAAGGACATAGTGAGCGTTTACCAGATGGCGCGGGCGCAGCAATTTACCATGCTCGACCGCCTACGAACCCAGCCCCACTCGCTGCCCTCGGCGAAGGGCAAGCCTGGTGAATAACTAGCGTTTTTGCCCAACTCTCTACCAAAATAGGTAGGCCGCCAGCCGCCCTTGTGCCTGCGTAACTTACCAACTCCTTACCAACAAGTCTACAAGTCCGCCCCGCCAACAAACTGCCACCACCCCCTTTGTTGAAGCGCAAGCCCTTGCGTGCTATACTTAGATGGTGGCAAAGCTGGCAACAGGTTGTGCTACCCTGGTCAGGAGCGCGGGCATGAACATCGGTGATAGCATTATTTTTGAACAACGTGAAAACACAATCAGCAGCAGCCGCTTCCTGGCGGGTGTAGTGGTGCTTGGTAGCGCAGTCACGCCCTTCTTCAAGAACACAGAAATCTGGCTGTTCGGCCTCTGGCTGATTGCCTACAGCCTCCTGTTCTTCTGGCTAAACCGCCGCCCGCTCACTCCGCAGCAGCAGCAGCAAGTGGCTCTCTACTCGCTTGTCCTCGACTTCCTCAGCGCGCTAGCCTTCCTGGTTGCCAGTGTCCTCTACCTGCCAGGCAGTGGGGTGCTGTTCTTCTACCTGGTGATCATCGAAGGGGCCTACCGCTACGGTTGGCGCGGCGCACTTTATACCATCCCTCCCTCGTTGGCAGCCTGCGGCCTGCTCTGGTTCGTCGCCCTGTGGCGCGACAATGCGAAGTACCTGCTCTCGGAAGTGCTGGTTCAACTGGGCGCACTACTCGTGCTGGGGCTGGGGCTGGCCGCCATTAGCTGGCAACTGAACCGCAACAACCGCTATCAACATCTGCTCGACAGCCTGCTCACGCTTGCCAGTTCGACTTCGCTGGATACGAAGGTGTTGGAAGAAGCGGCAGCGCAGGCGGCTTTGCTGCTCAAGGCGGATGCAGCCAGCATCAACCTGCACGACTTCGCCACTGGCGCAAGCAAGATCGCGGCTGGCTATCGCCTCTCACCCGCCTATATCAGCCAGCGTAAATTGCGCTTCCCAGCCGGGGAGCCTGGTAGCCGCTTCATCTTCAGCGATGATATGTTGGGTCTGGCCGGTGAACAGCACGACCTGATGCTAGCCGAGGGGCTGCGTTCGGGGGTGGGGGTACGGCTGACCACCGCACAAGGGGAGTTGCTTGGGATGCTCGCGGTCTACTCGCGGGGAACACGCAAGTTCAACAAGCTAGATGCCACCCTGCTGCTGCCTGTCGCCGACAAGCTAACTGGCCCGCTCAACTTCGTGCGCGAACGGCTGCACCTGGAGCAGCGGGTACGAGGCATGGAGGCGATCCAGCAAAGTGCCGCCGCCGTAGTCAGCGACCTTGACCTGCCCCAGGTCTTCAACACCATCCTTGACGCGATCAACGTCAACCTTGCCTTGGAGAAGGCGGCGGTTTTCTTGATGGACGAGCAGACTGGTGAGGGGCGGATCGTCAGTTGGCGTGGGCTGGCCGACGAGTACGTAACCAGCATCAATGCCGCCGCCTACAAGCCGGGCCACGACTCGGTGGCTGGGGCCGCGATCCTCAGCGGCAAGCTGGTCAGCACTGCCGATGTCAGCAGCGACGACCGCTATCCTCTGGCCCGCCAGTTGGCGAGGATGGGCGGCTACCGGGCGATGGTGGCGGTACCACTGCTGGTCGAGGCGGTGACGATTGGTGCGCTAGTTGTCTACGGCAGCCAGGCCCATCAGTTCAGCCCAGAGGATGAGCGGCTGCTGACCATCTTCGCGGGCTTTGCGGCGACAGCGATCAAGAACGCTCGGCTCTACGGTCAGTTGCAAGAGCAGAACAAACGCTTGCAGCAGCTTGACCACCTCAAGAGCGACTTCCTCGCTCGCCTCAGCCATGAACTGCGCTCCCCTCTGGCTGTCCTGCTCTCCTACGTCGAGGTGTTGGAAGATGGCAGCCTGGGATCATTGAACGAGCGGCAGCAGCACTTCCTGCGCACGATCCGCAATGCAGGTGTGGAGCAGCTATCCACCATTGAAGCGATGCTCAACCTCGCCCATCTGCAAGCCGACGCTGCGGTGTTCCGCCCAGAGCCGACTACCCTCTGCCCCTTCATGCAGATGGTGCTGGACGAGGTACGCCCCCGCGCTCAGAAAGCAAACATCACCCTCAGCAGCGAGTCTTGCACTGGGGACAGCCCCCGCGCGAAGTACAGAGTGTTGATCGACCCAATCATGATCCGCATTGCTTTGCTCAACCTGCTGATCAATGCGGTCAAGTTCAACAAACCCGGCGGCAACGTTGCGCTGACGGTTACCCAGGCTGGGGAGCCAGGCCAGGTCGTGGTCAGCGTGCGCGATAGTGGTTTGGGCATTGCCAGCGAGCATCTGGCGGGGATTTGGGATCGCTTCAGTCAGGTAGAGGATGCTTATCGGCGCAAGTACGGCGGGCTTGGCCTCGGCCTGCCTACCGCCCGCCAGATCATCGAGAAGCACGGTGGCCGCATCTGGGTGGAGAGCGAACCAGGGGTGGGCAGCACCTTCAGCTTCAGCCTGCCGCTTTACACTGGGGGTGATGTGGATGACGGCCCCAGCCCGCGCCCATTCATATTCGCCCCCCTTGCGCAGCCCACAGAAAGGGTCAGCCGATGATGCCACGCGACGGCAATGAAGATAAGGAGCGGTGGCTGGCGATCCGCACCGGCAGCTTCTGGGTGGTAGTCTCCCTCTTTGTCACCACTATAATCCTGGGTCTGCAAGGGCGATGGAACAGTGGCTTTGGCTCACGGGCGTTCGTGGCGACGGGGATCAGCGTGGCAATCTTCGGCCTGGTTACTGCCTTCAGTTGGCGGATGAGGCTGGATAGCTACCGCAGCGAGCGGCAGGCGCGCCTGAAGGCAGGGGCCGAGCAAATCTACAGCTACAAAGCACGGATCGGCTGGTTTACTGGCTTCGCCGCCACCCTGATGCTGGCGATCTTCGGTGCCGCCCTGCTGATCGGTATCTTCGGCAGCAGGTAAGGGGGCGAAGTCGGCGCGGTAGAGGCGTTCACCGGCTACGATCCGCCGCATTGCCTGTTTGCCGACCACTTCGCTGGCCGTATGTACGATGTCGTCGCGGCTCGGCTGACCGACGCGCAGGACGGTTTCATCCACCGTCACCTGGGCGATCATCTCCTCACTCACCACTGCACCGGCGGCAATCGTCACCCTGGCGGTGTACTCCGCCGCTGCTCTGCTCGGCTGCGTCTCTGGCATCACTACGTTGATGAACGCATTAGCTATCACCCAGGCGAAGGCGGCAGCCGCAACCACGCCGAGGGCAGCAAGCAGCAGCAGGGTAGCGCGGGAGCGACGGCTCAGGTTTCTCACAGCACATTCCTCGCTTTCAGTTCGAGATACTTGTTGATCAGCGAGACGTTCAGCCTGTCGGCTGGCACGTCGAGGGTCAGCACACCGCGTTGGTTCAGCACTTCCAGTACCTCGCGTCGCTCCTGAAGCAGCTTTTGGGCGGCCACCTGCTCGTAGACGGCTGCACTACTGCGCGGTGGGGTGGTTGCTGCCGCTACAACTGGCCCGTTGCTCATCGTCACTGTCAGCGGCAAGTGGCGGGGAGCCAGGCGGCTGACGTAGTTGACCAGAACGGTCGAGGCATCCTTGTCGATCAGGTCGGTAAAGAGGACAACCAGGGCGCGGCGGCGGTTCTTGAGGGCGAAGTAGCTGAGCGCGGCTGCGTAGTCCGCTTCGGTCGGCTGCGCTTGCAGGTTGTAGAGGCTGTCGAGGATGGTGAGGAACTGCTTGCGCCCGCGTCCCGCCGCAATGTAGCTGATCACCTGGTCGGAGAAGCCGAGCAATCCCACCCGATCACCCTTCGTGCTGGCGATGTAGGCAAGCAGCAGGCTGGCGTTGACCGCGTAATCGAGCTTGGTCAGATTGGCGGTCGGCGAGGTCATCAGGCGGCCTGCGTCGAGGGCGATGAAGATCGTCTGGCTGCGCTCCACCTGGTAGTCCATGCTGATCGGGCGGCGGGCGCGCGCAGTGGCGGGCCAGTAGATGCGGCGGTAATCGTCGCTGTTGTTGTACTCGCGCAGCCGCTCAAACTCGCTACCCACCCCCAATTGGCGCACGTTCTTGAGGCCGACTTCGTATAGTTGATCCTTGCGAGCCAGCAGTTCGTACTTCCGCACCTCAAGCAGGTTGGGGTAGACCTTGACTGGGGCGGCGGCGGCGTAGGTGGCTTGCCGCTCTAGCAGGCCGAGGGGGGTACGCCAGCGCAGGTTAAGGTCGCCGAAATGGTAATCGCCGCGCCTATACGGATGCAGATAGTAGCTCGCGCTGGCTGGCTGGCGGCGGCTAACCTCACCATCCATGCCTGCGCCACCATGCTGGGCAAACTGAAAGGGTGGCTCGTCGCGTAGCTGGTAGGCGACCGGCGCGAGGTCGGCGGGATTGGGTGGGCGGTAGCGGAGGGTCAGGGCGATCAGGTTGTCGGCCCCTAGCGAGAGCTTGGGGTCATTGGCTCGCTCAATGGTAAAGGCGGCCCTGCTGGGGGCGCGCAAGTAGTCGGCGATCAGGGCAGCCAGCACCAGCCCGATGTAGGCAAAGGCGAAGAAGATAGCAGTGGGCGCAAACTGGCTGAGGAGCAGCAGCGGCACCCCAGCAAGGAGCAGGATGAGGGCGCGGCGGGTGAGGAGGGGCATCAGCGCGGCACTTCCAGCCGCCCCAGGATGCGCTGGATCGCACTGTCTGCGGTCAGCCCCTCGATCTCGGCTTCGGGCTTGAGGATGACGCGGTGGCGGTAGACCGGGCGCACCAGGAACTTCACGTCGTCTGGCACCACGTAGGCGCGACCCTGCATTGCCGCCCAGGTCTTGCTGGCTAGCAGCAGGGCGATGGATGCGCGTGGGCTGCCGCCTAGCACGAGGTCGGGGCTGCGGCGACTCTCCTCGGCAATCGCGTTGATGTAGCCCAGGATCGCGTCGTCCACCTGCACGGTGGCGATTTCCGCCCGCGCTTGCTGCACCACCTGCTCGTTAACCAGCGGACGCAAGCCGAAGTCCTCCAACCGCCGCGCATCGAAACCCGCGTTGTAATTGCGTAGCACCTGGATCGCCGCATCGCGGCTGGGGTAATCTACCGTGATCTTGAACAAGAAGCGGTCTAGCTGCGCCTCTGGCAGTGGGTAGGTACCCTCGAACTCAACCGGGTTCTGGGTCGCTAGCACCATGAACAGGGGCGAGAGCGGGTGCAGCACTCCGTCAATCGTCACTTGCCGCTCCTCCATCGCCTCTAGCATGGCCGCTTGCGTCTTGGCCGGGGCGCGGTTGATCTCGTCGCCCAAAAGGAGGTTGGTGAAGATCGGCCCCTTGCGGAGGTTGAAGCTGCTGTTGGCGAGGTCGAAGACGTTGGTGCCGACAATATCGCTGGGCAGCAGGTCGGGGGTGAACTGCACCCGCTTGAACTCGGCGCGCACCAGGTAGGCCAGCGTCTTCGCCATCAGCGTCTTGGCCGTGCCTGGCACCCCCTCCAGCAGCACGTGGCCCTGACTGAGCAGCGCGACGACCATGAGAGCGAACGGCTCGTCCTGGCCGACTACTACCTTGCGCCGTTCCTGGTCAATGGCAGCGTAGATGTCGAGGGCAATAGGGCGTTTCTGTGGCGAGGCGGGTAGCTGCACCTGCTCTAGTTGCTGGGACTGTTGGGCCTGGCTCTCCATGCGCTTCTCCTGCGGGGGATTGGTTGCTGCTTGCATTATACGGGCTGGCTGGCTGCTGGCGCAAGGCAAGCAGAAAGCCCCCGCTGGCTGCGAGGGCTACTCTGTTGCGGCTAGCACTATCTACCTGGTTGCTGTCGGCACCTCAGTAGGCAACTCTGGGCCAGATGGTTGGGCAGGCGGTAGCGTCACCAGCGTGTCATCTGGCAAGCTGGGGTCATTGAGCAACTTACGAAATGCTGCGCCGTTGCGTGACATTCCCACGGAGACGTTTGCTGCCGTCTGCGGGTTGAACATACAGGCTACATAGCGATAGCGAACGGGTCCAGCAGAACTAGAGCTTGGTAGGCGCGCATCGCTAAAATCACCCTTCATTACCACCAGCCACAGCGAATGCTTGTCTGGGTAATCCCATGCTACGTTGTCGAGACCCAACTCAGGCATCTCAGCAATTTTGGTGGCACGTACCATCACCACTAGCGGCACTTGGCCTTTAGTGTCAAGCCAGATCGCCGCGTACTGTTGGGCAAAGGCACCTACCTGGTCAGTAGTCGCTCCTTCCAGACTAGTTGCAGTGCTGTAGTTGTACTTATCCTCTGCTGTGGCTGCCTGGTAGCTGCCAGCTGCTGGTGTACAGGAAACAAGTGCTATCATCAAAAACAGCAATGCGGCAGACCTGCTGCTTAGTTGCGCGACCTTGTCCATTATGGTTCTCCCTCTATCTTCAAGAGTAGCTAGCTATAGGCTGAACAGGCGGTCAGGAGTTGTCAGGACACCATTACACAGCGCACGGGGTGCAAGCCTAAGCAGAAGGATAGATACTACTAGATGGTAATAGAAAGAGGAGGTGAGAAGTAGAATGCAGCTTCATCGTACACCTCTCTTAGGCTGTGAGTGTAGTGAATGCAGCACACGGTGTCGCTGCCTGCGCATTATAGCACTGTATAAGAAGAAACGCGATAGGTTTTTCGAGGATTAATGGGCTGACTTTGGAAATCGCCCAAAAGAAAAAGTGATCATAGTTGTCTCTCATGGCAAAATAGAGCAGGCAGCGCAAGCATCTTTCGGTTGCCGCCCACCCTCCTGTCTTGCTATAATGCAGGTGGAGGGTAAAGATTGTGCTGAACGACGCGAACAGTGCTGATTACACCGTGGTCGTAGCCCTGGACATGGCTGCTGCCGATGCTAGCCGGGCGGCATTGCAGGTGGCGCGAGCCGTGACCAACGCGCTGGATGGGCGGTTGCTGATCGCCGCCACCGTCGAGGTGCCAGCTGGTACCTCCCTCAGCGAGGGGACGATCTCGGCCCAGCAGTTGCGCCAGGAGTTGTTCGCCATCGCTAACACACTCGCCAGCGCAGCGGAGGGTGTCCCCGTGCAGAGCGATAGTCTGGCGGCCTATCCACCACGCACGGCAGTACGGGTTGGCCGCGAAAGCTGGTTGGAGGTTCGCGCCCTGGCGATCGAGGAGCGGGCCGCCCTGCTGGTGATTGCCTTGCCGATCAGCCCCGACGAGCCGCTAGATAGCGATGTGCTGATCGGTGGCACCCCCCTGCAAACGGTACTTGAGGAGGCTCCTTGCGACATCGCTCTGGTACGCGGTCAGCTACAAGGGTTGGACACCCAGGGTGGTGCCGTGCTGCTGCCAGTGCGTGGGGGGCCGCAGGCCGAACTAGCCCTCAGCCTGGCCGACGCGCTCACTGGCGGCAACGCCCAGGCTAGCATTACTGCCCTGCACGTGATCCGCCCTGACCTGCCCGCCGCCGACCAGGTGCGCGAGGAGCAACCGTTCGCTGCCCTGCGGATGCGCCTCAACCGCCACCCGAAGGTGCGCCGCGTGACCACTGTCAGCCGCGACGTGACCGCAACCCTGCTGGCCGAGGCGGGCCACCACGACTGGCTGTTGATGGGCGTGACCGCGCAGGCCAACGCCACTTCGCCCGCATCCACCGCCGTGCTGGGTTCGATCCCGGCGGCGATCCTGCGCCAGGCTCCCAGCAATGTCGTCCTGGTCAAGACGCGCGAGGCGGTGGGGCCGATAGTTAGCCGCGCCCGCAGCGGGCAGGAGGGGGTGTTTGCCCTTGACCCCGAAACCCTCAGCTTGATTGTGGATAAATGGTTCGCCGAGAATACCTTCCACGCCAACGAGTTCAGCGACCTGGACGCACTGGTAGCCCTCAAGCGGCGACAGGGGCTGACGATCAGCCTGGGGCTACCTGCCCTCAACGAGGAGGCGACACTTGCTAGCGTGATCGGCACCCTGAAGGAGGCTCTGTTCGACCGCGTGCCGTTGCTCGACGAGATTGTGTTGATCGACAGCGACAGCACGGATCGCACCCGCGAGATAGCCGCCGAGTTCGGCATCCCGATCCACATCCACCAGCAGGTGTTGCCCGAAGCTGGCCCCGCCCTGCGCGGCAAGGGTGAGGCGTTGTGGAAAAGCCTGCACGTGCTGCGCGGTGATATCATCGTGTGGGTGGACACCGATATCACCAATATGACCCCACAGTTCGTCTACGGCCTGCTCGGCCCCCTCTTGCAGGAGCCACGCATCAAGTACGTGAAGGGTTACTACCGCCGCCCGATCAAGTCGGGCGGCGTGTTGCAGGAGGAAGGTGGCGGGCGCGTCACCGAACTGACGGCCAGGCCGATGTTCAACCTGTTCTACCCCCAGCTATCGGGTCTGATCCAGCCATTGGCGGGCGAGTACGCGGCCCGCCGCGAGGTGTTGGAGGGCATTCCCTTCTTCAGCGGCTACGGGGTGGAGACCGGCCACCTGATCGACGTGTTGGAGATGTACGGCCTCTCCGCCATTGGGCAGGTCAACCTAGGCCAGCGCATCCACCGCAATCAGCCGCTGCAAGCCCTCAGCCGAATGTCGTTTGCGATCATGCAGGTGATTCTGGAGCGGGTGCAGGAGCGGCGTGGTATTACCCTGCTAGAGGGGGCTAACCGCAGCATGAAGCAGATCGTCTTTGCCGACAACCGCCTCTCGCTCGACGTAAAGGCCGTGCGCGATACCGAACGCCCGCCGATCAGCAAGATTGAGGCCTATCGCCAGGCACGAGCAGGCCAGAAGCAGGATAGCTAGCAGCCAAAGGAGAGCGCAGTGAACCAGGAAGCAAGTACTCAGCGATGCTCTCGCCCGCGTTGTTGGTCGGCTGGGGCGCAGCCAGTGCGCCGCTGGTGGTTGCCTGCGGTTGCACGCCGAGGCCAGTCTGCCGGGGCTGGTTGGGCGCATCTACACCCGAGTCTATTATTCCAACGACTGCTCCTCTGCCTCGGCTGAAGAACCAGGCAACAGGAGCCTCAACCATTCTAATGTTCCAGCCTTCTAGAGGACCTGGGTCTGTAGGGTTTATTACGGAGACAGGCGTTGCAGTGGCTAGCGTGTTGGTAGGGTGCGTATCACCTATCACATCCTTCGGTGCAAGCTCCAACGCCTTAACGTCGCTCCTCCTAGCAAGAACTTGTACCGCCTGAGCAGTACCACTGATGGAAAAACCGTTAAATATCCAGAAGCTATAGTATTCCACCACCTGTTTATCTCTTGTCAAGTTCAAGATCGCTGCTTCCACGGGCGGCTGTGTACGTGCAACTAGCTTCATCTTGAGGTCTATAACCTGCCTTCTAATATCATCTATGCTCATGCCATCAGTAGGTTTGTTGATCACTGGCTGCTCTGATAGCAAAACATAGAAGTCTATATTCCCCTTACTTGTTTTCATTGCCTCTCTCAATGTAGGTTTAATCTTCGCCTCCGCAACCGCTGGGCTGTCCAACTGTGTATTAGCGTCACCAGTCGGCACCGGCCCGCTCATGCTCTCGCCTGCGTTGTTGGTCGACTGCGGGGCAGCCAGTGCGCCACTGGTGGTTGCCTGCGGCTGCACACCGAGGCCGGTCTGCCGGGGCTGGTTGGGCGTAGTTGGCTGCACGCTGTTACAGGCAACCAATACCAGCACCAACATCACTGTGCTGAGGACGATCAACTTGTTCTTCATCACACCCTCCTCTTTGATCCATTGTGTGCATAGAAGCACAAAGAAACGGTATAGAACCTGGGCTAGCAGGTTGGCCCCTTGAGCCAAGACCATCATAGCACAGGTTCTATACCGCTGCCAATACCTTTCTTCTAATTTTGCAAGGGGCGGCGCGACCTACTGTAGGTCGCGCCGCCCCAACCGCCACACCTGCCGCTCTCATCCTTCATTGTAGCCGAACGGTCAGTGGCTACTTCTCCTCGTGCCGGGTGCGGAACTCCATCTTCAGCGGCGTGCCTTCGTAGCCGAAGACCTGGCGCAGGCGGTTCTCCAGGTAGCGTTTGTAGCTGAAGTGGACGGCTTCGGCCTCGTTGACGAAGAAGACGAAGGTGGGTGGGTTGATGTCGGCCTGGGTCGCGTAGTAGAACTTCACCCACTTGCCCGGCTTGCTGGGCGGCTGATGTTCGCTCACTGCGTCCTTGAGCAGCTTGTTGAGCAGGGCGGTCGGCACCCGCTTGCGCCGTTCCTGGGCCACGTGCATCGCAATCGGCAGCACCTTGGTTACCCGCTGGCCGTACTTA